>Ga0172380_10001126_pt1 | contig 47420 bp, 40 predicted proteins | sample Leawe162metaG_FD_119747 | JGI IMG/M metagenome (GOLD analysis project Ga0172380, IMG submission 119747) | Leachate microbial communities from a municipal landfill in Southern Ontario, Canada - Leachate well 162 metaG | ecosystem: Engineered > Solid waste > Landfill > Unclassified | place... | reverse complement strand
CTCATTCTCTATCCGAATAAGATCAGGCTCAACTAAACTAACTACTTTTACTTCTGAAAAAACTAGCTCAAGCTGCTTCGGTCTGTGGTCAAGCTCAGCTCGGACTTCTGTAATTAAACCACGAATCCATGACTCCGATTCATCATCTGGTGACCTTGAAATCGCTGATAAATAAACAGCCAACAAAGCCCTTAGTTTTTTAGTGTCACATGACCCTAATGCAACAGGCACGATCTTCTCAATCTCCATCCGCCAGGAATTATCTAGCTGAATCAAACCATCCCGGCGCTTAGTTTTCTTCTCCCTCTCTTCTCTTTGACGCCTCATAGATATCTCATAGGCTACTCGACGAGCGGCCAAAAGGCCGGGAGGCGCAATTTTTTTAGCAACTGTGGAAGGGAGCAAGCTTTCTGATGAAGCAGCTCCCACCACAGCGTTATATTCAGGTGTAACGGTCGCCAAGAGCCCAGTCTGCAAACGCTCCTGAGCAGGCTTCCACAGCCCACGGTGCTTATACAGCGTCTTATTACTGCAACCGGTCTTGAGTTGTAGATCGCGCACGCTAAATGTCATTTCGGCTTCTTCAAAGTCAGCCACCGCCGCTTGAATCTTCTTGGTTGCCTCAGACTTCAAGTTGGCGCTATTGCGCTGCCAGGCAATCGGCACCTTTTTAACGAAAGGCACCACGTTATTCTCTTTACCCCTTCGATCTTTCGGCAGCCAGCTAGCAGCCCGTTCAATCTGAGCTGCAGCATCGCCGTGACCCTTATTTATATCTTTACTGCATCCATTATGGAGGCTAGACAATATCTTTTCGATGGCCCATTGGCGCTCTTTCTCATATCCATAACCTAGTGCTGGTAGGCGCCGTTCTGGATCGCCATAGAATAGATAGTGCGACAAGCAATAAATGGCCTCGGCTCGCTGGGACTTGCCGGTCAAACCCACTTGAGCAAACTCGCGACCCTTGATCCATGTCTCGGCATTCATTCCTGGTGGAAGGCCCTGGAAGACCTCCAAAACGGTACACAATGTATATTCACTAAGCTCAACTCCATCAGGCTTCCTGAAAGGGACGACAACCCCTTTTGCCTTACTTATCTGACTGATTTGGCTGACTTGAGTTGTTATCTGCTCCTGACTTTCGATCAAGCGGCTCACATATGCCTTCATCTGGTGGAAGTCGTGCCGGCTGTTTCCACATTCCATATCTCGAATGAAGCGATCAAGTGCTTCCACCGGACTAATTGAATCTCGCTCCTCAATCACCAAACCGTCTTGATTGAGCCAAGCGAACCCGGGTTGCAGTGGCAGACGCAAGCCATTGCCAATCGAACTATTGCCCCGACCATCACCAGGGGCCGGAAATACTTCAAGGGTTCCTTTGGCAATATCAAAGCCACTGAGCCGCAAAAGCTGGACCAATTGTGCTCTCAGATCTCTTGAGCTAATCGGCTCATCAAAGAATAGATAGATATGCCAGCCACCAGAATCACTAGACCTATATATGGAAGTCTCGCTAATCCCGGCCTTGGCCAGGGCCTCAAGAATTCGCCCTAACTGTTTGACGTTGTGGTATTTGCTACCGGCATCTATATCTAAGACACCAAATCTGGTTGCTTTGCCCGCCCGAGCTCCAAGGAAATGCTTAGGGTGGACGCAGGCTACTGCCTTAAGGATCTCGCTATCAGTCAGTGCCCATTTCTCATTAGCAGATATCCAGCCACCACCACCGAGCGGCTTATATATCCATCCATACTTATGAAAGAGCGCAAGAAACTTCCCCATGGCCTCTGACTGGCTCTTCGGGAAAAATTTATCACGACAAAATCTAACCGACGTCTGTCCACCAGATGCCGACAATGCAAAGCCAGTCGTAGCAACACCTCTTTTAACTTAAAAGAAGACGAGTTGACCTGACCGGACCACTAAGCTATTCTGGAATCAATTCGCGAAACAGTGAAAACCGCGACGACAACTGAATATAGAGATCCGTTAAAAGGTCTAGCAAAAGACATCGCCCCCAAGCGATGTTTTTTGTTTCATCGATTTTTCGTCTTAAACCAGCTTTCTAGGGAGCGTTTGCTCCAGAGTATTTAATAGATATACACCTGCCAGCAATGCCAAGTGCCACCAGCCACTATATAAGGTGCCTGGCAATCGATCAATACTTTAGAACTCCCAAATCGAGATCGGCTGGTATTTCACTTTAAGCAGAAATCACACCGAAGTTTCCTTCAGGGTACAAAACTAGCCTGCTGTCTCAGAATCACGAACCGTTTCACACGGACCCAGAAGACACAAAGACATCATCGCGAACTGACGCCTTCCACCCCGAAGCACCCCGAAGCAACCCAGAAGAGCCAACGCAGAAGGAGGCCGCACTACCAAGAAGAACCGCGAAGAGCCAAAGACACCACCCAAGTAAGCATTTTCGCCAGCAGCACCGCCACAATAAAACGAGTTCCACTTTCCGCTTCGCGAGAAAGCAAGGCGCACAAAGAAATGCTTCGGGGTATTCGGAAGCATTTCGAGAACATACCCCGAAATGACTTCTGGTATATTTCGGGATCACATCTAGCCCTTCTGGATGGACCCAGCGGAGCCCACCCTGGCAACTCTTTAGCACTTCTAGATACTTCTGGCTAGACCGAAGTATCTAGCCGCCTGGCGCTAAAATTAAGATCGGAAATTTTTCAGTCTCAAAGCGATCCACGGGCTTAGGGATTCGGGATAGTTGAGTTTCCGATTGCGGCACGAAGTTATTTCGGGCCATTTCGCAGTCCGCACTATCAGCGAAGCGGAGACAAAATTTGCGCTTGAAAAAGGGCCGAATGGCTCTATAATACTGATGTTCAGGGTTGGCGTATATACGAACGGGCGCCACTAGATATGGAGCGCAGCTGTGAAAACCATACCAGTCAAAGAAGTAGCCGAAGCATTAGGCATCTCGCCTAGAGGCGTGCTCTATCGACGAGAGAAAGGACACCTTAAGGGTGTTCTGGTTAAGAACGACCGTGGCGTAGATGAATATCGTATTTATCCGACCAAAGAAATCATTGAAGGTTTGCGCCGTCTTGGTTCACCTTTGGTTGCTTCCAGTGAAGCAGTGGCAGACTTCGAGGTAGTCGATCAAACTGTTGTTCCTGATGAAGACAAAGTGCTCGATTCAACCTTTGGCGAAGATGACATTGTGGACGTAACGACCACGAGCCAGAAAAGAGAATGGACGGCTGATAATGAGCAGACCGCAACGGCAGTAGCCGACCATTTATGGAATGGCATCATTAAACGCTTTACTGAAAAGCTGGAAGAAAAAGACCAGGCGATTGGTGAGTTGCGCGCAAACCTGGCAGAAAAAGAGCGGCAGCTACTATTGCTCCCAGACCAAGAAGCCATAAAGAGGCTTGCCGAAGAAGAAGCGAATAAAGTAGCTGATATCGAACGAAAGAAAGCGGAAATTGAACGCCAGCGAGCTGAGGACGAACGCCTCAGGGCAGAGCAAGAAAGAAAACATGCAGAGGCCAAGGAACTTGAGGCCGAGGCTCTAAAGAAGCAAATATTGGCTCTTCAAGCAAAAGCGGCCCCGGAGTTAGAGCGCCAACTTGACGCGGAAAAAGAAGCCAAACAACGTGAGCTAGCATTATTGCAATCTCTATTGGAAGATACCCGCAAAGCGAAAGAACAGGAAGTGAAAGCGCTAGAAGAGCGCCTCGCAGATATCGAGATGCACAAGAAATCAGCTGCGGAATCACAGCAAAAATTTGATGAGTTACAGAAGGCTCTAGCAGAACGTAGCTTGGCAGAAAACAAAAAAGCTTCGGAAGAAACTGCGGCTATAAGAGAAGAGCTAGCAGCACTGTCTCAGAAGCTGTCTCAAAAGCGATGGTGGAAGGTTTGGTAATTTTGTAAATATAGATATGAACGGTCTAAGCTATTTCCGAGATCAGCTCAGTTGGAGTACTAATGGACACAGAGCAACTAGACAAAATTCTTAGCAAAATCAGTAAGAAAAAAAGCGCTCTTGAAGAAATGCAGCGTTTTTTCGATCATCTTTTATCGCCTGACAATGCAGCCGGTACTGTCAAAATCGAGACATGGGGCGTCACCAAGCATCAAGAAACGCACACTTCAAATGAGCGTTTCTTTGTGAAGGAGGCCACACCTGAATTCCGAAAAAAAGTTTGTGTGTTACTAGAGAGTTTTAAATTAGAAGCGGAGACTGAGTTACAAGAAGCCATAGCTGAAATGGCAGCATATAGCCATTCAGTTGCAACAAAGAAAGCAGAATAAGACTCACTGGCTTCAAGTAATTTTTCTTTGTTAACAGAGTCCTAATGCTTTGGCTAAAGGATTTTTATGGGTTTTGATATTAAAGTAGGCATTGGGGTCCGAGTAGCAATGGAACGGAAAGTGGCGCTAAGCTATTTGACATCTTTTTTTTATTGGCTAGTGGGTGAACAAACAGGCTCTTTTGTTCATGACTGGAACCCCATGGCATCAGCCTTGGAGCTTACTGGCTCAACCTTGAGCCCCCTTGAGTGAACAATATGGTCCTTTTCGGGCGTATTGTTCACTGGAGGAAAAACCTCTAAAAGCAGTGGGGTTGAAAACTAAGGCTAGATAAGCATTTCGGGACTAGCGCTTTTAACCGGTCCAATGTAACTCAGCCCCCTATATGCGATCCATTTCTTGGCAATATAGATCTGGTCATCTATCCAAAACCGCCCATGTGGCAGACAATATGCCTAACTACAAAAATTTATCATCAACTTGGTGGAGCTTATTCGCCACTTTCGCTGCGGGAAACTGCTCTAAAGTGCTTTGCTGCCCTGAGTTTAGCCACTTGGAGAATAAATGCCGGTCAAAGAATTGCGTAATCGTGATGCCGTGACACACGCATCCGAGGTCAAACCACACAAAATACCTACATGGTTGATGAAGATCCTTCGCGTGGTTTATCCACAAGGTGGGCTCAGAAGCAGCTACCAGGCAAAGTTAAATGCTTTGGCCACTCTTCTGGGATCTGTTCATTTGGATCATTGGGGCATCACAGATTGGCATGAGGTAAAGAGTTGCTTTGTAACAGAGCCGTATGGTGTAAACGAAGTTGGTCTACAAGATCTAAAAGAAAAGGGTCGGAGACTTGGTTTCGCCGTAGTTTATGACGAACTGTCTTTTCATAATCCAGGTAATTGCCAAAGGGTTCTTATCTTCCCGACGGATATATCACCACTGCAAGATTACCACCCAGCAGTGCTTGCAGCCCTGCAAGAAGCAGGTTGTGAAATTGCTGGTGGGGCACCACAAGTTAAAAAGATGACGGTTCTAAGAGAAAAACCTGGTGATCGCGATGCGTTTTTGCAATTTATAAGCAGTGTAGGTATGGGAACTCAGTACTTTTTCAACCATCGAGACGTGATTGTGGAAAAAGAAGGTGCCGGATTTATTTTTCACTGTTTGAAGAAGGATCAGTCTAAACTTAAAACTGATTTAGCTCCTAGCCGCAAGCGCTGTAGAGACTCTCGACGCATTCACCCTGAAGTCAAAATTATTCCAATAAGGAATGATCAACTTATTCAAAGCAGCGATCACCGGTATGAAGGCAATGAAGATTTTTATGTAGATGCCCTATTGAGGGCTGATGTACTCGCTTTTAAATGTGACCGGATAGAAACAATGTTGAAAGCGGCCCTGGGATCTCGTGTTCTGCGAATGAGTAGAGGTCCTCTAAATGTGCATAAAGAGCACGATATAAAGGCTGAATTAGCAGAACCAATTAGCTCAAAACTGGCTATGGAACTGTTTAAACAAATGACACCACCTTTTTCAAAGCGGGATGATTCAGGCTGCTTTGAGTTACCAGACTAAGACACAAGAGAAACTCATGAAAGAAAACCGAGCATATCTTTACTCTGATGTGGGATGGCTCAATTATGAAAGAGCATTTCCATGCAGAAAAATTGCTACTGCTGCAAAAGTTGAGAACAAAAAAGATCCTCGGAATGATGGATGGTATGTCACTTCGCATGTTGAAGAATGGGAGTACAGCTATTACTTCAAATTTTTTGGAAAGGATCCAAGCGATACTCTAGGAGATAGAAACACACCAGTTCCAGAGCAGCTAAAAGATCTGGTTATCCCTTAGGACAAGATGGCGTCTGGCAACGATTTGTGCGGAACAGGGCGAAGCCGTGGTCGTCGCTGCCAGGGATGTCAAAGAAGAGCAGAGAGAGGAGAAGATGATACCATTCATGTCAAGCGGCGGTTCTGATTGTCGTCAATCGGAAAAGACTTGCCGCCAGACAGCTAGTACATCATATCGTTCAATTATGGCTGTATAAACAAGGTTTTGTACTGTTGGAGGAGGCGTGTATCGCCATATTTTGAAAGCTCCTCTTTAACTTGTTGACCGTTCTTCCAGGTGACTGAATACCTTTTGGTTTGTTCAAGTTGCTTAAGTCGATTCACTGCATCTGGGTGAAAATCGCTATTCGTCCAAAGCGAGAACTCGTAGGAAGCATTTTGATACCATTGGTCCTGTACAAATTTTTTGTAGAGGGCAGGTACCACCTCCGCAAACCATCTTTCAACTTCTTTGACTGATACCAAGCTTCCAGAAAGCTTGCTTTTACATTCAATGGCTATCACCGCATTTTGAGGCTGAAGAACAAGAACATCTACCTCACATTCACCACCGTTTATATCTTCAAAAGGTCTGTTGTACAAGACAGGACCCCTCGTTTTTGAAAGGCAATGACCAACTACAAGTTCAAAATTCTGGGCTGCTAAATTGGCAGAAACTCCTTGTAGATGCTGAAGAGCCTTACTTTTTTCCATCAGCTCTGCGAGCGCCTGTTCGCGGCTGCTAATAGTCGATATATTGTCATCAAAGAGTGTTTCTAAATTCAGAAGCAGGTCCGAGAGATCTCTACCAAATAGATTCTTAGGAGTGGTAAAAATCAGTCCTTGTTTTCTTCCAGCTTCTAGCGCATCTTGATCAAACCAATTGGCAATCAGCATTGCAATACTGGGTCTATGTCCTTGGGCACGTAATTTCCCACATTTATTGATGAAATACTGAACCTCGCTCAAACTCATTGTGTGACCAAGAGAGACGTCCGCAACAACAAAACCGGGTGTCGGTGAGCCATTATCGTATTTGGTAAAACCAGATATGTATGACGGGGCGACCAAATCCCAAGCAAAGAAGCCATGCTGTGGAATTTCAACCTCTGACCGGAGTGATGCTTTATAGGCAGTAACGAAACCTTGCAAGCGGAGCCAATCCAGTAAGGCAGTGAGCAATATTTCCTCGGCTCTTAATCTTGCTCGCATTCTTGATTCGGTTATCAAATCATCGATTATTTCACTTGAGAGCCGCAGGCATTTTCCGGAAGGGAAATGAGCTGTCTGCACGATGTGTCTTTTAAACAAAATCGTCTTGATAATTTCGGATGATAATTTGGGGTTTCCCTGGAATGGCACGCCGGAGATGACTGGGAATAAATTCTCAGGTATAAGCCCCCCTCTCGCTTTCATTATCGAGATGCAGTCCGCCAAAGGCGAATTTGCCTGCGTTAAAGCTTCAATAAATGAGGCCGAAAACTTATCAGTGTGCTCCTGCCAAGGCAAATACAAAAATTGTTCGTTCGCCTTGAAGCGCATTTCATGCGCACCGATTTTTCCACTAGCTTTATAACGCTGAATGCGCTTTCTTGCCGCTGCAGGTGATATGCCAAATTCAGCGCAAAGCCTAGAAGCCAGAGTCGACGCCAAACATGGGCCGAGGCTTTCTAAACACGCTAATAGCTCATCATCCACTATGTCACACCTAACTATTTATACTATAGTACCAATTGCTCTCTTTAAAACTAAGCCTGACCAGTATAGCGCTTCCAAACACTTGCCTAGTCACACTTGAACACAATATACCCACTTTATAGGTATAGTTATACTCATAACGAGGTGATACAATCATGAAGTACAGCGGAAAAGTCACAAAGACAGGAGATTCTAAGGCCATCAGATTGGATGCGGCTTTGTTCAAGCATGTTCCTGAATTCAAATTGATGACTTCCGTGTGTGCATCGGTAGTAGGCCCGGGTTGCGTTTTAATTTCTGTGGATAAGGAGTCAACTGAATCATCAACCTTTGATCCCATACTTGAAGGCTTCTTGAGCTTTTTGAGCGGTGACCTCCAACACAATTTCGACAAAATGGAACCATTGACTGCCGACCTTCTCGCTCGCGCAAAGTCACTCACAGCTGACATAACTTACACTGACGAAGATTTTGAATAACAAAAAACCAATAGTTGTAAATGGATGGGTGCTATTTATGCACCCTCTATTTGTAAGAGTTGTCGAAGAGCTGCTCCAGGAAGCAAAAAAAATCAAAGTGACCCAGCCGGATGCTTTTGATAGCCACCCAAAGGTGAAACTGCTGGCCAAAATTATCAACCTGATCTCAGACGAAATTCCACAAGATCCTTCACACACAAAATTCAACCAAGGCAACACTCTTGGGTCAAACCACAGAGCCTGGAAAAGAGCAAAGTTTGGGCGATACCGCCTGTTCTTTCGCTACCACAGTAAAATTCAGAAGGACGATGTAGAGTTAAAAGTCATCGTCTTTGTATGGCTGAATGATGAAAAAGGTCTTCGAAAAGAAGGAGACAAAAACGACCCCTATGCTGTATTTGAGCGAATGCTGAAAGCTGGCAACCCTCCCTCATCTTTTGAAGAACTTGTTCAAGAAAGCGTAAACTTGGATCTTCTGGACAAACTTCAAGAAATCAGCAAACAGTATCCTGAGTAAGTACTGGGCCGGTTTATAAGCCTAGCTCCAATCAGCAATTCTTCAAAAGCACCAGAGTAAAATTGATGGACTCTTCAGACAAAAAAAACACTGGTAGACAGTACGAGCAGTTAGTACGCGATATCTACCAGGGAATTCTTTTGCTCCATGGCGATGAGTTCAAAAATATCGCTGTTGAATGCAACAAACGATTAGATTCAATGACCAGTAGAAATCCAGACGGGACGGCGCTTCAAAGAGAAATAGATGTGTACTGGGAGTATGAGCTCGCCGGTATACAGTTCAAAGTTTGTGTTCAGGCAAAAGATCTGACACGGAAAGTAAACCTGGGCATGGTGGATACTTTTAGAGCAGTACTTTTGGATATTTCAGGTCAGCCACGTGGTGTCATGGTGACAAGAAAAGGGTATCAAAAAGGTGCCGACACTCACGCACGCTCATACGGCATCGAGATTATTCAGTTAAGCGAACTAGAGCTAGAAGCATCACCAAGCAGCATTGAAATGTCGATTGCAGGCTGGTTCTGTCAACCACTCGGTCTAAGATTTGAGTTTGACGATGACTATATCAAAGAGCACAAAATCTGTGGTGTTAACATACCCATCCACAAAAATGTTGAAAAATCATTTTTGTACTTGGAAGATGGTTCACCATATATTTCTATCGCTGACTCCTTGAAGCTTCCCGAACCAAAAGATTTCGCTGAGGGAGTCTTTTTAACAGAAAACTGGTTCGAGCAAAGCGTGTTTTTACATACCGACGACCCTGTACACCCTCGCTTGAAAGTGAGCGGAGTTGTGGCGGAACTATCTATCCGTCGTACTTTCAAACAAATAGATATCAAAACCTTCGTCGCCCACAATTTTCAAAGCCTTACTGGAAACACCAGCTATTGGGTGGATAACGCTGGAAAGGTTATTCGCGCAGGAGAGCTATTGTCAGTGGAGCAAGAAGTTACACTAATATCAGGCGAGAAGGTAAAACTGACAATAAAGGACGAGGGCGTGCCATCCTTAACTGTTGCAATTACAGAAGATTTCAAACTGCCGCCCAAATAAACACCCAAGATAGCCACTCTTTTGTTAGTCGCACAAATCACCAATCGTCGTGCCCAGGGTATTGGCCAACCTGGCCAGAATCTTCAGCGACGGATTCCTTAAGGACCGTTCCAGGTCACTAATATAAGTCCGATCTGTGCCCATGCGCTCAGCCAATTCTTCCTGTGACCAACCTAGGCCAAGACGCAGATTTTTCATCTGCTTTGCAAGGTTTCTAATCGCCCGTTTCTCTGGCCCCATACCAGATACACTGCTACGATGTCGGTAAAGAGTCTATGGTACTAATGCCGACAAGACTGTGGCAAACCCCAGTATATTCGGGGATTAGGCAGGAATAAAAAAGAGTAAGATTGCATTCTTGCTCATGCCACGAAAGAGGCTATAGATTTAGATGCGAAGAAAAATTCTGGTAGTTGATGATGCGCCAATCGTGAGAACAGGAACGGCTATGAGCCTCACCGATATGGGATTTGAAGTTGACCAGGCGCAAAGTGGCATGGAAGCTCTGGGCCTGGTAAAAGACACACGCTATGCCATTATCTTGATGGATTACCACATGCCAGAAATGGACGGCACAGAATGTACAAGGCTCATCAGAAGCTATGAAAGCGAGACTGGAACTAGAACTCCGATAGTATGCCTAACTTCTGATGATTTGAGTGAAGTCTGTCAAGATTGTCTCAATGCGGGAATGGATGCTTGTTTAAGCAAGACTTGCTCTATAGAAGAGCTTGAGAAAATGATAGTGACCTGGAAATTCAACGCGTCAAATCTGATCAGCGGCCAGTCAAACCACAGCCAAGGTACATACCCTTAAACTCGGGGTCCAAGTAGCAATGAGCAGAAAAGGGCGCTAAGCTATTTGACATCTTTTCGTTACGGCCGACTGTAGAAACAAAAGAGTTGTTTTGTTTACTACTGTTTCCCCACCAGTTAAGCATCTCCAGCCTTGCACGAAAAAGTGAGGGCTGTATAATAAACAAAATAGCCCTCTAAGGAAGTTTTGTTCATATGCCAGGCAAAGCCAAAGTTCTAACCCCCAAAGAAATCCAAACAGTCCTCAAAGTACTCAAAAATGCTCGAGACCGAGCACTTTTTGCCACCGGCCTATACACCGGCCTGAGAATCTCCGAGATTATCGCCATCGGACAAAATGATGTGTTCACCACCAGCGGTGGCATTCGCAATATTCTCAAAATCACCAGGCTAAAAAAGAAAAACACTGTCTACAGCAACATACCAATTCACCCCAAACTGCGTGAACAACTGGCCAGCTACAAGAAAACCCTAGACAAGATGCCAGAGCCCTCTCCTTGGCTCTTCCCGTCGTCTGATGACCCAAGCAAGCACATTGGCCGCATTCGCGCCCACAACATCCTCACAGAGGCCTTCCAGAACGTCGGCATCGAAGAAGCATCCACCCATTCTATGAGAAGGACTTGTTTGACGGCCATGTCGCGAGCTGGCATTCCGCTTCGAACAATCCAAGAAATCTCAGGCCACAGCAACCTCGGCCAGTTGCAGGAGTACTTGGCAGTAGACCCGGCTGACAGCCACAAGGCTATACTAAGCTTGAAATACTAACTAACATGTTTTCTTGAATGATATCTAGGGGCCAACTAAACCGCTAATTGACTACCGTCTTAAGCCACCATATTTAGTAGCAAAACTTGCATTTAATTCACATCAGAGTCGTCAGCAAAGTAAGTCACTGATATCGTGTCAGTATGACCGACAAGAAAAGAATCTGCATTCGCATACACCTTATACAAGGCCGGGCAGCCTTGGTGCACAATAAGTTGAATTAGATTAGCGCCTCTCTGCGGATTATATGGATGTGGCTTCCCAACCTCACAAGTATATATTTCGAAATTGTGCGTAAAATATAGACTGAGAATTTTTCTGCCATTAGGTTCTAGACCCATTTCCGCGGCCGTGCGGATAGTATTTTCGAATATCTGCTCCGCCTCTGCAGGATTAGCGTTACCCGGAATAAAGAACTTTGGAACAGTTTCTGTCATGTTAAACCTCTGATGATGCGAAAACCTTTTAACTAGGTTCAAGTATGGGCATCAGCTGGTGTCTCCGCAACATGGCAAGCGTTAAGTCGAATTCAGAAACCTATCAGCCAGCTATTTAATAGCTCACTAATCAGTCACTCTCAAAGCACTACGAGAAGGCGACTCGCTGATGCTTGAATGCTCGATCGTTTTGACCGCAACTGATTGATACACAAGGTGTCTTCACATATCAGAAACGCTTGTGGATATAGTCCTGGATGTCTTTATCCTTAGAAATTTTGGCCGGGTCAACTTGTTTTGAATTCTTTACGAGAGGCGGCCTCGCGCTCTCTGAGCTAGAGGCTTCGCTGAGAAGCCTTCGAATATCAGGATTGTCTGCTCCCTCTCTGATAAGTGCCTCTGCATCAGCTTTGGCGTTTGCCTTTCGCCCCATCATCAAGAAAACACCGCCTCTGGCATAGAGTCCAAACTGGTGAACTTCTGGCTTAGACTGGCCAGCCAAAACATTGTAATACCCCAGTGCAGTCTTGTAATCTTTCCTATCTAAAGCAGCTTTGCCAGCGGCCATTGTATCCTTGATACTCTTCCCATCTGTGACCACTTTGGCAGCAATCAAGGAGGCTATTTCATTGTTCAGGCTGTCTTTCACCATTGGCCGTTTGTCGCCGTTCCTGATCGCCACCTCAAAGTCGGCCGCCGCTTTTTGATGGTCACCACTATCTGAGTAGGCTGATGCTCGTAGTGAGCGGTACTCACTGTTGCTTGGGTTGGCGTTAATCAACTTCGTAAATTCAGAAATTGCTATACCGTTTTGCCCGCTCTTTAATGCTTCAATGCCCTTATATGCAGCCACTGACTGCTGATCAGCTGTCATTACCTGAGCTGATGTTGGGCTTTCCAAAATCAAGAAGCTGATTGAAATAGCGCAGGCAGCGCCACTAAGAAGTAAAAGCTGACGCATTGCCACCTCCAAGTATCGTTGGTTAGAAGGGACACCTGGGCTGTTCAACAACCACAAACTCATATCATTTCATCAGTATATGACAACGGCTGGCAAAAAAGAATGTGCTATTGCACAGAACTATCTTATGACCGAAATGAAAAATTGGACCCTCCTAGTCCAAGCCACTCAAACCACATTAGTTGTGTGGTAATTTTCCTAGAGATGGCTTAAGGCGTTCATTTTCGGCTATGCCTCAACTCAACCTAAAACACTCTATAGTAGAAAATTACAAACGGTAAAAAAAGAGTGCCACCAGTTACAGTGACACTCAAAAAAATCAGCCGCTCCCTCTCAACGAAGAGAGATGCGACTGTAACAACCGTCGGAAGCAAGTTTAGTGATGTAGACTGAACCGACTAGCTATTCTATACCGAAAACTAAAGTTATTCACAATTCTAGAACCAAAGAATTACGTTTATATAGAAGTAAACAAAGAAGCGTAAATATAGTTGGGATCGAGTCTGTATACCTGTAGCAAATCTTTTCCTGCTTCTTCAGTTCTTCCTAAACGCAATTTGTCAAGGCCGCGGATAAGTAAAATCCTAGGATCAGGATCGCCCTTCAGCATTGAAAGTGCCCTATCACAATCACTGATTGAACCAATCAAATCTGCTTGAGCTCTCCGAACTTGCGCTCGTCTTAGGTAAACGAAGTACAAATTCTTATCAAGTTGAACAGACCTATCGAGATCAATTTTAGCGCCAATCAAATCTCCCGATTTTAACTTTAGTTCGCCACGAAGTCCGTATACAAAAGCGTCTTCTACCGGACCGAGTGTACCTAGATTCAAGGCTTTGTTGTAATCAGCTATGGCACTCACACTATTTTTCAGGCCTGAGTAACAGTCACCACGGCAAGCGTAAGCGAGAGCGTTGTTTGGGCAAATCTCAATAGCCTTTGAAAAACAGAAACTAGCTTTTAGATAGTCTCTTTTGTCAAAACTATGATGACCATCATTCATAATACCGTTAATACGATTTTTGGTAGGTAATATGACTTGTTCTGCCCATGCAGTAGTCTGACTGAACGTCAAACCAACGCAGGTCAATAGCATTAAAACGATCAGTCTAATTTTTATCTTCATACCATGACTATAACAGCATTAATTATTGCTGCAAATGGGATTTACCGCAAGATAGCATTAAAATACTTGACATTGTCATTTTGAGCTTGACCTTTGGCACGTGCAATTTGTTAGCCCTATTGGTTGAATGCAAACTAAAAAGGGGGACGGCGGTAGCCGCCCCCCTTCCGTGTCCAGCTTAGTAGACAATACGGCCATATGCTGGAGAGCTCTGACCGACAGTCAGAGCGTATTGGCTAGGTTTTGGTTAGGCTTTGGCTTTAGCCCATTACCGTCGTCGGAATAGCCGAAACAATATTCACAGGCCCAGCGTAAGCGGGCATCAGACCCATAAATATCAGCAGGCTATTCCAAGAGTTATAACTTTGACCTGAAGCAAGTGCTGTATCAGGTTTAGCATAGTTAAGTTTCTGTTTGTCTAGGTCATACTCTTTCTGCTGCTCTTCATCCATCGGATATCCATAGTTGGGATTGTCTACTCCACGAACACGTGAGCGATCATCGATATTTCTCTTATTTCCTATGCCTCCACTACTCGCATCCCGTTTCGTTGGGGGCTGTAATGTTTCCTGTTTCGGTAAGTGTTTAGAAATCTCGTTACCAATTGCTAGGAAGACCATAATCCAAATCAACGCCTGAACATAGGCTTTGTAATTGAACTTCTCTCCCATCGAGTCAGTAAACGTCAACGGGCTATTACCCACATAAGCGTATAGGTTCAAGTCCCCACCTGCATACCCAATCGGGTCAGGCTGCAAGAAACGACCTAACTTCGGCGAATACATTCTTCGCTTGTAGTAGCTCAGTCCAAGCTCAGAATCGTACCGTTGACCAGTAAACCCGAAGGTCGTACCACCAAGCGTCACAATCTCCCCAAATGGGCTGTACAAGTTCTTGTTAGTCACAGCGCCACTGCTGTTGCTTGTGGCGACAATGCTACCCATCTTGTCCGCATGCAAGAACGTCAGAACTCCTGCACTGGTCACCTGAATGAGAGGCTCATCCATCGATGTACCATAGACATAGCGGTTCTGCAGAGTGCCCGCAACGCCGTCATAGTCAGCAATGCGCTGCCATTCGGAGTAGATGTACCGGCTCTTGACCGATCCAACAGTCTTTTGAGACTGCCTTTCCATCGGGTCATAGACGAAGCTGGCGCTGGTGCCGGGCTTAACGGCAGTCAGCATGTGGTTTTCAGTGTCATAACCATAAGTCCAGACACCATCACCAGTCAGGTTCTTGTTGGTGCTGTAGGTGTAGCTTGTTCCTCCAACGGTTGGGTACTTGTTGACGTTGTCGGCAGTCGCATACGTGGTGCTGGCTGCTGGCGGGTGGAACATGTATGTGTTGTCAGACACATTCACGCTTGTTGGCTCGTTCACAGCATTGAAGCCATAGGTGAACACAACGCTCGAACCGACAAAGTTGTGCGTGATTGTCGTCACGTCCTCATTCAACTGAGGGGTGTAAACAACCGTGGCGCCGTTGCTGTAGGTCAGCTGAGTGCGCTGCGAGAGCTGGTTGTAAGCGATCACGACCGCACTGGTGCCGCTGCCATTCAGCTTGATGTCTGTCAGGCGGTTCATCTGGTCAAAGACGCGATCAACAAAGTAGCTATCAGGCCAAGTTGTCTTGGTCCGATTTCCATTGCCATCGAGCACATGCGTGACCGTTTTTCCGTCCGGGTACTGCTCGCGATAGAAACGTCCAGCGGTATCAAACGAGAAAATCAGAGCACCAGATGATGGGTCGCCAGCAACAACAGGCTTGCTCTGCTGCGTGAGGCGGCCTGCCAAATCGTAGGTATACGTGATTACTGGCTGGCTAGCCGGAGACTTCGTCGCCTTGCGGTTCAGCACGTCATAAGTTGCAGTGATGTTACTGCCAGAACGAGTCCTGTAGGTCAAAACGTTGCCATTGGCATCGTAAGAACTGTTCTGCTGGTAGGTGGTATCGGCGAACGTTGTTCTGTTCGGCCGGTCGAACCCATCCCAGGTATAGGCAGTGGTGAAGTTCCGGGCGTCCTTGACCGAAGCCAATTGACCGTTGTTCGTGAACGTCCTGGTGTCGCAGACGGTGCTAGTCGGGTCGGTGACCTGGTTGACACGATCTTTTGCATCATAGGCGTACTGCCACAAACGGCTCTGCGCGTCGGTCATGGTCTGGAGACGATCTTTGCCGTCGTAAGTCCATGTCGTGGTGTTCGGAACGGGATCAACAGCCGTCAGCTTCTTGTTAGTTGCCGAGTACGTGAAGCTGTTCACCTGCCAGGCTGGCGTGCCGCCAGTCTGCCGTTGGATGTTCAACAGGTTTCCGTTGTCATCATAGGCAAACTTAGTCACGTAGCTGAAAGGAGCCGGTGAGGTCATCTGCGTCATTCTGCGCAGCGGGTCGAAAACCATCGTGGTGACAAACGTCCGCGGGTCGGTCACGGTTGTGACGTTGCCCACAGAGTCGTATCCGAGCGAGGTGGTCAAGTTGAGGTGACCAACAGCGTTGAAGTCGACGATCTGAGAGGTGAGCTTTTCAGTCGAGGCATCGTACACAGATTTGGTGACAACGCCACTCTCATCGGTCTGAGTGAGCATCTGACCACGCGCATTCCAGGTCATCGTCACGGTCGGGGTCGAGCCACCCACGATAGGCCGCTGAATTGTCAGCAGGTTACCCAGAGTGACATCATAAGTGTAGGTCGTCGTGTTCAGACGCCCGTCCTTATAAGTCTTGACCTTCGCCCAGTTCGTGTCATAAGTAAAGACTTCAACAATGTTGCTCAAGCCAGAGCCAGATTTTGCAACCTGCGTCTGAGTCAAGACATTGTTGTTGGCATCGAACGTCCAAACAATCTTATTACCTTCGGGGAAGGTCTTCTGAGTGCAACGGTTCAAGCCGTCAAACAAGCAGTCCGTCTTGAAACCAAGCGGATCGACGAAGCGAGTGACTCCGCCGAGAGGGTTGAAATACGAGATTTCTTTGTTGCTGAGCGGGTCAACAATCTCGGTGCGCGAACCAGCAAAGTAGTAATTCCAGACCTGGCCTCGTGCGTTCGCTTGCGTTTTGACCCGAGATAGCGAGTCGTAAACGTTGGTGGCGAAAGCGATTGCCGGATTGGCCGGAAGAAGATATGCGGTCATCCGGCCAGGATTGTCGTACTGATACGTGGTGCTTTTGGCGTTCGCATCCACAAAAGTGGTCAGGTTGTTGCTTCCGTTGACAGTGAAGCTAACGCTACGACCAGTGCCATCAGTAACCGAAGTCAGCTTTCCGCTGGTGTAGTTCAGCGTGAGCGTGCGCCCCAAGCCGTTCGTGACCGAAGTCAAAACACCGCTTGTATAGGTGAACGTGATTGTTACGCCTTCGGGGAAGACGATAGTTGCGATTTTGCTGCTGGTATTGAAGTTGTACTTCACCTTTTGCGGCGTGGTCACGATGTACGCACCAGAGACCAGGGTGAGGGTCGACGGGTTACGCGCAGGGGCGGTGTAAGTGCCGTCTGGCTGCTTCACAAAAACGCTCGTGTCATACGGCAGGCTGACCACAACAACGTTGTTGATCAGGCGTTCAATCCACCAAGCATCGGTCAAGGAAGCTGTTACCAGTTTCTCGACGGGACGAGCGGTATCGGTCAGCAAATCGACGTTGACAAACAACTGCGCAATTGATGCGGCACCCTGTGCGGCGAATTGCTCGCCCATCGCCAGGAAGCCATCGCTGTTGACTGTAGCGCCGAGATCAAAGCCGTGACTCCAGCCACGACCCAGCGGGCCATTTGTGTACTGGTTCGCAGAGTTGTAGAAACGCTGGAAGGTGAGCTTGTAAGGATACTTACCGCTGCCAATCTCCAGGTCGTTGCTGCTGTAAAGGAAGTCACCAGAGAACAGGCCGATTGGGTCGCCACCCTGAGGCTGAGCCGAGGGGTTGTAACCAGGCTGCGAGTTTGGCGCACCCGCGATAGCCGAACCAGGCTGACCACCACCACCCTTGTAGGTGCCGTTGATCAGACCGAAGCCACCGCTGCTTGGGTAGAGCCAATCGCCCCAGCCAGTCCAAGCACCAAGAGTGACTGTCGGGTCATCGGCCAAAACGACATTCCATCCATACTGGAGATACCAGTTATAGATGTTGGTCATGTCAGTTGAAGAGTAACCCGCAGTGACGAGCGCTGCCGAAATGTTGGAACCTGTATTCCAGTTGGCGCTGGTGCCTTTGTAGATCTTGTTGCCAGCGGCGCTAGCAGTATCCACAACAGTCGTGGTTGAGATGCCAGGACTGGTTCCCGTGGTCTGAGCCAGAACGGCCGCTTCAAGCGCGACACCATGCATGGCACTGACAGTGTCGTTGATCGGGGTTTTGGTGACGTCGTTGTTCAAGTTCGTGCTTGAACCAGACATGCCACCGAAGTCGGTTGCATAGGCGCCCGCACCACCGTTGTTAAACGAGACAATGCCAACCTGGTGGTTGAGCATGCTGTGGCAGTTGGTCAACCGGTTGACGAGATCGCCCACTCGGCTTGCTTGCGCGGCCCAATTGAACCAGATCAAGGCAAGCTGTTCGCCCATGACCGGTTCAGAAGTTGTCGCGCCACCTGCCGCTTTGTTTGCAGCAAGGGCCTTGCTGTGGAAGTCAGCTTGGCCACGCCCGAGGTTGCCCCAGGCATTGCCGATCAAATAATACTGACCAGCATAGATGTACGACTGCCACCACTGTTGGTCGTACCAAGTCACCGGGTAACCGTTGTGAGTGACTGTCAGACGAACTGAGTTCCATGTGCCTGGCGACTGGGCAAGACCAGTTGCCACAACCGTGCCATTCAAAGCAAGCACGGGTTGCAGACTGCCGTTGAAGAACAGCGTCAAGCGACTGCCAGCCAACTGGTCGGACGTGAAAGTCTGATCGATTGACCAGCCGCTGCCAGCGTCAGGGTACTGAACTTGGAGGAGCGTCTTGTAGGTGGTGGGAACGTCAGCAGTCCAGATTGTCGGAACATCGCCGGGTGCCTGGTAAGACAGGGTCGTGCTCCAAGTGAACGGCAGAGTGATAGGGACAATCGCCTGACCGCCGAGCACATCGTCAACAGTGGCTGTTCCGGCAGGAGCCGAACCAACAGCATTGTTCTTGATGTAGGTCAGCAGGTTAGTCGTCATCGTCGACAAGTTGGCACGAACATTGGTGCGGTTCATGTTCTGAACGTAGTCGGCGTTGACCGTGGCGCCAGACTTCGCATTGTTCAAGAACGTCGTGGCATTGTAGCCAAGCGCCGTGGCAAGGTTCGCCATGGGCGCCTTGCGTGTGTAGGTCTTGCGGCTCGGGTCCAGCACATAGGTGGTGCCTGAGATGACAACCTGAACCCAAACGTGGCTCATCACCATCTGATAGATAGTGCCATTCCAGGTCGGACTCACCGCCGGAATGTTCTCATTACCGCAATAGTTGTATGCGGCCCAGATGCTTGTGGTGTTGAACCAGGCATTGTACTCAGCTTCGGAGAGCTGAATTGTGCCTTTCACATAGTTGGCAGTAAAGCCAGCCTGACGCAGAAGCGCCACCAGCAGCATCGATTGGTCAAAAGAGTTACCCATGCCATCCAGAAGGCAGCCAAGGCCACCTTTTTGGACACCAAAACCGGGCTCCCACTCGATATTGCCATATACGAACTCGTAGATCAGCTGCGGGTCGTTTTTCAGCGCTCGCGCAAGCTCAACAATCGACGGGGCGCCCGCAACGGTGTTGCTTGCAAAAGAGCGCTGAACTGGCGGAACGTAGATCTTGGATTCATCAATCACTCGCGCATCGACGATCGCATTGGCGTCGGCCGGTGAAATCGGAGCTCCAGACTGCCACTGCCAGCCTGGCGGACGCGCAGTCACAGGGTCCTTTGATGAGGGCGGAACTGTCGGCAAAGGCAACGGCTTGGCCGGGGGAGTTACTGGCACCTGCGGAGGGACAGGCGGCTGGGGAGCCAAAGCTTTCGACGGCGAATTGGCAGATTCAATGCCTGAGCCAGCTTGAGTCGATTCAACGGAATCGCCATGGTTTGTGTTAGTCATTTTGCTTGTTTCCTGATTGGGTTGAGATATCAAATTCGCGTCGGGCAAATTTGATAAATTTGGTTTGTCATTACTGGTATCACCAGCGATGCCTTCATCTGTGATCTGCATCACGTGCTAACCACTGAGGTGCGGTTCCCAGCGGCGTCGTAGGTGTAAGTTATCGTTTTTCCTGAAGCGTAGGTGATAACGGTGATTCTCCCGAGACTATCGAGAGTTACGGTGAAGCTATCTGCGGCCATTTTGATATTCCTTTTGAGGGGTTTGTGTGTTGTCGCTAGATTCAAAGCGAATCTAGTCGACGTTCAATTGCAGTGAGAGCGGGTTCTTGTCTGTCGTGGGATTCACTAAATCCCTATCCACAGCAGTGCCGGAGAGCAACTACTCACTATTGCTGTTGCTTCGGCAGCGCTGGCGAAAAATACCTGGTCATTCGGTATCTTTTGTCAGCGCTGCAATAAAAAGAAGGAACACCAGTTGGCAGTTCAACTGGTGTTCCTTTTTCAAGTATTGAGAATTTACTTAGCTTCGCTCTGGCTGACAGTCTAAGCCCCAAGAAATCGCTTGAGTGCTTTCGAGATATTTGGCTGAAGTGCCAAAGCCACGATTCTGGAAGCATCGTCAACCACAGTGATTCCAGTGACAGCCTGATAGCCATCGCGAGTAATCTGAGCAGCTTCAACTGCAAACATAGCTTTCGTGCATTCATGCAACTCATCCCAACCTGGCACAGTAGCTAGAGCGGGAAAGGTTGTCCTCGGGCCATTAAGATCAGGCTCTGAGCCACTGAGGTTGCCTGAACCAGTATTGAACCCTGCTCCGACGTTTGGCAGAAAATCATGATGACTCGGTGGACGAAATAGTCCACCTTGATTTGTCATGCCGAACCCGCCGGAAATACCGCTGTGGCCTAAGCTTCCAGCGGAGCCTTCTTCCGAGGGGCTTGCACCTAAACCCGAATCACCTAGCGAAGCCAGCTCGTGATATCGACCAGGCTTGCCGTCAGGCTCAACATATACATGCTCGCCAAATTCCTGCTTGAGGCGCCGAGCTAAGTCATGACTGCCATCCCATGCGTTTGGCCAAGGGCTAGCAAGACTTCCGACAAGCCAAGACTTGTCGCCACGCGCTTGTAGAAAAGAAAGAGAACGGCTCCCGCAGTCTCGAAGCAATCGCCCTCTTTTGAGAATGATGATTCGAGTTACATGAGCCAGCTCAATTAACATTGTTGGGCCATTGGCCTTTTTGTTTGACGTACGAGTCATTTGTGAATCCTTTGAATAACCAAGTTGATGTTAGAGACGAGTGGCTTGCTTTTAGCTCAACAACGTCTGTTTCTGAAGATAGGTTAGGTTCTGCCTTGAAGACCTACTTCTTGTTCGGCACCGCCATAGGTGTCAGTGAAACCGGCGGCTCAACCAGCTGATTCCAAAGCTTTCGAACAGCTGGGTCCTTCAGAGCCTTGGCGAGATCAGCCTTGTTCTTCGCCAACTCAGCTTCTGCCAATTTGAGCGAAGTCTGCATTACCTGCTGGTAGAGCACAAAGATCTGCTCAGAACTCAAGTTCTGATTCATGCCTTGCTCGCAAAGTCGAAACAATGCTTCGCGTTGAAAACTTATAAATTGGCTTCTACGAGCCAAGTCAATCACCGCAGTCTGGAAGTCCAGCTTGGTTTGCACATCAACATTAGGGTTATCGAGCTTGACTTGGGCCAGCATGCTCACCACAGCCGACATCGCCACGTCTGGACTTGGCTCCGAGCAGACTGCCATTTTCCCATTGGCCTGTGGAATCATGATGATCGCACGAGCCGAGGCATCGAGGTCAACAATTGTGGGCTGACCAGCTGTGAGTGGATGAACTCGCACTGATGGTGCCACAGCACATCCGCCCAGTGTAAATGTAAGCGCGACTACTGCCGCAAGAATCAGAGAGGTTACTCTCATGTTGTCTCCTTTCTTATTGCCCTACCAAAGGAACTTGGCTCGCTCCACGAGGCTGGCAAATGAGGCCTTGCCTGAAGCACTAAATTCCAGAGCACTGGAAGCAGGCACAAACAGAGGCGAGAATTGGTTGTTCGACGCAGCAAAGTCGCAATCGGTACAACTAGATTTATTGGCAGTAGCAGAATCATTGGTATTGACCTGTTGCTCCAGAAGAGTTTGCTGACAGCTCGCCTCATTCAGAGGGGAGAATTCAGACTGATCCATTTTTAGATCCATTTCGTGAGGGTTATGACTAAGAATTAGGCGGCTTCGTTAGATCTGCCAGGGGAACTACTGGAGGCAGCGCAGGAGGATCTTGCGGGGGCTTGCAAGGGTAGAACTGACCTTCCAGCACCGGGATGATAAGCGTCGTCAGAATCAATACCACTGAACCTAGATATGGTTTGTACCATTCGAAGGTAGCGAAAGGGCCGCCCAAAGAGAACACGAAGGCTGAGAACGCCAAACAGGCAGTTACCCAGTGGAACATTTTGCTCGAAACAAAGCCAACAGGCTGGGTTTTGACATAGCAAACATACAGCGGGGTCAGCGCAAGCATCACACCGAAGATGCCCCAACTGAGCCACAGAGGCGGATTATTGCTTTCAGCAATACCGGTGATCGCCAAGTATGCCGCCAAGATGTCAGCAGGAATGTACTTGATCAGGCGTTCTGAGTAAGAATCGGTGCTTTTACTGTCAAGAGGCGGCTCCTGTGCTGCGAATCTCCATGTAAAAGGATTGAACATATAGTTCTCCTTTGTCTATATTGTTGATTATTAGAGCCGTGAGCCTATGTGGTTTGACTCTCTACTCAATTAGATTTTCAGCAGAGCGAGTTGATACGCAAACCAGTCGAAACTGGCATCGACACAACTGCTCAGCGCAATAGCCAACTGAAATTGATGCACCTAGATACAAAAAACGATGCATCACTAGTGCTGACAAAAAACATCTAGCCGTTCTCAAATGGCTTGTGTCAGCGCTATTTACTCTAAGAGGAAGGCGATTGGATCATTTAAGGGACAATTCTTTCTACTTCATTAATTGGAAATCGACCTCTGCCACTTCCATGATTTTACATACGGTAGGCATGACCAAAGTGTTACTAATACTGAATCGGCCTTCAATCTCAAAACGCGAACTTTTGTCATCAAGCAACTCATATTCTCTCATCACTCTTCGGTGCTTCACTCTCTGGCTAGGCAAACATGACAAATCACGCCATTGCCAAGCAGTGAGAGCAAGACTCTAAAATAGCAGATATACCTATATTGTCTGCATTCATGCAATTTTTTCTTGTCCAGGTATTTTGAGCATTTTACCGATAGATAGAACGCAGTTTACGACCTAGAACAATTGCCCCGAAGATATCAATATCTGTATTCGTAATATTCAGCAGTACGGCTAAAAGCTCTTGCATCTTTAGCTTGACGACACGAGTTAGCCATTAGATGAATGTGACTCTGCGCTCATATTGGCCTAATGAATAGTGCGCAATTTCGAGCCGCTCAATTCATTGCTTGAAGCAAAACAGCAAATACCGATACTAGCTACGCAGGGGTATTTCTGAGAGGCGCTCAAGAAAACTTGCTGTCAATCAATAGATGGTGTTCTTTGCTCGCTTAGCGAGATAAAGAATCAAATTGAAATGCTGAATTGGTAAAGGTCGGGTGGGTTTTCTTGTGGTTTTGGGAAATCGATGTAGGCCAGGAAACTAACAAAACACATAGGCCAAATTCCAGTGTTTTCCAGTCCACCGACAAACAAAACCAAAAATGCGAAATGTGCCGCCGCGCCTGAATGCGAGATACCAACAGGTTCGGAGCAGGCAATCACAACAAAGTCATAATGCAGACCAAGGCGTAGCGCACCTCGCGAGCCGCAGGCCATGGGTATTCACTCGAAGATGTTACGAACGGGCTTAATAATACCAGTTGCGCTGCCAAGGTGTTGGCAAGAAACTACGATTTCATGTTATCGCTAACTCATCTTTTGCCTTTTGTTTCTTGGCTAACGCTTCTTTTTTCCTACAGGCTGGACAACCATGGCCTCTCCCTAACATGTGTTGTATTGACCGCTCATATGGCTTGGAGCAAGAACAGCGCCATTGAATTGCTTTAGTTGTTGTGGCAACGACATCGCTGGCTGACTTTTCGCCGTTCTTACCAGCATGCATCAACTTAGCTAGTTCTGGGTGGATGGTCTGTAGAGAGTTGGTCACCGATACTTGCCTATTGGCACAAAACGGACAATCTGTGCCCTTTATCGCCCGTTGATAGACCTCAGCAGTCCACTCATGGTCTGGCCCGGCGAGACAGCGCCACCAGACTTTACTGCGGCAACCCGCTGAAGTATTCCACGGCGTGCGGTCCCCATTTCTCTCTTGAAACCACTGAGCTGCCAACCCTTCTCTGGCGTTGTCAACACTATCGGGCAATAGTGCACAATCACGGCACTCATCAGTGCCAGCTAATAACTCGACTGGTGAGGCTTGATAGGTATGCTCGTAAAAACAATAGAACCAATATTTCTTGCGCGAATCAGCCAATATCAGCTCCGGGTCTATTTGCTCCTCTTCACCTGTTTTACTGTCAATTTTCACATTCTTGTCAGGGTGCCAGCGTTTCAAGATATATGGAGATACGCTTAGTAGTGTGGGTGCATCAGATCTTTTGCCTGCGCAATAAGGGCAATTTTCAGGTTTAGGTTGTGTGCGGCGACAAACCGCCTTACTAAATGTGTGCCCCTCTGAGCAACGAAATGCCGCCACAACGTTGCTACCTGGCTTGATATTGATTGGAGCTAGTTCGGGATTACTTGGAACAAACAAAAACTCTCTGGCTATGTGCCTGTATTTGAGAGCTGCTAATGAGCTTGCATCATTCTCTTTGGCACAAGTAGGGCAGCCGTCCTCATGCAGTTCGGTCAAGCTACGAGAAAACCGGTGCCGCAAGTTTTTCTCGCACTTCCAACGCACTCGATGATTGATTGGTAGTCTTTCTGGGTCAAAACCAACATTCTCGCTCGTTCTGATAAACATGCTCCAAACGTTTGGTCGCCCGGGTTCACGGGCAGCGCTCTCAGCCAATAAATTTACCCTCTCATCATGGCAGCATTTGTCGCAAGGACACTCTTGCTTAGGCTCCTGACTAAAAGGGTTGAGCCTGTCCATTATTCGCGAGCTATATATGAACCCGGTTCCACGAGGGCAGTTGTACCGCCAATAACTCTGCGACCAAGGCGAAATGTCTTGGATTCTAGTAGGTCGCCTACTGTCTGGGATGATTTCATTCTGCAGCCAGTCGGGTATGACTTGCGGTGGCTTCGGCCTTGGGCTACGCCCAGCGCAAATGTAGCAGCCCTGCTCCTTTGTTCCTTCATCCCAGGCTCTGGCTCTGATATTTATTGCGACCCAAATAAACTCACCACAGCGCCCGTGAAGCCAGCGAACTATACGGTTTGAACCAGCAGAAACATCATCAGCGGAGTATGGCCCTAGGTCTTTGTATTCACACGCTAATGCCGAATGACTCTTGCTTAATGGCTTACCACGAAGAGGCTTCTTCAAAGGATCTTGGCCAATAGTCTTGGTGCGACTACTAGACTTCGGTAAATCTTTGAGCTTCTTTCTAGCCATGATCTCTAATAGTTCTCTTCGTCGTTTGCTTTTCGCTCACTTAGAAAAGATAAAGGTAATTAGCTCATCTGGGCAAGTGCCTACAGCAATGCTTCCATATGATGAATTGAGGCGACCACATCAATTTCCTAGGAAATTCGCTCCCTCATTACACCCAGAACATGAGACTGGAACAAAAAACACCTAGCGCTACATCGTATATACATTAGTTGTCGTCCTCAATATCTTTCGCCGTTACTGCTAAGTGAAGAAATGATCGTAACAATCGCCCCGATGATATGCCCCATGCAAGGTTCACGACTTTAGGCAATACTCAATATCTAACGAATTAGTTCCTATCCAAGCAATCAGCACTTGGTAATCAATACTGATTGACACAAGAAATTACTAGACAGCCCGAAAGCCTTGGTCACAGAGACCTAAGCGACTTTAAGTCGCTATCAATAATCACAATTATTCACACATGAACTCATAATAATGACCAGTAGTTCATATTCGTGTGCTTCGGTAAGGCACGCAGAAACTACCAAAAGCTAAAAGAACCCCCTTTAACTGTCACTGGATCGGATGAAAGTCTCTCCTTGCTCGCTCTTCACTAGCTACCTATCCGAATATCCAAAAGCGTCCTATTAATCACAGCTAGTAGCGCACCAACCATACAATTGACAAGCGGTATGTGTAATAGTGAATTTGGGCAATACTCAGCACTTCACTTTTCGCCTCTGGTCACAGAAACAACGCTTGATATCCAATGCGGATTGCCTCAATCAACTACTTCGTTTACTTCAACGCCCGAAAAGGCCTACTAATGAAGCTTTGAACGGCTTTATTACAGCCCTTCATTCATGCACTCACGATAATGACTTGTGGCTCATACTCGCTTTCTTTACTAGCGCTTCTGCATGGCTTTGACAGCCTGCTCAATATTCACTGAGCGCTCTTCAAACACCTTTAGAGTGGCCAAGATTCTCTCGATTTCGACGGCAATATTTGGCCCTGGTGCATTTTTCATCCTCGCAACTCCGCTCTCGTCCAAGAGCCACCCGTGCGTCTTCTTGATCAACTCCGCCCTCAATGGAAACAGCTGTGTTTTCAGTACCGCCTGAGACCGCAGCTGCCGCCTTAACCTGAAAATATCCAAAGCTGACACGTAACTTGTTGAGGCTGTGGCATGCTGATACACACGTTTTGTGTCTAGTGCTATTGCTCTAACATCTTGTCGGTTCAAAAGTCTCATCGATGGTAATCGCTCTTGCCAGGCCGCCCATGGCAGGACATGCCCACGTAAAACCCTCTTGCTTCTTCTTTGTTCAGCTAGTCGTTTAGCTTTCTGTGCTGCCATCGACGGCATTACAAATTGACTCACTTTCAAGGCTCCTTCAGCTTTGGTTTTCAATTTCCTATCTATGAGTAATCTTCTATCACTATCATTGTTTCTTCAAGACTGCTCGCACGCCTGCCTCTTCCCACGCAACATATTCTGCTGTGCCATACACGCGCTCACCATACATGCCGTACAAACTAGTCGCATCGATGATAGCTTTGTGCAGAAATATCTTCTTTTGACTAGGACTACTTTCTCTGTAGCTCCTGTTTTTCTCTGCCCACCAGTTGTCGGCGAAACTTTCTTGCTCACGATACGGGAGATAACCTGCCCTGGCTTTTTTTGCCCCAGGAGCAGAATTAGAACTTGAATTTGATAGAACAAAAGAATCATAGTCTCTGCCTTTACTGGCCACAAACCGATGTAGATCATAGGCAAACTGGCACCGTGTCTCTACTGGAGTCGAATTGCTTTCAATTGCCCGCTTAGTCAATGGCCCTGGCTGTTCCAAACTGGGGCAGGCAGCTGTTGTTTTCTCTTCGCTCAGACTCTTCTTGCCTTGCTCTGCTGCTTTTGATATCGCTGCCAGCTGTTTCAGTACTCCATTCTTTCCAGGCTCCTCGAAGAGGCTGTAGATACTTGACTCTTTCGCTTGAGTCATGGGTACAGATAGAATCATGGCAAATAAAACCACTGTTTTCTTCATTTGGCAGCCCCCAGCTTTCGCTATTGCTTGGCGTATTTATCACTTGATACCGTGTCTAAATCAGCGCTTCAATTCTAAAGCCTACTTCTCACCAGGAGTGTTTATGCCTTGTCTGAAACGCTCTCTAATCGAACTCATAGGATCAACTACTGGCGGTGTTACTGGTTGTTCTGGCGCTGACTGCTCTTGTGCTGGTGCTGCAAACAAGTTATTCCCGAACCTGTTCTCGATATTATTTGCATCACCGTAAGGCGAAGAAGAAGAAGAAGAAGACTCAGATGGCACTGATGCTCCTGGTTCCCCGCCCTGCTGCAAGTTCAAACGCTGCTGCTGATTGCTCTTGTACTGCTCAATCCGCCGCTGTTGCTCCTGCCATTGGGCCTGACGCTGTTGTTGGAATTGCTGCCGCTCACTAGCTTGACGCAGCCTTGCTTCCTCCCGCTTCTCACTCATTTCTTTTTGCGCCTTTATCCTCTCTCCGTTCTTTACTGAGTAATCAAGACTCTGCACAATGCCACACATGAGAGCTACCAGTAGCCACATAGGTGGCATTAAAACACTGTACTTAGACGGCTCCTCTGGCTTCGGATAACCCAGCACATATTTGATCTCGCGGGTCATGTACTTAATTGTCTCAGTGCAAGAGCTTCTGCTTACCTGTGCGTCAACTTCCCACTGAAGAGTGACTAGTGACCAGGGCTTGCTTCGCTCTTTCTCCCATGTTGGATTGAGCAACTGCTCCAGCGCGTTCATTTGATGATTACTAGGTAGCTCGCTGACAACAATCATCACTAGTATCGAGCGACTAAGTTGCATCGGTTGGCCAAAGAATCCATTATGCATCTCAGTAAAACTCAAAACCGCTGATATTCGGCCTTCGTCCAATATGCACTCTTTGACGCTCCAAAACTGCGGCCCCCTATGTGCTGCCTTAAACAACTGCACAAGCCGATCCATCGTCACTAAAACATCGAACGGAGAGGTAAAGCCCGCTGGACTATCAAACTTCTGATACTCCAAAATATCTAAGCCTCGCATGACATAGATGCCGCAAGCAGCGACGCAGACGCATAGCGACAAAGCCATGTACCAATTGCCAATTAATTCATACAGCCAAGGCGTACCGAAAATAACCACAACAAACGCTATTAGCGTGCCACCTATTGCTGCAAACATTCTTACTTCACCCCGCCTTTTTACAAAGCCTCAATTAGCCCCACAGGATGCCTAAATCTGGCTTCGAGTCTATGTCTATGTCTTTCTCTGACTCCTGGTCTCGCCCTTGCTCTTGTTCTTGCTCTCTATCTCTATTTCTATCTTTATCCCTGCCAACAATTTCCCCACCAGGCACTGCGGCTGGTTCAACTTGAACCTGTACTTCTGCTTCATGAGCGTCAGCAACAACAACAGAATCAGCTGTTAGCTCGGCTACTATTTCCGCCACACTAGCTGCAATAGGATCAGCGGGACCAGCAGTATCTATCGGCTGCTCATCAATCTGTTTTTGTTTCTCGTCTCGCTCCCCAATAGCCTCTTGCTCCGCGCTCTTCTCTAGCCAGGCCGCTAACTTAGCTACTTCAAGATCACTAAGCGAATCACAGACAATCTTGCTCCCTTCCTCATACTCAATCATCAATTCTTCTAAGCGCACAAGGCTGCTATCTGGCTTGTAGACCCGATTCTCCACAACTCCATCAACCAAACAATTGATCACAATCGGCACGTACCATATCGGCGGGTATGCAGGTTTTGCCAATGAACCACTGGCAAGAGCGGCACTTGTGCTCTCTGAAATGGCATCTAGCACTGCCTCCATTTGTTTCACTGACTCTGGCAGCTGCTCAATGTAATCTTCTGCATTTGCATAGCTCGGCATCAAGTCCTCTGACGCAGTCAAAGTAACGCGATCAGGCACTGGATAATTCGTCTGGTCCAAATAATCCTGATAGGTGCAGGCCTCTATCCTAATCGGCCTGGTCGACGGCAAGGCGATCAACACTTGTGGCCTCAACGACCGTCCAGCAGAATATGTCTCTTCGTCAATCACTCCCATATTTAGTATCTCGTCCGGGCTCATCAATGGCAGCTTCTCTGTTCTTGTTTGCAAATGCCCGGCTGATGTTACCGTCGTTTCTTCTTTTGCATACATGCCTAGATCACGACTGATCACTAGCGCTGTTTCACTGCCATTTGGCTTGAAATACACCCGAGTGGCACATTGATTCCTTAATATCGTCGAGTCTTTGCCATACAGATTCTCTATCTGCACAAGGTCTTGGACGCCCAGCACCACCGGTATTTTGTCGTGCCTCAATATCGTCAATTTCTGTGGCAAGCCTTTGATATAGCCAAAGTTCGTGAACTCATCCAACATCAGCATCACCGGGTTGGCGAACTCTCCTTCATACACATACGAAATGGCAAGATTGAAGATCAGCGAGGCCAGCGGCTTTAATTCCGGCTTGTCTGCCGGCACCGCAATGTACCAAGTGAATAGCTCCTGTGACAGCCGAGTAACATCAACATCTGTCGTTGAAGTTAACTCCTTAATCCGCGGTTGGTTCCACAACGCCAACCGACTGAGCAGACCTGCAGCAACAAGGTTCCTGTACTTGTCTGTCGAGTTGGTCCAAAATGCCTGAAAAAACCTCCTCGCTGCTGGTATGTTCGTAGTTACCATCCGGTTGGAGATTGCTTCTGAGCCCTGACCTAATAACTCAAGAATGTAGCCAAGATTGCAGTCACCATAGGCCCGCTCTCCTACTGAATGCATAACAAGAGCGGCAAACAACAGTCTCTCTGCCGTGTCCCACGTCTGCTCAATTTTCGCTTGCGAGGCCGTTGTTGCAATCATGATCACTTCAACAACCCGCCAAGCATCCCTGAACGTCCTCACCCTATCCAATGGATTGATCCGATGGCTGCTCAAGTCATCGGGGTTGAAATAATATATTTTGTGCCCCTGGTTCTTGCGGTAGCCCGCCGTCTTCCTGTATAGGTCAGCCACTCCTTTGCCGCCGGTAGCTTCAGTGACTATCGCGCTGGATCTGCTTCTCTCAATCAAGTTAGGGATAAATATGCCGGTCGTCTTGCCACTACCTGTCGGCCCGCAAACAAGACAGTGCCTGTTAGTCTCGCCCTCCGGCAGCCTCAGATATTCGCCATCAAGATAGCCAAGTAAAAGCTGACCATCTGCCCCAGCCATCGAGCCCAAATATTCAGCTAGCCTTAGCTCCTTGATTGTGGCCCAACGCGCACCAGTCACTTTTGGCCCGCCAACTCCTGCCTCTATCTGCTTGGCATATTTGCCTATTGAGGCTTCTATTGCCTCTAATTTCTGCTTGCAGTTGCCACCGCTCCAGCTCGCCTGCCGCTCTGTTACTTTGGTGCTAATCAATATACCAGGGCCGATATCGTCAGAATAATCTGCCCACTCAATCGACACGGCAAAATCCAATACAGCGTTGAAATTTGTTGTTTTGAACGGCTCTCGCCTGCTGGCCGTTATCGTCCGGTATTGTTCATTAACAAACAAACCGTCATAGCCAAGCGACCTCAGCGAAGTCGCTATCACTTTTGCCACTTCTCGCGCTGGAATGCTTGTTAAAAGACTACCGAGCGCTTCCGACATCTGCTATCTCCCAGTCCACTCATCGAACCTATCCGGGTCGCGGCTCTGGTCTCTGTCCGCTTCCTTCTTCTTGCGCTCTTTGATTTCCTTAAGGAAGCTGTCGGCCTCTTGCCTATCTTGCGCCTCCCCAGCCGAGATGCCTGTACCCTTGCCTACGTCATTTCCTGTAGCCTCTCTATTATCTACCAACTTGGTCTGCTCAACTGCCAAATCCCGTTGAGCCTCCCCGCCTTTGGCAATCTCGGCCTTCTGCAACTTCTGTGCCTTCATCTGTGACATGCCGATTTTAATCAACCTCAAGGCCTCATTAGGCCCCAGGTCTCGCAACCCTCCAGACCCGGCCCCCATCGGACCGGCAGCAATGGCACTCAGCGATGCTCCCCACTTCTCGGTGTAAGCGCCGTCAACAGTCTCCCTCTGGCCCTCTATTTTGCGCTGCTCATTGAGCTGCTTCTTCAAGTTCTCTTTGCGGCTGGCTTCTGTGTTGCCTCGAACTTCCCGTTCAACCTTCTGATTCTCGTAACCTTCTTGTCGATAAGCACCAGGCAAACGATCCTGGAGCCTCTCCTTGTCCGTTTTATACCGCTTCCTCTCCCTACCAGGCTGTTGAGACTCTCGGTCGTAAAAACTGCCCGTCTCGGACTTCTCTAGCCCCTCAGCTTCCTTCTCTGCCGCCTGGTCCATCCAACGGTCGACTGCCAGCTTCTCCGCTGCCGTCAAAAACACCTTGCCGCGTTGCTCCAACTGCCTAAGCTCTTCTAGCTCATCGTGACTGCTCCTTGAAGTAACTTCTCTGGCAAAGCTGCCCAAGTCCACCCGAATAAGCCTGACCTTCTCAGACTCGCGCTCCAACTTCTTGTTGTCGCGGTGCTTCTCCCTTATCCACTCAGACAACCGCTCACTATCTCTCGCTGTCACCTGCTCACGAACCCACGGCACTCCGACCTTGTACTCTTGCTCCAACTCCCGCAACTCATCAATCCGGCTAGCTCGGTCATACCTCTGCTTGTTGCCTTCTAGCTCAGTCCCAATTTGATAATCAACCTCTATTGGGCGGCAATACGCCTTCCATTCCATCTCCGCCTTGGCCTTCTCGCGCTTCTCGCGCCTGACATTCTTGGCCAACAACTGCTCATATGTTGGCGCGGTGCCGAACACCGCCTCTTCCTTCTGTTTCTCCTTCTCCCTCAGCGTCTCTTTCTTGTCTTTGGCTTTCGGATCTCGGCTGGGCTGGTCTTTGTCTCGACCTTCTTCCATCACTCGGCCGTACTCTTTCACCCCGGCTTTCAAGGCATTGATGAAACGGCCGACTTTCTCTGCCCTTTCTGCCAGCTTGGAATCGCGCTGCTCTCGCAGTTTCTCTTCTTTGAGCAAGCCCCGCTCTCTTAAGTACTGGTCTCCCTCTTCCTTTAGCTGCCTGTGATCTGCCTTCGTTATCTTGTACGTCCGGCCGTCCTTCCCTTTGCCCATCACTATTACGTGGCAATGAGGGTTGGCCGTGTTCTCATGCACTATTCCATACCAATCCAGCTCGACTCCCTTCCGCCTCGACAAGTCCTGCATTACCGCCTTGGTGTACTGCTGAACGTCAGCTCCTTCCACTCCTGGCGACAATATGAACTTGTGGGCCAACACACCATATTTCGGCTGCTTATCAATGGCCTCTTTTACGGCCTCACCGGCTACCTGTTCACGGTCGCTGCTAAAGAACTCCCGTGGCTTGCTCTCTTTGTCCCGGTCTTTGCCTGGCCTAAATGCCACATAGTTGACGTGCGCCTTCGCCCGCCCAGCCGCTGACTGGCTGGCCCTGATATAGCTGTGTTTTACGAAGCTGCGATGTTCTTCCATCTAACCTAGTCTTCCAGCCTTACCGCTTCCGACATCTTGTCCTTAACCCGCTTGATCTGATTTTCTAAGCCCTTCTCTATCCGCTTCGATGACTTCGACAGCGCTGCCGCCATAGCTTCTTCTCCGCCATCAACCATGGCCAAGAACTCAACTACTCCGTGCACCTCAATCCCTATTTTCGCCATCAACGAACATATCCGCTCAGTAGACGCCTTCAGCTGCTTGGCATACAAACCCTCCGCTTCCGCCAAGCGCTCTGAATACTCCTCTCGATCTACTCGATCCAGGTAGTCAACAATTATTGTTCTCAGCAGTTGACTACCGGTTAAGCCTTGCTTTTCTGCTAGCCCTTGAAATCTGATTGTGTCTTTCGCCAAGAGCCGGGTTGATAACACTGCTTCTCTTCCTGCCATCACCAATTCCTCTAGTGTCTACACTAAAATTATACTCCTAGAAAGGATTAGCCGCTTTTTGTCTACAAAATGGTGCTTTTTTCAATCTCCGTAGACCGATTTTCCTTTGTCTCACAATACTTTCTCAAAATTGGATGCATGTCTTTATCCTGCCTTACGGCTTTGCAAGACGTCTGGTCGGCCTTCGCTTCCAGCTCGGCCCAGGTAGCCACTCCTCAGATGTGGCTGCTTCTAAAAATTCTACTTCTTCCACAGCTAGCGGCGTCTGAGCTTCCATCCAATTGAATTTTTTCAATAGTGGATTTCACAAATTTCAGCTGTGGGTGTCACGACTTTTTCTCTTTACTACCGCGAATTCTATTAGCCCAAAATCACTACTGGCAATACGAGCAGTCTCCAGCGTGCTCAACGACAATCACCCAGGTAAAGTATTACTTGACGAAAATACAAATTTTAAAGCTTGGGACTTGACCGAATACAAGCATGTGGTAAAGTGATTACAAGGCACAGGAAGATATCGTGAAAATCAAAAATTACTTGAAGATATTGCGCACGCGTCGAGGCATTAGCCAGTCAGAGCTGGCCAAACGCTTGAGTAAAACTCGACAGGCCGTACATGGCTTTGAGTCAGATAGCTATGTCCCCAGTATGGACGTTGCCACTGAGATCGCCGAAATTCTAAATGTACCGATCAGTACTCTATTTTCACCAGCGGAGGCATCCTCAATGATGCACGTTCCTATTGCACTTATCGCAAATTGCGATTCCAACTCCCAGCGAAATGACCTGGGCAAACGCTTACAAGAACTCTTCCCCTCTGATCGACTGCAACCAGTTGTACGAGCCCGAGAAGGATCTTGCCCTAGATGGGACTGGGACCCGAAGGGTGAGCGCACCGATGGAAAACCAGGAATCGCTATTGCTTGCAATACGCAGCGTCAATTTGATGAATTTCAAAACTGGCTGCACGACAATGGCTGCAAGTCTATCGACTGTGGGATCGGTATGGATAGATTTCCAACGATTGCCTATTTTGCAGCCGACTGGAAGCATGCAAGAGAAGGGCTGTCAACATGGGAACCAGAAGGGGACAGCGTTTCGTCTCCGACTCCTGCAATCGACGAAATTTACGTGGACCAAGAAACTACTTCTCTGATTGAAAAAGGACTTCTTGATGCCCATGCTGAAGCGATAGCATTTGCAAACAAGTGCTACACCGTTTTCGGACAGAAAGATTATGGTGACCACCACTCAAAAATGGCGGTTGAGATTCTTGAACTGCGGAAGAAACTGAAAAATGGCTTCAGAGTGATTCGTTGGTCTTCCGACTATAGCCTGCTTACACAGTCCATGTTCGCCGCTGAAGTGAAAGCAAGGAACGATCACAACATGGATCTAGCAAAAAAATACCACCTTGCTCAAAAAGTAATTGAAGACCAAACGAAATAGTGATAGCGCAAAATCTGATACAGCCTGTTATTACAGACGACTATGTTGCATAAATCAGCGCTAATCCTATCGCCGTCGTGGAGTAAATGTTTGAAAAAAGATAGGGCCTTGTAGCATTGCTGGCCCCCTATCTTTTCTTCCGGCTATTTCACTTCAGACTTGATTTGTTTCAATTTCAACAATCCTACTTTGATTTTGGAAAGTGCGGCTTTTGAAATCTTTATTGCGATGTCTATCTGGTTTAAAAAGGCATTTTTGATAGTCAGTGCAACCTTCAAGGTTTCCAATTGCCAGTCATAATGAACATCAATTCGGAAAGAAACTCCAAATTCGATCCAGAGGCACTTTTTAATGCCGAAGAAACGAACACATATTGTCTTGCGCCAGAGTTTTTTTCGATTAACCGGTGTGACTGTAACATCGGCTCCGCCTGACTTGGAGTCTACCTCAAATTTCATCTCTTCTGCGCCTAATTTAGGCAGCGATAGCGTTGTTTGTAAGTCAGGCAATCCAAGCTGTGGGATTTCAATCGGGCGAAGTCGAGCGTTATTCACTTCTGCACTCGAATAAGCAATAATGTCAGGAATGTCTGTGACGAAATCAAAATCACGCAGTTTTGCTGGCTGTGTATGAATTAAGTTGGCAGTCAAAACTGTTGAACCGCCCACAGCTATGTCATTGATACTGAGATTTTTAACGTCAATTTCCGGGTCCAGATTGATGGGAATGTTTGGCAATGGCAACGTTATTCCTGCGGTCGTCTCTCTAATTACAGGCGTTATTTCGTCACCAACTGTTGCTGAAGAGCTTACTTCTTCCAATTCGCCAAATTCAAAATCAGGAGTTTCAGTCTGCAAGACTGAGTTGATTTTCTTTATGTCTTCCTTCGAAAAACCTTCTTTCTCCAATTTGGTTGTAAGCGAATCTGTAAGAGTGTCGACAGACTGAGTAAAGCTTGTCCCCCAATCAAAATGCGGTGTAAGCGAGATGGTGATTTTGCCATTTACAAGTTTGCTTCGTAAGGTTACTTTTCCGAGAATTTGTTCGATGGAAAAGCTTTTTATCTTGGCGTCTATAGAGGCATTAGCACTAGCCGACTCAATCGATGACTCTTCGAGTTCTCCGCCGATAATGCTGGTATTTGTTTTCACTAAACTTCTCCTCAATAGGTAGAGTGCTGATACAAATGACAACATACCCGCTGTTTTTGAAAAACAACGAAGAATGGCTGTAAGTTCATAGGCGCAGACCGTTACGCCTGCGCCTATGAGCTAATCAACCAGGCTACTAAACTGGCAGGGGAAGTATGGTTGGGAGAATCTTTGTGCCGTGGGCCTTGTTGTACTGCGACACTTGGAAAAAGACGTTCATGTAATCAGCCCAGGTAGAATCTTCTTCAGCTTGGTTGCCACTGTTCACTGCTGCGTGGAATTTGGCGCGGGCTTGATCCAACTTGGTTTGCATCTCTTTTTCCATCTCTCTGCCCTCTTGTTTGGGTGCTAACGCCAATCTCAAAGGGCATATCGAGCACGCAAAAAGGGGTCAGTAGGACCGAGCATAGCGAGGCTCGCCCCTTGGAGCGAGCGCAGATCTGCCCTATTTTCGGCAGTTAGCTCCCAACGAGGCAGCGTGGAAAAGATAGAACAAACAAGAAGCTCAAGAACCCCAAAACCAGCTGTCAAAACAGACCACAAAACAAGCAGCAAGAAATTACTGTGCAATGCACAAGCACGTATTCACCATGGCCAGCACGGCAAAAGATCACGCTAGAGCTGACACCGGCCAATACCTGAACAGCTAGCATTGGGAGTTTTTGCAACTGGCAACTTCGCTTGCCGTCATCCAATGTGGTAGCAATAGAAATCTTGGGGGTACATTACTTTGGTCAATACTCGACAATCTACACAAGCCCCGAGCAGCCCACCTCACTAAAGCTCTCGGGGCTTGCTGTTGAAGAAAATATCTAAGCATTGTTAGCCAGAGAGGCCAATTCACGAAGAGGGACTGTGCCAATTAGGGCATACAGAATCTGTGGCTTGAGTCTCAATATGTCTAAAATTCAGCTAGTTCTCCTACTCTCCCTAACCGCTTCTCTCAGCTGGCCTCCTAGTCTAGCTGTACCTAGCCTGCTGTGTATACCGAAAACTACGGCCGATCAAGCCCAAGTCGCTGACAACGGGAGACGAGAGCTAGCTACCTCTCGCAGAATCCGCGTCTACTACGTCAACGGCCAACGTGAGTGGGAAGCTAAAGCCCTGATCATTAACGGTCAAGTCAAAACCATAATAACCAGGGGCAGCCTAGGCAGGCCGTTTGCATCAAGCCAAATCGACACCAATGGCTTCGGCTCAGGAATTGACTTTCGTGGCATGCCCTGGGAATTTCATGGATTTTTAGATCCATGAATAGAGATAAGCAGTATTGGTCAAATTCAAAACGGCTTGAACATTTACCCGCAAGAAAGAATCCCCCAAGATCAAGCTTGCCGCAAGCTCTTGAGGGATTCTCTTAATCGTACCAGATTGCTGTAGTGATACCACCGTTAACTTAGCGGCTCACCTCCCGGGCCTGATAACTTCCTCCACCAAGCCAAAATCAGCTCTATTCTTACTGACGTGAAACAATTGCATGAAACAATTTATAGAAGTACCGGCAATACTCAAAAGGAAAATACACTGTGAACAAAACAGACCTAGTCGACCTATTAGCCGCAGAAAACTACTCCACAAAACAATATGCTGAGCAGTTTATCAACTCTTTCATTTCGGCCATTGTCTCTCAAGTAGCTCGCGGTGAGAAAATTACCCTCATTGGCTTCGGTACTTTCGACACCATGGTGCGCAAGCCTCGCATCGGCAGGAACCCCAAAACTGGTGAGTCTGTGAAAATTCCAGCTAGGCGCGTAGCACGCTTTAGAGTTAGTAAAGACTTCTCTGATGCCGTCAACAAAAAGCGCAAGAAATCATAGATAACAGCGATTTGTATCAACAGTCACTTCTGCCCATGCTTCTGCTGAGTAATGAGCATAAGCACGGGAATCTAACTCAGCAAAATCAAGATTCAAAGCATCACACATATGCCGAAGATCGCATAACAAATCAGCAATGCCATCTTCTGCGCACTGCTGCCAATCTGCTCGGCTTGAATGATCATAGTATCCGGCTGCTCTGCCATGCGTTGGTTTCCCTCGCAAGGCAGCCAAGGCTCTAGCTGCCCGTCTCTTGTTCTGGTATTTCATCGCTTCTCCTTACTCATAACCACGCTTCCACCGGTCCGCTAGTGCGGACCGGCAAAATTTTTGCAACTTAAAAGTAGCCACCAGGCGCTAACCTGGCGGCCACTCGTTGCACTGAATAACCTAAAACCACAAATGACTGTAGTTTTCTCTCAAAGAATATAAGCTTGATGCTGTCACGATCACGTGATCAATTACCTGAACACCAAGCAGCTCACCACCTGCTATCAACCTCTTTGTTGTCTCGATATCTTCCTTGCTGGCGTCCTCGATCCCTGATGGGTGATTGTGCGCCACGATAATTGCATGTGAATTATTCAACAAAGCGGCCTTAAAAACTTCCCGAGAGTGAACCAACGACGCCGATAATGTGCCGTGCGACACCTCATGAAAGCCCGTCACCCTCAGCTTACAATCAAGGTGAAAAGCAATGAAATATTCTTCTGAACTGTGACGAAGTGGCTCGACAAACTGACCAATGCTATCAGCTGAAGTAATGACAATTGGCTCAGGCCCTGATTCTCTAATCAGTGCCAGTTTCATTTGAGGAACAATGTACTTTAAGTGGTTCTTGAGCATTCTACTGCTCACTTTCTTACTTGTTGCCTTGCTCTGTGCCTTCTGTTTTGTCCGGCGATCTCTAATTACTACCTGACTTGCGCTCCCGCTCTTGCTCTCACTCATCAACATGCTATCTACTGTGCTATTCATTGGCCCTTTCCTCATTGCTTTACTGGCTTGTTTTTTCGGCCTGTTTGTCGCCTACTTTTCTGCCTTGACTAAACCGAGTGCGCAGCGCACCCCATGCGGCAATGCCAGTAAAATCCCGCACCTGGGGCCTCAAGTCCTGTCTGCCGTAGGCACCCGCAGGGCTTGGGCATGGACTTGGGGTGGAAGGGTTTAGGCTCTTTTGCCTGGCATGGAAGGTAGCGCGCACCAACAAAAGAAGTTCAAAGAAAACAACAAAGAAAAACCTACTAAATAAGAAAAAAGCCACGGCCAAAGACAAGTACGGGGCAAGCTCTACCTGTGCCACTTGCTGTCAATGACGACAACTCAAAAACAAAATTAAGAACAAAAGCAATAGAAATAGAAAGAAGAAACTAGAAAACTAGTAAAAGAAAGATGGCCGAGACTTACGCCCCGGCCACTTACTTAAATCTAGCCGTTTGCTGTAGCTAGCCTGAATCCCCTACGTGTCTTTGGTTTTGTTTCTGTTGCCACGGTCTGGGTTTCTTCAGCAACAGGCTTGCGCCCACAAAGGTGATAGCTAGTGAGGTTAACTACTGGCTTAGTCACCTGTACTTTTACCCCGTCTACTTCCTTTGTGAAAGTTGAGAGAGAAAGCCTGCCCTGCACGGCCACTTCGCGGCCCTTGGTGACCGTAGAGAGCACTCTGTCTCCCAATCCGTTCCAGGCATCCACATCTATCCAGAGGGTCTTTTCTTCATCGGTATTAGAGGAAAATTCTTTTATCGCTAGAGAAAACTTGACCACCTTGTTGCCTGTGTCTTCAAATGAAACTGAATGTGGGGCTTGTCCGACGTGTCCGATTAGTGTGATTAAGTTGTTCATGGTTAGCATCTCCGTGCTGTGTCTAGGTGCAATCCCAAAAGCACGAGCTTTTGATTGAGCATGGACGCGCAGCGCCCTTTAGGGTCTGCCATTGCTAAATCAGAAACTTGTGCCACTCTCGCACCTGATTAACACAGGCGGGGATAGCTAGAACAACCAACGCGAAACCAATAACAAGCACGGTAGCCCCCAAGGTCTGAATAGACACCAGGCAATTCATGGTCAATTTAATAGATCGGCAGAAAAGAGAGACTCGATGAAAGAAACCAGCAGCCGTTAGTTACAGCCATGAATGATGGATTAGGGATAGGGAAGAGTAACGATCAACACCAATTAAGAAGTACAGAACAGCAGAACACGGGTACCAGCAAAAAGGAGCAAGAAGTAAAGCTGGTGGCTACGCCAGAAAAGTCACCAATAAGAACCGTTTGCAAGACTCAAATACTGATACAAACAGTGCGTCAAAAACAAGTAAGACCAGCAGTAATAGCGGCAATAAAGGACACATTTAAGAAGTTGCATGGGATCTGTCGCATAAGGAACTCAGCTCAGCGTTTATCAACATGAGCAAAGAGTAAATCCTGAAATCAATACCAAGACAAAATCTAGTAATTTGAGATATCTTTAAAACCCTATGAAAACAAAAGCCCGGCGCCCAATCGGTTCACCACCAACACCAACTACTGGGCCAGATATAACAAAAACACACACTAGTAAACTTGACTATTGGGACCACGCTCGAAACCAATATAAGCCTGAGCAATATACCTATTCCTGTAACGATCAAGCCTACTGGTGTTGCCCAAAGAACAAAGATCACCGCTGGACACAACGGATAATAGACTTCTTAAAACGCCAAACCGATTGCATGTACTGCAGCCGTCTGCCGATCAAAGAGAGCCTCCGCCTATCCGTACTCTTTCCAAAACTAGCCAAAGAATGGCACCCTGACTACAATGACCACGTCACTCCAGAAACTATTCAAACTAGAAGCACGCGCCCAGCCTGGTGGAAGTGCTCAAAAAGCACAAAACACATCTTTTGTGCCCCGGTACAAAGCCGCACAAGAGACGGCCTCTCCTGCCCATTTTGCAGAGCAAAAACAAGCAAAATAAAAAACTCCTTCGGACAAAAACACCAAGACCTGGCTAAGTATTGGAACTGGGCAAGGAACCACAACCTTGACCCAGTCAGTATTTCTTGCGACTCACCACTAATTGTCTATTTCCATTGCCAGGAAACGCTAGGCTCAGACGACCCTCACAGTATAAGGACAACGGTAGAGAAAGCAGCAAGAAAAGGCATTGAATGCATTCAGTGCATCCGTCCCTACCCACGGTACGGCAGCCTGGCAGAAACCAATCCAAAGTTAGCGGCTCAATGGCACAAAAAAAAAGAACAAGACACTAACGCCCAAAGATGTCACCGCAGGCAGTGCCATGCTTGTATGGTGGCAATGCAAAACCTCACCAAACCATCACTGGCGCACAGCTATAAGTCAACGCATACATGACAAATCTGGATGTCCTTTCTGTAGTGGCTTGAAGCCATCTGGCACAAATTCTCTGGCAACTAATCATCCTGACTTGCTTAAGCAATGGGACAGGAAGAAAAATGGCACACTAGATCCATACTCGCTCTCATCCACATATCACCCAAAAGTCTGGTGGGTCTGCACAGAAAATTCCAAACACCACTGGCAAGCCTCTCCTGCATACAGAGCACGAGTTGATACTGGCTGCCCTTATTGCAACTCTCTAGCTGCACTCTATCCAGAAGTAGCAAAGCTTTGGCACAAAAAGAAAAACGGCTCACTAAAACCGACCCAAGTAGCACCGAAGTCAAACAAAACAGCCTGGTGGCAATGCAACAAAGGCCCAGACCACGAATGGCAAGCTCAAATTGGGAGCCGTGTAAATGGCGACGGCTGCCCGTTCTGTAGCGGCCTTAAGTTCTCCGTAACTCAAACACTAGCCTGGAACTATCCAAAAATAGCAAAACAATGGCACCAAACCCTAAATGGCACAGCAACACCAAAAACAGTCAGGATCAAAAGCTCAAAGTCCTATTGGTGGCGATGCCCAAAATATGAGGATCACGCTTGGTCCTCTAGGATTATGGCTAGAGTTACTTCACCTAACCCTTGCACTATATGCGCAAAACTAAGAGTTGACAGCAAAAACAACCTAGCAACATCTAATCCAGAAATAGCCAAAGAATGGCACCCCACAAAGAACAACGGCATCACACCAAAAGAGGTAGCGCGAAGAAGCCAGAGAAAATTCTTCTGGAAATGCTCAAAGAACTCAAGACATTTTTGGCAAGCCACTCCGAGCAACAGAACCGGCCACAACACATCTTGTCCATTCTGCTACAAACAAAAGAACAAAGCGAAATAAAAACCAGACTAATCCTAACTCTCGCCCTGATACAAACGTTGGATTCTCTCTTCCTGCAAACCTATGAGAGTATTGCCAATTGCGTTCTTGAGCCTCCATACGGCTTCCTTCGGCAATCCACCGTCATCAGTTAGCTGTGAAACTATGCGCTTGGTTAATCCTTCCAGAGCTGACGTCCAATCAGCGTAAGTCATTTCAACGTCAACATTACCTTGATTAACAGTGACACTAGGCGCTGTTGTTGAACAATCAGAGAAAAGAAATTCGCTGAGCTCTAGCAGGTCTTCTGCTAATAACTCAATTCTGACCATTAACTCTGGCGGTATGGCACTCAAATCAGCCATTAGCCCCGACCTCGTCCCATCTTTGCCGTATCACTATTTTTCAGCACAACGGCTTTTTCTAAAGCGGCGCGTTGAAATACTGGAGTCACCTGCCAAACTGGCCTGCCATCAAATCCCTTCTCTACTTGCTTGTTGAAGAGCCCAGCTTCAATCAGTGCCTTAATTGAACGACTTACATTCGATTCGGCAATATCGAGCATCTCAGCTATTTCATTCTGCTTTATACCAACAACGCCATCGTATTCGGCAGTGAGCATACACATGAGCACACGGAGCTGCTCGCCAGTTAGGTTTGACTTGACCACATGCTCAAAGAATTGATGCTTGCCTTCCATGCGTTCTCTCCCTGCTTTGCCCTATGCCTCTTCACTATCTCACCATGCCCATACTTATCATATGCGATAAGTGAGGACATGACAATGCAAACCTCTTTGATTTTACCTAGGCCGAAAAGGCGAATATTGCGCTGTCGGCAATCTCATTTTGTTGTGTACAAATATACTTGCACAACAAAAGCATCAGTGCTAAATTGAAGTCAGCGAGCTAAAGACAATGCCAGTAATTTCTCAAACATCAATGGAGCACCACCATGGCCTACGTCAGACAACACGGCAATCAGCTCGCCATAGTCTCCGGTGAACGAGACAAGGAAACTGGCAACGTCCAACAACATATACTCTTTACTCTCTACTCAAAAGAAGAGGCCCTGGCTGCAATAGGCAAAGACGATGGCCGCGACCATTACCTCTTTCAAAACCTCTTGCAGCGCACCTACCCAACGATAAAATTCGACTGGGACAAAATTGAACAATCCATTAGCGACAAACTAGAAATCCTGCCGGACAAATGCGACCAGCGCAAACAAGACCTCAGCAAAGAATTCGAGAAGGCCTTGACCAACTTCGCTCGCAAGCTAGTCCTAGCTGATCCGTATGACGTCACTTCAGCCAAAGATGTCCTAGTCTCCCAAAAAGCAAACCTCATTGCCCTGCGCGACATAATCGACGAGCGCCTAGAAGACGCAGAAATAGACTTCTCGACCGACCCGCCCTACAGAGAAGACGCTCACAACTGGCGCTACTTAATGCGAGGCTCCGATGTGCCAAATGGTATTGAGGAATGGGCTGAACGCCTCTATGAAGAACTCCAATATGACAAAGCTAAAGCCATATTCAACCTACTTGTAAAAAGCTTCGACAACTACGCAGAAGGCCACAACTATCTTGGTCTAATTGCCCTAGCAGAAAAAAAACATGAAGAAGCAGTAGAACACTTTGAAAAAACTGTAGCGATCGGTCGAAATCTCTTCCCCAAAACAACACCAAAGAGCGACTACTGGACAAGCTTATCCACTCGCCCTTACATGCGCGGCATGAGCAACTTAGCTCTTGCTCTTACAGCAGCTGGTCAATACGAAAAAGCAATTACTGTATGCAACAAGCTAGAGAAAGAATGTGGTGATCGCTCTTCTGCCAATGCCTATCGAGCAACCTGCTATCTCAATACCGGCGATTGGGAAAAAGCAGCAACCTTCGCTAAAGAGGATGATGGTTTTATTGGCTCACTTGCCCTATTCGAGTTAGGCAATAAGCAAAAAGCCCTCACGGCCTTCCTTCAAGAAGCCATTGAGTCTCCTCACACGGCCCGTATGCTCCTTCAAATGCCCAAACCAAAACCAACAGGTTTTATAGCCGTTGAAGATCACAACAGTGGCATCTACTTCAAAGATCAACTCGCTGGTTACTTCAAAATCCAACCGCTGGCTACACGCCGATTCTTCAAAGAACTCAGCAAAAACACCATATTCATTGACATTCTAAAGAAAGTTGACGAGCACACAAAAAAGCACGGGAGCCATCTGCCACAGCAACAGCACCACGAAAACTTCACCCAGTGGCACAGCATGAGAGAAAAAGCATACTCAACAGACCAAGCAAAAGCGATTCTCAAAAGCATGAATCTCGCAGCCACTTAACTTCAATTCAATAGTTTCAATAAAGAATCTCGCGCCCAGGCTATGCCTTAGAGCGTTAGTAGCTTGGAAAGTTCGTGCATTGTGTTCCACTGTCGCTTAAATCAGCTCCTCACGCATCTGCCAGAAAACACTATAGAATATAGTATATTCTTTCAAAAAGATTTACAATTCTTAACAACTGCCAGCAAACGAAGCAAAAGCGCGAAGAGGCAAGCTCTGTAATACTTTACTGGCATTCCTGGCTGCATTTTGACTATTCAGCGCTCTTCTAGATATAGATAAAATTTACCCTGCAGGCCTTGACAAATTATTTACTTCATGATAGGTCGCAAAGGAAGATATATATGACTACTTTATGCAATGTTGCCTCTGGCTTAAGCAACTGCCAGCAAATTTCTATTTTCAAGATAGACCAACAGGTGCAGGCTCTAAGCTGTAGCTCTAAATCGGAGCCAGCCAAACCATCAATGGCTCAAGGCCTCCGCTTGGTATTAGGAAGTCTCCTTCAAATTCTACCTTTTGAATATAACTGGCTTTTATCTATGCTGCTGGCAATATTTGATTGGTTTGAATTTTTTAGAGGCTGGTGGGCTTATGTAAGAAGAAAGCTCTAGCAATCTGCTCTGAAGGGGAGCTGAACATGGATGCTTATAAAAGCCGTATTCTCGACTAAACTTAACCACCAGCGGCCGTCTAGGTTCCCCGAAGAGAAGAAATTGAAAGTATAGGATACTAATGAAGTTCTTTTCGTTGGAGTATCGATGCCCTCTCCTAGCGTTAGTCGAAAAACCAATAGAAGAGCAAAAAACATCGAAGATGTTATCGAGCCAGCTCGTATTCGCAGAGCTACACTTTTTGAGGCCTATTCAGAAATAGCAGCAGAGTGGCATTACAAGAAGAACTGCGGCTGGAGTCCTGAAGATTTCAACTACGGCTCCAATGTTAAAGCCTGGTGGCAATGCCCCAACGACAAGAAACATATCTACGCAGCACCAATTGCAAATCGCACTGTAAATGAGTCTGGCTGTATGATCTGCAACACCGGAGAAAGTACAGATCTTCGTGACTATCCATCTGTCTTAGCACAATTCGACCACAAGAAAAACAAAGGCATTGATCCTTTTAAACTTCCTTGGCACGACAAAGTCCACTGGAAATGCTCAGCTGCAAAGGATCACGTCTGGGTTTCTACCTTCAACAGAAGGAGCGGCGAGCGCTGCCCATTTTGTACAAACCGCAAGCTCTCGAAAACTAACAGCCTGGCCAACTTCCCGAAAGTGGCTAAATATGTGCATCCAACTAAAAACGGCAAGTTAACGGCCAAAGATTTCCGCGCCTCCGAAGGCACTGTTATCTGGTGGAAATGCCCCAAAGGCAAAGACCACGAGTGGCAAGCAAAAATTTCAACAAAGACTGGCGGCTCCATTGGCTGCCCGTTTTGTATCTCCAATAGAGTCTCGATAACAAACTGTCTAGCCAGTCGCTTCCCTAAAATAGCCAAAGAATGGCACCCAACCAAAAACAAGCCAGAGACTACAAAGTCAGTCAATGGCAGCACTGCAAATAAGTACTGGTGGAAGTGTAAGCTCGGCCACGTCTGGCGCCAAGGCGTCCAAATCCGAACTATCAGAGGGGCAAACTGCCCCACATGCAGGAAGCTCAATACCCCAAAGAAAACCTAAATTGCTACCTTCTCCGCTGCAGCCAACAGCTGCTCTAGGCCTGCTACTGGCTGCGAGTAATAGACTCTAGCAGCTTCTGGCTTAACTCCAATCATCTTAGCCAAATGCTGTAATGGCACATCGGCATCAGCCATCCTCTTGCAGAATGTATTGCGCAGAATCTGCGGTGTCACTGAGAAATCGAAGAAATACGCATGTTTATCAACTAGATAATGCACCATTTTTGGTGTAAATGCCTTGCCGTGCATTTCAAAGATAGGCTTCTTCAATTTCTTCTTAAAATTAGCAGCAACTCCATCTAAACCAAAAGCAAAGAGCGGCTCGGCTGCTGCCTCAGTCAATGGTATTTGCCGGGCTCTTTTGCCTTGTCCAACTGAAATAGTAAATCTGCGTTTGCGCCCACCAGGAGTTTCTACAGATGATAAATCACCCCAAGTCAATCGGCAAAGCTCTCCGGCTGTCACTCCTGTATTGAGGATAAAGAGAACTATTGCCACATGTTCTTCAAAACCATTCATCTCAAGCTCTGCTAGATACTTACTGAGCTGTCTATTTGTCAGCCATACTGGCTCTTGCTCTACTTGTGGCTTGTAGCGCTGGACTAGATGAGCGATAGACCTAGTGTCAACATTCTGAAACTCAAGAAAGCGTTTGATAGAGCAAAGCTTGCGTTCAACAGTAGATGGGCTATATTCCTCATCAACCAGTTCATCAGCATAGTCCTTTATAATCTTAGACAGGTTGAGATTCTCTAGTTTGGACTTAGCATGATTGTCGGTAGTCCAATGCTCAAACGCTAGAAGGTCACTACGGTAGTTCTTTATAGTAAGGACGCTAGAACCTGAGTCAGACAGAGCTTTTAAATAACGTTCGATGTGGTCTGATTTAGTCATACATACGCCTCAACTACAGAATATAAACCTGATTATACTCTACAAAGCGCCACTTACGACGCAAACCGCAGAAGACTCACGCGTTTATATTCTCTCAAGTGGTCGACACACAGAGGAGTAACCTGTTTATATTCCAGCCAAGTCTAAAGAGAAAACTCACCCTATCTCATTCTCTATCCGAATAAGATCAGGCTCAACTAAACTAACTACTTTTACTTCTGAAAAAACTAGCTCAAGCTGCTTCGGTCTGTGGTCAAGCTCAGCTCGGACTTCTGTAATTAAACCACG
>Ga0172380_10001125_pt1 | contig 47456 bp, 42 predicted proteins | sample Leawe162metaG_FD_119747 | JGI IMG/M metagenome (GOLD analysis project Ga0172380, IMG submission 119747) | Leachate microbial communities from a municipal landfill in Southern Ontario, Canada - Leachate well 162 metaG | ecosystem: Engineered > Solid waste > Landfill > Unclassified | place... | reverse complement strand
CTGCATGGTGAGCGCCGGGGCGGGGAACAAAAAAGCCTTCGGCCTGGACCGGGGCTCGAACAACTACTCCGATCTCGCCCACGCCGAGGTCGTCATGCTCTGCGGGACGAACGTCAGCGAGACCTTTCCCACGCTCACGCACTGGATCTGGCAGGCCCGCGACAACGGGGGCAAGCTGATCGTCGTCGACCCCCGCCTCACCCCGATCGCCCGCACCGCCGACCTCCACCTCCCGATCCGTCCCGGCCGCGACTCCGCCCTCTACGGGGCGATCCTCCACCAGCTCATCAAGCGCGATTGGCTGGACCACGAATTCATCGCCAACCACACCACGGATTTTGAGAAAGCCCAGGAGGCCGTCGCCACCTACGATCTCGACTGGGCGGAGCGCACCACCGGCATCCCCAAGGAAAAGATCCTGCGGGCGGCCGAGATGTGGGGGCCGGCGAAAACCAGCTTCCTGCTCCACGCCCGGGGCATCGAACACCACAGCAAGGGCGTCGAAAACGTCCTGGCCTGCATCAACCTCGTCCTGGCCACCGGACGGATTGGAAAGCCGTATTGCGGCTATGCGACCATCACAGGACAGGGCAACGGCCAAGGAGGGCGCGAGCACGGGCACAAGTGCGACCAGCTCCCCGGCAACCGGGATATCGAGAACCCCGAACATCGGAAATACATCTCGGGCGTCTGGGGGATCGATGAAAAGGACATGCCGGGCAAAGGGCTCACCGCCTATGAAATCATGGAGTCCATCCACCGGGGCGAGATCAAGGGCCTCCTGAGCATTTGCTTCAACCCCCTCGTCTCGCTGCCCAACAACAACATGATCCGGGAGGCGCTCGAAAAACTCGAGTTCTACGTCGCCATCGATTTTTTCCTCAACGAAACCGCGCGCCACGCGGACATCATCCTCCCCGGCTCGCTCCATGAGGAGGAGGACGGCACGGTCACCACGGCGGAGGGGCGCGTCGTGCGCATCCGCAAAGCGGTCAGCCCTCCCGGCAACGCCCGCAGCGACACCAGCATCCTTCTCGAACTGGCCGACCGGCTCGGGGCCAAAAAGTTTTTCACCTACGACTCGTCGGAGGAGATTTTCAACGAGCTGCGGGTCGCCACGAAAGGCGGGACGGCGGATTACTTTGGAATCAGCTATCAAAAAATCGAGGACAACATGGGGGTCTTCTGGCCCTGCCCGAGCGACGACCATCCGGGCACGCCCCGGCTGTGGGAGGACCGGAAATTCAAAACTCCGGACGGCCGGGCGCACTTCCATGGGATCGCCTACCGCGATCCTGGCGAGCTGACCGATGACGAGTTCCCCGTCATCCTCACCACCGGGCGAGTGGTTTCCCAGTATCTCAGCGGCACCCAGACCCGCCGCATCGGAAAGCTGGTGAACCAGTATCCCGAACCCCTGCTGGAGATCCATCCCGCCCTCGCGGCCAAATTCGGAATCAAAGATCGGGAGCTGGTGCGCGTCTCCACCCGGCGCGGATCCGTCGAGTTCCCTGCCCAGATTGTCGAGACCATCCGGGAGGATACGGTTTTCGTCCCCTACCATTGGCCGGGCAAAAAATCCGTCAACCAGCTCACCTCCGGCCACCTCGATCCGGTCTCCAAAATTCCCGAGTTCAAAGTCTGCGCCTGCAAGCTGGAACCGCTGGGCCGGACCGCTCCCGGCTCTGAAGAAACCAAGGCCTGGGCCAGCGCATGACGACGACCACGTTCCGCACCGACCAGGAGTTCTTCCTGGATCCGCAGCGCTGCATCGGATGCCACGCGTGCGAGATGGCCTGCGCCGAATGCGAGACGAACGGGCAGACCCCGATGATCCACGTCGATTACGTGGACCGCTTTCTGGACACCCAAACCTCCGTGCAGATCTGCATGCATTGCGAGGATCCGGTTTGCGCCAAAGTCTGCCCCGCCGTCGCCATCGAGAAGGACGAGTTCGGCATCGTGCATTCCGCGAAGACCGACCGCTGCATCGCCTGCTCGAACTGCGTGAACGCCTGCCCGTTTGGCGTGCCGAAGAAAATCGAGCCCATGGACCTGATGGTGAAGTGCAACATGTGTTACGACCGCACCAGCGCCGGTAAAAAACCCATGTGCGCCACGGTCTGCCCCAGCGGAGCCCTCACCTACGGCACTCGCGAGGAGATGGCCGGCCGTCGCCCCGGCAGCACGCCGGTCAACACCTTCAAATTCGGAAACCAAACCGTGAAAACCAAGGTCAACATCATGATGCCAAAAGGAGCGACCGATCTGGTCGTGGACGCAGAATTATGAACCCCTCATTGCCTCCCAAATCCGCGACGGACGTGGATTTTCCCATCGAGCGCGCCGAGGCCGAACACGTGTCGCGGCGCGAATTTGCAAAGTTCCTTTGCCTCGTCTCCGGCGGCATGGCGGTCGGCAGCGGATGGGTGGCGATCAAGGACAAAATCTTCCCTCCCTTTCGTTTCGCGGGGGATTTTTTTGTCTGCAAGAAGTCCGATGTGCCGTTGGGCGGCAACCACGCCTTCACCATCGAGGGGGCCAAAATCCCGTTCATCCTCATCCATCTCAAAGACGGCTCGTTCCGTGCCTACGAGCAAAAATGCACGCATCTCTCCTGCGCTGTCTATTACTCGCCCGAACACGACAAGATCGAATGCCCGTGCCATCATGGCTTTTTCGATGCCAAAACCGGACGCGTCCTGCAAGGCCCGCCCCCCCGCCCCCTCCCGCACCTCGAGGTCGTCATCAAAGGCGATGACATTTATGTCCGGGAACCGGAAGTGGAAAACCCTGGAGACGCTGAAGCTCCGGGAAATTCTTGAAAATGTTTGCCGTCCTTACCCTCCACGCCTTTGAGCCTTCGCGGTCCAACCTGTTTTTTCCATGAGCAACTTCCGCGACGCCCAACGGCAGGCCCATCCGAGCAAGACCAACACCCTGTCCCTCGGCATCATCTGCGTCCTGATCCTGATTCTCAGCATGCAGATCTGGTTGCTGACGGCTGCTCTCAACGAATCGCTCGACGGCAACAACGCGGTGAAATGGCCGGGGTTCTGGGCTTCGATCGCGCTCTTTTTGAGCGGAGCCGCCCTGTTGCGCTACCTGCCCGGTCCAATCCGGCTGATCCTGCGTGCGCCTGCGCGCGAAGTGTTCCGGAACGAGCCGCTTGCCTGGCGGACGTTGGCCATCAGCACCGTCTCGCTCGCCCTGGCCTTCGCGGTCTGGTTCATGTGGTCGGCGATCCCGCTGCGCCTCAATGACGCCGGATTCCATTTGAGCCGCCAGCAACTCTTCTGGCTCACGGCCACTCCGGTTCTTCTCGGTTCGCTCCTGCGGATCCCCTATGGCCTGATCGTCTCGACCTTCGGGAGCCGGCGCAGTTTTTCCGCCGTCACCCTTGCCATCCTCCTCCCGTGCCTGGCGACCGGCTTCGCCGTGATGAATCCTGCCACCCCGTATTGGGTGTTGCTGGCCTGCGCCGCATTCACCGGCATCGCCGGGGCAAACTTCGCCACCTCTATGGGGGTCGTCACCCTCTGGTTCCCCAAGCAGATGCAGGGCACCGCGCTGGGCGTCAACGGCCTCGGCAACCTCGGCGTCACCATCGCTCAATTCACCATCCCGGCCGTGATTGGATTCTCCCTCTTCGGTCTCCTGACGACCGGCGGCACCGCAAAGTCTTTCCATCTGGAAAACGCCGCCTTTGTCTGGATTCCGTTCATCCTCCTCTGCGCGGGATGGATCTGGTTTGGCACGAAGGACTTTCCGACCGAACCGAAGTCCCTCTCCTCGCAGCTCGTGGCGGGAAGGAGACCGCACACCTGGGTGCTCTCCTGCCTTTATTTTCTGACCTTCGGATGCTTTGTCGCCATGGGGGCGTCGCTGCCTCTGATCATCACCTCGGTTTTCGCGAATGCCCCCGGAGGAGTTCCCAACCCTTGGAGATTCGCCCCTTGGGCCGTCGCTGTGGCCACGGTCATGCGTCCGATCGGCGGCTGGCTGTCCGACAAGTTCGGCGCCGGATTGATCTCCTCGATCTCCATCGGGGCCATGGCTCTCGGCGGATTCAGCCTCTCCGCCTTCCTGCAGCCCGACCAATTCGGCGGGTTCTTCGCGGTGATCCTCGCCATTTGCGCCGCGTCCGGTCTCGGCAATGGAAGCGTTTTCAAAATCATTCCTCAGGTGCTGCCCAAGGAAGCGGGAGCCGCCATTGGGATTGTCAGTTGCCTCGGAGCCCTCGGCGGTTTCGCCCCTCCACTCCTCCTCGGCTGGACGATGGATCACCTCGGCACCCCGGCCCTCGCTTACACCGGCATGGCGGTCTTCGCGCTGGTCTGCTTCCTCGTCAACGGTTGGTTCTACCTCCGCCCGAATTCCCCCTCGCATTGTTGAGCGGCGTGCCGCTGGCACCGAAAATCTAACCCACAATCAGCCTCTCTCGGGCACCCAATGGCTGGGAAAGGCAAACAATACCGAGCCTATAAATTACATGTTCTGCCGGAGAAAGAGGTCTTCCCTGTTTACATCCGGAGAAGGGAAAAGCTCCTGCACAAAGTCCGGCGGGTCGCTTTTTGGGAGATCCGGGATGTGCTGAATGGGATTGCCGGATTCCGGTTGACGCGGGACACCGCAAGTGGGATTATCCCACCATGACAACGACGGCGGACAGCAAGAAGCGGATTGTGTTGCCGGTGGCGAGGCCGGGCGATGTGTTCGACATTCAACGTCAGGGGGAAGGTCATTTCGTGCTCCTGCGCCTGGCTCGACCGGAACCGGAAGCTCGATTGACCCGTGCCCAGTGCCTGCGGGCGATTGGGGCCGCGCCACTGCATCCGAAGATGGACTGGGCGACGCTCCGTGAACTGACTCGCGAACCATGATGCTGCTGGACACGAATGTGCTGATCTACGCGTCCGACGAGAAGTCGAGGCACTGCCGTTGGGCTCGGCGCATGATTGCCGAGGGTGTTTCCGGTGCGGGAGCCGCCGTCAACGCGGTCAGCCTGGCCGAAGTGTGCGTGGGGGATGCCGAGCCGCAAACCGTGGCCGACCGGATCCGGAGTTGGGGCGTGGCCGTGCTGGACGTTCCGGCCGCCGCCTCGGAGGTGTGCGCGCGTGCCTATCTGAGTTACCGGGTGCGCCGCAAGGCCGACTCCGGCAAGGAGGCGCCCGCCTTGCCTCTCCCCGATTTCTTCATAGGCGCCCATGCGCAAATCATGGGTTGGCCGCTGGCGACCGCTGACGAGTGCCGGTTCAAAACGTATTTCCCGGCCGTGCCGCTGAGAACGCCTCAGGAGAGCACGTCCCCTGTGGTTTAAATATTTTCCCCGGGGCTCAGCGCTCCCCGTGTTCCAGCGACCAGCCGGTCTTGAGGCCGACAACAAACCATCCCAGAGTGAGAATCCCCACGGCGAAGATCGTGTCACCGATCACGCGGAGCCAACGCAGCGTCTCCATCGGTCCGTTTTGCAGGAATTCCGCGGAGCGGGCATACCACATCCCGTGTTCGACGCTGGCCCAGGTCTGCAGGAGACCGACCGGCAGCAGGGAAAGCAGCACCATGAGAGCCAGCCCGATATTGATGGACCAAAAACTGAAGGACAGCGCTCTGGTTTTCCATTGCCGTTTCGTGGCGAGCCCCTTCAGGCAGAAAAGCATGAGCCCGATGCCCAGCATTCCGTAAACCCCGAACAACGCGGTGTGCGCATGCACGGCCGTCGTGTTCAATCCCTGCATGAAATACAACGCGATCGGCGGGTTGATCAGGAAGCCGAAAAGCCCGGCCCCGACCAGGTTCCAGAATGCCACCGCGATGAAAAAATAAATCGGCCAACGGTAAGCCGCCACCCACAGGCGTGCGCGGGACAGGGCGAGATTTTCGGCGGCCTCGAACCCGATGAGCGTCAACGGCACCACTTCCAGCGCGCTGAACGTCGCTCCCAGGGCAAGGATCGCCGTGGGCGTGCCCGTGAAATACAGGTGATGGAAGGTTCCGATGATGCCCCCGGACAAAAATACCACGGTGGCAAACAAGACAGAGGCCGTGGCCGTGGCGGTCTTGAGCAGGCCCATGCGGGTGAAGAGGAAGGCGATCACCACAGTGGCGAAGACTTCGAAGAAGCCTTCCACCCAGAGATGAACCACCCACCAGCGCCAATATTCCGCGATGGCCAGGTTGGTTTGACGATGCCACATCAGCCCCGCAGCCCAGAAGAGCGCGATGGCGGCGGAGGCGATCAAAAAGAGCGCCAGGAGATGACGGTTTTCCCGGGGATTCCGAAATGCCGGCCAGATCGCCCGGGCCATCAGCGCCAGCCAGAGGAAAAGCCCGACCAGCAGAAATATCTGCCAGAACCTGCCCATGTCCACATATTCGTAGCCCTGGTGTCCGAACCAGAAGTTTGTCTCAAGCCCCATTTGCTGGCGGGTGCCATACCACGTGCCAAAGCACGATCCGACAACGATGAGGACGAGACAGGCGAGAAGGAAATTCACGCCGGCAGCCTGAAATTTCGGTTCGTATCCAGATACGGCCGGGGCAATGAAAAGCCCGGTCGCCAGCCAGGCGGTCGCGATCCAAAAGATGCCGAGCTGGGTGTGCCAGGTGCGCGTGACCGAGTAAGGCAGCCACTGGTCGAGCGGGATCCCGTAGAACCCGGAGCCTTCGACCCCGTAGTGGGCGGTCACGGCCCCGAGACCGACCTGAACCACAATCAGGGCTGCGACGACCCAGAAATAACGGAGCGTTGCCCGCATGGAAGGTGTTGGGGAAAGGGCCAGAAGAGGGTCGTTCTCCGGCGCCAGGTGCTCCTCCTCGCCGCGCTGACGCAGGATGGCATAATACCAGGCCATTCCTCCAATGCCCCCAAGAAGAAGAACGAAACTGATGACGGACCAGACGACAACAGACCCGCTCGGCGCGTTTCCAATCAGATGCTCGGACGGCCAGTTGTTCGTATAAGTCACCTGCGCGGTCCCGGGTTGCGTGGCGGTTCCGGTTTCTGTTGCTCCGGGCCGCTCTGTCGAACAGGCCCACGCGATCCACCAGAAGAACGCGTTCATGGCCGCCTGCCGTTCCGGATTCTTGATCGTGTTCCGGGCGATCGCGTAAGCGTTGCGCAGTTGGGGCGGACTCATTCCGGCATCAGCCACCCGGGCCGCTGCCGGAGGGAAAGCCGTCGCGTCGCCGAAAATTGCGGCGTAATACTGACCCAACACCCCGAAGGCCCGGGCACGCACATCGGAAACCACGATGTCGCCGCTCTTCGGATCATGGGTGTTGCGGCGGAGCTCGATGCGCAGCCGCGCCTGAAGCGAGGCTTTCGGCTCCGCCTCCAACTCTTCAAACGGCTTCCCTTTCGCCTCGCGCGACCATTCGTCCAGAACCAGAAGGCACTCGCGGTGCAGATAGTCCGCGGACCAATCCGGCGCGACATAGGCGCCGTGCCCCCACACGCCGCCCAGTTCCTGGCCGCCCATGGATTGCCAGACGTTCTGGCCGTCCCGGATGTTTTCTCCGGTGAAAAGAACCCGCCCGGATTCCGTCACCACGCGGGCCGGAACCGGCGGGGCCTGCCGGTAAATCTCCGCGCCGTAATAAATCAAAACGGCAAACGAACCAAGAATCACAAAGGCCAAGGCCCCCCAAAGACGCGCGTAAGAGACAATCCGGGTTTTCATCGCGAAAATGGTATATAAAATTCCACTTTAAGTCAACCGGGAAAATGGCAATATGAATGCGACTTTTAAAATGAAAATCACCCGGCACTCCGACTACGCCTTCCGGCTGCTCACCTACCTCCAGCTCCGCCCCCGGGAAACCGTCCGCGTGCGGGAGATCGCGGAGGCGTTCGGGATTTCGGAGAACCACCTGACAAAAGTGAGCTGCAAATTGGCTCGTCTCGGTTTGGTCCGCGCGAAAAGAGGCCGGGGCGGGGGGGTCGACATGGCCCCCTCCGCGGCGCGATGGAAGCTGGGCGATTTGATGCGGGCGTTGGAGCCGGAGGACGAGATGGCAGCCTGCGAAAGCCCGAAGGGCCGGTCGCTCTGCCGCATTTCCCCGAGCTGTCGGCTGCGGGCGATCCTCAACGGGGCCCGCGAGGAATTCCACCGCAGCCTCAACCGCCACCATGTTGGCGACCTCGTCGGCGAGCGCGCACGGCGGCTGAAAAAGAATCTGGGCATTCCGGATTGAGAGATCAGCGGGAGCTTTCCGTTGGTGGTGGGCGGGTTGGATGAAACCCCGCCGACACCCTTCCGCCGAGGGAGCGCGGGGCGCCAATTTCCCGGCCACCCAACGGCCAATCAACCCGGCGATGCGGTGGTGGCGAGGTTGCAGCTGGTCCGCCAATTCACCCGCCGCAGACTCATCACTCATGCGACGCGCAGCGGCAGAGTGGCAAATCCACCGGCCGGGTAAACCGCGAGCGTCGCGGGCTTTTCCGGCACGGCGGCAACCCCGCGGGTGCGGGCCAGCAGCTCTTCGATGAACACCCGCAACTCCAGCCGCGCCAACGGCGCGCCCGGACAAAAGTGGATGCCCGCGCCGTAAAGAAGATTCTTATCCGGATCGCGGTCGAGGCGGAAGCTGTCGGGATCGTCGAACACGCCTTCGTCGCGGTTCGCCGAAATCCAGTTCAACGAGACCCGCTCGCCTTTCCCGATTTTCCTCCCGCCGATCTCGACGGGCCGGGTTGTGACGCGCCGGGCCAAGACGAGCGGGCCGTGAATCCTGAGGATTTCCTCGATGGCGGACGGGGGCAGATCCGGTTGGGATCGCAGTTGCCCCTGCAACTCGGGGTGCCCCGCAAGGCAGTGGGCCAGGATGCCGGCGGCCGCGGAGATGGTGCCGATTTCGCCGACCGTCCAGTTCCGCAGGATGCTCGCCACTTCTTCGTTGCTCAAGGGTCGCCCCCACACCTTCTCGCTCATCAGCGCGGCGGTGAGGTCCGTTTTCGGATCGGTGCCGGCTCGCAAACGGGTTTCGAGCAGTCCGTCGATGAGCGCCTCGAATTCGAGCGCGATTTCCGACATCGCCTTGCGATCCTGCGCGAGGGTGGCGGCGTGGTTCTTGCGGGTCCAGGCTGCCAGGCTTCCGGCTGATCGTCCAGTTCGGCGCGGTACCGGCGCTGGAATTCCGCCCATTTGGCGGGATCATGGCTGAACCACTTCCGCAGCCCGGTGCTCGGGGCGGCATCGCGAAGCCAGCCGTCGAGCCTGGCGGCCTCCTTCTTCACCCCGCGCGGCCACAGGCGCTCGACCAGCAGCCGCTTTCCGTCCGCCTTTGAGGGCGGGCCGTGCACGCGTTTGATTTTAATCATGATGACATGCCCCTTTTCTCTTTCGATCACGCGGCACCAAGTGGCCGTCCAAGCCGGTGACAATGCGCGAACCCCGTTTGTAGGTGAAATAAGAATAGGTCCATTGCAACAGGACCGCCACTTTGTTGCGAAACCCGATGAGAAAGAGCAAATGAATCAGCAGCCATGCGGCCCAGGCGAACCAGCCGGAGAATTTTACGACGCCAATTTGCGCCACCGCCGCGGATCGACCGATGGTCGCCATGATCCCCTTGTCCCAATACTCGAACGCGGGACGCGCCTTCCCGCCGGGGTGCCGTCCGTTCAACTCATCCCGAATCAAACGGGCCACATGCCGGCCCATCTGCATCGCGGCGGGCGAAACCCCGGGCACCGGCTGACCACGCTTGTCCGTCACCAGCGCCAGATCGCCGAGGGCGAAAATCCCGGTTCAACACATGGCGGGCCAGTTCGGCAAAGGCGCCGGCCAGTTCCACGCCAGTTGGTCCGCCTCCGACCACCACGATGGTCATCAAAAACTTTCTTTCGGCATCGGCGGCGGCATTTTCCGCGCGCTCGAACGCCAGCAGGATTTCACGACGAATCTTCAGCGCATCGTCCAGAGACTTGAGACCTCGGGCAAACGGTTCCCACTGCGGGTGATCGAAGTAGCTGGTCACGCCGCCCAGCGCGACGACGAGATAATCGTAATGCAGGACATCTTCCTCCAGTTGAACTTCACGGCGCGCCAAATCAAAGCCTGTGACGCCCCGCAACAGCACCGTCACGTTGCGTTTGTTTCGCAGGATCGAACGAATCGGCTGGGCGATCTCCGGCGCGGAGAGACCCGCCGTCGCCACCTGATAAAGCAGTGGTTGAAACAGATGATGGTTCTGCCGATCCACGAGGGTGATTTCGGCGTCGGGCCGCGAGAATGCCTGGCAGAATGTCAGCCCGCCAAACCCGGCGCCCAAGACCACGATATGCGGGCGATTGTGTTTGCCTGCTTTCATCGCTCGGATTCAAAATCCATCGGGTTGCCCATCCGTGCAAATTCTCCGTGACTTCGGGATGTTTCAATCTCGCTGCCGGTCTGTCGGATTGGATGGCCCCGGCGGGTTCGGAATCAACGTCCGCAAGGATATTTCATCCACCAAAAGATTATCGGGCGTTTCCAAAATATGCATGACCAGCGCCGCAATGTCTTCGGGTTGCAACGTATTGCGGTGCGGCTCAATTCCGGAGTCCTTGAAAAACAGGGTGTCGATGCTGCCGGGATTCACACAGGTGACTTCGATGTTGTGGGCGCGCAGATCCTTGAACAGCGCCTCGCTGAAACCTTGGATGCCATATTTGGTGGCGGAATAGGCAGCGCTATTCGAAAAAGGTCTCTTCGACCCAGGCGGCGACGGATTTTTGGTCGGTGACATCCAGGTGATCACAAAAAAGAGATGGAGGATCTTGGTCCACAGGTAGATGTTCGTAAAAGCGCCTGACGGAAATCCTCCAGCAAATCCTCGCTGTCTTCGATGCCGGTGGAAACCCGGATCAGCCCATCCGTGATGCCGGCGGTGCCGCGCTCGGCGGGGGAGAGGTTCCGGTGCGACGTGCGTGCGGGGACGCAGACCAAGGTTTCGACCCCGCCGAGGCTCAACGCAGGCAACGCCAGGCGAAAACGCCCGAGCAAATTTTCCACAGCGCCCGGGTCGCGCAACTCGAAGGAGAGCATCCCTCCGAACCCCCGCATCTGGCGCGCGGCCACCGCATGGTCGGGGTGAGCAGGCAGACCGGGATAATGGACGCGGGCGACGGCGGGGTGCGCTGCCAGGAATTCCGCAAGGGCCATGCCGTTCCTGTTGTGCCTCTCCATGCGCAGGGCAAGGGTTTTCATGCCTCGCTCGAGTTGGTGGCAGGCGTGGGAATCCAGCATTCCCCCGAAGTTGACCGCGCGATCCCGCACTTGCTGGATGACTGCCGCTGAAGAAACGATCACTCCCGCGTTCACGTCACTGTGGCCGTTGAGGTATTTGGTCGCGCTGTGAACCGCGACATCCATGCCGAGGGCGAGCGGGTTCTGGTTGACCGGTGTGGCGAACGTGTTGTCGATGATGGTGAGCAGCCGGTTGTCACAGCCGATCGCCGCAACCGCTTCGAGGTCCAGGCAGCGGAGCAGAGGGTTGGACGGCGACTCCACGTAGAGCAGCTTCGTGCCCGGCCGCACCGCCGCTGCCAGCCCCCCCACGCCGGCAGCCCAGGATATTCGAACTCCCAGCCTCGCCAACTCGGCGGTGATGAAATGGTGGGTGCCGCCGTAGAGGTCCCTTTGAAACACGGCGTGATCACCCGGACCAAGCTGGGAAAGAAGGAGAGTCGAGATGGCCGCCATGCCCGACCCGAAAACCAGCGCGGCTTCCCCGCCTTCGAGCGCGGCCGCCTTGCGGTTGATGATCTCCTGGTTCGGGACGTTGAAGTAGCGCGGGTAGATGTTTTGGTTGGCGGCGTTTGGGAACGCGTATGCGGTGGATGGAAAAACCGGGCTGCACGCACCGCCCGTGGCCGCATCAACGTGCGTTCCGGAGTGAACACACCGGGTGGAGAACCCGGCGGGAGATTTCTGGTTGTCGCGACTCTTCATTTTTAATGTTCTTGGTTTTCTTCCTCCCGCTTCGCAAAGCAAACGGGATCGGAAAATTTCACAGTTGCTTGGGGCAGGATCCGTAAGCGTCTGGATTCCGGCTTCATGGTGGCTTTGACCTTTGGAGGAGTCGAGTTTTCCTTGCCGAACCACCCGCCCGCCCCGGGAGTTTCCTCTTCAATCGCTTTCCAGCGTGCCGAGAGGATTGCACCCCGGCTCAGGAAGCATCATGGTCGTCACGTTCCTCTCCTTGAGCAGTCGGACGGTGGAGTAGGCCTCACTCATGGCCTGATGTTCCAGTCACTTGTTCCAGCAGCCCAACCAGCAAGGGGCCGACCGTTTGAAGCTCCGTGCGGTGAACGTCGGCAAGCTGCCTCAACTTGGCCAGCCCGAGTTTCGTCAGTTGGACATAAATTCCTCTCCACGATCTCGGCGGCAAGTTGCGGTTCGAGCCGTCGCTCGTCCTCCGGATCGAAGTCCACATGCTTCTCCTTGCTCACCCCGAGCCGGCTCAGGTCCCAGTGCAAATCCGGCTCGATCCCGTGGCGCGCCAGCGTGCGGCGCCCGCATTGGAATGGGCAACCGTCGAGCATGACGATGGGACGACCGGACTTCGCCAGGCGCACAAGAGGTTTGACGTCGCCGCCGAGCCCGGCAATGCATGACATCTCGGCAAGCCCGGCGCGGTCCATCTTGATAGCGAGCTGGTTGGCAAGCTGGGCGGCGCTGGAGCAGCCCGAGCAGGAGTAAATCAATGGTTGGTCAGTCATGGTGGGAGGTTCCTCCGACCCGTCACGACAAGGACTGCCCGCCGCGCAACAGGCGGCAGGGTGTGTTGGTCTCTACACCCGCCGCAGGCTGCGGACAACCACGGTCGCGTTCTCAAAGAGAAACGCGGCACTGGAGAGCCGGTCGCATCGGGTGGATGAGTTCATAAACAAGGAAACAAAGATATTTATTACTTTAATACGGCTCCGTCAAGCCTGGAATCCTTGAAAATTGTTTTTTCCGCCTGATCACGACCCCGTTTCGCTCAAAAGCGCCTGGAGCCGGGAGCGGTTGAGGACCACGATTTCGCGGCCGCGGACAGCCAGGTCCCCCGATTCCCGCAGGTTGGCCAGGTGGCGGGAGAGGGTTTCCTGCCGCATGCCGAGTTCGGCGGCGAGCACGGCCTTGGTGGTGGCGAGGTGGATCGTGTAGGAAACCGGGCTGCCCGCTGCGGGGCAGCGCGAGAGCAGCCAACGGAGAATCCGCGCTTGCATGCTCTCGCCCCGGAGGCTTTCGATGGACGCGATCAGGGCGTGGCAGCGCATGCTCAGGGCAACAATCATCCTCAAGCCGAAATCGGCATCGCGTTTCAACAGCGCAAGGAACAGGGCTTTGGGGATCAGAAGCAAGCGGCAATCGACCACGGCTCGAGCGCTGGCCGGATACACTCCACCGGGCAGGAGGGACGCTTCTGCAAAACTCTCTCCCGCACGAAAGAGGCGAATCACCCGTTCCGTGCCATCCGGGCTCAGGCGGTGGACATTCACCGCGCCGGAGCGGATGACATAAAACCCTGCGGATGGCGAACCTTGGCGGAGGATGATCTCTCCGCGCGGGAACCTGCGGGCGACCGCGATTTCCGCGAGAGCCGCCTTTTGCCTGTCGGATAAATCGCGGAACAGGGCAGCGTTTTCGAGTGAGGCCCGTTCGTCGCGTGAAGTGCTTTTCGCCATCAGTCGGGTCTCTTGTCTGCAAGTCGTGGTGTCTGGCAACAATAGGAACAACGTCCGGGCAACCCCGCACAACCGTGCCCAGTCTTCCGGGAAAGTCCCCGGCGGTGGGCGGATCGAATCCGCCCACCCGCGGGTGGGCCTAACCGTCGTTCAAGCGGCCGCGGGGAGATCGACCGCGCAGCGGGATTCGAGGAAGTGAAGGCGCTCGAGGTGTTCACTTTGCTTGCCACGGTTGAACTGCGAAACGGGCCGATGGTAGCCCATCACACGGGTCCAAATTTCGCAGCGGGTGCGATCTTGGTCGCGGAGGGGGATTTGTTGTTGTGTGTTCATGCCTGGTGTTTTTGTTGTTGTTTTAAGCGACGCAACTTGCCGGATGCGCCAACCGGTTCCGTAACTCGTCATCGCAGACCGGGCAGAACTCGTGTTCGCCGCTGAGATAGCCGTGTTTCGGACAAATCGAAAACGTGGGGGTGATGGTGATGTAGGGCAGGCGGAATCGCGAGAGCGAGCGCCGGACAAGTTCCCGGCAGGCCTGCGGGGAGGAAATGGCCTCATTCATGTAAAGGTGGAGGACGGTGCCGCCGGTGTAGCGGGTTTGCAGTTCGTCCTGACATTGAAGGGCGAGAAAGGGATCGTCGGTGAACCCCACCGGCAACTGCGAGGAATTTGTGTAATACGGGGCCGCGGCAGTGCCCGCCTGGAGGATGCCTTCGTGGTTCTTTTGATCGAGGCGGGCAAAACGGTAGGTGGCCCCTTCGGCGGGCGAGGCCTCGAGGTTGTAGAGATGGCCGGTCTCCTCCTGGAACCCGACCATTTTGTCCCGCATGTGATCGAGAATGCGGATGGCGAACCGCCGGCCCCACGGCGTGCTGATGTCCTCGGCATCCCGGGTGAAGTTGCGGATGCACTCATTGAGTCCGTTGATGCCCAGCGTCGAGAAATGGTTCCGAAGCGTTCCGAGATATCGCTTCGTAAACGGATAGAGCCCGTTGTCCATGTTGTCCTGGATGACCCGCCGCTTGATCTCGAGACTGTTCCGTCCGAGTTGCATGAGATGGTCGAGGCGTTCGGTCAATGCCTCGAACCGGCCCGCAAACAGGTATCCCAAACGGGCGGAATTGATGGTGACGACACCGAGTGATCCGGTTTGCTCCGCAGACCCGAAGAGTCCGTTCCCGCGCTTGAGCAGTTCGCGAAGATCAAGCTGCAGGCGGCAGCACATCGATCTGACCATATGGGGTTCAAGGTCCGAATTCAAAAAATTCTGGAAATAGGGAAGGCCGTATTTCGCCGTCACTTCGAAAAGGAGGTCTGCCGTCTCGCTCTGCCACGGAAAATCTTTGGTGATGTTGTAAGTCGGGATCGGAAACGTAAACACCCGCCCGCGGGAATCCCCGCGGGCCATCACCCGCAAATACGCGCGGTTGATCATTTCCATTTCGCGTCCCAACTCCCCATACGTGAACCCCGACTCCCGTCCGCCCACGAGTGCCGGAGAATTCCGGAGATCTTCCGGGCACACCCAATCGAAGGTCAGGTTCGTGAACGGCGTCTGCGTTCCCCAGCGCGAGGGCACGTTCAGGTTGAAAACGAGCTCCTGCATGCCCTGCTCCACCTCCTCCTCCGTGAGGTTGTCGGCCCGCACGTAAGGCGCAAGATAAGTATCCATCGAACTGAAAGCCTGCGCCCCCGCCCACTCGTTCTGAAGCGTGCCGAGAAAATTGACCATCTGGCCGAGCGCTGTCCGGTAATGCCGCGGCGGGGCCGATTCCACCTTGTTCGGCACGCCATTGAACCCCTCGGCCAGCAATTGTCGGAGCGACCAACCCGCGCAATACCCGGAAAGCATGTCCAGATCGTGGATGTGGATGTCCCCGTGACGGTGCGCCCGCCCAACCTGCTCGGGATATATTTCATCCAGCCAGTAATTCGCGGTCACTTTCCCCGCGATATTCAAGATCATTCCTCCCAGAGAGTATCCCTGGTTGGCGTTCGCGTTGACCCGCCAGTCGGATTTCGCCACATATTCGTTGATCGACGTCACGGGATTGACCAATGTCGGCAGTTGGGTTGCACCCGTGATTTCCTGTATATTGTGCGTCATGGCTTGAGTGTCCACAAGATGTTGTATAGAGCAGCCGATTCTTCCAGATATTGACGGAAATCAAATCTGGAATGTTTTATCTGTAATGGCGTGTTTTTTTCTCGGAAGCCCCCTCAGTGACCGGGGGATGATTCGGACGGATGAACTGTGCGGGACGCGGATCTCTCGTAAAATGTCGGGGGTTCCAAGCTCTTGGTCGCCGGTCGTTTCGCCTCGGCTTTCAGCGTCCGAAACAGGATGCGGCCACCGATGCTCGCGGCCACCTTCGCCGGGAGACCGAATTCCTTGGTCAGATCCTTGAGGATGGCATCCATCTTTCCGTGCATCACGGGATCCTCGCGATACCAGCGCCGTGTCGCCCAGAGCACGGCGGGATATTGCAGACGCAGGGGCTGGCCTTCCCGGCGGAAGCGGGCCCGCACACTCGGATTGCTGTGCCTGGAATACTTTTTCCAACCCAGAAGGGTGGTTCGCACCATGCGGACCACGCTGGGACCATTGACCTCGAAGTCCCGGCGGAACGCCTGCAGTTGCAGCTCCGTCTCCATGCCCGCGGGAATATGGGGGTGCTTGTGAACAAAGCAGAGCTGCCCATGCGTATCGGACGGGTTGATGCATTCCGGGTCAACGAGCGTGCCGTTCGCCCGGTGCTCCTCGAAAAGCGGCGTGCCGGGAACCGGCGTGTAGAGCATGAATTGGTGGAATTCCGTATCGTGCGCCACCGCATGCTCGATCGCTTCGGGCAGGTTCTCGGGGGTATGTTCTTCGAGCCCGATGATCGTCGACCCCAGGGTGCTGATCCCGTGCGACTTGAGTTCTCGGACGAGCTGGATGGTGTCCGCTCCGGCCAGCTTCTGATATCGGCTCGTCTTCCCCTCCAGACCCATCCACACCCAGGAGACCCCCAGGCGCACGATCTGGTCGATGGCGTAGGAACGGAGGACGTTTGCCGAACTGAAGACGTAGAGCGACCAGCTCTTGCCGTTTTCCTCCATCAGCTCCAGCAAACGAAGTGCCCGCTTTTTATGGAGAAGGAAATTCTCATCCATCATAAAAAATGTCTGCACTTTCATGCTGCGCTCCAAGCCACACATCACCTCGAAAAGCTCGTCTCCGGTCTCATAGAAATTGAGGAACTTCCCCTTGCCGCCAAACATCGCGGAGGTCGCGCAGAAATTGCAGCCCATCGGACAGCCCACCGAAGGGATCACCGTCGCAGCGGTCGAGCCCGGCTTGTCGGGCAGAGGCATGCCCATCGTGCGGGTTCCGATCCCGGAAACGATCTGCGGATGCCGGATCGGCGCATTCACATCCTCCCCGAGGAACGACCGGAACCAGCGCACGCCCTCCACCCGGACCACATGGTCCGCACCCAGCCGCTTCTGAAGGTTCGGCAGCCCGGAAATGTGGCCGCCCACGATGATCTTCGCCTGCGGTTGGATCTCCCGGATCAGGCGGCACATCTCGACCGCTTTGAGGTAATTTGGCGGGATCGCACTGATGGCCACGATGTTGTATTTCTCGGCCTTCAGCTCCTGGATGAAGCGCGCGCGGGTCGGGAAATCCAGCAGCGAACTGGGCGCGGAGACATTGTCGCGCATCATCATCAGTCCCCACGAACGGTGGAACATCCGGAGCGAGAACGGCCCCTGCACCCGCGTGACCTGGTTGTGGTAGAGCTCCATCGGGTTGATCGCCCGGCTTCCGAATTCGTCGTCCCTCGCATAGGGGCCGAAAACGCTGGTGAAGAGGATGCGCGGCTTCCTGGGCTCGGCAGGGTCCGCCCCGCACTCGTAGGCAGTCGTCAGAGACATGCCGGTTGTGGTTTGTTATTCATGGAGGGGCCCACAAAACACCCCCCGAGACACCTGAAGCAAGAGTAAACTATCTTTATTTCTTGAACCTGCCGCGTTCTGGCGCGACAATGCCCGCGTGTCAAACGTTGCTGAAACAAGATCCGGTGGCCGAAACGCGTCCGTCCGCGACTCCGGCCTTGCGGGGCGTCCTGCCGCGAAGGGTTACTGGCAGCTGGTCGCGGCGGGCGAGCCGTTCCGCCTGCTCTTTCCGATCGGGGCACTCCTCGGAATCGCCGGCGTGATGATGTGGCCGCTCTACGCTTGGAACGTGACGCACATGTATCCGGGCCCCCTGCATCCGCGGGTGATGATGGAAGGGTTCATCGGCTGCTTTGTGGTCGGCTTTCTCGGCACGGCGCTGCCGAGGTTGCTGGGGGTGCCGCGGGTATCGATTTACGAGACCGCCGGATTCGGCGCCGCCCTGGTCTGGGCGGCCTGGCTTCACTTTTCCGGCCGGACCCTGTGGGGCGATCTGACCTTCTTCTGCACGATGCTGATGTTTGTCTTTTTTCTGGGGGTGCGAACCCTTTTCCGTCAGGACACCCCGCCGCCGGCGTTTGTGCTCGTGGCTATGGGGCTCCTGTCAGCCCTGGCGGGATCTTTCGGGCTGGCTGCCTCGCATGTTGCTCCGGGACTGTTTCCTCCGTGGGCGATGCCGTTTGCGAAGCTTTTGCTTTTTCAGGGGTTCATCCTGCTGCCAATCATGGGGATCGGCGCGTTTCTGCTCCCGCGGTTTTTCGGGCTTCCGAACCGACAGAGCTTTCCGGAATCCCTCGCCCTTCCTCCGGGATGGAAGCTGCGGGCGGCATTCGCTGCAATGTGTGGCATGGCGGTCGTTGCCAGTTTTGCCCTGCAGGTTGCGGGCTTCATGCGCTGGAGCTACACCCTGCGTGCATTCGCAATACTGGTTTACTTCTTCCGCGAGGTGCCGGTGCATCAGGCCGGTTTCGGCGGTGGATCGCTGGCTCTCAGTTTGCGGATCGCATTGTTTGCAATACCCGCCGGCTACATCCTCCTTGCGCTGATGCCCGAGCGCGCGTCCACATTCCTGCACGTCGTCTTCATCACGGGATTCAGCCTGCTCACCTTCACTGTTGCGAGCCGAGTGGCGCTCGGGCACAGCGGGCAATCGGACAAATTCCGCGCAACCCTCTGGCCTGTGCTCGTCCTGTGTGCGCTGATCTCCCTTGCCATGCTCACTCGGGTGACGGCAGACTGGCTGCCGAAAGTGCAAATGGATCATTACGTTTATGCCGCCATCGCCTGGATATCCGGCGTCCTGGTCTGGGCCGTGTTCATTCTTCCGGGGGTTGCCAAGGCCGATGAGGCGTGAACTATTTGCCTTCCGCCGAGACCAGCGCGCACACTTACACCCAGCCATGATCCGCCACCTTTTCATCTCTCCGGGGCACAACTATTTTGGCCAGCACGGACAACGCCCCGGAGAGTTTCCGATCATTGAAGTCCCGGAGATCGAATGTCTCGCGGGCCGGGGGATTCGCGGGGACCGGTTTTTTGATTTTCAGCCAGACTACAAAGGGCAGATCACCTTCTACGCCTGGGAGAATCTGATCCGTATGTGGGAGGATCTTGGGGTATCGAGAGATCGCCGCGACATCTCCGCCACAAGGCGCAACGTCATTTCCGAAGGGCTGGAACTGAGTGACCTGACCGGCAAGGAATTTGAGATTCAAGGAGTGCTCTTTCTGGGAATCGAAGAATGCCGCCCGTGCTACTGGATGAACGGCGCGATTCACCCCGAGGCAGAAGCCTGGATGCGGGGGCGAGGCGGACTGCGGGCAAAAATCCGGAGTGACGGCTGGTTGAAGCAGAATCAAAGCGGCAGCAATAAATGGGCGTTTGCCGCTCTTCTGGCTGGTGGAATGTCAACCCGCATGGGACGGGACAAGGCATCTCTTGAGGTCGGAAGCATGCCGCTTTGGCAGCGACAGATCGATCTCTTGAGTTCGGTCTGCGATCCTGTGGCCGTATTCGCCCCGGAGCGCCCGCGCTGGTTGCCCGACGGGCAGGCATTTGTTCAGGACCATCTGGCTGCGCGGGGTCCGATGGCCGGACTCCTTGCCGCGCTCGAATGGGCCGGGGCGCGTGGTGGTTCGCACGTTCTGGTTCTTGCTGTGGACATGCCCCGGATGGGGCCTCAAGTTTTGAGGAAACTCGCTGGTGCATGCAGTCCGGGCCAAGGCCTCATCCCGGCAACCGACTCCTTTTTTGAACCTCTCTGTGCGGTGTATCCGATCGAGGCGCTGCCTGTTCTTTTGGAATCGGCTCGGCGCGGGCACTGGAAGCTTCAGGATGCCATCAACGGGCTGCTCGCTAAAGGGTTGCTGGTCACCCGAAGCCTGCCGCCAGAGGAAAGCAGCCTGTTCTTCAACCTCAACTCACCGGAAGACCTCGCGGTTCTGAGCGTTCCATGATCGAAACCTCCAGTTCCTTGGCCATCGCATTTTTTGCCGCCGCAATGCTCTACAGTTCCGTTGGGCATGGGGGGGGATCGGCGTATTTGGCGGTGATGGCACTGGCCGGGTTCGCGCCTGAGGTGATGCGCCCCTGCGCGTTGTGGATAAACCTGGCCGTCTCCGCGGTCGCAACGTTTGCCTTCCTGCGGGCAGGTCATTTTCGTCTCCGGCTTTTTTGGCCGTTTGCCGTGACGGCGATCCCGATGGCATGGATTGGCGGCGGCCTGCATGTCCGATCCGAGCTGTTTCTCCTGCTGGTCGCAACCTCCCTGGCAGCGGCGGCGATCCGGTTGTTCTTGCCCGAGGGGGGCAGACCTCTCCGTCCGCTGCATATCGGCATTGCGATGTTCTGCGGAGTCGCCATCGGATTTCTCTCCGGTTTGGTCGGAATCGGAGGCGGGATTTTTCTCACTCCGCTGCTTCTGCTCGCCGGATGGGCGGGGCCGCGCGAGGCCGCTGCGGTTTCCGCTCCGTTTATTTTTTTCAACTCGGCTGCCGCGCTGGCCGGAATGGCGGGAGGTTCTGTTGCGATGCCGACGGCATTTCCGATATGGGTGGCCGCTGCGGTGGCCGGCGGCATGGCGGGAGCTTTTTGCGGCAGCCGCCTTGGCCGTCCCGCATGGCTGAGGCCCGTCCTTGGTTGCGTGCTCGTGGTGGCATCGGCGAAATTTGGACTCCTGCTTTTCTCATGAACCCCACCCTGCCAATGGCCGGATCAAGTGCGGAGGCATCGAAAGATGCATTCGGCCGGACGATTGACTACCTGCGGATTTCTGTGACCGATCGGTGCAACGAGCGCTGCCTCTACTGCATGCCTGAAGGCTACAAGGGCTGGGCTCAAAGAGCCGACCACATGACGGCCGACGAGATCGTCCGCACGGTCGAAGCTGCCACGCGGCTTGGCTTCCGCAAATTCCGCGTCACCGGCGGCGAACCGCTCCTCCGCAAAGACATTGTCGAAATCCTTCAGCGGATCTGGGGATTGCCCGGCACTCAAACGCTCGGGATTTCCACCAATGCCACCCGGCTGGCGTTGCTCGCCAAAGAGATCAAGCAGTCCGGTGTTCGCTCGGTCAACGTGAGCCTGGACGCCTTGGACCCCGAGATCTATCGGCTGATCACGGGAGGCGATGTCCATCAGGTTCTTGCGGGCATCGATGCCGCGCTGGAGCAGGGATTTGAAGTGATCAAGCTGAACTGCGTCCTGATGAGGGGAGTGAACGAAGGAGAATACTTGAAGCTGACCGAATATGCTGCGGAAAGAGGCCTCCCTCTGCGGTTCATCGAACTCATGCCCCTTTCCCGAAGCGATGTGCTGGACGAGTCGAATTTCCTCTCCGTGCAGGAACTGGTGAGACGGCTTGCGCCCTTGGGAAAACTGGTGGCGCTCGACGATTATCGTCCCGGCCACGGTCCCGCGGAATACCACGAGTTCAGTTCCGGGCAGGGGACGTCTCCGGCCAGACTTGGATTCATCGGCGCTCTCACCACGCCGCATTTCTGCGAGACGTGCAACAAGCTCCGCCTCACTGCGGACGGCAAACTCCGTCCCTGCCTCGGTCGCCACGGCGAAATCGATCTGCTCGGCGCTTTGCGGGCGGGCACCGCTCCGGAAAATCTCCTGAAAGAGGCGATTGCAAACAAACCCGAGAATCACGAATTTCTGGAAAACTACAAACCGGATCGCCCGATGACAGCCATCGGGGGATGAAGGTCGAAATTCTCATTGCCGAAAGCTGCTTGCACCTGGAGCCCCTAACAATGGAGCGTTGTGGTGCGGTCGCGCGGTTCGATGGCATTGTGCGGAGCCTCGAGGACGGCAGGGAAATTGACGGGTCGTTCTACGAGTCCTACGCTCCGATGGCTGAGAAGACCGTGCTCGACATCCTGACCGAACTGGGCCGAATTCATCCGTCCGCCTTCGCCCGCGTCCACCATCGCGTCGGCTTTGTGCCCGTTGGCGAGACCGCGATCAGCATGGATGCCCACACGAAGCACCGCGCGGGAGCTTTCGCCGTCCTGCAAACCTTCATGGACCGGCTCAAGAAAGACGTCCCCATTTGGAAAAAGAGCGCGCGGTGACCGAAATCGAAAATCTCTGGAGGCTCATCGATGAGCATGTGATTCCGACCGATGCGGACGAACTCGCATTGTCCGACGCTCTCGGCTGCGTGACGGTCTTCATCTCGTTTTGAATGAAAACATCCGCCGCTGCGGCGACGTTTTTCGCCGGGGATCCGCGCTGATTCCACAAGGCACGGAGATCACGCCGGGTGTTGTTGCGCTCCTGGCCGCCTGCGGGGTCGGTCGTGTCAAAGCCCACGCGTGTCCGGTCGCCGTTCATATTTCCACCGGATCGGAATTGGTCGAAGGAGGCCAGCCGCTGACCGCAGGAAAGATTTACGACAGCAACGGGCCGATGATGGAAGCCCTGCTGGCATTCCGCGGGCTTCCAGTCCGCCGCACGCGGATGTCCGACTCATTCGACGAACCCGCACGAGTGGCAGGGGAATTCGACGGCGATCTTCTTCTGATCTCGGGTGGTTCCGGGCCGGGCGACCTGAGTTCCCTAATTTCCGCAGATGCCCTGCTGCTGGACGGTTCTGGTCCCGAAACCAAACTGATCAAAGCACTGCTCTTATGACTTCCTTCAGCCATCTCGGTGAAACCGGCCAATCCCGCATGGTGGATGTGGGCACCAAGCCCGTTCAAAAAAGGACCGCCACCGCGGGCGCTCGCGGGAGAACACTGCCCATCAATCTTCCCGGCAACCCTCGCGCGATTGCAGAATGCCTTGTGCCCACCGTCCCTGCCATCCAGGAGCAGAGTTCGCGTGACATGTTGTGCGGCGGAAAGCGATCTTTGGGCAAGATGACGAATGCCGCTCATCCCCCGACTTGGCATTTCCAGAATAGCGAGAACGCAAGCCACCCTCCCAACTGGAACCGCCAAAAGGCGGGGATTTTTTGAACTGTCATGTGAGGAGGATCCTGCTCACACGCCTGCCGCTGCGCGGAATGCCCGCATATTGCCCGGCGACGTGTCCGGTGGAACCTCGCAGCCGGCCGAGACGATGACCCGCCCGGCGGTCTGCAGGCGGCATTCCCGGACACTCTCCGCAATCTGCTCCGGCGTGCCGTTCTGGATGATGCTCACCGGGTCGGTGTTTCCGGAAAAAACCTGGGTGGGCGAGAGGAACCCTGCGAACTTGGCCATGTCGGAGACCAGATGGTCCACATCGAGGATGTCCGCCCCGGTCGCGATCATGTGCTGCATGATGGGAGAGGTGTTTCCGCAGACGTGCAATTTTGCCATTGCACCGAGGCTGTGGATATGTTTCACGAGCTGTTTTTCGCGCCCGAAGGCAAGTTCCATATAGGGTCCGGGGCCGATCTGGGAACAGAACGCGTCGCCGATGCCGATGCAGTGCGCGCCGGCTTCCACCTGAAGCGTGATGAACTCTTTGGCGCTGGCGACGATGACATCCATCGCATGGCCGCAGGCCTCGGGGTCGTCGAGAAAATCCATCGAGGCCTCGGTGAGGCCCCGGATGTCGGCGTAGGCGGCCACGGGTCCCTCGACCCAGCCAACGATGAAGTATTTGTCGCCGACGAGCCGTTTGAGCTCCCGAATCTCGGCGATCCGGTTCACGCATCGGGCATGGTCCAGCGGCTTGTATGGGCGCAGTCTGGCGGCGGCTTCGAGATCAGGAAGTCGTCCGCCAATGTCCATGGGGAGGTTGTCGTCCGGATACTCGACATGAACCCCGAAAGCTTCCGCTTCTGCCCACGGGTCGGACATCACGGTCACCCAGTCGATGCCGAAGTCGTCGGCGCATCGAATCATCGCCGATGCCTTTGCGCGGTAATCGAGGCAGAAGTCGCGATATTTGACCCCCGCGTATCGCGCAGCCCACCGCATGATGATCGGGTGGAAGGGTTGGCGGTCCACCGGTTTCCCGGCGAGAAAGTCAAGGGTGCGTTGCAGTCCGTTCATAGGTGTCCTTGAACCCGACCAGCCATCCGGCAATGAAGCCGCCTGTTTCTCGCGGATCTGTCGCCAACGACAAAGACCTTCATAAATTTCTCCCGTTCAAACATGCAACCGACGAGCGCCGCCGCTCTTCGCTCGAAGAACATGCGGATGTGCCGCCTCACGATGGAGCATGCGGGCCAGGCGATGGCTCCTCCCATGAATAGAAATTGGTGCACTTGGCTCCTCCGGACACTGGACGGAGAGTCCGCACGAAGAATTCAAACGTCTTCCGGTTCATCTCTTTGATGTCCGGCAGGGAATACCCGTGGCCCGCGCCTTGCACGGCGTGAAATTCGACCGGCACTCCAACCTTCTGCAGCGCATCCCGAATAAGAAGCGATTCTTCGAAGGGGACGATGCTATCACAGGTGCCGTGAAAAATGAGAAACGGGGGGCCGCCGGCATGGACGTAGGTGATTGGGCTGGCCTCTTTCGCGAGGTCCAGTTTGCCCTCAACCGGACCGCCGAGAAACTGGGAGGCATGGCCGTAAATACTCGGGTAGCGCAACTTCTGTGACGGGTCGGCCGTGCGTGCGAGATCGTTTATCCCATTTACCGCACATACCGCTTGAATCGTCCGCCGCTGTCCCGAGATCGTTTCCGGAACCTCCCAGTTCCGGACTCCGGCGGATAGAGCGAGAAGCGCGGCCAGATGCGCGCCGGCTGAGCCTCCCCACACACCGACACGATCCGGCAAGATGCGGTATTCGTCGGCATGAGCTCTCAACCAACAGATGGCCGTCTGGAAGTCCTCAATTGCGGCGGGGAAGGGACGCACTGGACTCAGGGTGTAGTCAATGGCTGCCACAGCAATTCCAGAGTCGATGAACCACGCATCGGGAAACAGAGACTTTCCCCCGCCTCGCCAACCGCCGCCGCTCACCCAGGCGACGACCGGACACGGCAGGTCCGGCTCGGAGGGAAGATACAGGTCCAGTTTCAACAAGCGGCCTTCACGTTCCACGTAGACAATATCAGAGATCAGTTTCATGAAAGAAGAAGTGCAGGCGTCTCGCCCGTCCGGGCACAGGGGCGGACGCGGTTGCCCGCGTCTCTGTCGAACCGCATGGGCGTCAGGTCGCTTATTGTTCCGGCGGATTCACGCCAGACAAACCGCAGGGGCAATTCTTTTATCTGCTGCGGCAGGGTCTTGTCCTTCAATCGCATGAACAGCATTTCCGCGGAAGCAATCGCCGCTTCCTTGAAGTTCAGGTCAATGCTGGCCAACGGCGGGGACAGATATTTGCTCAGCCCGTAATTGTTGTATCCGCAGACTGCGACGTCCTCGGGTATCTTCAAACCGCATGTTTTCAAATATTCCATGGTGGCCGCCGCCCCTTCGTCGCTGGAAACCAGGAGGGAATCGAACGGGAAGGTCCGGCCGAACCTGCGCGCGAGAGCGCTGGAAAATTCCCGGTCGAAGTAACTTTGATTCGCCATCCTGTCCAGCAGCGGATCAATCTGGCTGGTCTCGCCTGTTTTTAACCCATGGAATTCCAGCCGTCCGAGAAACGCATCCACCTTCGACTTGTTGACGGGCAACGACGCGAAAATGGAAGGCCTTCTGCGTCCGGTCTTCACAAAATGATCGGCAGCATCGGCGATGGCGCCGAAGGGAGAGAGCACGACCTGGTCGGCCATGTATTTCAACCTGTTGGAGGTGACAAAAACAGACGCGGTAAAATGCTCGAGCAGCGTGGCGATTTCCTTCGAGAAGGGGAATGCGGGGTAGTCGCTCCAGATGATGACCCCATCGACCCGCTGGCTCAGATAGGCCCTCAAGATCCGATTCAGATCCGCCTCCCGCGGAATAAACGTCCTGATATAGGCCAGGTAGTCGTGCCGCTGGAGCTCTTCGACGACGTGGTGGATGTCACCTGCCGTCGTCCCCGGGCTGGCGGCATTGAAGACGATGCCCACGGTTTTTGTCCTTTGCCCCTTGACCCCCTTGACCAAGGCATTGGGAAAGTAGTTCAGCCGCCTGGACTCTCCCAAAATGATTTTCCGGGTTTCAGGGGCGACCGGCCCGGAACCGTTGAATACTCTGGCCACCGTCATTGCGCTTACGCCAGCGCTTCTGGCCACATCCTGAATATTTGTTCTTTTCATTGTCATCACCCAATGGCTTTCCGATTGGATGGCGCCAGTCTCTTGTTATGCATAACACATATCAATGCAAAAAACGGGCATGATGCTTTTTACGCCCCTCCCCGAAGCGGGACGGTGGCGATGCCCTGGCGTCTCCACATTTTTGGTGTCATGCCGGTTCGGGCGCGAAAGTTCCTGTAGAAGTTCGAGAGGTTTCCAAACCCGCAGGCGAAGCCGATGGCGATCACTTTGTCCTCTGTCGAATCGAGCAACGCTTTCGCCCGTTCGATCCTGGCATGGTTGAGCAGATCGGTCGGCGTGCATTGGTAGAATGCGCGGCAGCTTCTGGCGAGATGCTCCGGGGAGCACCCGCTTCGCTTTTGCCAGCAAACAAGGGGCTCGGCGATCGCCTCGCGGGCATCCATCATCGTGTTTCTCCACTGTTCCAGCCAGGACGGCGGCGAGGGAGCGGATTGCGGGCCATTCGAGAGGAACGAGGCCGCCACGCGCAGGAGGGCATCGACCAGATCGGCGGGAGGCCGGTTGTCACGACCCGCGAGTTGCTCGAAAACCGCCCGCATTTCCCTGAGATTTTTCGGGCCGAGCAGGACGTGCCCGGGAGGGCTGCCGCGCCGAAACCAGTTTCCCGGCAACGATCCGCCCATCAATTGGTGGAACCGCCTCCACCACGCGGACGCCATGGCCACGTTCAGAATGGCAAGTTCCTCTCCCCCACGGCTCGAGAAATAGTGGCGGTCTCTTGGCCGGATCACGACCAGGTGTCCGGCTCTCAATTCCACCTTTTTTCCGTTTATGTGGTGGATGCCCGAGCCCGAAGCGATCAGGAAAACCTCGAAAAAATCATGGTCATGCCGGAAGGAGATCTGGCGGGACAGCAGGCGCGTCATCCCGACACGCGGGCGGTGGGGGGGGGCGTTGAGGTTTTTGAAATGCAGCGTTTCCATCAATGCAGTATATCCTTTTGTCAATGGCGTGGAAGATTCGTTTCCCGATTTCGCCTAGAGTGGTTTCCCATGAATGCAATCACTCCATCAGCAAAAAGCCCGCGATTGACCCCGGAAGAGGTCGCGCGATACAAAGCCGAAGGCTATTTCATTTTTCATCAGCCGGTCCTGCGCCGGGACAAATTTGAAGCGCTGAAATCGTGCTTTGAAAGGATCTTGGGCGACCAGCCATCTGATTTGCGGCCCGAGGCCATGGACGTCCCCCATTTCATGCACCCCGAGCTCTTGGAGTGGGCCTTTGACGAAGACATTTTGAACCTCGTCGAGCCGATCGTCGGCCCGGACATCGCGCTCTTCTCCACCCACTTCATCTGCAAGCCCAAGGGAAACGGCAAGCGTGTGCCATGGCATGAGGACTCGGCCTACTGGAAGGGCCAGATCGAGCCGATGGAGCTGGTAACAGTCTGGCTGGCGATCGATCCTTCGACGAAGATCAACGGCTGCATGAAAGTGATCCCGCGCTCCCACGAGGGGCCCAACAAGGGCTTCTCCGACTATGATCCGGTGGATGTGGCAACCAGCGTTTTTGGAACGGAAATCAAAAAGGAGCAGCGCGAAGATGAGCGCCAGGTTTACATCGAGCTTCAGCCGAATGAATGTTCGCTGCATGACGCGCGCATCATGCACGGCAGCGAGCCGAATACTTCGCAGGTCCGTCGCTGCGGCTGGACGCTCCGCTTTACCAGCAGCGCGGTAAAGTTCAACGCGGAAATATTCGCCGGCGCGCACCAGGTCTACCTGGCCAGGGGCCGCGACCTGGGAGGCAACCGTTACGCCGATCCGGCCCGGGAATATCCGGAGGTGATGGCCAAACGCGGCGAGTTGACCCGCTACAAAAACGCTCATTAAACGTCTGCCTGAGATACCCACCACACAAACATGGCCATACAACGCCCTATCAGAGCACTGGGCCTGGACTACGTCAGGCGCTTCACCTCCGCTTTTCAGGAAGGCTCAAAGCTCGACAGCTTCCGGAGGGAGATCCTTTGCGAAGACGTGCAATTTCCTGCCGTGCTCGTCTCCCCTCGCCCGTCCGACTTGCTGGCGGGGAAACGGCTTTACCCGGAGGTCGGCTACTCGCTCCAGTATGGCGGGCTCGGTTATTACGCCGATTTTTGGGCCTGGGAAGCCGCCATGAAAGAGGCGGATTACTCCGCCGGGGAGCTTTCGGAATGGGCGTCGCTCCGGGAATTCTGGGAAAAGGAAGCCACGGCCGTCCGGTGTGACCGGGAGTTCGCCCCGGAAATTCACCGGCGTCTTCCCGAGAAGTATGATCGCCCGGAAAGCCTCGCGCTGCCGGCGCTCCCGCTCTTCCGCATGGCGGGCCTGCAGTTGGATTACGGGAAGCTGGTCTCGCACGGAATTGCGGGGCTGGAGCAAATGGTGCGGTCATCGAGGGAAAATCCGCCGGATGAACGGGCGGATGGGTTTTATGCCTCCGTGCTGGCATCTCTCGGCCGGCTCCGGCGATGCGTGGAGCATTATCGTCACGAAGCGCAGGAACTGGAGGCCGCCGGTCCCGGCGGAGCGGCTTCGGAAATGAGGAAAGCGCTCGAGGGGCTTCTTGAGCGTGCGCCGGCGACATTTCACGAGGCGCTGCAACTCATCCTTCTCGTTTCCACCATGGCCAGCACCCTCAACTTCGGCCGCCTGGACGTGGTGCTCGGCCCGTATTTGTGCCGCGATCTCGATGCGGGCACGATGACATGGGCCGGCGCGCTCAGGCTGATGCAAAATTTCTATTCCATTCTGGAGGAGGAAATCCTGCATTTTGACGCCCGGATCATCGTGGGCGGCCAGGGAAGGGAGAACGAGGCCGCGGCGGACCGGTTTGCCATGCTCGCGATGGAAACCACCGAAAGCCTGAGCCTCCCCCTGCCGCAGCTCACCCTCCGGTTTTATTCGGGGCAGAACCCCGCGCTGCTCGAGAAGGCCTACGATGTGATTGGCAAAGGCAAGACGTTTCCGATGCTTTACAACGATGATGTGAATGTGCCCGCCGTTGCGAAGGCGTTCGCCGTTGGTCTGGAAACCGCCCGCGAATATCTCCCCTTCGGCTGCGGGGAATACATGATCCATCACCGGAGTTGCGGCACGCCCAACGCGATCATCAACCTGCAGCGATGCCTCGAATCGGCCCTCAATCACGGGCGCTGTTTGCGCACCGGCCGGATCATCGGCCCTGACTTCGGGGATTTGAGCAGCCACACGACCTTCGAGGCGCTCTGGAGCGCCTTCACGCGTACGGTGGACTTTTTTCTCGAACCGCTCGCCATGGCGCAGGATTCGATTTACCGGACCCTCGGACCGGAGTGCCCGTATTCCTTGGTGAGCCTGCTCTACGACGATTGCCTCGTGCGCGGCCGCCCGATTTTCGACGGAGGCATCCGCTTTCTGGGAGGCACAAATGAATCCTACGGAAACACCAACGCGGCCGACAGCCTCACGGCGATCGGGAAACTGGTCTATCAGGAAAGAATTTGCCCGGCGGAGGAACTTCTCTCCGCGCTCAAGGAGGATTGGAACGGCCACGAACTCCTTCGGCGGCGGTTCAAGGACGCCCCCAAGTTTGGCAATGATGACGCGGTTGCCGACGCGATGGTCCAGCGCGTACACAATCACGTCTGCAAAGGCACCTCGGCCGCGGCCAGGAACACAAACCTGCACCATTTCCTCGTGGTCGTGATCAACAACAACCACAACACCCTCTGGGGAAAATGGACCTCCGCATCCGCGGACGGGCGCAAGCACGGAGAGCCGCTGGCTCCCGGCAACGCCCCTGGCGCCGGATGCGATAGAAACGGGCTCAGCGCGGTCTTGAATTCCCAGGCGAAACCCGACCCTTCGATCCACGCGGGGGCCGTCCAGAATGTCCGGCTCACGACCTCGTTCCCCTCGCGGCACCGCCCGCTTTACCACGCGCTTTTCAACACCTATTTCCAGCAGGGAGGCACCCAGGCGATGGTCACTGTCACCAATCGGGACGACCTGCTGGACGCGCTCGCGCATCCGGAAAATTACGCCAACCTGCTCGTGAGGGTCGGCGGGTTCTCCGCCCGTTTCATCGACCTCGACCGGGCCACCCAGGAGGAAATCCTGTCGCGCACCGAGCACGCCACATGACCGGAATCATCACCGACATCCACCGGACCTCGGTGGTGGACGGGCCGGGGTTGAGAACCACGGTTTTTCTCAAAGGCTGCCCGCTGCGCTGCCTCTGGTGCCACAATCCCGAAACCCAGCGCTTCGAGATCGAACTGGCGTTTGACCCGGACAAATGCACCGGTTACGGCAGGTGCGCCGACGCCTGCGGGGAGTCGGCGATTTCGATTCAAAGCAGGAAAGCGCAATTGGACCGCGCTCTCTGCACCGACTGCGGGATCTGTGCGTCCGAATGCCCCTCCGGCGCATTGTTTCTCTACGGAAGAACGGTGTCCGACGGGGAGGTGGTTGCCGAGGTCCTGAAGGACCGCGCCTATTACGGGAGCAGCGGCGGCGGCGTGACGCTCTCCGGCGGCGAACCCATGGCGCAGCCGGAGTTCGCTCTCTCCATTTTGCACCAGTGCCGGAGCTCCGGCATTCACACCGCGCTGGACACGTGCGGGTTCATGGCGCGGCGATATTGCGAGCGGACCCTGGACGTTACAGACCTCTATCTGTTCGATTACAAAGCCACCGGCGATGAACGCCACAGGGAGCTCACCGGTGTCCCGCTTCGCCCCATTCTTGACACATTGGAATTCCTCATTTCCCGCGAGGCGAAAATCATCCTCCGCTGTCCGATTATCCCCGATGTCAATGACCAGACCGAACATCTCCTTGCAATATCAGAGATGGAACGGAGATACCCGTCTCTCGAAGGGATCGATATCCTGACCTGGCATACGATGGGGGCGTCAAAATATGCCAGGCTCGGCAGGGTTCCCGCCGCCGGGCTCCCTGCCCACAATGTTCCCGAGGCCGCAAAAGACCGCTACCGGGAATTCTTTTCGAAACAGGGGTGCCGCAAAGCGCGGATTTTCTGATTTGTGATCCGAATGAAAACACCCTTCCTGCTTTTCCTGTTGTGCCTCCTGCTTTCGCCGGTCGGCGCGGCGGCTTCAACCCCGCCTGCGGGTGAAGATTATATTTCCCGGCTCCAAAAAGCGGTGGATGTGTGGCAGGATGAATTGCCCGCGCTTGAAAAATGCGCCGCGGCCGCCGCGTCGAAAATTATCGCGGGGGGGAATTTGTATCTCGGCGGCGCGCAACCGAGCTTCGTCGAGGAAGGCATCGCCCGCTCGGGCGGGATGACCATGAGCCACCCAGTTTCGGTGAGCACGCGATTCACATCCAATGACGTCGTGCTTGCGGCGTGGGTGAAGGCCAGGGACGATCCGGCCGCTGCGGCATTGCTTGAAAAAGCGGCGGCGGGCGGGGCCCAAGTCGTTCTCTTTTCAAACACCTGTCACCCCGCAAACAAAGCCATTGCGGTTTTCCCCTCTCGGGCGGCGCCGGCGCCGGTTGGCGAGCCTTCCGTCGAATCCGTGAGCAACGTTGTCGGCATGTGGGCGTGGACGGGGGCGTTTGTCGCGGCCTGCATCCGGCAGGGGAAGATGCCGTGCATGTTCGAAAGCATGTTCATGCCCGGCGCGATACCCCGCGACACCCGCTTTCGGGAAGCTCCTTTTCACGCGCAAAATCTGGCGGGCAGGGAAAAAGTTCCCGATCTCGGGCGCGCCTATCTGGAGATTGTCTCGGGTTCGCTGCGCCGGCTGAAAGAAAAGAATGGAGAGGCATTCGGGCGCGCCGCGAAACTCCTTCGCGAGGCTCACGAAAACGGCAGGCCGGTGAAAGTCATCCCCCTCGGCCACATGTTTCCAACCGAAATGCAGGCTAATGCCATTCCCTCATGGATCACGGCGGCGCCGGAAAAATACGTGCCGACGGCGGAATGCCTGCCGTTGTATATCGGCTATCAATGGTTCCCGTGGGAGAATGCCGCCCTGACCGGAGCGGCCCGTGTCCCCTCGATCCTCACCACCAGCCGCCGCCCGACAGGGGAATGGGTGGAGGATGCGGAACACGTTTACATTGATCCGTGCTGGGAAGTGCAGGATGCGGGGGTGGAATTGCCAGGTTACGATATCAACATCCTGCCGGTCTCCGGCGTCATGCAGAGCGCGATTTTCTGGGAACTCCTGGAAAGGATCGCGAAGTAAAGACGAGACGGGCATCCCGGGACCGAGCCGGGCAATGCCAGCCGCGATATTTTCGGGCTGGAGCCGTGTGGCGCTCAGCGTGAACCCGTCACCGTTCGATTCCCGGGGTGACCGGGACCTTCTCCAGTTTGACAACCCGCCCGCCCAGAATCCACTCCCCCACAAAAATATTTTCCCCGGAATCCACGGAGGCGAAGTGGGGGCTGTTGAACTTCCCCTCGAGAATACCACACGCCGGGGCATCCGGCCATTGTGGATCGTCGAGAATATCCTGGTTTTCCCCGAGAAATCCCAGCAGTCCTCCCTCGAAGTCCACGGCTGTCAGGCGCCCGGAAAGCTCGGGAATGAGAACCCAGTTCTTTGCCAGGGTAGCCCCGTTTGGAGAGATCAGGAAATCCGCTCCAAAGCGTCGTTGGAAGCGCCCGTTGCCGTCAAAGATCTGAATGGATCTGTTCGAGCGGTCGGCCACCCAGAGTTCCCGGCGGCCTCGGATGGTGAAAAAGGCGATGCCGTGAGGACATCGGAAGGGCAATCCCGATTCCCCGCCAGAAACACTGCCGATGTAACGGCAGGAAGCATCGAAACGATGCACCAGATTTGCCCCGTATCCGTCAGTCACCCAGATTTCGCCATTTCCCCCGAAGCGGGTCTCGTTGACAGCGACCTGTGTGGGGAGGAATCTCCCCCCATCGCTGTAGGCTGGATGCGGCGGGCATTCGATGGATTGGAGGACCCTCCCCCGGAGATCCGTCTTGTGAACGACGCCCAGTTTCTCGTCCGTGAGCCACAGGAATTCCCGGCCTTCTTCCTCGACGAGGGTCAACCCATGCGCGCCCTCGTAATCCCCCCAGGTTTCGAGGAGTTTTCCGGTGGGAGAGCAGACGAGCATCGCCGGATTGGCCTGGTGAAAGATGAAAACGGTTCCTTCGCGGGTGACGGCGGTGCCGTGTGTGCGCCCGCCGGCCTTTTCGGCGCGATTGGGTATGGTGATCCAGTTTTCCCGCCACTGGTAAGTTCCAACGGCGCTTGTGAGCAGGACATTTTTGGACATGGGAAAAGAAGGTTTGGGAGGTCAGAACGAAAACACGGCGCGGGCTCCGCCGCACACGCGGGTTGGCGACAGAACATTCTGCTCCATCGGTGTCCGGCTGGAGAGCCTTGCCGGGGCCAAACGAGCGAAGTCTTCGGATTCTTCCGTTTGCCGTGGGGGCTTCAGCATACGTTCGAACAGGTGTCGTATCTTTGTCATTCTCACCAAATGCCCTTTCCCGCATGCTTGGACAAGGAACTTTTGCGGCAAGCCCTTCGACGGGCATGCAAAGAATGCCACCCGGCCCGCCACCATCGGGAAAAAGAAACGCCGGGCCGAAAGAGGATTTGACGAGATAGTTCAAATAATGCCGAATAGACATAGCCCATTGAACCAGCAATTGGAACAAACTGAGACGGCCCGCCGGGATGGCATTTATGTTTGAACGGCATCGACGCCATGTTGCAGTCTTCGAAAAGCTGCCGGACCCAGGACGGACAATAACCCACCAATCACCTCCAGACCCTTATTATTATGACTGCTGCCACAAGCGGTGAAAAGCAACTCTTGCAGCGCATTTTTGATCGGCCGCCGCGTGAATTCTCCCCTACGCCGATCTGGTGGTGGAGCGGCGGGCGGTTGGAACTGGAACGCCTGTGCTGGCAACTGGAACAGCTCGCCGCGGGGGGCGTCTACAATGTCGTGATCTTGAACCTGGCCCCCGCGGGCCCGGTGTATGGAAGAGATGCCGATGACCCGCCGTTCATGTCGGAAGAGTGGTGGCGCTTGTTTGCAGCCATTTGCGCCCGCGCCCGCGCCCTTGGAACCCGGATCTGGTTTTATGACCAAATCGGCTTTTCCGGCGCAAACATCCAGGGCGAATTGTGCCTTCGAAACGAACGGTGCCGAGGCATGTTGCTGGCCAGCGATGTCGTGGAAAATGCTGGCCGGGCGGAGTTTCCCGCCCAGGCAATGCCTCTGGCCGCGTTTGTGAGCCAACTGGATGAAAACGGGCGGGCTGCAGGAACTCCCCGGGAGCTCCCCATCGAGGGATTCGCGGTGCGCTGTGAAACAGAGGGGCGGTGCAGGCTGCGGTTGGTGTATGCCCTCCACGGGGGGTTCGACTACTTCGATCCCCTCTCCTGCCAGGCTTTGCTGGAAGCCGTTCACGGGGAGTTCGAACGCCGGGTCGGAACCTATTTTGGTGACGTGATAGCGGGGTCTTTCCAGGACGAATTGCCGTCGATGCCAACATGGGGGAGCGGCTTTGGCCGCGCTTTCGAGGCGCGGGCGGGATACGATTTGAAGCCGCATTTATGGGCGCTGTGGGAAGGAGAAACCAAAGAGGCGCGGCGGGTGCGAACGGATTACCAGCGGGTGCGCGGGGCTTTGGCTGAAGAGGCATTTTTCCGTCCGTTTTTTGACTGGCACGAGAAACGAGGGATGCTGTGCGGCTGCGACCAGCAGAGCACTTCGCGCATGGGGTGCCCGGTCGATACCGTCAAGCAATATGCCGATTACCCGCGCACGCACCGCTGGTATGGGGCCCCCGGCTCCGATCACCATGGAGAGGCGCGGATTCACAGTTCGCTTGCCGAACATTACGGCCGCCGGAGGGTCTGGGTGGAGGCGTTTCACTCGACAGGCTGGGGGGGGACGCTGGAGGAAACATTTGATTGGCTGCTGCCGTGGTGGCTGGCGGGTGGAAATCTCTACAGCCCGCACGCCGTTTACTACTCGACCAAAGGCGGTTGGTGGGAATGGGCGCCGCCTTCCACTTGCTGGCGGCAGCCCTACTGGAAGCACTACGCCCAATTTGCCGGCGGCGTCAGCCGCATTTGCGCGTTGCTGGCGCATGGCGGGCATTGCTGCGAAGTCGCCATCCTTCACCCAACCACGACAATCCAGGCTTTCCTGACCTTGGAAGCCCCGCTTCCGCCCGCGACGACGGCCGAAAAAATTTACGGCGATCTGGTCGGTAAAATGGTCTGGTATGATCCCCGACCGGGCATGCTCGGCGGCCTGAGAGTGGACTATAACGTGCTGGACGATGACACGCTCCAACGGGGGGAGGCGTGTGAAGGCAGGCTGAAGGTCGGACATTCCGCCTATTCCACCCTTCTGCTCCCCGGTTGTGTGGCGTTGGAAAAAGCGACCGCGCGGAAGCTGGCTCGCTTTGTGGAGGCCGGAGGCCGTTTGATCGCGATCGGAGCCAAGCCGGAATCCGAAGATCTGGATCCCTATTTTGAATCCAAAAAGGCGCTTTGCGTCAGCGGAGCGGGAGAAGTGGCGGCCCTGCTGGCGGAAACCCCGTGCGCGGTGACCGCTCCTGTGCCGGTGCGCCATCTGCGTCTTGGAGAGGCCAACATGGCCTTCGTGCCGATGGCTTACCCTGGCGCAACCCGGCAAAATACCAACCCGGGTTGGTGGATGGAAGCGACCTACACATTCGATGCGGAGCGGTATCAACGCCCGATGACCGTCACGATCCACCAGTCGTCCATCGCCGTCGAAATATGGGATCCCGCCAGCGGCAAACGGTTCACCCCACGCACCACCCAGGCAACGGATGGGACGCGGGTGGAAATCCCGGATGACGTCTCCGCGGGCGTGTTTCTGGTTTGGACGGCAAACCCGAGCGGAGAAACGGAAGTGGCGGGCATGCGAGTGTGGACGGAACTGGCGCGGTTGCCTTCGCGTTGGACGTTCGAGTTGGAGCAGACCATGGATAATCGTCACGGCGATCTCACGTGGCCGGCCCATCGCGGAGCGCCCTCGGTGCCGACCTGGAGTTTCAGGCATCGCGAAGAACGCGAGTCCGGCAGCGGGGCGGCCGGATGGAATCGTGGCGAATGGAGGGAGGGGAGTTACGATATCGCGCACGCCACCTTCGGGACTCAGGGGTGGCTGCGCGGCCCGGTGGCGCCGAACGATTTGCAGCCACCGGGACGGGGCGGGGGCTGGAACCCGGCCGTTTACTCCCTGTCCCGGGGAATATGGCGCGATCCCCAGCATATTTGGACGTTGGGACCGGGCGGGCATGTGCCAGAGTATTTTCTGGACTTCGGGTTGATGAGAGAAGGCCAGGCGGCGCAGTTCGCAACGTGGATATGGGTGGACGTGGCGCGTGAGGCGCATCTGGCCATCGCCGCGCCGGGACGCAGAACGGCGAAAATAAACGGGGTATCCCATACGGAAACCGCCGGCGGAAACACGTGGCTGCAAGCGGTGGAGCTGCAAGCCGGATGGAACCAGATCGAATGGCATTTCGTCGCCCAGAAGACTTGCAAGGCCCACTGTTATTGGGCGCTGGTGGCGGATCCGGCGCGGTTCCGTCGTCCGGAATTCCTGACGTCCGCGGACGAGCCGCAAGCGGGATCATCGCTTGTGTTCACCAAAGAATTCGAGATTCCTTTCGATGCGGAAGGAGGGGAGGTATTGGTATATGCCACATGCCCCTGCCGCATCCTGCTGGATGGCGTCGAGATTGGCAGGCAGGGTGGGTTCATGCCGTACGGACACGCGGACGTGGCTGTCGTGAAAAAACTCGGGCCGCTCGCCCGTGGAAATCACCGGTTTGAATTGCATGGGGACGACGGCCGGCAAGCCGAGTGGATTCTCGACCCGGAAACCGGATCATCGGATGTCAATCCAAGCGGGGCCTTGGAACCGGTTTGGCTTTTGCTGGATGCCCGGTGGCGCGGAGAAGGTGGCCGCCTCTGGACCGTCGCGACCAGCGAAGACTGGCTCGTGCAACGCGTTGGAGGATCGCCGCTGCCTGCCGGATTGAGACTTGGCAGGCCATCGCATTGGATGACGACGCCATACCTGTTGCGGCCCCGTCCGCACCCTCTGCCCAGGGCCCACTGGCTGGAAATTGAGCCGGCAGGTGATACCGTGCTCGACTTGCAGCCAGACCCTCTGGCCGGCGGACCCCGCACGGAGTGGTTCCAGTGGTTGCTGCCTCCTGGGGCGACCCGGTTGCGGTTGTCCGTGGAGGGATGCTGCTCGCTCTGGGTGGATGGCGAGCCGGTCGAAGTCTGCCACAAGGCCGCGGTGATCCCGCATCCTCAACAAGCCGGCAAAACGGCGGTATTGCGCGTCAAAACCGACCGCGGGTCAAGCGGGGGCGGGTTGTTTTTGGAACCGGTCACATATGAGATGGGAGTTGGCGAAATCGAGCTCGGCGACTGGACGAAACAGGGATTGGAGTCATACAGCGGAGGGGTGAAGTACCGCAGTGCATTTCATCTGGCCGCAACGGAAAGTCCCCGGCTCGCCATTGATCTGGGGAAAGTTCGCGGCTCGGCGGAAGTCTGGATCAATGGTCGAAGCGCGGGAGTGCGCGTCCTTTCCCCTTTTCGCTTCGAGATGGCGGGCTTGGCATGCAAAGGAAAGAATGACGTGGAGGTATTGGTGCTGAACACCCTTGCTCCATATTTGGCGGGGCAGAGCCCCACGCCCTTTGCGAGATCCGGGCAACACGCGTCGGGATTATTCGGGCCGGTGCGAATATTGGGTTCTGTGTAGCAAGACTCGAAGATGCGCTTTCTGGAAATAAATTATGGCCGATGCTCCATGATTTGTGGCAATGCTCAAGGGGTCTGCCGTATTCGGAGGTAAAATCGCCCCATGCATGCTCTCTTTCCCGGCGCCAAATGGATCGGCGCTAATATTTTCGGCAGCCCTCGCACGTCGGCTCCCGCTCCCCACCTCCGCAAGGCATTTCACCTCGGCCAGGCCGTTCGATCCGCGACATTGACCGTCACCGCGCTTGGCCTTTATGAATGCGAGGTGAACGGCCGGCGGGTTGGCGACGAGGTTTTTGCTCCCGGCTGGACGGATTATCGCCGCCGGGTTCAGTATCAGACCCACGATGTGGCGGGCATGCTGGGGGAAGGGGAGAATGTGCTGGGCGCGATTCTGGGCGACGGGTGGTATTGCGGGTTTGTCGGAATGAGAAACCGGCAATACTACGGCGAGCGGCCCCAGTTTCTGGCCCGGCTGGAGGTGGTCCTTCAGGATGGTTCCACCGTCTCCGTGGCAACAGACGCCTCTTGGAAGACCTCCGCCGGACCAATCATGGAAGCCGACATGCTGATGGGGGAAGTCTATGACGCCCGGCGGGAACTTGGCGGCTGGTCCCAACCCGGTTACGACGACACCCCGTGGCTGCCGGCCGTGGTTGGCACGCCAGGCCCCGTCCCGGAACTCAGCCCCCGGCTGGGACCGCCGGTGCGGCGTGTCCAGGAACTGCGGGTGATGAAAGTGGACCCGGAAAGGAATATCCACGATTTCGGGCAGAACTTTGCGGGCCGGGTACGGCTCAAGGTCCGCGCGGAGCGGGGCCGGGTCATCAAGCTTCGCTTCGCGGAGGTCCTCGGCACGGACGGCAGCTTGTTCACGGAAAATCTGCGCGAAGCCCGGTCGCTCGATTGTTATATTTGCAAGGGAGGCGGGGAGGAAGTCTGGGAGCCCCGGTTTACTTTTCACGGTTTCCGGTATGTCGGAATTGGGGGTGCCACAATGGACGACGCCGTGGAACTCACCGGCATTGTTCTTCACTCGGATACGCCTCCCACCGGAAGTTTCCGCTGTTCCCACGAACTCCTGAACCAGCTTCAGAGCAACATCCAATGGGGGCAAAAGAGCAATTTCCTGGAGGTGCCCATGGATTGTCCGCAGCGTGACGAACGCCTCGGCTGGACCGGGGATGCCCAGGTCTTTTGCCGGACGGCCGCTTTTAACATGGATGTCGCCGGGTTTTTCCACAAGTGGATGCGGGACTTGCGCGACGCCCAGACGGCGGAAGGAGGGATTCCTCCAGTGATTCCCCCTATCGGCCTGGAGCCCGAGATGGACGCCGATGGCGGTCCGGCATGGGCAGATGCGGCGATCATTTGCCCTTGGACGGTTTACCTTTGCTATGGCGACCGCTCCATCTTGGAAGAAAACTACGATGCCATGCGGCGCTTCATGGATTTCATCGCCGCCCGGCGCTGCCTGGGCGGCATCCGCTCGCATCCCAAGGTGGACCCTTGGGGCGGCTTTGGCGACTGGCTGGCGATGGATGGCAGCGGCGGCGCGATGGGAAGCACCCCGAAGGATCTCATCGGCACGGCGTATTACGCCTGCGACGCGGAGATCATGGAACAAATAGCCACCCTGCTGGGACGCGCGGAGGAAGCGGCGCGCTATCGCGCCTTGCGGGGCGAAATCACCGAGGCATTCCAGCGGCGGTTCGTGACATTGGAGGGGATGGTCTATCCGGGAACACAAACCGCCTACATTCTTGCTCTCCGCTTCGGGCTGCTTCCCGAAACCCTGCGCGCTCCGGCGGCGGCGGAACTTGTAAGCGACATCCGGCGCCGCGGTTGCCACCTCGCCACCGGATTCGTCGGGACGCCCTATATTTTGCAGGTCCTGGAGGAAGCGGGCTATCTGGACGTAGCCTACAAGCTTCTTGAACAGGAGAGTTGCCCCTCGTGGCTCTTCCCCGTCAAAAATGGCGCAACTACCATTTGGGAGCGTTGGGATGGCTGCACGCCGGAAAAGGGGCCGCGAAACCATCACCCGTATATCAATTCGTTCAACCACTACGCCAACGGAGCCGTGGGCGCGTGGCTGTATACGACGGTTGCGGGTTTGGAACTCGACCCTGCCGAACCCGGTTACCGCCACATCATCTTCCGTCCGCGTCCTGGCGGTTCGTTAAGCTGGGCGGAAGCCAGCCTTCAAACCCATCAGGGCGAAGCCGGCATCCGTTGGGATCTGGACGGAAAATCGCTCCGGCTAACGCTCAAGATTCCCGCTGGCAGCCGCGCCACGCTCGATCTCCCGTCCAGTTACCGCCCGGAAATCTCCAGGTTCGATGCCGGAACCTATCAGATCGTGGCCGAAAACGCTGGCTAGAGCCCAAATCATTGCCGTCCAAAATAGATGGGAGTGGGACAAGGTGTTGATTTTATTTGGAACAGAATTAATCCTCCAAAAATATTGCTTATTCCCAGCTTAATCTTACAAAATACCTTATGAATAATACCTCCGCCCGTCCTTTGCCGCTTGATCAATTGGGAGGCGAATGGATCCCTATGTCTAAGTGGCAGGTGGTGCCGGCACTCGCAAATCTCTACGGGTGCGTCTCGGCTTCTCCCAATGCCACCGGCCTCTGTCACACGCATTTTCATCCGGTTTACTTGGGGCACATAGGCGACAAGCCGGTTCTCGAACTGGAACTCAACGGCCAGCCTGTTTCTGCCAACGCGTTGCGATGGCTTCCATTTGAACTGGAGCGTCGGGCCGAGACTGATATATGGCGCATCCACTCCGCCGTGCGCGTCCCCGCCAATGCCCCGGGAGCGCTGCTGACGGTTGAGATCACAAATGGGGGCGCCGCCGCCGCGGCGCTCGACGCCTCGTTGGACGTGCGCGTGCCGGCACGCAGTTTTCGCGGGGAAATCGTCGGCTTTGTTCCGCCGATTGTTCGCCTGCCTGATGCCAACGCCCACACACTGAGTTGGTTCGAGAATTTCGCCGTGACCGAGGACACGCTCAGCCAGGGCATCGCGTCGCTCGCCGCCACACCTGATGCCGATGCCTTGGAAGGATCGAGATGGCATTGGCGCCGCATGCTGGCGCCGGGAGAAACGCTGGTTCTTCGCTTGTGCGTGGCGATTGGGGAGGACCTCGGGCGTTGCTTTAACGTCCGAACGTGGTGCGATGCCTTTGAACGCGCATGGGACGAATGCCGGACCGGCCTTGAAGCTCGCTGGAGGGATGTATTTACGCCGGCTAACCGGCGTTATGCCGGGCATCTGCCGTTGCCGCCGACGGACGACCCCGCGCTTGTTCGCACCTATTACATGGGAGTGCTCGACCTGCTCATGAACGAGCGCCTGGACCTCCACCCGACACGCTATCGCTCGTTTATTTTAAGCTTCCCCAATCGTGGTGCGGCCACGCAATACCCGTGGGAGGCGGGATTGTGCGCGGACATTTGGGCGCGACTCGACGAGCCTAGTTTGCGCGGCTACCTGCTCGACACTTTGCGTGTCAACTGGCGTCATACCAATGCCTTCGATTTTCACACCGGCGAGGGTATTGGAGATTGGTACACCGTCAACGCATGGTCCATCTGGCTGATGGCGCGGGCTTGTCTTCGTTTTGCAAAGGATGGGTATGCCCTGCTGGATGTGATCGTCAATCGGCGGACGGTGGGAGATCACCTGGAGGAGATCGCGTGGAGCTGGCGTGAGCGGCTCGACGAATCATCCGGTCTCATGCACTGCGGGGACAAATGGAATATGCTGGAGTGTGTCCACGGCTATGAGCATATGGTGGCTTCGTATAACGCCGCGGCCGTCGCCATTATGAGAGGAGTGGCGGACGTGCTCGACCAGTGGCGCGGCTCCGGTGCGGGCAATCTTTTGCGCGAGGCGGCCTTGGCACAGGTTCCGAAGGTTCTTTCGCTCTATGCGAGCGATGGGTGGTGGGCCTGTTTGCGTGACGGCGGCGAGCGCCGTGTGGTGCGCCACCTTTACGATCAGATCACGGTCAGCCGCTGTCTCGGGGATGATCTCCCTTCCCATATCGCCGGGGATATGATGGCTGCCATCCGTCGCGAGCTTTTCAGTGGCAACTGGATGCTGGCCATGTCCCCGCATGACCCCGAAGCGGTCGCGCGCGCAGCGGCTGGTGAAGCCCCCCGGTACGACCACACTTGGACTGGCAGCTACTCGGCTTGGGTCGCCCAAGCGGCTGAATTATTCATCAGGCATGGCGCGAGAGAGGAAGGAGAGGCAATTCTTCGCCGGGCGGCGAAGGTTACGCGCCAGGGGCCGTTTGGGGCAGCCGTAGCCGCCGGTTTCGGATCGGGCGAGGAAACCAAGACAGGCATATTCTCCAGTCTCTCCGGCGCGGCCTTCTCCCAAGCCATGATAGAGACGCTTTGGGGTGCAAACCCCCCATGATATTGCGCGTCGCGAGAATCGGGTGAGATCGGGGGCGGAGATTTTCGCAATGGTCTCGTGCGATTGAAAACGGAGCACGAGACCACCAATGTCCGGGGTTTTACCAGTCCCCGCTCCGAGGGAACGCCTCATGCTTTTCCCGTTTGGAGGCTGATCCCTGCCCGGCGCCACATTGCCACGAGGTCAACGACGCGGCCTTCGTCGGCAGCCAGGTCCAACCCGAAGGCAACGATTGCCGATTTTATCCCATCCTCGCAGGAGGCGAGAGGCGGCACTCCACACAACATGGTCTCAACCATCGCTTCGCCCATCTGCTGGTCGCCTCCGCCGTGGCCGTCTTCCACGTGGGTGTCGGTTTTTTCGATCTTCGAGGCCCACCCGATTTTTTGAACTTCGATCGTGCTGGCGCACAAATCCGCGCGCAATGTTCCCTCGGTGCCGCATAGGTAGAAGCGGCGCTCAGGCGTTCCGGCATTGCAGTTCGTATGAAACGTTCCCCGGACTCCGTTCGCGTACTGAAGAATGGCGACTTGGTTGTCGAAAATATCGGCTTTGTCGTCGAACGGGTTGCAGCGATGCGGGTCGGGCCAGGAGCAATAGGCGGACCGGCCATTTTCGTCGAGGCCGATTTGCTCCATCAGGCGGGCGTTTCCAGGTGTGAAAAAGTCGCGTCCTCCGAAGCTGGCGACCCGCACGGGCAGCGAACCGATGATCCAATTGGCCAGATCGATATCGTGGCAACATTTCTCGAGGAGATGGGTTCCGGCATTTTCGCGTTTTCTCCGCCAGTTCCCGAAAATGTAACCTCCGTGGTTGAAGGGAAGCGTCTCGTTGAACTCAAACGAAACGATCCGCCCGATCGCGCCGGAGCGGACCACCTCCATGATGCGCTGGTAATGCGGGGAGTAACGCAGGACGAGACCGAAGGCGAACGTTTTCCCCGATTTGTGGACGGCATCCCTGATCGCCAGGCAATCCTCGAGAGTGGTGGCCAGCGGTTTTTCGCAGAAAACATTTTTCCCCGCGCCGAGAGCGAGGACGGCTTGGCGAGCGTGATGGCAGTTCCATGAGCCGATAAACACCCATTCGATGTCCGGATCAGCGAGAAGCGTTTTTTCGGAGGGGCTGTTGCGGCAGCCCGGGCCGAATTGCTCGCGGACCGCCCCGATCGAATCCGGGTCCGGATCATAGGCGGAGACAAAGTGGATGCGATTTCCCGGATCGTGGCCGGCAATTTCCTTTAGCACGGAACGAAGCCGTGCCCCGCATCCTATAAGTCCGACGTTTACGTTTTTTTGAGGGGCGGCGCCTCTCTCATTCTTTGCAATTTTGGATTTCATATACAGTCATCCCATGGACGGGCACAGCGGGTGCATGGCCGGTGATTCTATGCGGCTCGGGCTGCGGTTGAAAGACGAATCGCGCTCAAATCTTGTCCCATTTGCCGGTCGCTGGAAGGAGACGGCAAACCTGGATGGGAAAACCGAGATCTTCCGCCAACCTTTTGTGGCCACGGGGGCGGCCTTGAGTGCCTGTGTCAAGCACAGGCAACTCTACTTCTCGATAATTTTGACGTCGTCAATGTAAAGCGTCCCGCGCTCGCGGCCGGGGCTGAGAGCGAAGAAGATATACACAGCCCAGCGCACCTCAGTGAGATCGGCAAGGTTTTTATCTTCCAGCTTCGGTGTAAACTCTTTCTTCACCTCTGTCCATTGCGGACCCGGACTGAACGTGACAACCTCCTGTTTGTCCTGCCGAGCATCGTTTGTTCTCACGATTACAGACCCCCGGTCACCGCGTTCGATTTTTGGTCCGCTCAACTGCTTGAACCCGGAATAATTGATGCGCACGGAGGCGCCGGTAACTTTGCTGCCCTTGACCTTCATCGAAAAGACATAAGTTTTGTTCGTCTTGAGCGGGGTGCGGCCGGCCTGAATCACGGTGAAAAAATTTGCGGGCGCGGAGTATGCTCCGCTTGTCGTGTCCCAGTCCGCGAAAAAAGCCGGGCTGTATTGCGTCGGCTCCGGCATGAATTTGTTCGGGCTCGGGACATACCCGGCCCGGAGGCAGGCGGCGCCTTCGATGGGCATGGCTTCGGGATCATCCTCCGCCTTCACCACCGAGATGAAACCGTAGAAATTGCCGCGGGTCAGGCCGTAATCACAATCCCATCCGGATGGGAGGTTGAACGGAGGGGTTCCGGCATCACCCTTGACTTCCACGGGCGTTCCAAATTCCGGTTCCGTCTTTGTCCCCGCATTCAAGGAAATCGCGATTTTCCCGTTGCTCTTTCCGAAGACCAGATCGAACAGGCCGTCGCCGTTGAAATCGCCGGCGGCGATCGTTGCGATCCCGCCCAGCGAGAGCAAGCCGGGGGCTTTGGCCGCCTCCATCGGGTCGGTTGCCGGCGCAACCGCTCCGGGTTTCGCCCCGCCCACTGGAATGAACGAATCGAAGGCCAGCGTCTCGCCGGCTTTCCATGGCTTTCCCTTGTTGAGGTAGACGGCGACTTTTCCCGTGCGCTCCGTGACCAGCAGGTCCTGAAATCCATCGCCATTGTAATCGACGATGCAGGGCGTGAGCTGTTCGAGGCCCATCCCGTAGGCAAGCACGCCGCGGTTGTTTTCGTCAAAGACGGGCTTTCCGCCGGTGCCCTGGTTGAGAAGCAGGTGGATGCTGTTCGCGGAGTAGGATCCCTCGCCGACAAGCAGGTCGTCCTTCCCGTCCCGGTCCCAGTCCCACACCTCCGGGGCAAACACGTTTCCCCATTTTTTCAGAGAGTCCTTCATGGTGGGGATGATCGCGGAGGCGATGCTCGTCGGCTGCCGGAAATCCGGTTTGACGCCGGAACCGGAATTGGGGATGAGCATGATCTCGCCGAGGTAATTCCCGATCACGAGGTCCATTTTGCCGGATCTGGTGATGTCACGGAGATGGATCCGCTGCCCCTGGCGCACGCGCGTGATTCTTGGATCCTGATCCAGACCACGCGTGGTCGGGTCCGCAGGATTAAAGCGCGAGAGAAAAATATTGGCCAGCTCGCCCACCGTGAACTTCGGCTCGGTCTTTGTGCCGGAATTGAAATAGACCCGCAGATACCCCACGACGTCCATCACCGCGATGTCGGGCAGTCCGTCCCCGTTGAGGTCGGCGACCGACACCGAGACCGGCATGCTGGTATCCGCAATCGTCCCGCTCGTGGTCAGGATGGGCAACGCGCCCCGTTCTCCCGCCAGAGCCCCGGTGGCATCCACGCCGCCCCAGAGATTGTCCCGCCGGTATCCCGACTCAAAGTCTCCGTTCCCAATCATGTTTTTCGGAGCCGCGGGAGTCGTGGCGGGAGATTGCGCGAATAGTGGCACGGCCAAAAACAGCCAGCCTGCACGGGCAAGGAGGGAAAACAAGGAGCCTTGCATGTTAAGAAGTGCGATCTTAAATCTCCAGGCCCCGCAGGGCGGGTTCATGACGCGCGTCATGTCGGGATTGTGCTTCATAATGGGATTTCCTATTGGTTGAGGGACTGGAACAGGTCGGCGACCCGGACGGTGCGTTCCTCGCGGCGGGAGATTTCCGCGGCCTGCCCGATGGCGGTTGACCACATGCCGTGTTCCGTCGTCGAAGTGTTTTGTTTCCGGCCTTTGATAACATTGATAAAGGTGTCCACCAACATGGGATCGGCGCCGCCATGTCCGCCCGGCACTTCGGGAAGGGTGTGCGTGATCACTTCCTGGCTCCAGCGCGGGCGGATCGTGATCGTCCGTTTTTCCAGGCTGACGTCCGCCTGGCCGCGATCCCCGACCACCGTGTAGAGGCGGTCGGTCACAGAGGTGACAAAACATTCGAGGTGGCTGGCCTTGACGCCATTTTCGTATTCCACCATCGCGATGCCGTTGTCGTGGGTGTCTTTGTCGGAAGTATACATGCAGAGGTCCTTGGCGTAGCCGTCGGAGGCAACCGCCCGGTCGCCCCAGGGGCTGTTCGGAAGGTCGTCCACCTTGAATACATCCGGGCAAATCTCACTGTAATGGCATTGATGGCAGGTCGGCCCAACCGGCGCATCGGGCTTGACCTCGAAGGGAATATGCCGCGGGTCGAGCACATCAACCCCCGCGAAGGCGCTGACCTTGACCGGCCTCGGGAAATCCAACAACCAGTTGAAGACATCGAAGTCGTGGCTCCCCTTGTGGATCCAAAGCCCGCCGCTCTTTGCATACAGGCGGTTCCAACGCGACATATAGGTGCGGCCCCCATCGTAAAACTCGCGGTTTTCCATCAGAAAAATACGGCCCAGCACGCCATCGGAAACCAGGCTCTTCAGCTTGACCAGCACATTGTGATGGCGCAAATTGAAGCCCATCATGAGGGTCTTGCCGGACTTTTCAGCCGCGCCGATGATGTTTTGGCAGCCCTTCACGGTGGTCGCCAGCGGCTTGTCGATCAGGACATGGACCCCGCCACACAACGCCGCCACCGCGTTGGGCTCATGGCAAAAGTCAGGGCTGGTGATGACCACGGCATCGAGTTTCCCGCCGGCGATCAGGGATTCCACGGAGGCGTGGCAATCCGGCTGGATGCCCAGTTCCTTTGAAGCAAACTCCATCCGAACGGGATTGGGATCGCAGAGCGCCACCACCCGGGCATCCTCCCGCGATTGGATCGCCTTGCCGAAACACAGGATTCCCCGCGAACCGGCACCAATAATACCCACTCGAATTTTTGGTTCTTTCATCGTGTTTTGATATCCGTCCACTCCGTCAGGATAGCCATCCTGAATTTTCCGGCCGAAAGCCTGAGCTTTCTGGCGCCGCCGGTTTTTTTCATGACCAATGTTTTTCCGGAGAAAAGGTCCTTCACCTTGCCCGCGGGGAAAATTTCCTCCGCGAAAGCGAGGGTGACGCTCGGGCAGCCCGCCGGGAAAAAAACGAAGGCGACGTCCCTGCCCCCGCTTTTTCCGTGGCGGACATAAGGGTTCGCGCTGGAGGCAGCCGCCATGTCAGCCGCAACCGTTATG
>Ga0172380_10001124_pt1 | contig 47519 bp, 44 predicted proteins | sample Leawe162metaG_FD_119747 | JGI IMG/M metagenome (GOLD analysis project Ga0172380, IMG submission 119747) | Leachate microbial communities from a municipal landfill in Southern Ontario, Canada - Leachate well 162 metaG | ecosystem: Engineered > Solid waste > Landfill > Unclassified | place... | reverse complement strand
TCAAACTCTTTGAGGATGCTGGCAATTTGACTTGGACTGAATTTACTCTTTTTCATTTTTTTACAATTTAAAGTTAGAATTTTTTCTACTTATAAATCGTACTATTTTTGGGGATGCTTACAATTACCCGACAAGTAAGAACTATCATTTGGCTTTTTAAAATGCTTTATGATTTTGCAAAGCAAGGTCAAATCAATCACCATAAAATTATTGATGAACTTTCTTACAATACCAAAAACGACAAGGCATTTGCTGTAAGTGGTAGAATTACACACAGGTATATTACTTGTGCCGAATTGACAAAACCAAGAATTGAAAAGAAAGAAATCAGAAAAATCATACTTGGCGGTGGACAGAATTTATTAAGTCCAGAAAGACGATTTGATGCAATTATTTATAACTCACCAGAACTATTCACATAATGGAAACAGTAGATATATTTTCAGGTTGTGGCGGTTTATCGCTTGGTTTTCAAAATGCAGGTTTTGAAATATTAGCAGCATTTGACAAATGGGAGCCAGCAGTTAAGGTTTATAGAGATAATTTTAATCACCCAATCTACGATACTGACTTAGGAAGTGAAGAAGGACTTGAATTTGTAAAGAACTTAAAACCGCAAATGATTATTGGCGGTCCACCTTGCCAAGATTTTTCAAGTGCAGGAAAAAGAGATGAAACATTAGGGCGTGCAGACCTAACAATTTCTTACGCTAATATTGTATCTTCTGCAAAACCTGAATGGTTTGTAATGGAGAATGTTGAGCGAATTACTAAAAGCCACATTCTTAAAGAAGCATTGCAAATATTCAAGAAAGCAGGATATGGAATTTCTTATCAGGTTTTAGATGCAAGTTTTTGTGGTGTTCCCCAATCAAGAAAACGCTTTTTCTTGGTTGGACATAAGCACTCAATAGACAATTTTCTAAATCCATATTTCAATAAAAATTTGTCAAGCAAACAGATGACTTTGTTTGACTATTTCGGTAAATCATTAGGAGTTGAGTATTACTACCGACATCCAAGAAGTTATGCAAGACGTGGGATTTTTAGCATTTACGAACCAAGTCCGACAATACGTGGAGTAAACCGACCAATTCCCAAAGGCTACACAAAACACGAAGGTGATCCTGTTGATATTTCGGACAAAGTAAGACCGCTTACAACAAAAGAAAGAAGTTTAATACAAACTTTTCCAGAAGATTTTATTTTCAATGGTAGTAAGACAGATCTTGAACAAATTATTGGAAATGCAGTCCCTGTAAAACTTGGAGAATATGTTGCAAACTGTATCAACGAGTACATCAGCGACAGACAAGAAAACAAGCAAATTAAGATTGGACAACTTGAACTAACCTATGACGAATAAAATAGCCCCAGCCAATAGCTGTTTTCAGCAATATGGCTTGCTTATGGTTAAGCCTCCCCTAAGTGAACCACAAAACAGAATACCGAATAGCATAAAAAAATCCCGACCATTTGGCCGGGATTATTTTTATAAGAGTGTTTCGGATTAACGAATCACGAGTTTGTTAATGGAAGTGCGTCCTTCGTTTACCACACGAACTAAGTAAATGCCTTTGTTCAGTGATGAAGTGTTGCAGGTAATGGCTTTTTCAGTTGAAGTGGTTTGGAATATTTCTTTTCCTGAAAGGTCGGTCAACTGAACCAATGTGTTGCTACCGGCAGCAGGCAACTCAACGGTGAATTGTTTATCAGCCGGGTTCGGGTAAAGACTGATCCAGGTTTGGTTCATCACATCATCAATAGAAGTAAGTGAAATGCTTACTGATTTGGTAGCAATATCACTGCCCGCAGCATTAGATACCTGTAAGGTTACGGTATACGTATGTACACCCAAAAACTTCACATCAACAGAAGCTGAAGAAGTAGTGGTGCCGTTCATGTATTGATGGTCGTTGGGGGTAACATCCCAAATGCGGGTAGTAGGAGTGTTGGTGCTTTGGTCGGTAAAAGTCATTACATCATTTACTTTTCCGGCAGTGGCTCCACCACCAATGGCAGCAACAGGAGCAGTGCCCGAAGTAGGAAGTGTAATTACACGGATAAGGTTATTTCCAAAATCGCCTACATAAAGCTTGTTGGAGCCACCGTCATAATATATAGAGTGCGGGTCGTTGAAACGAGCAGCAGTACCTACATCATTGGTGGTTCCGGTGGCACCGTTTTTATCTCCGGCAAAGGTAGAAACCTGTCCGGCTGAAATTTTACGGATGTAACCACCTGCTTGTTGTCCTTCGCACACATATACTGCTCCGTCATTGGCCACAGCTACATCTAAAGGAAATTTAAACTGGGCTGAAGCAGCAGATCCATCCGTGTTACCAAAACTTCCGTCACCGGCTAAGGTAGATACGGTATTGGTAGCTAAATCAATTACGCGGATGCGCATATTGGTTTGATCAGCGATGTAGAGTTTGTTGTTGGCAATAGCTAATCCTGCAGGGCCGTTAAACTTCGCAGAAGCCACAGCACCGTCAGCAAAATCAGCCGCACCTGTTCCGGCATAGTTGGTCACAGCTCCGGTGGTTACGTTGATTTTTTTAATTCTGTTATTTTCGAAATCCGACACATAAAAGGTGTTGTTTCCGTCAAAAACGATATCACAAGGACGGTTAAAACGGGCTGCTGTGCCTGTTCCTTCCGCATCGCCTGATGTACCTTGAAAGTTGGCATTTGGCGCGGCACCGGCAAAGGTAGAAACGTCCTGAGCATTACTAATGGTAGAGAATTTTCCTATTTTACGGATAGCATGGTTTTCCTGGTCTACCACATAAATATTTTCGGCATTATCAAACACAATGCCTGTGGTTCCTCTAAAGCGGGATGTTGGGCTGCCGGGATAGTTGTAGTAACCGGAAACACGACTAGGGTCTCCGCCTCTTACATAAACTTTACCATCGCTGTTCTGCAGCACTCTTAAGCGGTTGCCATAAACTACGGGTGATGCAAAAGTATTTTCTGATTCGGTAAACCAAAAATTGCCTACGTTGTCAAAAGCCATTCCCCAAGGAGAAAAAGTAGTTGCCTGAGCCTGGTTGGGATTAGTAGGATCTGTAGTACTGTTGGCAATACCAATGTACGTTGAAACCGTTTGTGCAGATGCAGAAAATGCACCCACGGCTCCGGATAATAATAAGGTTGTAAAAAGTTTATGCTTCATATAGTTTGTTAATATTTTTATCAAAAATAGAAAAAATTACCTCTTTCGCAAATTTACCCAACGGTATTATGCTACTGCCTCACTTTGCAACCAGTTGTTAATGTTGTTTTCAATGCGGTTCATAATATCTCCATAATCACCTTTAACAAAGGGTTCTCCTAAGAGTTGCTCGTAAAGTTCAATGTAGCGGTCGGTAATGCTGTTAATGATTTCATCGGTCATCTCCGGAATTAATTGTCCCTTTTGCCCCTGAAAATCATTCTCAATGAGCCATTGTCTTACAAATTCTTTTGACAATTGTTTTTGTGCCTCACCTTTCTTTTGCCTTTCCTCATAGCCTTCTTTGTAGAAATAGCGGGATGAATCGGGTGTGTGAACTTCATCAATCAGGTAAATTTTACCGTCTCGTTTACCAAATTCATATTTGGTATCTACCAGTATCAGGTTTTGTTTGGCTGCGAAATTGCTGCCTATTTCAAACAATTTTCGGGTGTATGCTTCCAGTTGCGTGTATTCTTCTTCTGAAACTATGCCTTTTGCAATAATGTCTTCTCTCGAAATGTCTTCATCATGTCCTTCCTTGGCTTTGGTGGTAGGCGTAATGATGGGTTGAGGCAGTTGGTCATTTTCGTTTAATCCTTCAGGTAAAGCTACTCCGCACACACTACGTTTGCCGGCTTTATATTCCCTCCAGGCGTGCCCTGATAAATAGCCACGGATAACCATTTCTACAGCATATGGCTGACACAGTATACCAATGGTTACGTTCGGGTCAGGCGTTATCATTTTCCAGTTGGGAACATCAGCGGATGTCATGTCCAGAAAACGTGCGGCAATCTGATTCAGGACCTGTCCTTTGTAAGGAATAGCTTTGGGCAATACCACGTCAAATGCTGAGATTCTATCGCAGGCAATCAGAATCAGTTTTTCGTCATTGATGTTGTAATAATCGCGTACTTTTCCTCTGTAAAATGTTTTTTGTTTGTTGAAAAAGTAGTTGGTTGAAATTAATGAAGATACACTCATATATAGGCGATTAAGTAAGATAATTATTCTTTGTTAGTATTTTTATTCTCTAGCTTTTCGTAAGCTTTAATAATGTCCTTCACCAAGCGGTGACGAACCACATCTTCGAAGCTAAGGTAAGCAATTTTAATTCCCTGCACATCTTCCAAAATGCGGATGGCTTTGGGTAAACCCGACAGGTCTTTCCGGGGTAAATCAATCTGAGTTAAATCACCGGTGATAATGAACTTGGCATTGGGCCCCATGCGGGTTAAGAACATTTTCAACTGAAGGTCAGTAGCATTTTGGGCCTCATCCAGAATAACAAAGGCATTATCCAGTGTTCTGCCACGCATAAAGGCCATAGGAGCAATTTCAATTACCCGGTTTTCCATGTAAAACTTAAGCTTCTCTGCCGGAATCATATCTTCCAATGCATCATACAAGGGGCGCAGGTAAGGGTCAATTTTTTCCTTTAAATCACCTGGAAGAAAGCCCAGGTTTTCGCCTGCCTCCACCGCAGGGCGAGCCAGTATAATGCGCTTAATTTCCTTGTTTTTAAGTGCCCGCACGGCTAAAGCCACCGCAGTATAGGTTTTTCCTGTACCGGCCGGGCCAATCGCAAAAACAATATCGTTTGTTTCCACATACTCCCGCATTTTACGCTGGTTGGGTGTTCGTGCTTTTACAATTTTCCCGTTAGGGCCGTACACCAGCAAATCGTTGTCAGCTGTAGTTGGTTCAGTTTGATTACCGTTAACGAGGTCGTTGTTTTTTACGAGTTCGTCAAAATAATTCTCATGCAACTTGCCAAACTTACGGATGTGGTCGGCCATCATGTCCAGTTTGTCTTCAAGCAGTTGCATTTCTTTTTCGTCTCCTTTCATCAGGATTTCATGTCCTCTGGACACTATTCGCAGACGGGAAAATTTGTTTTGGAGCTGTTTGAGGTGACCATTGTTCACGCCCAGAAGTTCCAGCGGATCAACCGCTTCGATGAAATAGCTTTTTTCAATCAAGATTCTGTGGGTTATTCTTCTATTTTTGTGGTCGAAATTAGTAAAAAATCACCTTAGTGCCTTTAGTTACTTTAACAACCGATTTTGGAAACAACAGTTTTTACGTAGCCGCCTTAAAAGGAGGGCTATATAAACTGATGAATACGTTGCAGGTGGTTGATTTAAGTAATTCTATTCCGCCTTTTGATATCAGCCAGGCTGCTTTTTTGGTACGCAACAGTTATCCTTCTTTCCCCGAGAAAACAATTCACCTGTTGGCTGTTGATGTTGATTTGAATTTGTATGCACAGTATTTACTGGTAGCCTGTAAAGGACAATATTTCATTGGAGCCGATAACGGTATCTTCTCGCTCATTTTTGATGAAGTACCTGAAGAAGTTTACCGCATCAAGCTTCAGGAGCATGATTTAGCAGGTGCGCATATTTTTGTTCAGGCAGCAGCTAGGTTAGCTCAAAACTGGAACCCGCTGGATTTGGCAGAACCGGGACAGATTAAAAACAACAAGCAGAATTTTCAGCCCATGGTTGATGCTGACAGTATCAGGGGGCATGTGGTGTACATTGATCACTATAAAAATGTAGTTACCAATATATCGAAAACTTTATTTGATACTATTGGGCGTGGGCGAAGGTTTCGTATACGTTTCAGACGTACAGAGGAGTTGGACCGCATCAGCACTCATTACAGTGCGGTGGATGCAGGCGAACGTTTGTGCATTTTTGGTGAAAGCGGATTTTTAGAAATTGCCATGAACAGGGGCGAAGCGGCTCCGTTACTGGGCTTACGCACCGATTCAGTTATTGTAATAGAGTTTGTATGATTATAAGAATAGTGCGCATGACATTTGAACCTGCACAGGTTGAATCTTTTCAGGAATTGTTTAATGCAACCAAGCACCTCATCAGGCATTTTGATGGGTGTGAACGACTGGAGTTATTGCGTGATGTAAATGAGACCAATGTTTTTTTTACTTACAGTTGGTGGCAAAGTGAGGAGCATTTGAATAAATACAGGTTCTCTCCACTGTTTAAAGAGGTATGGAGCAAAACCAAAGTAAAGTTTTGTGATAAGCCACAGGCCTGGAGTCTCACCAGTGAAGTAGTGGCTTAAATTTATTTCCCGAATAAGTTACCCAATCCGGCTAAACCTCCGGGCAACAAATCACGTGCAGCGGCTTGCATCTCTGCTTCCGACACTTTGTCGGCTTGTTCTATAGCTTTATTTACAGCGGTTACCAGTAGTTCTTCCAGCTGTTCTTTGTCCTGCAACAGGGCGTCAACAATTACTATTTCTTTTACCTTTCTATCGGCTGTTGCGGTTACCTGTATGGCTCCGTTCTCTACTTCAGCGCTTACGGATATGGTGGAAAGACGTTGTTTTATTTCCTCCATTTTTCGTTGTGTTTCCTGTAATTTCCCAAACATGTTTGTTGTATTTTTATGTGTGCAAATATAGCCAATTTGTCACTGGCACAGGTATTGACAACACAGCCACACTATGCAGAAAGAGATTGCCGCCATTCGTTCTTCAGCCACTATACCATTTTTGTTTGTGGTGCTGCTGTGGCTCGTTCATTTGGTGCAGGCTATTTTTTCAGTTGATTTCACCACGTATGGTTTGTACCCCAGAACGATGCACGGCTTGTGGGGTGTGGTTGCAAGCCCATTACTGCATGGTGATTGGATGCATCTTTTTAATAATTCAATACCGATTATTTTCTTGGGCACTATGTTGTTTTATTTCTACCGTAAGATAGCCTTTGAAGTATGGTTTTGGATTTACCTGATGAGTGGTGTATGGGTGTGGATTTTTGCCCGTCCTTCATACCACATCGGGGCAAGTACTTTAGTATATGGATTAGCTTCTTTTCTTTTTTTTAGTGGTTTTGTAAGACGAAATTTTAACCTGATGAGTTTGTCATTGCTCATAGTGGCCTTGTATGGCTCACTCATTTGGGGCTTGTTGCCCATACTCGAGCAAATCTCTTGGGAAGGCCATACTGCAGGTGGATTAGCCGGTTTGTTGTGTGCCATATATTACCGCAAATTCGGGACAGCAATAGAGGAACAAACTCAGGTAAATTTTGATGATGACCCTGATGACAGTGACCCGTATTGGCTGGGAGAGGAGCAGGTTAAAAAAGAGGAACAGCCTTCTGTGGTTATTTATCACTACAAAGAGGGTGATAAAGAAAAATAGAACACTGATTTTTAGTGTGATTAAAATTGATATTTTAAGGTAGACGTAACTTTATTAAACCAGTACATAGGCGGAATTGTGCTCTAAATAAGGAGACTGCCGCTCCCGATAGCCATCGGGATCGCAGAGATGTTAACTTATTTTGTCCGTGGTTGGCGTCCCTGCAAATCACGGAAGAGTTCACTTAATGTCCGTGGTTGGCGTCCCCGCCAATCACCGCAGAGTTCACAACATATTACACAATCAGAATTCTAAACAAAAAAGTCCGATGAGTAGCTCACCGGACTTTTTTATGCTATAAGATTTTTAATTACCGTACAAGTGTTACTATACCGTTAAAGAATTTCTTTTTGTTCTTAAGGTCAATAACCCGACAGGTCCATACGTATACCCCATCAGGGCATTCGCTGCCTAATTTATTGTTGTACATACCCAGCCAAGGTTCATTGGGTTTACTTACAAAAATTTCTTCACCCCAACGGTTGTATACAACCAGTTCATAGGTTTTCCAACCTTCACCTACAGGTGCAAAACCTTCATTCAATCCGTCAAAGTTAGGAGAGAAGGCCGTAGGAATATAGAAAGTAAACTCAGGCCATATTACTACACGACCAAAGGCAGAGTCTTTACAGCCAAAATTTGTGGAAGCAATTAAGCGTATTTTGTAAGTGCCGGTATCTTCGTAATCGTGAATAGGGTCAAACAAATTGGAGAAGGCTGAGGAGTCACCAAAACTCCACTCATATTTATCCGCAAACTTGGTAGTATTTTCAAACTTAATCTGTGTCATCAATATAGTTGATGAATCAGGGGTTGGCTTAAAGTTTACTTCAGGTCTGGGGTGAATGGTAATAGTTTTTTGACCTATATCATTATAACTACAGCCCGAAGAAGTGGTTAATGAAAGTTTAACGGTATAAGTGCCGGGTTGAGAGAATACTACTTTAGGTGATTTAACCGTATCGGTTCCGTTCAAATCGAATGTCCAGCCCCATTTAGTAATTACGCCATCGGTTGTGGTACTCTGGTCATCAAAATAAACCGTATCATTTACACAGGTATCGTTAGCTATAATTTTAGGGTCAGGAGCGAGGTTAATCTGTATTTGTTTGGTCACAGAATCACGGCAGTTTTTATCACTTATTACACGAAGAGATACAGAATAGTTTCCGGCAACTCCATACATGTGTTTGGGGTCTTTACGGCTGTCAAAAGTACCATCCGCAAAATCCCACAAGTGATTGGTAATGCTGCCTGAGGTTACTCCGCTCTTGTCTGCAAAAACTGCTGAGTCAGTATAACACGGGCTAAGCAAATCAAAACTGGCTGAGGGTTTAGGATGAATCACCACCTGTTTAATAATAGTGTCTTTACAGCCCGTTAATGCGGTTGCAATAAGCTGCACATTATAGGTATTGGGTGAGCTGTACAGGTGGGTAGGGTTTTGCAGTGTTGACGTATTGCCATCACCAAAATTCCACTGCCAATCAGCAACAGAACTTACATAAATACTACTGATATCAGTAAATGAGGCAGATTCATACACGCACACATCAGCGGTGGTAAAGTCGGCTTTAGGTTTAAAGCTTACCGTAATATTTTTGAGTAATGTGTCGCTGCAATAGGCCGTATTCACTATTAAACGAACTCCGAATGAACCCTCAGCAGTATACAAGTGTTTAGGGTTTTTTACATTACTTGTTTTGCCGTCACCAAAGTCCCACAATTGAGAAACAATAGCATCTCCGTTGGGGTCTGAGAGGTCGGTGAATTGTATAGAGTCGCTGGGGCAGCTTTGTACGGAGAAAGCTGATTTAGGCCGTGGGTATACTTGAATTGATTTGAAAGTACTATCCACACAACCGCTGTCACTAACCACGCGTAAGCGGGCAACATAAAAGCCGGGACCTTTATACAGGTAAGCCGGATTGGTATTGGTAGAAGTACCTGAGGTATCACCAAAATCCCAGAAATAATTTTTGTTGCCGCTCAGAATAGTGGAGGTGTTTACAAAGAAAGCGGAGTCGTTCTGACAAGCCATAGCCACAGTGAATGAAGCCACAGGTTTAGGGAATATTTTAACCATTTTGGTAACGGTGTCTTTACAGTTGAAACTGGTACTTACTACCAGACGAACATTGTATTGTCCTGGATTAGAATAAACGTGCTTTTTGTTTTGTGTAGTGGAGGTGTTTCCGTCTCCGAAACTCCAGTGCCAGTTGGTTATTGTACCGGTAACTAAGTAGGAAGAGTCAATGAAAGAAGTGGTATCCCTTAAACAATTTTCACGTTCATCAAAGTCAGCAACAGGGAAGTGATGCACAGTGGCAGGAGCTATAACTGAATCGGTGCAGCCTTTATCTGTGGTAACTTTTAAGAATACCTGATAAATACCACTCACGGTGATGCTGGTGTAAAGATGTTTAGGATTTTGAAGTGTATCGGTACCTAGATCACCAAATCTCCATTGCCATTGAGTGATAGTGCTTGGGGTATTTACAAAAGATGAATCGGTAAAAGTTGAGCTGTCTCCTTCGCACACACTTTGCACACCAAATTTTGCCACGGGGTTAGGGTCAATAGAAACTGCTTTAGTTATGGAATCAATACAGGCATTACTGGTTGCCGCAATAAGTTGTACCTGATAGGTTCCTTTAGAGGAGAATAAATATTTGGGTTTATCATTCACATTAAATGTCAATACAGAATCTCCCGTTCCCCAGCGCCATAAAAAGCCTACCAAAGTTCCTCCACTCGCTATGGTAGTTTGGTTAGTAAATGAGAAGGTATCTTTTTGACAATTGGATGTGGTAGAGAAGTTAACGGAAGGTTTTGGGTAGATGACTACAGATTTTATAATGGAGTCAGTACACATACCGTTGTTTTCAACCCACAGTTTTACCTGATAAGTACCCGGCCCTGCATATTTCTTTTTAGGGTTACGCAACGAAGAGGTATCCCCATCTCCAAAACTCCAACGCCACTTAGTAATAAAGGAAGTTGAGGTATTGGATGAGTCACTGAATTTTATCGTATCGTTTTCACACTTACCTGTCCAGGCAAAGTTGGTGGAAGGTTTCGCGTTAACCACAAAATCAATAGTTGTAGAGTCTTTAGAATCACAATCACTTCCTCCGGGAATTGTGGTAACAAGAGAAACAGTGTACTTACCCGGAGCTGAATATGTTTTCACAGCATTCTGAGTATTGGCTGTTGTATTATCTCCGAAATACCACTTCCATGAATTCGGGGTGTAAATAGCAGTACCAGAAAATTGCAACGGACTACCTACACAACCGCTATCCACACTGGCGGTAATGAACTGATTGAGGTTTTTAATATTTGCCCCTGATGAATAACCATAAGACTCATACTGCCCCCAACCGTAAGATACAGCAATAAAGCCACTATCAGATGTTAAGTTGTGGATGCCCTGATTCAGATTGCTTGCAGTTGCAGTAGTTACTTGCCTGTTGGCAACAGAGTAGGTGGGATTTGCCGCAACTACTGTAAAAGGTACTTTGTTATTATCCAATCGAAACCTAGAAGTATCGGCTGTTTTTGTTACCACCATTACATAACTGGCGGTTATGCCAAAACGATAAGAAGCAAAAAGGGTAATTTTATTAAGAGTTTGTTCCAGTGGACTCCATACCACCATGGCCGGGTCCCCGCGGTCATTTCCCGCGCCACTCTGACACCCGAGTGACGAGATATAATATTGCGCTACACTAATAGGTTCAGTTGCCGCAATGCTCAATACATTTGTTTCATACCGTAAAATTGATTGGCCGGCATTAATTACTTGAGGGGCACCATTGTTAAACGAAACAGAGGTATTGTTTTTAATAGCTATTACTTTTATAGCTGTTGAACTTCCGTTTCCTGAAGGCCGGCCTAAGACAGGTGGAATAATGTAATTTTTCCATAACGCAGCAGTAGGGTACATAATTTCAAAAAGATTGTCCCCCGAAGTTCCTGTACAACTTTGTCCGTTAATTTCCACCCTGCTACTGCCGGTATACACAGCTATTTTTTTGCAATCTCCTGTATTGCTCGTTGTAATAATTCGTGTACCTGTTAAATCTAAACCTTGTGTTGCATTAGTAGTGGTAGCTGACAGGATTTGGTACATTTGCCCTTGGTTCAGACTAAATGAAAAAGTACTGGATGCAGGGCCGGTATTACCTGAATTAACAGAGACTCCGTTTAATGGATATCCCGGAGGTAAAGTAACTTGTACATTGGTTGTGCCGGGGTCAGTTGCAATAATGCTGATAAAGCTTCTGTGAGGTCCGGGATTCATTCCACCCAAATTTATACCATGTTGTTTTTGAGCATAATTCTGAGTAAAATATTCTCTTCCTAAAGTATTGATTGGTAGTACAAGACTGGCATCAGATTGATTGCTGGAATAGATGTGAGCGTAACAAACAAATGGGGGGAAAGTAGCTTGAAGTGTTTTTACTCTTATAGCTTTGTTATTAATTACACCGGCCACGTTGCCCATATAAGCTACAGAATTGGCTATAGTAACTGTACAGACCTGATTGGGGTTTATTGTAAATATGGCAAACGGAACCAGTGTTCCACCTGCACCAACATATGAATTAGGCGATGCCCCGGGAATTTCTACAGTTACAAAAGTTTGCTTATCTGCAGTTAAAAATAATTGTATTCCGGCTGCGCCTTGGTCAACGTGCACAGGAAAACAAGTCCAAAATTCAGTACCACGATTGGAAAAGTTTTGTCCGTATGATGTATAACAGAAAGTTAAATTTAGGAGTAAGAAAAAAGCTAACGCAATTTTTCGCATGGAATTAGTGTTTTAGGTACTTCAATAATACATATTTTTTAATTGATAGTTCAGATATTTATAAGACTTTTTTGCACCATTTTCAGTAAGATTGTGAATCTTAAATGGCATTTTACGATTACTACAAAATTTTAGGTGTACCACATGCTGCACAGCCTGACGATATAAAACAGGCATTCAAGCAATTGGCTATGAAATATCACCCCGACAGGAACCCGGATAATCCGCAGGCTGAGGAGATATTCAAGTTGATAGTACATGCCTATGAACACCTGAGTGATGCGGAAAAAAAGAAAGAGTATGATTTGAAATTGCTTTTTGCTTTCTCTCAGGCGCAAAAAGATGCCCGTCAATCGGCTGAACAGGAGCAGGTCAACAGAAAAAAGTACGGTATTTCAAGGCGCATGAGAAAGACTCACCAGCAGGATATGGCAGAGCAAATTGCCTATTATGAAAACCGCATAGCCCGATTTTCTTTTTGGCATCGTCTAGGTTTCATCTCCTTGTGTGCTTTTGCAGCCTGGATGCTTATGGTAAAAAACTGGTTCATTAACAATGAAGGCTATGAGTTTGGTTATGTATTTATTGGTGCAGTAGCGTTTATGGCTTTTTGTGGTTCAGCATTTAATGAGTTGTACCTGGAGTTTAATTACCGTGTAAATACCAACCGAACTTTTTTTAACGTTGAGAGCCGGATTGTAAAAGGAGTGGTGATTACTCTTTTGTTCGGGTACTCCATGGTGTATGTTACCTCTCAGGCCCGCTATGCTTATCACCTCAAAAATTATCCGGTAAAAGCCTATGCGAGTTTGGATGGAGGTGACGATAACCACATAGGATTCAGGTACCAAACTACAGAAGGCGAAATTGTTAAATATATTTCAACACCCTACACCGCAGAATGGCTGGTAATGAAGTTTCCTGACAGGATTATTCCCATCACATATTCCAGTGAAGATCCAAGGATTGTTAGGGTTGACGTGGAGTAATATCTGCGATAGTTGGCGCGGACACCAGCCACGGACAAGGCTTGAGGTGGAGTAATTCTGCGCTGATTGGCGGAGACGACAATCACGCACAAGAACTTAGATTTTGCATTAATTAGCGCATTCTTTCCACAATTGTTGCTTGCCTCGTTTTGCTTTTTTACCTTTCGCCTTTATACACTTTTTTAACATGCTCGATTTAACCAACGCTACTTTGCAAGGAATTGCCGTTCACCGTATAGGTAACAAACTCAATGAGGGGGAACTTATTTGTTCAAAGAAAGAATTGAAATTGAAAGATGACTTGAAATCATTGGTGTCGGGTTGGTTTTTGAACGCTTTTCGTAGTCCGGTGTGGTTTCATTTTAACCCCGATAATATTAAGCCTGCGGGTATTCAAGCTGCATCGGAAATATTTGCTAATAAAGAAAAATTACTGTTTCAGTCGGTTAATCTGGCCAAACATTTATTTGAGTGTACTGCTCATCCAAAAATAAAAGAAGGAGAGTTGTATGTGTGTTATTTTACCGGTGGTATGCTGGATGAGGAAGAGTTGGATTTTATAGGAATATTCAAGTCTGAAAGTAAAGATACTTACCTCAAGGTAGGGTTGGAGGAAAGTGTATTTCAACTCACCGCAGAAGAGGGAATTAACATACATAAATTAGATAAAGGGTGTTTGGTATTTAATACTGAAGCCGATGCGGGTTACCGCCTGTGTATTGTAGATACGGTGAGCAGTGGGGAAGAGGCCCGTTATTGGAAGTACGAGTTTCTGGACATAAAACCACGCAACGACAGCTATTTTAAAACCAACAGCCTCATTAACCTCACGCGCGATTTTTGTAAAGATATTCTGGTGGAAGAGAACAATGTTTCTCCTTTGGATCGTATGGCTGTAATGAATGATTCAGTGAAATACATGGAAAAAAATTCCAGCTTCAGTATGGAACAGTTTGAACAGGAGGTGTTGCAAGAACCCACGGTAATTGAGGCTTTTCAGGATTACAAACGAAACTACCAACCTCTTAGGGAGAACAATTATGAGCTTACGGATATTGAGGTAGCACCTGAAGCCATGAAAAAAAACAGTAAGTTTTTTAAACACGCTGTAAAATTGGATAAGAACTTTCATCTCTACATTCATGGTAGCCCTCAAATGATGGAACGCGGTTATGATGAAGAAAAAGGAATGAAATACTACAAGTTGTTTTACACCAACGAAACCTACCCCGAGTAAGCCAGGCATTTCGGAATATTCCAACAACCGCTGTACTTTTCTATGTTAATGGGTTGATTGTCGCAAGTCAGAAATCTGCCCGATTGATCTGTTTTTATGATGCGCAATTCCCCATTTATCAAACTGCGAAAAACCAGTTGCACCATAGCTTGTGCTGAATCCTTACTGTGTTGAAGCCCCAAATCAGCCCCCTTTTGATTGTTGAACACATCCATTACTGAGCCCATAGAGTCGGGGAGTTCTCCGTATTCATTTTTTTTCTTCAGGAAAAACTCATAGTTAGCTTTTTCATGTGCGATGCCAAGTTTCAGGGCTTTTTTGGCGCCTATGTTCTGCGTAAGCAAAGCCATCCACAAAGCATGGCGAAAAGCATCGGGTTTTCCTCCGTTTTCAGGGCCGGTAATCAGGGAGTCCTTTTTCGCCTGCTCATACAATTGTTCGGTAAGTCGGGTACAGCGCATGGCTCTTTTAGCCACAAACAGGTGACAGCGAACCCACCTCTTTTCAGCCTTGGCCAGTTGGCGGTATTGGTGGAACAACTTTTGCGCAGCAACGGTTTGGAAACAGATAAAGAATAAGGTGAATAGTAGAATTTGCCGCATGGGTCAAAAATATTTAATATCTTCGAAATCATGATTACTCCGGGAATATATGAGCACTACAAAGGCAAACGCTATGAGGTGCTTGGTTTGGCTCACCATAGTGAAACATTGGAAGAACTGGTGGTGTACAAAGCATTGTATCACACGCCCGATTTTGGGTATGGAGCACTTTGGGTAAGGCCCGTTTCTATGTTTTTTGAAGAAGTAGTTGTGGGTAACCAACAAATAAAACGCTTCAAGAAGTTGGAGGCTGAAATTTAACCGAACGCTTGTTATTGCTGATATATCAGGTGTTTTATTCAGGTGAGGAGAAGTTCGAGTTAGGAAATATTCCTAATGTGACCAATTTGTCCGACACATTTAATTCCTTGTGTAAAAACTAAGAAAGTTTTAAATTCGTTTATTATAGAGATTTGTGAAAACGACTTACACCTATGACACGTAGAATCCTTTTATTAACCGCCCTGTGGCTTATTTCTTTGGGGCGACCCCTTCAGGCTGATTACACCGATTACCTTCCTTCCAGCTATGAAGCTGAACGCAGTAATGTATATGTAGGTATTGATATATCTAAGTTTCAGCACACTATAAACTGGAAACATGTAGATACCTCACTCCATTTTGTAGTGGTAAAAGCTACTGAAGGCCTCACCCTTAAAGACCGTAAGTTCGATGAGCATTGGGATAATATTCATCCTACCATGCACAAAGGCGCTTACCACTTCTTTAATCCGGTTAGAAGAGGAAAAGACCAGGCGAAATTTTTCCTGTCAACGGTTAAATTCAGGAAAGGTCATCTGGCTCCGGTTATTGATGTGGAATACACCCGCAACTATGGCAAAATAAGTCGTAAGCAAATTGCCCGTAACCTGCGTGAGATGATTGTTCACATTGAAAAAACACTCAAGGTAAAACCTATTATATACACCAATGCCGGTTGCTGGAACAAGTACATTGCACCTTATTTTGGTGGCATGGAAAATAACTACCACCTGTGGATAGCTGATTACGGAGGCTTATCTCAGCCACGTATTCCCAAAAGCTGGAAAACATGGTCCATTTGGCAACATACCGATAAAGCCAAAATGCGCGGCATTAACGGTACCGTTGATATCAACTTGTGTAAGGTGGAAATGGAAAAGTTATTGATTAAGTAAATTCAACCAAACTAAAATATACTACAAGGGCCCTGCAGCAATGCGGGACTTTTTGTTTTAAGGAGGATATGGCCCCACATATTGCATGCAAGGGTTGTCTATTTCATTGATAAAGCAAGGAAAATGTATATTGAATGATTTGCTTATGGCTCTGTCTGCCGTGTCTTTAACAGATATAACCTGCCACCCCTTCAACCACCAGGCTCTTAAACAAGCCTTGCCCAGGTATTCCTGATTTTCTGTTGATTTATATTTGCTGTAATCGGGCTCTTTTAATTGGGTGGGGTAAAGCAAGCAGTATTTTCCGGGTTTGAGTTTAATGCTGAAACAACCTGCGGAATCAGTTACCACTTTTATTACTTTGCCTTTACTGTTTTGTGATCCTTTGCGTAGGTAGAATGTTTTAAAGGCATAAGGCTTGGGTGTTTGCAGTTCCTGTAACATTTCATCACTAGGGCGGGCTCCACCGCAGTAGGATTCAGTTGAAGTGATATACACTTTTACCCACTGAGCTTTACTTGAGGTGGAGGAGAATGATGTTTGCCCCATTACCCCGCTGAAGCCAGCGAGGAGTAAAAGAAAAAAGGTAATCTTTTTCATGGGTTCAATTTAATCCAAATCAATTCAAAATAATGCCAAACGTAAACGTATTTTCGCGGCATGGTGATAATACGCGCAGAAGGAATAGGTCGTAGTTTTGGCGAACGTGTTCTGTTTAAGGGGCTTGACTATACTTTGGCTGAGGGGCAAAAGATTGCTTTAGTGGCCCGTAACGGTATAGGAAAAAGTAATTTTCTGCGCATATTGGCCGGTATAGATGAGCCTGACGGAGGTAAAGTTATATTCAACAGCAATTACCGTATTGCCTTCTTGGATCAGGAGCCGGAGTTGGATGAACAACTTTCTGTTTGGGAAACCCTGTTTCAGAGTCACAATGAATTGCTGGATTGTATTCGTACATATGAAGAAGTACTGGTACAACAAGAGCATGACCACAGCGATGAGCAAACCATGCGCTTGCAAAATGCCATGGAAGAAATGGATCGCCTGCAAGCTTGGGATTATGAAGCTCGCATTAAACAGATACTCTCTAAACTTAACATTGAGCAAACCGATAAGCTGGTGATGAATCTTTCAGGCGGGCAGCGCAAGCGTGTAGCTTTAGCTAAAGTATTGATTCAACAGCCCGATTGTATTCTGATGGATGAACCCACCAACCACTTGGATGTAGCCATGATTGAATGGCTGGAAGGTTACCTTTCCTCCCAATCCATGTCGTTGCTGATGGTGACTCACGACCGTTATTTTTTGGATAAGGTGTGCAATGAAATTATAGAGTTGGACAATGGTCAGCTCTATTATTACAAAGGAAACTATGCCTACTTTATTGAGAAAAAAAGTGAGCGTGAGTTCAAAGAAGCGCGTGAGGTAGATAAAGCCCGCAACCTGTATCGTAAAGAGTTGGAGTGGATGCGCAGACAACCAAAGGCTAGGGGCACCAAATCGAAATCTCGTATTGACGCATTTTATGACATCAAAGAAAAGGCCTCGAAAAAAGCCGATGATCAACAGGTGGATTTGCGACTGAACATGAAACGACTGGGAGGTAAAATTCTCGAGTTTCACAACGTGCAGAAATCTTTTGGAGAACATAAAATGCTGGAACCTTTTACCTACACTTTTAAACCAGGCGAACGCGTTGGTATTGTGGGCAAAAACGGTGTAGGTAAAAGTACTTTCCTTAACCTTATTATGGGCCAACTGGAACCTGATGGAGGTAAAATAGTACACGGAGAAACCGTTAAATTCGGTTATTACTCGCAGCAAGGTTTACAGCTTAAGGAAGACAAGCGAATTATTGATGTAGTAAAAGACATTGCTGAGTTTGTGGAGTATGGTAAAGGTGAAAAACTCTCGGCAACACAGGTGCTGCGTCTCTTTTTGTTTGATGATAAGCAGCAGTACACTTATGTATCGAAACTGAGCGGTGGGGAAAAGCGCAGACTATTTTTACTTACCGTGCTGATGCAAAATCCCAACTTTTTGATTCTGGATGAACCCACCAACGACTTGGATATTGCTACACTCAATGTATTGGAGGATTTTCTCGAAGGGTTCAGAGGTTGTGTGTTGATTGTAACGCATGATCGCTACTTTATGGACAAGTTGGTTGATCACCTTTTCCTTTTTGAAGGAGAGGGGAAAGTAACCGACTTTAACGGCAACTACCAGGACTATCTCGATTTTCAGGAAGATAAAAAAGAAGCTGACCGCAACTTTAACCAAGCAGCAAAAGCTGCACTACCGGTAGTGAAAGAAGAAGAACCAGTGCCGGTGAATGTCGCACGTAAAAAGGTGACGTACAAAGAGCAACGTGAATATGAGCAGTTGGGCAAAGAAGTGGAATTACTCGAACAGGAAAAACTTCAACTCACTGAACAACTCAATGCTGGTAGCAGCTCACACGAGGAGTTAACTCAATGGGCGCAACAACTTGAACAGGTAAATACACAACTGGAAGAGAAATCATTCAGGTGGTTGGAACTCGCAGAATTAATGGGTTAGTTTTTTTAAACCCGCCAATACTTTTCTGCCTTTGGACTGATAACCCGGAGTGCCGTATTCCATATCGGCCTCAATCACTGATTTTAATTCATTGCCCAATTCAGGATATATTTTGCATAACTGAAACAAGATACCCATTGCATACACCCTTATGGCCACAGCTTCTGAGCGGTTAATGAGAATAGGGAAGCATTTTGCTATTACTTGGGCATGCACTTGTTTGGGTAGCGTACTCAGTTCCAAAACCTTCAATGCATTTCTTTTGATGGCATCATGGCTGTTGTCATCCAGCAAGTGAATAAGGGTATTTAAATACGGTTTAAACAAGGAAACATCTGTCACAGCTATATGTGCTAAAGGCCAGGCAGCGCGTTGCTTTTCCGTTGCAGTTCCGTTTTTAAGCAATTGAAAAAGTTCTTTCAGCAACTCAGGTTGCTTAAGTATCCTATCGGTAACCAACATCGTCACGCTTAAAGAATGTTGCTTCCGGATGAGTGAAGTAATATCAGGTATGGAGTGCTTCAAACCTTACACGTGCAATTGAGTATTCTTTGATAAAGTTTTGTAGGCAAAATAGGTGCTCAGTAACGTCAATATACAACCCATAAAAAAGGCAGCACCGGGAAAAAAAACGGGAGCGTCTTTTGCAGAAAATGTAGCGAAGAGGTTGTTCATGAGCAATGGCCCCACAATAGAAGTAAGACTTACTAAGCTGGTGAGTGCCCCTTGCAGTTCGCCTTGTTCATTGGCCGGTACCTGTTCTGATATAATACCCTGAAGAGCCGGTCCGGCAATTCCACCCAAACAATAAGGAATCAAAAAGGCGTACATCATCCAACTTTGATTGGCAAAAGCAAACAAAAACAATCCTACTGCGTAGAGCAGCATACCTATGTAAATGGAGTTTACTTTTCCCCACTTGGGAATTACTATGCGTATGAGTCCACCTTGCACCAATGCTACCATAAAACCTACAAATCCCAAAGAGTATCCTACTTCTTTGGGTGTCCAGTTGAAACGGAAAATGGTAAAGAAACTCCAGTTACTTTGTACGGCATGAGCGGCTATGTATACAAGCACAAGTGAGGTGACTAAACCTGCCACCACCGGATATTTAAACAGGTGTTTTAAAGAACCTGCCGGATTAGCTTTTTTCCAATCAAAAGCTCTGCGGTTTTCTTTGGGTAATGATTCGGGCAGTACAAAGTAGCCATATACAACATTCAATAACGTAAGGCAGGCAGCTACATAAAAAGGCATACGCGGGCCCCATTCAGCAGCTAAACCTCCTATTACCGGCCCGATAATAAAACCTACTCCGAAGGCAACACCTATGAGTCCGAAGTTTTGTGCGCGCTTCTCCGGGTCGCTGATGTCAGCAATATACGCAGTAGCAGTTGTGAAACTTGCACCCATTACACCGGCAATAAGGCGACCGATAAACAACCAGAAAATGGTGGGTGCAACTGCAGAGAGGATATAATCAAGGCCTAGTCCGGCTAAAGAAAGCAAAAGAACCGGTCTTCTGCCATAACGGTCGCTCAGGTTACCTATTATGGGTGAAAACAGAAACTGCATTACAGCATAGCTGAAGATAAGCCAGCCGCCATATCTGGAGGCTTCACTCAATCCTTCACCGGTAAGTTGCTCAATCAGTTTAGGTACTACAGGAATGATGATGCCTATACCAATAACATCAATTAAAATAGTAATGAAAATAAAAGTGAGGGCGTTTTTGCGGGATACGGTCATAATGGTTTTAACGGGTTAGTACAATAAAGTCGTTTATTATGGTTTTTAAAAATTCTTCATTCGTTTGTTTTACTTCAGTAATTTCAAGCAAATCCTGAAGTTTTTTAGCCATCAGGTCCATCGCCTGCAAGTGCGCTTCATTTTTGTACACACGGTATCTGTCAAGTGTATTTTTAATGAGTAAAACATCGGCTTCTTTCAATTTTCTTACTTCAGTATATTTTGGAGAATAAGAATCGATTGAATTTATTTTGAGGAGTTGCTCCAAACGAAGCGATTGAGATAGACGTACACTTATTACCGTAGTATTAGCAACTATGTCTCCTATTCGCTGACGCTTGTCGGAGGAGTTAATTAGAAGAGAAGCGACAGCACCCAAGGAAAAATAGATGTCTATTAAACGAAATGCCCATCGAGCGGTGTAATCACCTAATGATGCTTCAATGCCGTTGAGCTTAACCACTTTAATTCCCATTATTTTTTTCCCGGGTGACTGGCCACGATTGAAGTACTCAAAAGCCAAACTATAAAAGAAAAAAAAGGGCATAGCCACAAAATAGAAGTAACGCTCAAGCAATGATGCGTTGGTGATGCCAATTATAAAACTAAGGCCCCAAATGCTTAAAAATATAAAAAAAAGATCAAGCATTAAAGCCAGAATTCTATCACGTAATGCGGCCAATTCATGTTCAATCAGCACATTTTGAGCAGTGATTATTTCAATGGTTTGCATTTATAGTATTTTTCCTTTTTATTCGGTTTAAAATGAGAGAAACCAATTTCATCAGGCAAAATAAGGAAAAGTGGGAGCAAAGCGAGCAGGTATTAAAAAACAAAACTGCTGATGCCGGCCTGATGAGTGACTTGTTTGTTCAGATTACTGATGATTTGTCTTATTCACGCACTTTTTACAAGAATCGCAGTGTAAGGGTGTATCTGAATAACATGGCTCGCTATTTTTTTCTGGATATCTACAAGAACCGTAAAAAGCCCAAAGGTGCATTTAAGAATTTCTGGCTGGAGGAGTTGCCTCAGGTTGTACTTTATTGTAAAAAAGAACTGCTCTTGTCATTTGTTGTTTTTGTAGCGGCAGTCGCAATTGGCGTGTTTTCTTTCCGACACAACCCTGATTTTGCCCAAACCATACTTGGGGAACACTACATTGAAATGACCAAGGAAAATATTGCCAAAGGAGATCCGATGGCGGTATACAAGTCAGAGAAACAGGTTGATATGTTTCTGGGAATTACTTTTAATAATGTATTGGTCACTTTTAGGGTTTTCCTTTTTGGGTTATTTATGGGCATAGGAACCTTGGCTATGCTGTTTTATAATGGTGTAATGCTGGGTGTGTTCCAGTATTTTTTCTTTAAACAAGACTTACTCATTGAGTCCATGTTAAGTGTATGGCTACACGGCACATTAGAGATTTCCTGTATCATAATTTCAGGAGGAGCAGGCATTACACTTGGCAGAGGTATCATTTTTCCCGGCACCTATAATCGACTTCAATCATTTCAAATGGCTGCAATCCGCTCACTTAAGCTACTCTTGGGTACTATTCCCATACTGGTTTTTGCAGCGTTTATTGAAAGCTTTATCACGCGATATACAGAAATGCCACCATGGATTAAATTATCACTGATATTGGTGTCTTTGTTTTTTATATCAGGGTATTTTGTGTTTTATCCGTTTTACAAGTCAAAGAAAGGTTTTAAAGTTCCCTTACCGGAAGTTAAAGTTCAACCGGATAAATTACAACCCTTAGTTCAAAACGCTTTGCGAACAAACGCTGAAATTATTAAAGATTCATTTGTTCATTTTCGCTTGCTGTTGCCCCGCCTAACTAAAATTATTTTAGCAGGGGCATTATTGATGACAGTGGTTAATTTTTATCTGCTTGAACCTCTAGAATATTATGCAGATCCCAATTATTACAATTGGTTTGTTCATTATTTGACTACTATGTTTAAAGGGTTTCCGGTAAAAAACTGGAGCAACGCATGCTTACATTCTATTCTGAGTACCGGATTGGTAGTGTATATTTTCAGCACATTCAAAGCCGAAGAAAAGTACTCTGTTGGAAAATGGATACTTACCGGCCTGCAGGTGTTTTTATTTGCAGGATTATTTTTCCTGTTGCAGTATTTTAACAGTAGTTACAGAACCGGTTTATTGAATATAACATTCATGTTTGCTTTTGTATGGGTCTTCGTGATATATTATCATAATGAAAATGTGTTTGTGAGTTTTTTCAGAACAATATCGCTTATGTCTTCAGGCTTTGCACAGTTCTTTGGATTAATGGTGCTGGTATGGCTCATTTCTTTCATTTTTATGTTTCTTGTTAATTCACCGCTGTTGTATTTATATCAAGAAATAATAGCATGGAATGCAGCTGCTTCAGACGTTTTGATGAGCAATTGGATGCGCTACACAGATTTTTTCTGTTCAGTTGTGATAGTATATTTTTTATTCAGTTTTGTATGTATCTCAGCGGTACTGCTACATTTTACTCTACTTGAAATAAGTGAAGCAAATATTCTTAAATCAAAAATTGAAAATATGCGACTAAGGAGTTTCAGAGAAACACAATGAAATTTAAAAGCTTACTTATTCTGTTATTCAATTTAGTTCATATGCAAAACTCATATGCACAAAACGGAAACAATTCCTTGCTTCCGGAAGAGGATGCCGTTGAAATAACAGATAGTATGCTTGCAGATACTTTAACAAAAGTTACCTATGAGGGATATGGTGATAGTTCAGTTGAATATTCTGATGAGGAAGTGTATTTTGAAAAACCGGCAGGAACCCCTTTAGTTGATAATTACTTTTCAGATACAACTACTGAAAGCCGACTGAATAAAAGCAGGTTTGATCAGTTGATGCGTAAATTTGATTATGCGGAGAATCCATACAAGAAAAAAGAAAAGAAAAAAGTTGAAAAGCCTGTGAAAGATTCTGATTGGATAGGAAGAAAGTACATTAAGTATGCACTGTTTATTCTAGCCATAGCAACACTTTTTGTTCTGATATATTTACTTTTCAGAGAACAGAAATTCAAGTCACGTATCAGTTTATTGAGTCAGGATAATTTACCTATTGTTTTTGATAAGGATACCGGTGAAACAGATTTTGAGCGAATGTTAGATAAGGCAATCAATGAAGGTAATTACCGTATGTGTATTCGTGCCCAATACCTGATTGTTTTACGTACTCTGTCTGATTTAAAGTTTATTGAATGGAAAAAGGATAAAACTAATCACGATTACCTTCAGGAAACGAAGCACCGTAGTTGGAACAAAAACTTTAAAACTGCTACGTATACCTTTGAAAAGGTTTGGTATGGCGATTGGCCATTAAACTCCGCCTCATACAGTCTTATGGAGCCACTTTTTGCAGAGTTGAATGTTGAAATAAGAAAGGAGGAGCGGGCGTGAATAATCGTTTGATAGCTTTGGTCTTGTTATTTACCATTGCAGTTTTTTTATTCTTCTGGTATCTTCAAACAAATGATAACACTCGTTTTAAATGGAATGAATCCTACGATATACAAAGTGTTGAACCCTTTGGATTAAAGGCTTTCACCACCATTTTACAGGAATCTTACCCGGGTAAGGTAGAACTTACAGATAAACCTATCAGTAAAGTATTTCTGAATCATGATTCAACTCAAAAGGCTACCTACTTGTTTGTGGGAGAAAACATTTTTCTACAATCAACCGATGCATCTGATTTGCTTGACTTTGCTGAAAAAGGTAACATCGTATTTATTGCCAGCAAATACATTTCTTCAGATATAGTGTATTCTTTGTATGGTCAGGAGTGTGCATCCTGGGTGGATGCATATAATGAACATCAGGATAGCGTAGTCAGTTTCACCCTCATTCACCCTAAACTAAGAACTAACAATGAATTTAAGGTTGCATTACTAAGAAAGCAGAAACATTTTAATATGAACTGGCACTTTTTAGATTCTGCTGATTATTTCTGTGATTCAGTATCAAGCTGGACTAAAATAGGGTACATAAATGATGGTAAAGTCAATTTTATTCGCGTTCCGCATGGAAAAGGCTTTGTCTACCTGTACACCACCCCGCAGGTGTTTACCAACTATTGCCTGAATGAACCCGGTGCAGCAGATTACATGGTGGGTTTAATGACACATTTTGAAGGGGGCAAAATTTACTTTGATAATTTCAGTAAAATACCTTTCATATCAAATAATGCCGTAAATCACCAGGGACCTTTATCATACATTTTGTCACAAGAGATGTTACGCTGGGCTTGGTATGTTGTGTTGGGCACTGCATTGTTATTTGTAGTAATATTTGCCCGCAGAAGACAACGCATTATTCCGGTTGTAGAGCCCGATGTAAATACATCAATGGAATTTCTTAAAGTGATAAGTACGCTGTATTATGATGACGCTAATCATAGAGATGCCGCCCGCCACAGAATGAAATATTTTCTTTTGTTTGTTCGAAACAAATTTGGTTTGTCAACGCACACATTAAATAAAGAATTGATGCAGAAACTAAGCAGTAAGTCTAATGTTTCACCGGAACTTGTTGAGTCAATTTTTCACCAGTATGAAATAATTCAAAGCTATCAGGACATAACATCTGATCGACTGCATACATTCAGTTCTTCTATAGATAAATTTTACCAACTCTGTAATAAATAACCCATGCAAGACAACGAAAAATTACCCTCGGCAAATGAACATGTACAAATAAAACCTGAACTGGAACAGGTGGCCCAAAAAATAGAACAGATTAAAAATGAGATAGCTAAAGTAATAGTAGGTCAAGACGAAGTGCTTGAGTTGCTGATTGCAGGTTTATTAACCGGTGGGCATATTCTGTTGGAGGGCGTCCCCGGAATTGCTAAAACACTCACCGCAAAATTACTTGCCCGGTCGGTTTCAGTTGACTTCTCACGTATCCAATTTACGCCCGACTTAATGCCTACGGATGTTACAGGAACTACGGTTTTTAACCTTAAAACTTCTGAATTCACGTTTAATCGCGGTCCTGTGTTCAGCAATATTGTTTTGATTGATGAAATAAACAGGGCTCCCGCTAAAACACAGGCAGCACTTTTTGAAGTAATGGAGGAGTTACAGATTACAATTGATGGTACCTCTCACATACTTACAGAACCATTTATGGTAATAGCCACTCAGAATCCTGTAGAGCAGGAAGGAACCTACAAATTACCTGAAGCCCAGCTTGACCGTTTCCTTTTTCGCATAAAGATGGGATACCCCAGCTATGCTGAAGAAGTATCCATATTGCAACGTTTCAAAGAAGGAGCCAGCAAAGATCATGAGGTGAATATACAGTCGGTAATTTCAGCGGCAGAATTTTCAGCATGTAAAAAGGCCATTCATTTGGTACATGTCAAAGATGAACTGATTGAATACATTGCTCAGATTGTTCAAGCTACTCGTACGTCAGCCGATTTATATCTGGGAGCTTCACCTCGTGCTTCTCTGGCCATTATGAGAGCCGCCAAAACCATTGCTGTTATTAACTCCCGTGATTTTGTTATACCTGAAGATATTCAGCGGGTAACCTATCCTGTGCTTAATCACAGAATAATATTAACCCCTGAAAGAGAAATGGAAGGCATAGCTTCAGAAGAAGTAATCAGAGAAATTATTCAGTCTATTGAAGTTCCGCGATGATGAATCTGTGGAAATCACTTTTTCTGACCTCAAGGTTTTTTTATCTGGCTTTATTTATTGCCATGGTACTTGCGGCAGCTTTTGCCTTTCCGTTTTTATTTGTTTTGGGTAAGACCTTTCTGGTTTTGTTGATTGTATTTACTGCAATAGATATTCTATTGTTGTTTAACCCGGCTCTAAAAGTTGACGTTCAACGATCCGTTCCTGTTATACTTTCTTTGGGTGAAAAACATACCATCGGCTTAAAAATACACAATCAGTCGGGCTTAAATTTGCGCATTCAAATCATTGAAGAGTTGCCTTATCAGTTACAGGACAGAGAAAATTCATTTTATCTCCAACTCCCTTCAGGTAAGTGGTTTGAGCACAGTTATGAAATAAAGCCATTAAAAAGAGGGGAGTATACTTTTGGTGATTCCATTTCATTTATCAGGTCGTTTATAGGCCTGGCTGAAAGAACTATAAGGCAAGGAAATTCATTGGTTGTACCTGTTTATCCTTCTATTCTTCAAATGAAACGTTTTGAGTTAAACGCCTCAAGTGTGCACACCAATAGTACAGGTGTGAAAAAACTCAGACGTATTGGTCACAGTTACGAGTTTGAGCAAATTAAAGCCTATGTGCCCGGAGATGATTACCGGAGTATCAACTGGAAAGCCACCGGTAGAAAAGGTGATTTGATGGTAAACCAGTACGAAGATGAAAAGGCACAACAGATTTTTAACGTGATTGATAAGAGCAGGGTAATGCGTTTACCTTTTAACGGACTCACTTTATTAGATCATGCCATCAATACTTCTCTTGTGCTTTCCAATGTGGCATTAAATAAATCAGACAAAGCCGGATTGATCACTTTTGCTGAAAAAATGGATACACTGTTGCCTGCTCAACGCAACCGTAATCAGCTTAAACTTATTTTAGAGGCGTTATACAAGGAAGAGGAAAGCCGTTTAGAGGCAAATTATGAGTTGCTGTACCTTACGCTCAGAAATGCACTTAAAGGAAGGTGTATGCTAATGTTGTACACAAACTTTGAGAATCCATTTGCCATGCGCAGGGTGTTGCCGGTATTGCGTAAAATTAACCGACAGCATTTACTGGTGGTGGTGTTTTTTGAAAACTCAGAATTACAAAAAAGTTTTTTGGATGGGGAGGATGAACTGGAGAACATTTACCAGCGTATGGTGATGGAGAAGTATTTGTATGAAAAACAACAGATGGTTCAGGAACTGAAACATGTTGGTATTACAAGTGTGTTTACAACGCCTGAAGATTTAACCATTAATACTATAAACAAATACCTCGAGCTAAAATCAAGAGGTTTGATTTAACCCGAGGTATTTGGATAAACATTTAAGATTGTTTAAAATGCTGCTGCCATGATAGCAACTAGAATGATAATGGCATAAATAGCTAGAATAATTATTGTGAAAATCCCCATAAATTTAAAACATGATTTTAAATTCATAAGAGCCAAGGTTATTCTTTGCTCATCCTTACTTTCTAATGCATCTTTACCTGCAGTACCAAAGCGGTATAGATATAGACAGGGAAAGAAATAAAGTGCTGCAACAGCAACATAAATCATTGACAAAGCACCGCCATATTTAGCCATAGGACCTCCTAAAGTTTCCATAGCACTTGATAAAGCAACTCCGGAAAACAAGCCAATAACAACAAATAATCCGCAAAAGATGAATCCCACTATTCCTAAAAAGCGAGCCCATCGTGCTGATTGATGTAGATAGTTAGCACCTTCATTGTTAATGCCGATAGAGTTAGAAGATGCATTTGAGTCAAGAATTTGTTCCATATAAGTTTTGATTAAGTTGAATTTATATGCTAAGCTATAAAAAAAATACAATAAGCCAAATGATTGTGCATTTTTGTACCCTCATTACATCAGGTGAAAGAACTTCTTCAAAACAGAGAATACCGATTTTTTCTAAGTACCAGGGTTATGCTTACCATAGCCCTGCAAATACAGGCCGTGGTAGTGGGGTGGGAGATATACAGCCTTACACACGACCCGCTTTCGTTGGGTTTAATCGGTTTAGCTGAAGCTATACCGGCCATTACTGTTTCTCTTTATGCCGGTCATGTAGCGGATATCTCCAGTAAGCGGAGAATCTTACTAGCAAGTTTGTTTCTGCTGGGTATTTGTTCGCTACTGCTTTTGGCGGTCACCTCACCACTCATCCGAAATGAATGGGGTCCGTTAAGTGTGGTGAACAGCATGTACATCATCATTCTGGTGAGTGGTGTGGCTCGTGGTTTTTATGCTCCTGCAGCTTTTTCGTTTCTTCCTCAACTGGTGAAACGCGAGCAACTCACCAAAGCTGCCACCATCAACAGCTCATCGTGGCAAATTGCTGCTATCATTGGTCCGGTGCTGGCCGGTGTGCTGTATGTGTACATTGGCATTACCTATACTTTTTTACTGGTACTCCTTTTTACACTGCTGGCTTTTTTCTCCATGTGGCAAATTGCGCCCAAGCCCATTATGGACACCGCGCAACAAGATGCCATTGGGAAACGTTTGAGCGAGGGCATAAAATTCGTATTTAACAACAAAGTAATTTTGGGGGCTTTATCGCTTGATTTGTTTGCGGTATTGTTTGGCGGTGCGGTTGCTTTACTGCCCGTCTTTGCTGATGAAATTTTACATGCAGGTCCGGAAGGTTTGGGAGTGTTACGTGCCGCCCCATCTGTGGGTGCAGCGTTAACCATGCTGTGGATTTCCATACGAAAATCCATGTACAAACCGGGTGTTACTTTGCTGTGGTGTGTTGCCGGTTTTGGTTGCTGTATGCTGGGTTTCGGACTCTCCGTTAATTTTTATCTCTCCGTTTTTTTTCTGTTCTTAAGCGGGGCATTTGACAGTGTGAGTGTGGTGGTGCGCTCCAATATTTTGCAACTGCAAACCCCCGACCATATGCGTGGCAGAGTATCAGCCGTTAATTCCATGTTCATTGGTTCAAGCAATGAGATAGGGGCTTTTGAAAGTGGCTTGGCTGCACGTTTACTGGGCACTGTTCCTTCGGTGGTGTTTGGCGGTTGCATGACTTTGCTCATTACCTCTTTCACTGCCTGGAAAGGGAAGGAGTTGAAAAAGTTCAGGTACGAGTAATTGTATTCTTCCAAGTTTATTTAAAAAAGGAATTTACTGACAATCAACCAGCGCCCTGTGCGTGCACATTTTCACTCTTCAGTTGTGTGTTTTTTTTGCGAACTTCGCTTTATGCCTACTTTTCAAGGATCCATCAACAGTAAACTACCTAAAACGGGAACTACTATTTTTGCCGTAATGAGTGCTTTGGCTAATGAACACAAAGCCATTAACCTCGCTCAGGGTTTTCCTGATTTTGCCTGCTCTCCCGAACTTATTGAACTCATTAACCGTTACATGAAAAAGGGCATGAATCAATATGCACCCATGCCGGGTTTGATGAGTTTACGTGAAAAAATTGCAGTGAAAGCCGAGGAACTCTATTCAGCAAAATACAACCCCGATACGGAGATTACCATTACACCAGGTGGCACGTGTGCATTGTATGCCGCTATAACAGCAGTAGTAAAGGAGGGTGATGAAGTAATAGTAATTGAACCGGCTTACGATTCGTACATTCCGGCTATTGACCTGAGTGGTGGTAAAACCATTACCTACGAACTGAAGGCACCTGAATACAAAATTGACTGGAACGCATTTAAAAAACTGGTGAGTTTTAAAACGCGGATGATTATCATCAATACTCCGCACAACCCCAGTGGTGCTGTATTCTCAGCAGCTGATATGCAAAAGCTGGAAAAGATTGTAGACAATACCGATATCATTGTGTTGAGTGATGAGGTATACGAGCACATCATTTTTGACGGAGTGGAACACCAAAGCGTAGCGCGATACCCCAAACTGGCCGATCGTAGTTTTATTATTTCTTCGTTTGGAAAAACGTACCATGCCACAGGTTGGAAAATGGGTTACTGCATGGCTCCGGCCAAGTTGATGACGGAGTTTCGAAAAGTGTACCAGTTTATGGTGTTCAGCGCCAACACACCCATTCAATATGCTTTGGCTGATTACATTGATAACAAAGATGCTTACCTTAGTCTTGCACAATTTTATCAGGAGAAGAGAGATTATTTCCGTCAGTTGTTAAAAGGCTCTAAATTCAAATTGCTCAATTGCGGAGGTTCGTATTTTCAATCGGTTAACTACGACAAGATAACGCAGGAGCACGATAAAGATTTTGCGATACGCTTAACCAAAGAAGCAGGTGTGGCCACCATTCCGGTATCGGTATTTTACCGTAGTATGCACGATGATCATGTGTTACGTCTGTGTTTTGCCAAAGAAAAAGAAACACTTGAAAAAGCGGCCGAACGCTTATGCAGGATTTAACGGTTACCCTTATTCAGACTGCCCTGCATTGGGAGAACAAGGAGAAAAACCTCTCCATGTTTGCGGATAAATTAAACACCATTACTTCAGCAACAGATGTGGTGCTATTGCCTGAAATGTTTACCACAGGTTTCAGTATGCAATCTGCTGCATTGGCTGAGGACATGAATGGCCCTACAGTACAGTGGATGAAAGAACAGGCTGCCCGTTTGAATGCAGTGGTATGCGGAAGTTTTATAGCTAAGGAAAATAACCGCTACTACAACCGCCTGCTGTGGATGCAGCCTGATGGTACTTACCACACGTACGATAAACGCCACCTGTTTCGTATGGGTGATGAGCAGCAGCATTACAGTGCAGGAGACAAACGATTACTGGTGGAGTGGAAGGGATGGCGCATATGCCCTATGGTGTGTTATGATTTGCGTTTCCCGGTGTGGGTGCGCAACCGCAATGAGTATGAGGTGTTGCTTTTTGTAGCCAACTGGCCCGAACGCAGAGCGGCCCACTGGAAGTTATTGTTGCAGGCCCGTGCAGTTGAAAACCTCTCGTATTGTTTAGGTGTAAACCGCGTAGGAGAGGACGGCAACGGCATTTACCACAGTGGCGATAGCAGCGTATTCTCTGCTCGCGGAGAACAACTGTGGCAACAAAGCCACCAGGAAGAAATCAAAACCATCACACTCAGTAAACAGGATTTACTCGACTACCGCAAAGCCTTTCCCGCACAGTTGGATGCAGATGAGTTTGAGTTGAGGTAGGAGCCATTATTGTTTATTTCTGTATATTTGAAATATGATTCCAAAAAGAAGTTTATATTTTGTTATATGTCTTTGCTATTCTAATATTGTGTTATCTAATGATTTGAAAGATATCAAGTTAAAGACAAACTGTACAATTGATTGTATTGCTGAAAAAGATACTATTACAATGTGTACTAAATTGGGTAGTACTGTAAATCTAAAAACGCAAATTCAAGGCAATGTAGGCAAAGTGAGTTATGAGTGGTATGAGTTAACATCTGGTTTAATCTCTGGTGCTCTTCTTTCCTCATATAATGCAAAACTTGACCCTCAAATAGGTGATAAATCATATATAGTAAAGGCAACTGACACAATTGGATGTTTCGATTATGATACTGTTTTTGTTAGGACAGTAGATAGGCCTATAACAGTCATAACTCCATTGACTGCTGCCAGTGTAAGCACTCCAGCAACATTTACTTTTTCGTCTTTATATCCTGCCTCACAGTATTTTTGGAATTTTGGTGATCCTTTCAGCGATTTAAATAATACCTCTAATTTACGAAACCCAAGCCATACTTACCAATCATGGGGTGAATATAATACCACTTTGATAACAGCAAATATTGCGAAAGGAATTACCTGTTTTGATTCAACTGCAGCAAATGCAAAGAGAATCGTAAATGGAATTCAATCAGTAAAATATGAAGATTATCATCCAATGATTGAAAATAGTGTTTGGTATGTTAGGGAATCAAACCCAGCAAGCGCATCAAATTACTATACATATAGGACAGACATTGATACAGTAATTTCAGGGAAGTTTTACAAGAAGATTTTAAAGATTTATTCTAACAATTTAACTTCGCATTTTTTCATTAGGGAGGATACAATAGCAAGACGTGTATATGGTTATAATGGCTCGTCAGAAAATTTGATTTATGATTTTTTAATGCAAATTGGTGATGAAATAGCATATGATGGTGTTGATTATAAGCTAGCCTCAATAACACCAATCCATTCAAATACAGGATTTAGAAAAGAGTTCAATTTTGCCAATACATTGTTCCCAAATATGACTGTTAGAATAGTGGAAGGGATAGGATCACTTACTGAACCTTTTGAAGTAAGGTTAGTAATACAAGACCCAACATATAATTTAATGTGTGCCTTTAGCAATAACCAGTTGACATATAGTATAGGAGTAAACTGTTCTTCAGTTGTTGGTATAGCAAAATCAAACAATACATCAGAAGAAATTATAGTTTACCCTAATCCGGCAAATACTGAGTTTATGATTAAATCTGACAAGATTAAAGAAGAAAAAATTCAGATATTAAATTCAAGCGGTCAGGTTGTAAAAGAGGAAATTATTTCAAATGGTACCTTAGTTTCTTGTAATGAACTAAAGTCAGGTTTATATTTTTTGAGAATAATTGACAAAGAGAATAAGGTATACTTTCAAAAGTTACAAATCGCTAAATAAGTTATTAATTTGAAGTGCGTCATGTTATAGCGAAAGAACAATTCTTCCCGTAGCTAAAACGCGGTGTATTTAAGAGCATTACAAAATATCCTCCTTAGTTTTTCTTTACCCAACCAGTCATTTTAATCTCCTGACACACGTGAGTACCAAGTTGCTTTTGTCCGTGCGGTGTAAGGTGAATGTCGTTGGCAAAGTAAAGCGGATTATTCTCTTGCTCATTTTGCCTGAGGTAAGGCAGAGGGTTTACAACACTTACATTAGGGTAGGAGATTAGTTTTTCTTTTATGCGATTATAAAAAGGATAATCATCCGTGCTTAGTGCGAGGGAGTCTTTCATATCAGCACCCAATAAAGCAAAACGATTTCTGTACGTTGCATTCACCTGTGTGCAGTGGGGCACAAATACTACAAGCAGCGGAATATTTTGCTCATGTAGCAGGTTGGTAAATTGCATCAACTCCTGTTGGTATTTGTCAAATACTTTTTCCATTGGCGGGGCGAGCAAAACAGTTTGAGAGATAAAAGCAGCATTGGATTTAATATACAGTTTTTCTCTTTGCGAGTAGCTTTCTGTAGTGAATTGGTCAATAGCCCGTACATTGGCCACTTCAACGTTCATTCCCAAATTATGTTTGTATTGTGCCAGCCGGTAATTGAGAAACCGTAAGCAAAATAATTTGTCCGATAGCCACCAATATATGTTTCTGGATAAGGAGAGTTTTTGATTTACAGGCTTATGGATATCCGTAAGATCATTGCCCACATACACCTGATATATGACCATATCAGGCTTAAAAGCACGTATACGGTCGGGCGCTATCAGGCTGGTTTCCTGAATTCCTGTTCCTGAAATGGATGCATTCACAAAATCATACTCAGGAAAAGAATCGCGCAACAAATTTACATAGCTGTGTTGGTCGGCACTAAAGGAGTCTCCGAAAACCAGGATCTTTTTGCCACTTACTATTGGCTTCAAAGGATTCAATGCTTTCAGTTCAGGCTTGTAAAACTCGATGAGTTGACAGCGGTAAGTTATTTCCAGTACTACCAAAAACAGGGTGACTGTAAACACTGTGGTGAGCGTGCCATAACCTGTTATTTGTAGTACCCTCTTTAGCCGCACGATGCTGTCATTTATTTAAACACCACTTCCGTGGCGCCTTTGCCGTATTCAAATTCATCCGCATCCTGAACCAGTTGGGCATGCGGGTAGCGGTGCAGGTATTCCCGTATGTTGCGCTTTAATACCCCGTCACCAATGCCGTGTATGAAAATCATTTTTTCTAAACCATGGGCCACACCTTTTTCAAGCTGTCGTTTAAAGAAACCGATTTGCACCTGTATAGCCTCGTGAGCCTTCAGGTTTTTGGGTACATCAGGTATGGCACTCAGGTGCAGGTCAACAATCTCGTTTACTTCTTCAGTAGCAGGAGTGAGTTTTCCCGTAGTGGCCGGTGCGCTGAAATCGCGGTTGCGCAGTTGTTGCAGGTCAACCAAATTTAGTTGCTGATCGAGCCGAAATACATAACACTGTTTGTTAAGGATTTTAGAGAATTTAAAACTGCCGTGAAATTCTTTAGCATTCGGTTTAAAAGTTTTGTGTACGGGTGTAAGCACACTATCAGCCGAGGAGGAGCAGGGAATGAAGTTAAACACCAGTGCCGGCCATTCGCCAAATTCTTCCAGTTTCATGGTGGCTAATACCTCGCTTTCATCTAGCAGCAGACTGCCTTTTTTCAAAGTCGTATATGTTTTGCGGTCAAATGTACCGTAGGTATATACCACTTCATGGTGTAGCATGTTGGCCAGGTGCAGGTGCAACAGGTTGTCTGATTTTGGCTCAAACAGGGCGAATAAGCCCACTTCAGCAGCGGTTACAGGTTTGGGTGCTTTGGGTTTTGGCGTAACCGCAGATGTCGCAGCAGCAGTATTCATGCTTTTTTCAGTAAAGGCTACTTTTACCACATCGCTTTTCAGCACAGGTATTTCAAAGTCATCATCCGTTGTTACGCCCACTGTTTTGTCGTCCAATATACGGGTAACTGTACCTTCTATATTCTCATTTAGAAAGCGAACGCGGTCGCCAAGTGTAATTTTCATAGCTAAAAATGTAAGTAGTGAAACTGAACTCCTTTTTTGTTGAACTGCATAGCCGGAGCGGGAATTTTTACTGTATTCAATAAATAGAACACTTTCCGAAGTGTTTTTGATTTTGTTTTAATTTTGCTCCAGTCAATATCCGGTGAAATGTACCATTGCCGGTATCGCGAAACGTGCGAATAATCGTAGAAGATGCCTTCTTTTTCAAACACGTTGTTTCTCCCGCCCAACATACCATTGGCTCCATAACCTACCGCTAAATTTAGCCACTCAGGGAATTTACCATCATCTTTTAAAAGGATGGATTTGATGTTTGCTGAAAGCCAATAGGTTTGCCCGTTGTAATCTTTAAACATGGTTTCGCCTAAGTTACTACCTAAAGTATTGGGACGAATGCTGTTTAAAGGTGTAGAAGAGAAAGAGTATTTTACCCGTACGCGTTGTTCTTTCCACAACAACTCCTGAGATATAACTAAAGCGGTACCACTGGTATTGGCCAGTAAATCGCCCCAAGAAGCCCCCCATTCAGAAGAGAAACCATCGAGTATTTCGATACTTGTAAGAAATACAGAACCCAATGAACCACCGTACCAAATGGCTTTTTTCTCGTCTTTGCCTGTCCAACGGTATAGTTCAATGCCTAATAAACCCACCTGATAGGCCGATCCCATGTGACCCACTTTGTCCATTTGCAGCCATTCAGCATTGTCGTCAAAAAAGTGAAAACCCTCTAAAGGATAATCTTTGTACCAAAAATTGTAGAGCATAGCCATAGTGCCTCCATAAGAGGCGTAAAGGCCTGCATTTACCCATTGCTGACGTTTTTTGTACCTGGTGGCAGAGCTATCCAGCTGAGCAGTAGCCTGCCAACTCAGCATAGAGATACAAATGAAAATAAATAAACGTTTCGTCATCAGGTGAGTGGCGCAAATATAAGTTATTGTGCAACCTTTGCCCTGTTTGTTCCGTCAAACCGAGTGGAACAATTTTTGTTATTTTCGCACAGTCAGAATTAAAAATCATTTTATGAAGAGCAGAATTATATTGGTTGTATGTGTATTGATGTCGCTTGGTGCTATGGCTCAAAGAAAAGCACAGCTCAGGTTTAACAAGACAGAGCACGACTTTGGCCGCATTAAGGAATCAGACGGTTCACAAATGATTGAGTTCAAGTTTATGAATATTGGCAAAGTACCTATGCATTTGACCAATGTTGTTGCCGCCTGCGGATGTACCACACCCAGTTGGTCAAAAGACACGGTTTACCCGGGTAAAATGGGCAGTGTGTTTGCCCGCTTTGATCCCACCGGCCGTTCAGGAGAGTTTAATAAAGTACTAACCCTGGTAGCTGCGAATACTGACCCGGAATATTTTGTACTTACCATAAAAGGAATTGTGGAACCCAAAGACATGACACCGGCTCAAAAGTACCCTTTCGCACAAGGTAATTTGAGAATAGAACTGGATCATATTCCGTTCGGTATAGTAAAAAACAATACTTACGATACCATAATTACCCGCATTTACAACGATGGTTTTTCTACTATGAAAATGTCAGGCTTTCAGGGGCCAACTTACATTAAGTGGGAAGCTATACCATCCGAACTAAAACCCAAGACAGAAGGGGTGGTACGTGGAATTTTGAACGGATCTCAGGTAAATGATTTAGGCGTATTGTTTACCTCCACTACCATGATAACGGATGATAAAGACCAGCCCAATAAAACTTTTTACACCAGCGTGAATGTGCAGGAACATTTTCCACCTATGAGTAAAAAGGACTCGTTGAATGCTCCTCGTGCTTCTTTTGATAAAACACATTACAAGTGGGGCAGTATGATACAGGGGGCAATAATGCAAACTGATTTTATACTTACCAACACAGGAAAAAGCGATTTAATCATTCGTAAAACAAAGGCCAGTTGTGGTTGTACAGCCTCAATACCTGAGAAAATGGTTTTGAAAAAGGGAGAATCTACCCGCATAAAAGTAGAGTTTAATTCAGCAGGTCGTCAGGGCCATGAAAGTAAGGCCATTGATGTGATGACCAATGACCCGTTTAATCCGGTAATCAATTTAACCATTGCCGGAGAAGTAGTTTTGCCTAATCAAATTAAACACTAGTAAATTTTATATGAAGAAGTTTGTATTAGCCGCAGTAGCGGCAGGATTTGTCAGTGGTATTATCGGAGCTTTTACCTACAGCAGTTTTCATTCAGGCTCTGTTCTTCAATTTGCCTCCTCGGCACCTTCAGGATCTTCTTTAAGAAATGTGATGTACAAGAATGGTACTGCTGAAATGCCCGGTTTTGTTAAAGCCTCTCAAGTATCTACACCCTGCGTGGTGTTTATTAAAACAGTGGCGAATCAGCGTAATTATGTAGATCCTTTTTTTGATTTCTGGAGCAACTTTGATTTCTTTGGCAGAAGAGGACCTGTGAGTTCTTCCGGTTCGGGGGTTATTCTTACAGCTGACGGATACATTGTAACCAATTACCACGTAGTGAAAGATGCAGATGCCATCGAGGTTATTCTCAACAACAACAAACACTCGTTTAAAGCCAAAATAATAGGTATAGATCCTTCTACTGATTTGGCACTCTTAAAAATTGACAGCAAAAACCTTCCGCACATTGTGATGGGAAATTCAGAAGATGTGTTGGTGGGTGATTGGGTGCTGGCTGTGGGTAATCCGTTTAACCTCACTTCAACGGTTACTGCAGGTATTGTTAGTGCTAAAGGACGTAACATCAATATCGTAAACAATCAATTTCCTATTGAATCATTTATTCAAACAGATGCAGCCATTAACCCAGGAAACAGTGGTGGTGCGCTTGTTAATCTAAACGGTGAACTGGTAGGCATCAATACTGCCATTGCCAGCAATACCGGCTCATATAACGGTTATGGTTTTGCTATTCCGGTAAATATAGTGGCTAAAATAGTGAAAGACCTGATTGAACACGGTGAAGTACAGCGCGGGTTTACAGGTATTGAAGTAAGAGACATTGATGCACAACTGGCCGATAAACTGAAACTCGAAGGTGATAAAGGAGTGTATGTGCAATACACGGTGGAAGATGCCCCGGGCTTTAAGGCCGGTATAAAAGAGGGCGATGTGATTGTTAAAGTAAACAACAAAGAAATTGATAGCAAAGCCATTTACGATGAGCAAATCAGCTATTTCCGCCCGGGTGATAAAATGTCAATTATCCTGTTGAGAGACGGTAAACCAAGCAGTGTAACCCTTACACTCACCAACAAAGATAATATGTCGTCCATACTCAACAGGGGCAAAGTGGGTTCCAATATTCTGGGTGCCGATTTTAAACTGCTCACCGAATCTGAGAAACAGAAACTTGGTATTAACACAGGTATTCAGGTAAGTAATATTCGCAATGGCCGCATACGCAGCATGAATATTCCTGAAGGTTTTGTGATTACATCACTCAACAAAAAAACATATACGGATATAAACGTTTTAATAAAAGATCTGGAGAATGTGCGCGGACAAATAGTAATTGAAGGCATTTATCCGGGAGGAGGAAGGGGTGTATTCTCTTTCTATTCCTACTAAGACATTCAACTTTTGGGGAAGAAAGGGCTGTATATTATGCAGCCCTTTTTAGTTACCTTTGCACCATAAATTTACTATATGATTACATCATTAAAAGCCGGCAAAACAGAACTGTTAGCCGATAATTTCTTTTTGTTCGCAGGGCCTTGCGTAGTGGAAGGTGAAGAGGTTTGTTATACCGTTGCTGAGCACATGAAAAAACTGTGTGCTGCATATTCCATTCCTTACGTATTCAAAGCTTCTTACCGTAAAGCCAACCGCTCGCGTTTAGATTCCTTTACTGGTATTGGTGATGTAGGGGCGTTAAAGATTATTAAAGACGTTTGTACAGCGTTGGATTTACCCTCTGTAACAGATATTCATGAGAGTCAGGAAGCAGCTATGGCAGCCGAGTATGTTGATGTACTTCAGATTCCGGCTTTTTTATGTCGCCAGACAGATTTACTGGTGGCTGCAGCTAAAACAGGTAAAATAGTTAACATTAAAAAAGGGCAGTTTCTTTCTCCGGAGGCAATGAAATTTGCTATTGATAAAGTAAAGGAATCAGGAAACAACAACATTGCTATTACTGAGCGCGGAACCATGCTGGGCTATACTGATTTGGTGGTGGATTATCGAGGCATTCCAACCATGCAAGGCTTAGGCTATCCTGTGGTGCTGGATATTACACACTCTTTACAACAGCCTAATCAGAGCAGCGGTGTTACAGGCGGATTACCCCAGTTAATTGAAACTATTGCACGTGCAGGAATTGCAGCAGGGGTAAACGGTATCTTTATGGAAACACATCCTGATCCTAAAAATGCCAAATCTGACGGAGCAAATATGATTGCGTTGGATAAGGTAGAAGCTTTGTTGGAAAAGCTGGTGAAATTGCGCAATACGATTAACAGTTTTTAATCCTTTACACAACGCACATACAACCCGAAAGTTTTTTTGGTGTTGGTGATGAGTGCATCGTTATTTCGGCCATCAAAGTAGGCATTCCACGCATAGTTGGAGTTTAATTCAGAACTGCTCCAAAACATGGTTTCAAATTCCATAAAGTCATAAATACCTGTGCGGTCTCTCCATCCGGTGAGTTGAATTTGCAGGCTGTTGGTGGTTGCTTCCGTTAGTGACCAAAAGGCTGCATCATTGGAGCCTTTGTAGCCGCCCGATTCAAGAAGCAAGGCATCCCATTCTTCTGCTGTAGGCAAATGCCACCCCTCAGGGCAAGCTTCCAAAGCATTGTTGAAGTCATATATCCGCCCGAATTTCTGACAGTTTATTGCGCTGTCTTCATAGCATGAACTTCCTTCCTCCGTTTCATAATTGAGGTTTTGTGCCATCCAGGTTTGCTCACCAATTAGTGCGAACTTATATTTCTTGTTATCACGCTTGTCAATGAAAGTATTTTTGTCTTCCAGTTGCTTGGTTGGTGTTTGTACGGGGACTTTAGGCGTTATGGTTTGTGATGCAGGGAGTTTTGCCTTTGCATACACCGAAGTTGTTTGGTCTTTTGATACGGTAGCATTATACAGCCAGTATTGTTTTCCTCTTATTTCAATGCTATGCAAACCTGGCGTCATGCCCGATACAGGAACCTTGGTATTAGCTACCAACGTTCCTACCTTTTGTCCGTCAATAATTAAGTCTCCGCCTATTTCAGAATTTATCTCCAATGTACCGTATCCGCCCAACGATTCTACGTTGCCTATCTTTAATGCAGAAGCAGGCTTTAAGTCCATAGTCGGATTGGCTGTTTGAGCCGGAGGAAGGGTAGGCCTCATCGGAGGAGATTTGTAGGTCTGATCGGGAGTAGTGGGTTTTTCACTTACTTCTTTTTGTGTGGTTTCCGAAATACTGAAAACAAAGTCTCCTTTGTCCAATTGCGGATGCCTTATTTTACCATACTGCGGATGCTGTGTGTTGTAGCTGTAGTTTACTACGTTATTAAAAAGGTATTCGCCCAACTCGGTTCCTGTTAAATAGCCGTCATTGTTGGCATCGGCAAATTTGGATGTAAGCGCCATTACCAATTGTTGCTTAAAGATACTTTTATCGGGCACAGTTTCATTTTCGTCTCCGCTGGTAATGAATTGTCTTACCGGCATGGATGTTTTATACGAAATGGCTTCAGGTACTGACCTTGATATGGCAAACAGGTTGCCTGAAAAGCAGGCGTCAAACAAAAACAGCACATGTTTGGATTGAATGCGTTTGGCATATATTTCAATTTGTGCCATTTCTAAGGCAGCTTTCTGAAATGCTGCAGGATTTTGGTTGGGATTAGGTGCATTGGCGGGAACAATATAGCCCAGTTTATCACCGTAAGAAGTTTTTATGGTATGACCATGGCCGGCAAAATAAATAACCAGTCGTGCGTTTTCTACCTGTCCGTATTGACTGATAAATTCAGAAAATGCTTCATCCATTTGTTCCTTAGAGAGGTTCTCTTTGGTTACCACATTAAAGCCGTGCAATTCAAATGTAGTCTTTACGGCATCAATGTCATTTTTAACTCCGGGCAGGTCGGGCCAGCCGTTGCTGTAGTCACTTATGCCTATCACTAAAGCGTGGCTCTGTTCATAAAGCGTACCTGCAGATGCTCCCATTTTTACCAAAACAGGAGTGAAGCCTCTTTGTTGCCCGTAAGAAAATATGCTAAGTGAAAGAAAGAGTAATATTGGTAAAAATATTCTCATTAGGTAGAGTTTAGTAAACCAAAGTTAAGTGAATGCAGGTAAAGTCGCAAATGTTTTTTAGATGCCGTTTTTCAGGAACGTTTTAAAAAAGCATCTAAAGCATTTTTTGCATCATGGTTACATCCAGTGTTCTGCCAAACTTGGTGCCTACTTCTTTCAGTACGCCAACCAGATTAAATCCTAGTTCCTGATGCAGGTAAATGCTCTTGTCGTTACCCTCTGTAATACGCGATAAAACGGTGTGCAGGCCATGCTGCTTTCCTTGTTCCAATACGGCCTTCATCAGTTGTTTACCCAAACCTTTTCCCTGATGTTCCGGATGAATGTATACAGATATCTCCGCAGTGTTATCGTAGGCACATCTATCGCTCCATCTGGATAGCGAGGCCCATCCGGCCACTTCAGTACATGCTAAAGCAACCCACACAGGATATTTAGGGCCATGTTGTTGCAGCCACTCCCGTCTGTTGTTTAAAGATTTTTGTTCAGTATCAAAGGTGGCTATTCCGTTTTCAATGGCATCATTGTAAATGGACGTAATGCCTTCTATGTGTTCTTCGGTAGCCGGTAGCAGTATATACTGATCAAAAGAGACCATTTATTTCTGCTTCAATTTTGTTGATTACCTCGCCCAAATCTTCAGGCTTTTCAGCAAAGTTGATGTTATCAATATCAATAATGAGCAGCTTGCCTTTTTTGTAGGTAGAAATCCAGGCCTCATAACGTTCGTTCAAACGTCTCAGGTAATCTAATCGAATAGAGTCTTCGTAATCTCTTCCGCGTTTTTGAATGTTGTTGACCAGTGTAGGAATGGAAGCGCGCAGGTAAATCAATAAATCAGGACCTTTGATAAACTTATTCATCAGTTCAAACAAGCGGGTGTAGTTATCAAAATCGCGGGTGCTCATTAAGCCCATAGCATGCAGGTTGGGAGCAAAGATGTAAGCATCTTCATAAATTGTGCGGTCCTGAATAATCGTTTTTTTACCTTCTCTTATTTTGGTAACCGTACTGAAACGGCTGTTCAGAAAATAAATCTGCAGGTTGAATGACCAACGTTGCATATCCTCATAGAAGTCGCTGATATAAGGGTTGTCTTCAACATCTTCGTAATGAGGTTCCCATCCGTAGTGTTTGGCTAAAAGGGAAGTTAGTGTGGTTTTTCCTGATCCGATATTTCCGGCTATGGCTATGTGCATAAGAACAAATAAAAAAGTTTAAACTGAAAATGAAAAATGAAATACGTTTTTGTGTATAAATACTTAGCGTGTCGCTCGCAGTCCGATAGCTGTTCTTACCTGTTGCATAGTGATTTCTGCGTTTGCACGGGCTTTTTCAGCACCTTCAAGGGCAATTTTGTTCAGCAGGTCATCATTCTCCCGTATGCTTGAAATTTTCTCTCTTACAGGGGTAAGGAAGTTAATCATGTCTTCTGCCAGTTGTTTTTTCATGTCACCGTAGCGAATGCTGCAATCGGCATGGGTTTGTGTGAAGTGTTTTAATGTATCAGGAGCAGAAACCAGTTTCATCAAATCGAACAGATTTTGAACCGCGGGAGCCGGTGTGCTGTTCATTTCGGTAGGGCCTGCATCAGTTACCGCTTTTAATACTTTTTTACGAATCTGTTCGGGGGTATCAATCAGGTTCACCACATTGTTGTCTCCATCACTTTTGCTCATTTTACCACCGCCTTGTAAACCGGGAACTTTTACCAATTGGCTACCGTAATTGAAGGCATGGGGTTCAGGGAAAATAGCTGTGTTGTATATGCGGTTAAAACGATTGCCAAAGGTGCGGGCCATTTCCAGGTGTTGTTCCTGGTCTTTTCCAACGGGTACTTTAGCTGCTTTATGAATGATAATGTCAGCTGCCATTAATACCGGGTAAGTCAGCAAACCGGCATTGATGTTATTGGGTTGTGTGCGGGCTTTTTCTTTGAAAGAAGCCACACGTTCCAGTTCTCCCAAATAAGCGTGCATGTTGAGCAGCATGTACAACTCAGGTATTTGGGTTAAATCACTTTGAATATATATGGTACAAGCCTCGGGATTAATTCCGCAGGCAATGTATTCTGCCAAAACCTGCTTTACATTGCTTTGTAAATCTTTCGGGTCAGGGTGTGTGGTGAGCGAATGGTAATCAGCAATAAAGAAGTAGCAATCATATTCGTATTGCATTTTTACAAAATTGGTAACAGCCCCAAGGTAGTTGCCCAGATGTAAATTTCCGGTAGGTCGTATACCGCTTACGACTATTTCTTTCGGTTCACTCATTTGCTGCGAAGATAAGAAATGGCTGGCTTAGTGGCTAATCCAATAGCCGTATATTTGCCAATTCGCAATTTTAAAGGTTATTACAGAATCGGCATGCGTTTTCAGGTCATATCCCACCGATTTAAAAGCTCCTTCAGAATCTTCCTCCTCCGCCTCACTTAAAATGAGCTGAGGTTTCGGGTGGTGAAGTAATTCCTGCTGATTGCCATAATTGTTAACGCAGTAGCGACTATACGCTCTGCTTTTCCAGCAACAAACCGAAGCCCAATTGCCCACAACGGTTGCATTGTTTTTGTTCAGGGTTTGCGCAAAATATTCGTTTGCTGTTTTGATTTGAAAGCTCCGTTCAGAAAATGACCGGATATAATGGTACACTCCTATACCAAACAGCACAACAATACTACCTGCAAACGTGAGCCTGTGTAGTTGATTAACGGGTTGTAGCTCTTTGCAAAGCACCCCAAACAGCAGCATATTAACAACTATGGTACTGATGAGGTAACGACTGGGTAAGTACACATTCACCAATTTTAACAACTCAAATGCCAGCCACACGAGGCAAAAAAGTACAAGCGGAAGGTTATGGGGAGTAAGTTTTCTCTTAATCATTAACACCAGCCAAACTGCTGTCAACACTACATTCACGTAAAACAAGTACACATTGTATCCTATAAAAGTATCTTGTTTGAATACCTGATGAGACATGGTGATTCGTTGCCATAAATCGTGCAGGTTATTGTCGAATTTCAATTCGCTTTGAATGGTAAATATTTTGTTTAAAAATGTTTGATGAGGTAAGTACCATGCAAAGTAAAACAACAGAGCAGTTAAGAATCCCGCTGCAATGGATAACATGCACATATTCTTTAAAAAGGAGCGTTGCTGAGGTAAGGTAAAATAAAGTATGCTGCACACTACCGGCAAAATTCCCATCACATACACAAATGATATTTTTGTGAATACAGCCATTACCAGAAATGCATTGGCCACCAAAGCGGATGACAGTTTTTGTTTTTGAATACTCTTATGGAAAAAGGTTAAGCCCATGAGCAAAAAACAAGTAGCAGGAATTTCAGTCATGGCCAAGTGACTGTAATGAAATACCACAGGATTAAATAACAAGCAAAGCAATAATGGACCTGTGAGTTTTTCCAATAATCGGTGTTGAGTAACTGTTAAGCAAGTAACCACTACCAGAAGCAGAATAGTGAAGCGGGCTGCTAGCCAACTTGTACCGAATATCCAAAAGCAGGGGAGTAGTATGGCGTTAAAAAACGGAGCTCTTAAAAATGCATCGGTTTCGCTCATGTTCCAGATACTTGTATTCAGCCAATTTCGTATTTGTAAAGTGTAGAGTCCCTCGTCTGTCCAGGCACCACGACTGTGTGAAAGATGCATATCTGCATCAGCATCAATAAATGGAAATTGGGCAACAAAAAAAACGAGAATAACAATGTAAGAGAACCACTTATTCGACCACATCGAATGCATGTTGTTAGCCCTGAGAAGCCAGCAGATACATCACGGCCATGCGTATGGCTACACCATTTTCCACCTGTTGCAGTATAATGGATTGATCTGAATCAGCCACATCACTGGTAATCTCCACGCCTCGGTTAATTGGGCCGGGGTGCATAATGGTTATCTTTTTGTCCAATGCATCCAGCAAATTTTTATTCACTCCGTACATCATGGAGTACTCCCGTAAACTGGGGAAGTATTTAATGTCCTGACGCTCGAGTTGAATGCGCAGCATATTCGCCACATCGCACCATTCCAATGCTTTAAGTAGGTTGTGTTCTACTTTTACACCCAACTCGTGTATGTGTTTAGGTATAAGTGTTGTGGGGCCGCATACCATCACTTCAGCACCCAGCTTTTGCAGACAGAATATGTTCGATAAAGCTACGCGGGAATGGAGAATGTCTCCTACAATCACTACTTTTTTGCCTTTTACATCGCCCAGTTTTTCTCTGATGGAGTAGGCATCCAGTAAGGCCTGTGTGGGGTGTTCATGTGTACCATCTCCGGCATTCACTATTTGTGCATCAATGTGCTGTTCTAAGAATTTACAGGCTCCGGGAGCAGGATGACGCATCACCACCATATCCACCTTCATGGACAGGATGTTTTTTACGGTATCAATCAGTGTTTCTCCTTTAGAGACAGAGGAGGCTGAGGAGGAAAAATTGATGACATCGGCAGAAAGTCTTCTTTGTGCCAGCTCAAAAGAAATACGGGTGCGTGTGGAGTTTTCGAAAAAAATATTGGCAATGGTAATGTCTCGCAGGGAAGGAACTTTTTTGATGGGGCGGTTTAAAACGGCTTTAAAATTATCAGCAGTTTCAAAGATGAGTTGAATATCCTGCTTGCTGATATCTTTAATGCCTGTGAGGTGACGCGAACTTAATTTACTCATGCCGATTGGGGTTGTGTTACTAATCTTACTTCATCTTTTCCGGGTGCCGTTTTCAGGTCAACCACTATTTTATCGTTTAGTCGGGAGTCTACATCGTACCCGCTGTAGGTGGCTTCAATGGGCAACTCCCTGCTAAATCTGCGGTCTATGAGTACCAGCAACTCCACCACATCGGCTCTTCCGTAGGCGGTAAGGGCATCTAACGCTGCACGAATGGTTCTGCCGGTAAACAGTACGTCATCAATCAGAATCACTTTTTTCTTTTCTACAATGAAATCAATTTTCATTTCACTGGGCAGCACCACATTTTCTCTTCGTCTGAAGTCATCGCGGTAAAAGCTGATGTCCAGTTCACCATAAAGTATGGTTGATTTGGGCAGTAGTTGTTTCAGGCGCTCATGAATTCTTCTGGAGAGCAATATGCCGCGTGGTTGCAAACCAATTATGGCCGACTGTGAAAAATCATCATGGTGTTCAATCAACTCCCTGCACAACCGATCAATGATGATGCTGATGTGTTGAGCGTCTAACAGTACTTTTTCTTTCATTTACTTTTTCCTTTCCGAGAGCTCCAGTATCATATCAAATTCTTCAGCCGTCATGGACATTACAGATAAACGGCCTTGTTTTACCAAACCAATGTTTTGTAAGCGTTTGTCGGCTTTTATTTGTTCCAGTGTAACCGGATTTTTCAACTTTTTGAAAGGGGAGAGGTCAACCACCACCCAGTTGGGGTCTTCGGTAGTAGGGTCCTGGTAGTGTTCTTTTGCTACTTTAGCAATGCCTACTATTTCTTTTCCTTCGTTGCTGTGGTACCATAATACAAGGTCACCTTTCTTCATTCCTCTAAGGTTGTTGCGGGCCTGGTAATTACGTACACCATCCCAAAAAGTCTTTTTGTCTTTTACAAACTGCTCCCAGGAGTACTTGAATGGCTCAGATTTAACTAACCAATAATTCATAGTTCAAATATTGAAATAAACGGGCACATTTGGCAAAAAAAAATCCCACCGTGGTGGGATTTTTTAAGAGTATGTTAAAATCGGAATTCATTCTGATTTATTCTTCGGTTGAAGGAGCCTCAGATTTGCCTTCCATTTTAGATTTCAGTTCGCTAAGTACATCCAGTTCAGCAAAGGTTGATTTCTCGTTTGAAGTAGAAATTTTCTTGGCTGTTTTTGATGCTTTTTTCTCTTCAGCTTTCTTTGCTTTGTCAGCTTCTTCTAACTTAGTTTTCTCAGCTTCTTTCCAAAGAGCGGTGTGCGAAAGAACGATTCTGCGGTTTTCTTTATTGAACTCAGTTACCATAAAGTCCATTGCTTCGTCTTCTTTACCCGTTGTTCCGTCAGCTTTCTGCAATTGTTTAACCGGAGCATAACCTTCTACACCATACTGTAAAGCGATGGTAGCTGATTTATCTTCGATTTTCAACACAGTGCCGGGGTGAATTGAACCTGTAGTGAAGATGGTTTCGAAAGTATCCCATGGATTCTCGTCAATCTGCTTGTGTCCAAGACTCAAACGTCTGTTTTCCAAATCTACTTCCAATACTACTACGTCAAGTTCCTGATCTTTCTTTACAAATTCAGCAGGATGCTTGATTTTTTTGGTCCAGCT
>Ga0172380_10001123_pt1 | contig 47520 bp, 44 predicted proteins | sample Leawe162metaG_FD_119747 | JGI IMG/M metagenome (GOLD analysis project Ga0172380, IMG submission 119747) | Leachate microbial communities from a municipal landfill in Southern Ontario, Canada - Leachate well 162 metaG | ecosystem: Engineered > Solid waste > Landfill > Unclassified | place... | reverse complement strand
TCCTTCGGATTCCGCGTCTGCGTCAGCGCCGAAGCGGCAACCGCTTTTTCCGCCTTTGACGCGGACTTGCTCCGAAGAACCTTCGAAGCCGCCGAGGACACTTTCTTGCCAGTGGTTTCTGCTTTCGCCATGGACGTCGTTTCCTTGTTGCGAGGGCCGCGAAACGGCGGTCCGACGGGGCTGCAACATGGCAGATTCGCACCCGCAGCGGTATCACACGCAAGGCACAATCGATCGTGTTCCAACGCGCGCAACCGGCCTCTCGGGACCGCTTTTCCGCCCATTCATTCACGTCGCCCGAATTGACAGGTTTGCGGCAAGAGGCGACAAGGCCCAACGGTATTTTCAAACTGACAACAATGACGGAGATCCGACCGAAATGGCCGCCGCAAATACCCTGCTCGATCTGCAGAAGACCATCGAGAGCGCGTGGGATAACCGCGATGCCGTTTCGTTCGACACCAAAGGAGAGGTCCGCGACGCGGTCGAGACGTCTCTCAACCTTCTCGACACCGGCGCGGCGCGCGTCGCCGAGAAGAAGGATGGCGCCTGGACGGTCAATCAGTGGCTGAAAAAGGCTGTCCTTTTGTCGTTCCGTCTCAATGATATGGAAACGATCTCCGGCGGCCCTGCGGGCAGCTTCTATTGGGACAAGGTTCCCCCGAAATTTGCCGGATGGACGGAAGCCGACTTCCGCAAGGGTGGCTTCCGCGTGCTGCCCGGAGCTGTCGTCCGCCGCTCGGCCTACATTGCGCCCGGCGCCGTGATCCTTCCCGCCTTCGTAAACCTTGGCGCCTACGTCGACAGCGGCACGATGGTCGACACCTGGGCAACGGTTGGAAGCTGCGCCCAGATCGGCAAGAACTGTCACATCTCGGGCGGCGCCGGCATCGGCGGCGTCCTGGAGCCGCTGCAGGCAGGCCCGGTCGTCATTGAAGACAACTGCTTCATCGGTGCGCGCGCCGAGGTCGCCGAAGGCGTTCAGGTCGGCGAAGGCTCCGTGCTCTCGATGGGCGTCTATCTCGGCGCTTCGACCACGATCATCGATCGCACGACCGGCGAGAAATTCTTCGGCAAGGTGCCGCCTTACTCGGTCGTCGTCTCGGGCTCGATGGCCGGCAAGCCGCTACCCAACGGCGAACCGGGACCGAACCTCTATTGCGCCGTGATCGTCAAGCGCGTCGACGAGAAGACGCGTTCGAAGACCAGCATCAACGAGCTGTTGCGAGACTGACCGTGCCCCTGACCTATCGAGCGCTCGATCCCACAAGAATTGTGGAGACCATCGAAAAGCTCGAAGAGCGCATCTCGGTGCGCTTTCCGGGGTCGGGGCTATCGCGGGTCTGCGCCGATCTCGGCGGCGTCGCCAAACACACCTCCCAGCGCATCACCTACGTTGATCGTCCGAACTGGACGCTTCGCCTGCTTCTGCTGGTGATGGCAAGTTCCTCGCTCTTGATTTTATTTTATCTCGCGACGCAGGCGGCAGCGCTGAAAGGCACCGACGAATGGTCCGAGACCGTTCAAGGCCTCGATGCGCTGGTCAATCTTCTGGTGCTCCTCGGCGGTGGCGCGTTTTTCGTCTCGACGCTCGAAACCCGCTGGAAGCGCGCCCGCGCGCTGACGGCGCTGCACGAATTGCGCTCCATCGTCCACGTCATCGACATGCACCAGCTTTCGAAGGACCCGAGTTCCGATCGTCCGCCGACCGTCGGCAGCATGAGCGGTGATCGCAAGATGTCGCTGTTCGAGTTGATGCGATATCTCGACTACTGTTCGGAAATGCTCTCGCTGACGGCGAAATGCGCCGCGCTCTATGCCGAACGGCTGAGCGATTCCGTCGTCGTCGATACCGTCGGCGACATCGAGCGTCTGACCTCCGACCTCTCCAGCAAGATCTGGCAGAAGATCACCATCATCGAAACGCTCGACGGCCGGGATATGCCGCTGCCCACCATCGAGCAGAGCCAGAGGACGTCCGCTTCGTCATGACGCTGAACCCTGCCGATCCCGTTGCTCTGACGCAGGCCCTCATTCGCTGCGAAAGCGTTACGCCTGACGAGGGCGGCGCACTGACGCTCCTGCAGAACGTCCTGGAACCGGCGGGCTTCACCTGTCACCGGCTGATCTTTTCCGAGCCCGGCACCCCTGACGTCGATAATCTCTACGCACGCCTCGGCTCGGGACGACCGCATCTCTCGTTCGCAGGCCACACCGACGTCGTGCCAGTGGGTGACGAAAAGGTTTGGACGGTCCCGCCGTTCTCCGGCGAGATCCGGGAAGGCAAGGTCTACGGTCGCGGCGCCGTCGACATGAAGGGCTGCGTCGCGGCTTTCGTGTCCGCCGCCTTGAAGCACATTCATCACCACAACGGCCTGCAACACGGTTCGCTGTCGTTCCTGATCACGGGCGACGAGGAAGGCCCCTCGATCAACGGCACGATGAAAATCCTCGCCTGGCTGAAGTCCAGAGACGAGGTCGTTGATGCCTGCATCGTCGGCGAACCGTCGAATCCAAAGGCCTTGGGCGACGAAATCCGCATCGGACGTCGCGGCTCCGTCAACGCCGAGATCGTGGTTCACGGCAAGCAGGGTCATTCCGCCTATCCGCAGATCGCGGACAATCCGGTGCCGAAGCTTGCACGCCTCATCGATCGCCTGTCGACGGCGAAGCTCGACGATGGCACCGAGGATTTCCAGCCGTCCAACCTGCAAGTGACGGTCATCTCGGTGCCGAACACCGCGACCAACGTCATACCCGGGCATGCCGTCGCCAAGATCAACATTCGCTATAACGATCTCTGGCGCCGCCCGACGATCGAAGCCTGGGTTCGCAATAAGCTCGAACACGCAGCCGCCGAAGTCGGAGCCAAATACGATGTCAGTTTTTCAGGCACCGGCGATGTCTTCCTGACGAAGCCCGGCCCTCTCGTCTCTACACTGACAGACGCCGTGCAATCCGTAACCGGCCGCGTGCCGAAACTGACGACCGGCGGCGGCACGTCCGACGCACGCTTCATCAAGGACATTTGCCCCGTCGTCGAATTCGGCCTGGTCAACGCCACGATCCATCAGGTCGACGAGCACACCAGCATCGCCGATCTCGAGCAGCTGACCGACATTTACGGCCGCTTCATCACAAATTATTTCCGGACTGAATAGCCGCGCTGGCGGCTGGCTATCCAGCGTTTCGGGCGGCCGGCTGCGAAACGCGAGTCGCGCCCGAGTTTAGTCCTGCGCTGGCGGCCGACTCCGCGAAGCGGAGTAGCCGGCGCCAACAAAAAAGGCCGCCGTAACCGGCGACCTTCTTCAATTCACGCGTCTGAACGAGCGTTAGACGGATTCTTTGAGTTCCTTGGCGGCGCGGAAGGCAATCTTCTTCGAAGCCTTGATCTTGATGGCTTCGCCCGTCGCCGGGTTGCGGCCCATACGCGCCGGACGCTTGCGAACCTGCAGCACGCCAAGACCGCCGATGCGGATGCGCGCGCCCTTCTTCAGATGCTTGCTGATGGTGGCAACCAGGTCTTCCAGCAGCGCGATCGACTGCTTCTTCGGGATCTCGTGAGCCTCGGCGAGAGCCGCCGCGATATGCTTCAACGTAACGGTTTCGATCTTTGCAGCTGCCTTTGCCGGAGCTTTTGCCGGTGCTTTCGCCGGAGCCTTCGCCATTGTTATCCCTCTCATTTGCGAATCAAATTGAAGTCGAACATTACATCTTCAAGGTTCAAAAACACGCTGTTTACGGGCGTTTTTCGAATGAAGCGCGCGAAATGAGCAGCATTTGTTGCCGGAAAGCAAGCGGCAGTTTCATGTCCGGTGCAAAAAAAGTGCGCTGAAACCCGGAAGTTTCAGCGCCGATTGTCGGCCCGATGCGGGCGATGCGGGAGAAAAATCAGAAAGTCAGCGCACTGCCGCCCGAGGCTTCGACCACCTGCCCGGTGACCCAACGGGACTGTGTTCCGGCGAGGAACGATACGACATCGGCCACGTCGGAAGGCTGTCCGATACGCTTCAAAGCCTGTTTGCTGAGGGCGAAGGCCTGCCCTTCCGGATTGCTCACGAACGCGGCCGCCATGTCGGTATTGATGACGCCGGGAGCGACCGCGTTGACGGTAATTTCCCGAGGTCCGAGTTCGGTCGCGAGCGATTTCGTGAGGTTGTCGAGCGACGCTTTCAGCATGGAATAGGCCGCAACAGCCGGAAGCGGCGTTCTGACGGCGCCCGTCGACGTCGAGATGATGCGGCCCCCGTTCCTGAGGCGCTTGACGGCTTCCTGCGTGATCAGAAACAGCGACTTGACGTTGACGGTATAGGTCTCATCGAGGACATCCTCGGTCGCATCTGCGAAGCCGACGAACGGCGCGATGCCGGCATTGTTGACGAGAATATCGAACTTGGTGTCACCGGTCCGCGCGGTCAGTTCCTGATCCAAACCTGCGAAAAGCGCTTGTGCCGCGCCCTTCTTCGATAGATCGGCGCCAACCGCGAACGCATCTCCGCCCGCCGATTTGATTTTCGCGACGACCTCGTCGGCTCCGGCCTTGCTCTTCCCGTAATGGACGGCAACGAGCGCGCCATCCTGGCCAAGTGCCTCGGCAATCGCACGACCGATGCCGCGGCTGGCCCCTGTGACCAGCGCAATTTTTCCAGCGAGAGGTTTAGACATGTCGTCCTCTTGAATTCTGTCGGTCCGTCCTGATCAGGCTCAACGGGCACCCGGCACGCCGCCTCGGACAACACCTACGTAATACCTATAGTTCCGTAGTTCAAGATTATTGAACTATTGAATTATCACGAATTCGTGCCTATATCTTGCCCAAATGCAAAGGCCATTCGTTCACCCCGCCATCGAAGATATCGCGCTCGAAAGCGTGCTCTACGCGCTCGCCGATCCCACGCGGCTCGAGATCGTCAAAAAGCTCACCGCCGGCGCCTGCGGGATGAACTGTTCGGCGGCGGCGCCCGCCGATCTCCCGAAATCAACCCAATCGCACCATTTTCAGGTGCTCCGCGAGGCCGGCATCATCCGGTCGGAGCGGCGCGGCACGGAAGTCGTCAACGCGCTCCGCTGCACGGAAATCGAGAAGCGTTTTCCGGGCGTTGTCTCGGCCATTCTGAAGGCCAGCGAACTCAAGGCCAGTGAAAAAGCCAGGAAGCGCTAGCTCTCTGCCCCCTTCAAAACGTCAAAATCCTCGGCGATCCAGCATGGCGAGAGCCGCGCGGCGACCCATTGTCATGAGTGTCGAAGCACGACGTCGCGACCCGGATAGGGAGAAAACCAAATGGCCTACGTCGATGGATTTGTTGTTGCAGTCCCGGAAAGCCGCCTCGCCGACTACAAGAAGCTGGCGAAGAAGGCCGGCAAGATCTGGCTCGAACACGGCGCGCTGGAATACGTCGAATGCATTGGCGACGATGTTCCGCCTGGCAAAGTTACATCGTTTCCGCGAGCTGTAAAATTGAAAGAGGGCGAAGTCGTCGCTTTCTCGTGGATCATTTACAAATCGCGCGCCGATCGCGATGCCATTTTGAGAAAGGTGTTCGCCGATCCTCGCCTGTCGAAAGACATGGCACAAATGCCGTTCGACGGAAAGCGCATGATCTACGGCGGCTTCAAGACGATCGTCGAGATGTAGCTTCGTCATCCTCGACCGAGCGCAGCGTGGATGGCCGCTTGCGCGGCCATGACGGATAAGAGTTTGCGATCTTCGAATAGATGACGTGTGAGCTACGCCGTCCGGCATCGATGCTCGATATTTTCAGTTGTCGTCATGGCCGCGCAAGCGGCCATCCACGGCTAAGGCGCAATCGCGCTTGCCGTGTAGCGGAGTCGCCAACGCCAACGAAAAACTATTTGAAATGCTTCGATAGCTTCAGGCCCTGGCCCTGATAGTTCGATTTAAGCCCCTGCCCGTAAATCATATCCGGCGTCTCGATCATGCGCTCATAGATCAATCGCCCGATGATCTGCCCGTCTTCGAGAATGAATGGCACCTTGTGCGAACGCACTTCGAGCACGACGCGCGACCCGCCGCCACCGGCCGGAGCATGGCCAAAACCCGGGTCCATGAAGCCCGCGTAGTGAACCCGGAACTCGCCGACCAGCGGGTTGAACGGCACCATTTCCGCGGCGTGCGTCGGCGGAACGTGCACGGCTTCTTTCGACGCGAGAATATAGAACTGGTCCGGATCGAGGATCAGGCGATGCTTGTCGCGAACATAGATCGGGTCCCAATAATCCTCGACCGGATAGGCGCCCGGTTTGTCCACATCGACGACGCCGGTATGACGGCGTGCGCGAAATCCAACGAGCCCTTTGGCATCGCCCGCCAGATCGACCGACAGCGCGATGCCGCCGGAGATGTCCGCATCCTCCGTTGAAATCAGCCGCTCGCGCTTGTGAAGCTCTTTCAGATCGACATCGCTGTCGGCCGCCGTGCCGACGCGAAAGCGGATTTGCGAAAGCCGCGATCCCTTCCTGACGACGATCGGAAACGTCTGCGGACAGATTTCAGCGAAGAGCGGGCCGTGATAGCCGTGCGGGATCTGATCGAACGCGCCAACGCCGTCGGCAATGACGCGCGTAAAGACGTCGAGCCGCCCCGTCGAGCTTTTCGGATTGGCGGAGGCTTCGATAGCCTGAGACAACTCCAGGCTTTCGAGCAACGGCACGATATAGACACAGCCGGTTTCGAGCACAGCGCCCTGGCTCAAACTGATCGTATGGAGCGCGAGGTCGTCGAGCTTCGTCTGCACGCGGCCGCCGGGCTTCGGCAGGAAACTCGCCCGAACCCGATAGGCGACAGGTCCAAGCCTCAAATCGAGGCTCGCGGGCTGCACCTGCGTTTCGGCAACGGGCTCCGCGAGCACGATCTCGCCTGAGGCAATCATCCGTGTAATGCCTTGCGAGGGAACGATACCCTGAGCCGCATCGCGTAGCTTCGACGCCGCAATGATCCTCTCTGCCTTGGCCATATGTTCCTTCGCCCTTCAGCCCGCTCCGGCCCACTAACGCTAATGTCGATCCCTAAGGCAGCCGCCCCTTGACGCCAAGGGGCACCGGAGTTAATCCCCGAGACGTTCCGTGGTCCTTTGGCCGGCCGGCTTGCAGCCACGTTAAATAAGTCGCTAAAGAGGCCGTGTGCGCTCCCGGTTTCCCGCGCCCGGCTTTGACGACCGGCGCCCGTGGACCGGGTTTTTTTTGGCGCGAAAGGCTAAAGTCCGATGGCAAAAGAACAAGAGCATCCTGCCGGGCGCAATTGGCGGCCCGAGACGGCACTCGTGCATGGCGGCATCACGCGGTCGCAATGGAACGAAACGGCGGAAGCGCTCTATCTGACGCAGGGCTTCGTCTATAACACCGCCGAGCAGGCCGAAGCCCGCTTCAAGCAAGAAGACCCGGGCTTTCAGTACACGCGCTTCGGAAATCCGACGACGGCGATGTTCGAGGAACGGCTGAAGATCTTCGAAGGCGCCGAGGAATGCCTCGCCACCGCGACGGGCATGGCGGCCGTTACCGCGTCGATCCTGTCTTACGTCCGCACCGGCGACCATATTGTCGCGGCGCGCGCGATGTTCGGTTCGTGTCGCAACGTCATCGAGACGATCTGCGGACGCCTTGGCGTCACCTCGACGCTGGTCGACGGCAAAGACTTGAACGCTTGGCGCGAGGCCATCCGGCCCAACACGAAGATGTTCTTCTTCGAAACGCCTTCCAATCCGAACCTCGAACTCGTCGACATCGAAGGCGTGTGCAAGATCGCCCGCGAGAAGGGCATTGTGTCGATCGTCGATAACGTCTACGCCACCCCGCTGCTGCAGCGGCCGCTCGCGCTCGGAGCCGACGTCGTCGTCTATTCCGCGACCAAGCACATCGACGGCCAGGGCCGCTGCCTCGGCGGCGCCGTGCTCGGAAAAACCGAATTCATCACGAAATACGTGCAGGAATGGCTTCGCCAGACCGGGCCTTCGATCGCGCCCTTCAATGCCTGGGTGTTGCTCAAGAGCCTGGAAACCATGCCCGTCCGCATTCGGGCGGCGTGCGCGTCGGCCGCAAAAATCGCCGACCTGTTAGCCGGGCTCCCAGGCGTTACGCGCGTTATCTATCCGGGCCGCGCCGATCATCCGCAGGCGGAGCTTGCCGCACGCCAGATGCCGGGCGGCGGCCAGATGATCGCCTTCGAGGTCGAAGGCGGGAAAAATGGCGCCTTCCGCTGCCTCAATGCGCTGCGCCTCATCATCCTTTCCAATAACCTCGGCGACACGAAAAGCATCGTCACGCACCCCGCAACGACGACGCATTTCAAGCTCACCCCGGCCCAGCGCGACGAATTGGGCATTAGTGATGGCATGATCCGGCTATCCGTCGGACTTGAAGCCGCCGAAGATTTAGCCGACGATCTGACGAACGCAGTAAAGGCGGCCAGGGGATGATGGGAACCCAATGACCAAGAATACGCCGGCATCGACATCGAAAAGGCGGGCTGCCAGCCATCCTTATGAGGCCATCACGCGCGGCATCCGCATTCGTGTGGAACCGCAGTACCTGGACGATCAGTCGTCGCCTGAGGACAGCCATTTCGTCTGGTCCTATGCCGTCGAAATCAGCAACGACGGCCAGGAAACGGTGCAGCTGAAATCGCGCATGTGGCGCATCACCGACGCGCTCGGCCATACCGAGGAAGTGCGCGGCCCTGGAGTCATCGGACAGACCCCGACGATTCAGCCGGGCGAGTCCTTCAACTATACGTCCGGCTGCCCATTGAAGACCCCGCAGGGCATCATGGTCGGCAGCTATCAGATGACCGATGAGGCGGGCACGCTGTTCGACGTCGCCATCCCGGCCTTCTCGCTGGATAGCCCGTACACGCGTCGCAGCATGAACTGACAGCGGCAGGCCGAATGAGCACGAGAAGCGAAACCCATTCACCGGCGGAGCTGCTCGCTCGCCTCGTCGCGTTCGATACGACCAGCTACCGCAGCAATCTCGATATCATCGCCTTCATCGAAGATTACCTGCGCGAGCACGGCGTCGCCTCGCGCCGTATCGTCAGCGACGACGGCCAGAAATCGTCTCTCTACGCCACAATTGGACCGGACGGCGAAGGCGGCGTCGCATTGTCAGGGCACACCGACGTCGTTCCCGTCGACGGCCAAACCTGGACCAGCGACCCCTTCACGATGCGCGCCGCCGACGGTCGCTATTACGGCCGCGGCACGGCGGACATGAAAGGCTTTATCGCGGCCGTTCTTGCGGCAACGCCGGACTTCAACAAACGCAAGCTCAAGACGCCGATCCATCTCGCATTTTCCTACGATGAGGAAGTCGGCTGCCTCGGCGTTCGCCCAATGCTTGCGGAACTCGGCAAAGAGCTGCCGAAGCCACGCATGGTCATCGTCGGCGAGCCGACGTCGATGCAGGTCGTCGACGCGCACAAAGGCCCAGTCCGCTGGCTCGTGGAAGTCAAAGGCCGAGCCGCGCATTCGAGCATGGCGCCGCTCGGCGTCAATGCGATCACCTACGCCGCACGCCTTATCGGTGAGCTTGAGCGTATCGAAGCGGAGCTGAAAAAGACCGTCCGCAACGCCCGTTTCGACCCCGACTACCCGACGCTTCAGGTCACGATGCTCGAAGGCGGCACGGCGTCCAACATCATTCCGATCAGCTGCACGTTCGGCTTCGAAGTGCGCGCCTTGCCGGGCCTCGATCCCGCGATCATTGAACGCCGCCTGCGCCAGTTCGCCGAGACGCAATGCCTGCCCGAAATGCGCGCCATTGCGCCGGAAGCCGACATCGCGATAACGCGAACGAATTCCGTCACGCCCTTCGGAGCCGACCGCACGTCCGACGTCGTCGCGCTCGCGCTGAAGCTCACGGGCCAGAACGAAACCCACACGGTGTCCTTCGCAACGGAGGCTGGCCTGTTTCAGGAAGCCGGAGCTGCGGCCGTTGTCTGCGGACCCGGAGACATCGCGCAGGCGCACACCGCCGACGAATGGATCGCCGAAAGCGAAATCGCAAAGTGCATGGCGTTTCTTGAGCGGCTCGGAGACTGGGCCGAAGCCTGATGCTTGCGTACCAAAAAACCTAATCTCTGAAAAATATTGCGTCACATCAAAGCCTTGGTCGCGTTTTCGGCCTCGTGTGACATCGCTGCGACATCTTCGTGCACTTTTGCATCAACCCACTGCTTTTTCTGGCTCTGCCGCGCAATCGACGCAGTGTTAGGAGTACGAATGCGCCCTAGCCAGCAAGCACTCGCGATCACAGAGACAGCCCCATGCCCTTGCGCTTCAAATCCTTGCCGTCCGTTCTTTGCGCAACGATCGCCGGGCTGACGCTGTCGGCATGTTCGACGACGCCGCTGCCGTCGATCGGATCGATCAACCCGTTTGGCGGCAACTCGCTCTCTGAAGTCGACCGCGCCTTTCTGCAGGCCGCCGGAAGCTGGGATACGAACCACGACAACGTCGTGACGTGCAACGAATGGAAATCTTATGCCGAAGACCTGTTCAATGGCGCCGACGCCGATCACGATGACTCGTTAGACGCCACCGAGTGGCCTAATCTTATCAAGGTCGACCGCCTTTTCGAGACGGCGAACCTGCAATATTACGACGCCAACGGCGACGGCAAAGTTACGCGCGCCGAATTCGTCGACAAACCGAACCCCGCCTTCACCTTGATCGACAAGTCCGGAACCTGCAAACTCGACGGCTCGCAAATCGCCAGCGCCCGCTCGAAGACGGAATACGATGTCTCCGGCGCAAAGGCCGAGAGCGGCGATCCGCGTGAGGCAGGCGGCCAGGCCGGCAAAGTCGCCAACGGCGGCATGCGCTAACGCGCCAAAAGCGAATAGTCGGCTCACGGTCGCAAGGCGCCCCACCGGCACGCCCGATAGAGGCACGCCGTCGACACCAACAACGCCACCCTCGTTGTCACCACTCGCAAAACCACACCATTGTCACGACGACAACGCCACTCCCGCCGTCATGGCCGCCTGCGCAGCCATGACGTAAGTGGGAAAAAACGCAATTTAATCACCGGCCTGCTTCAGATCATCGAGAGAGAACGCGTATCGCGACGTGCAGAACTCGCATGTCACGACGATCCTGCCGTTGTCGTCGCGCATGTCGGCAAGCTCTGCCGCTCCAAACGCCGTCAGCACATTCTCGACTTTCGCTCGGCTGCATCTGCAGAATGAGGAAAGAGGGATCACACGCTCGATCGCGACCTGCTCTTCGTGAAACAGTCTGAGCAGCAGACGCTCGACGGGCAAATCAGGATCGAGAAGCTCGTGATCCTCGACGGTCGCCGCCAGCATCTCGACGCGACGCCAGTCTTCAGCGACTTCATCTTCCCCGTCACGCTGAGCCGCGAGACTTTGCACCATCAGCCCGCCGCCGCGGCGATGCCACTCGGAGGTGCTCGACGCTGACCGGCGCCCCGCGACGAACTGGTTCGCAATCGCGATGCGGATGAACGTCGGAAGCCCTTCGCGCTGCTCGAAATAAGCGGCCGTCGTCGCCTGCAGCGGCGCATTTTCAAATGCGAGCACGCCTTGATAGCGTTCTTCGCCGGGACCGGAATCGAGCGTCAGCGCCAGATGCCCATCGCCAAGACCGGCACGCTGAGATTCTGCGGCGTCGAGCTTGGCCGCATCGTAGCGTGCATATCCCCGCAATCGACCGGGCGCGGCGTAGTCGGCAACGAGAATGGACACCGCCCCGCTCGCGCGAACCTGGAGATTGAGATTGCCGCCGTCAGGCAGCGCCGAACCGCAAAGGGCGGCAACCGCGATCGCTTCCGACAAAAACTTGCTCGGCGCATCCGGCATCGCATGTGGCGTGACGATATCGTCGAGCACCTTGCCGAGGCGGACGAGCCGGCCGCGAACGTTCGAACGGCGCGTGCGAAAAACGACGACGCTGTCGTCAGCCGGCACACGGGGCGGCTGCTGTTCGATCGGCATGGAGCGATACTCTTAGGCGTTACCCGCCGAAACACCACGCAAGAATGGCCTTCTGCGCGTGCAGGCGGTTTTCGGCTTCATCGAAAATAACCGATTGCGGGCCTTCCAGAACCTCTTCGCTGACTTCGTGTCCGCGATAAGCAGGCAGGCAATGCATGAAGATGGCGGTTTTGCTGGCCTTGCTCATCAGCTTGGCATCGACGGCATAGGGAGCCAAAATCTTCTTGCGCTTGGCGGCGCCCGACTGCCCCATCGACACCCACGTATCGGTGACGACGCAATCGGCGCCCTTCACGGCCTCATTGGGATCGGTGCCGATTTCGACATTACCCTTCTCGCGCCGGACCCAATCGATGAACTCAGCCTCCGGATAAAGCGACTTCGGGCACGCGAGCCTGAGCTTGAATCCGAAACGCACCGCCGCATGCATCCACGATACCGCGACGTTGTTGCCGTCTCCGACCCACGCGATGGTACGGCCTTTGATCGGGCCGAGATGCTCCTCGAACGTCTGGATATCGGCCATGATCTGGCACGGATGGCTCTTTTCCGTCAGTCCATTGATAATCGGGATCGTCGCGTGGCGCGCAAGCTCGACGAGCGTCGCGTGCGCGTTGGCGCGGATCATGATGCCGTCGGCATAACGCGACAGAACCCGCGCCGTGTCGGCCACGGACTCGCCGCGCCCAAGCTGCAGATCGTCATGATTGAGCGTCAAGGCTCCGCCGCCGAGCTGGCGCATCGCGACATCGAACGACACACGCGTCCGCGTCGACGGTTTCTCGAAAATCAGCACGAGAACGGCGTCTTCGATCCCCTTCGGGCGAAGCTCGGCCGGAACACGTTTCCCGGCGCGCTTCATCGCGTGCGCATTGTCGATGATCTTGCGCAGCGTCTTGGAATCGAGATCGGCAATATCGAGAAAATGCCTCGGGCCCTGTTTGGCGGTCATTAAAGTCGGAGCCTTCTCCAGCATCAGGCAACCTCACGAGCGACGCGCGAAAGCGCGCGCGATAGAATTTGCATGGCTTCGGCAATGTCTTTGTCCGAAGCGATCAGGGGTGGAAGCACGCGCACGCAGTTGTCACCAGCGCCGACCAGCAGCAGCTTTTCATCCGCCGCCACCTTGACGACCGCTTGCGGCGAGACATGCGCCTTGAGCTTGAGGCCGGTAAGAAGGCCTGCGCCGCGAACCTCTTCGACGACGTCGGCGTGCTGGTCCTTAAGACCCTCAAGTCCTTGCTTCAGATGCAGCGCTTTGGCGCGAACCGCTTCAAGAAACTCTGGCTCCGCAACGATATCGAGCACCGTCGAGGCCACCGCCATCGCCAGCGGATTGCCGCCGAACGTCGAGCCGTGCGTGCCGGGCGTCATGCCTTTCGCGGCTTCCGCCGTCGCCAGGATCGCACCGACTGGAAATCCACCGCCTAGCCCCTTCGCGACCGCCATGACGTCCGGCGTGATACCCGCCCACTCGTGCGCGAACAGCTTGCCGGTACGCCCGATGCCGGTCTGCACTTCGTCGAGCACCAGCAGCAGCCCGTGCCGGTCGCAAAGATCACGAATGGCCCGCAAGTCCTCCGGCGAGAAAGCGCGAACGCCGCCCTCGCCCTGGATCGGCTCCAGCATGATCGCCGCCGTCTCCGGCGAGATCGCAGCTTCAAGAGCCGCAAGATCTCCGGCATCGACGTGATCGAAGCCGCCCGCTTCCGGCGCGAAGCCTTCGAGATATTTTTCGTTCCCGGCTGCGGCAAGCGTCGCCAGCGTCCGGCCATGAAACGCGCCGCGGAACGTGATGATCCGCTGCCGCTCAGGATGACCGGAGACATAATGATAGCGCCGCGCAACCTTGATCGCGCCTTCGCACGCCTCCGCGCCCGAATTGCAGAAGAAGACGCGCTCGGCAAACGTCAGCCGCGTCAGCTTTTCCGCAACGGTTTCCTGGCCTTCGACGCGATAAAGGTTCGACGTGTGCCAGAGCTTGTCCGCTTGCGCCTTGAGCGCCGCGACGAGAGCCGGATGCGCGTGACCGAGCGCGTTGACCGCGACGCCTGATCCGAAATCAAGATACCGGTCGCCGTTTTCTGCAAAAAGCCATGACCCTTCGCCGCGCGCGAACACGATGTTCTGGCGGCCGTAAGTGCCCATGACGGCCGTCGACGGCTCGGTCAATGATGAGAAGCTGCCGGGTGTTTTCCCCAGCGCGGCGGGGGAAGATGCCATGTGCGTGGATAACCCCAGGCGGAAAATCAAAAAGCCGCCCACGTCCGGCGGCTCGAATGCAACCACTGATACGCGTTGACCGAATTCCTGTCAACGAATGTCCCCTATTCCCGGGGTGCCGCGAGTAGAACGGCGAGCGCTACAATCCAGCGGTTGAAAGCCTATACTCCCAAACAGGCAATTCGGACATATCCCCGGCCACGAATCGATCTGTTGCCGCCTCGCAACGTATTCCTGTCAATACCCTTATGATTAAACCTCTGGCTTGTAGGCGGGATTCAGCATGTTGTAACTTACCCTTGTTGGGCCACGAGATCTGGCGGCGCCTGTAGCGCCTCTTGTTCCGGCTGTGTATCGGCTCCAACCGCGCTCTGGGCAGCCTTGTATGAGCCGCCCGCGTCTCTTGCGCGTATGTTCCGCGTTTTCCTGAAGTTTCTGCGTTTGTAACCGGTCAGGGCCGTCGTTGTCCTGCATCCGCGTGCTGTCGTTTCGACTGCGCGCGCGCAGACATCGCGTCTCGACCGTCGTTCCGCGGGCATCCGGGGGGTGCACGCCGCTATTGCGGCTCGAGAGGGAGCATACGACGCATGTCTTGGACTGATGAGCGCGTGGATCTGTTGAAGAAGCTCTGGTCGGAAGGACTAAGCGCTAGCCAGATCGCCGGCCGTCTTGGAAGTGTGACCCGCAATGCGGTCATAGGAAAAGTTCACCGCCTCGGCCTTTCCGGCCGGGCGACCACGTCACGCATGAAAACGCACCGGCCGCGCAGTCGCATGGTCAATGCCAAGAGGCCGGTGAAACCGCGCTTCGCCCAGTCCGGCAATCCGGCCGTCCGCGCGCTCTATATGGACACCGAGGCTTACGTGCCGCCGGCGGAGGAAATCGAGATCCCGCTTGCCGAGCGCAAGACGATCCAAACGCTGACCGAATGCAGCTGCCGCTGGCCGATCGGCGATCCGCAGACCGCGGAATTTCATTTCTGCGGGCGCACGAAGGTGCCGCTTCTTCCCTATTGCGAGGTCCACGCTCGACGCGCCTTCCAGCCGGTCGCGCCACGTCGCCGCGAGCGCATCGAAATCGAGAGCCCGGTCGCCACTGCCAACGTACTTCTCGCAGTAGCCGATCCGAAGCAGCGAGCCTGAGATATTCCGCGAGGCTAGCCGGGGGGCAAAGCCAGCGGAGCACGGAAAGCCAGCAGCGCGCGGGGGCCGCTGCTGGCTTTTCTATGTCCATTTCGCTAACCGTCTTGGCGCCGTCGCAGAACGGGCTTTTTGCCGTGTGCTAACGTCTCAGGCCCGCACCGTCATCGAACAGCCCCGAGGAGACGTCCCGTGTCGAAAAACAAAGGCAAGGGAAAGTCGAATAAAGACCAGACCGTCACCTCGTCATCAAAAGCGAGCGACGCCGAACCGACGGCCGCCGACCGCAAAGCCACGAAGAAACTCGCGTCCAGCGGAACCGGCGCGGACCTTCTTAAAAGTTTTTCGATCGACGCCCCAAAGCTGCCGAAGGCGATAGAAGACGCCGCGATGCGCTCCGGCGGATACCCTTACGACGAGCGCATGAAGCGCGCGGATTTCGAGGAGCGTCTGCAGGCGCTGCAGATCGAGCTCGCGAAACTGCAGAAGCACAATCTCAAAACCGGCGGCCGCATCCTCTGTCTCTACGAGGGGCGCGACGGCTCCGGCAAAGGCTCATGCATCAAAGCCTTCAATCAGCACATGAATCCGCGCAATACGCGCACCGTCGCTCTGACCAAGCCGACCGAAACCGAACGCGGACAGCTCTACTTCCAGCGCTACGCCGTGCACCTGCCAACGGCGGGCGAAATCGTCCTCTTCGACCGCTCCTGGTACAATCGCGCCGGGGTCGAGCGTGTCATGGGCTTCTGCACCGAGCATCAGCTGGCAATCTTCCTGCGCGAGGCACCGGAGTTCGAGGGCCTGCTCGTTCGCGACGGCATCAAGCTTTTCAAATTCTACCTGACGATCGGCCGCGAAATGCAATTGAAGCGCTTCTACGAGCGCCGCCAGGATCCGTTGAAACAATGGAAGCTGTCCGACATCGACGTCGCGGCGCTCCCGAAATACGACGACTACACCAACGCCGAGGTCGAGATGTTCCGCTTCACCAACACGGTCATCGCGCCGTGGATGGTCATTCGCGCCAACGATCAGCGTCGCGCCCGCCTCGAAACCATACGCCACGTGCTGTTGGCGATCGACTATGAAGGCCGCGATCTCGCGGCCATCGGCGCGGCCGATCCGCAGATTATTTATTCGCCCGCGTAAACGATCATCGGACCAGCAGGATCGGCGCCTGGATCGCGGCCGACGCGCGCGAAAGCTCCCGGCCGTCGGCGACCGCCGTACCGCCAAAGCGCGCAACGACGAACGACGGCTTCATGCGCGCAACGATCTCGGTCATCGCGCCCGGCACACCGAACGTCGGGCCGATCGGCGCGAACACGACAGGCAATGCGTCGGCCGTCAACAGACGCGCCTGATGCTCAAGATCGGCATGCTCCGCCGCCGTCTCCGCTCCGATGACGAGATGAATAGCGGCCCCGGGCAGCGATAACCGCTCGGCCGCACGCAGCATCGACGGCAAGCGTTCGCCGTCTTCGACAATAACGACGACACCCGTTTTCCGGTTTTTCAGCGCATCGCCGCACAACAGAAAACCCGTCGCGCCGCTGACGTTGGCAAGCAGCGAATTGATGACCGACTGCCCGCCGACCGCCGGTGTGCCGGTCAATGCCACGATATTCCAAGGTCCCCGCATCAGGCACATCTCGGAAATGCGGTCGACGGCATCGCCTTGCGCCAGGGCATGACGAACCTTCACCTTGTGGGTCCGGCCTGCATCCTCGACCGTCCGCCGGCAACGCTGCGCCAGAAGCTGGAAACGGTACGCGACGGGCGGAACATCCGGCAGGCTGACATGACCGATGCGGCGGAATGGAACTTCACCGCTTTCATCCGCACGCTGATCGACGACGATCGTCTCGATTTCCGCGTCATAGGCTCGAGCCAGACGGAGCGGCGCCTCGAGAACCGTCGGCGTGCAGCGCGACTCGGGATCGAGCCAGAGAACGACGCGGCCACTCAGCTCGGAAGCTTCGGCCACGTGCGTGATCATGGAGTTTCCCCGTCGGCACGATGCGCCAACGCCTCGGTAACGTCGGAAGCCCGGATCTGCGTAGCATCGCGCGCGCCTGCGACGGCATCGGCGTCTTTGAGGAGATGCAGCAGCGTCGTGCAGGAGAGTGAAACGCGACCGCCGCCACGCCGGACCGCATCCTTGTAGATGATCGGCGCGACGCTCGGCGCCAGCGGGCGAAGCGCGTGATCGGACGCGAGCCGGGCCGCACCCATCGAATATTCGACCTCGGGCATATCCGCGAGCGCCACTGCCGAGCTAAGCTTGGCGACGTGCGGAAAATGCCGGCCGACCCCGGGCTCGATCGCTTCGAGCTTTGACCACGACGGTTCGTCGGCGATCAGGATGACGGTTGCGGCGAGCGGCACCGGATCAGCCTTGATCGACAGGCCCGGCCCGCTCAGCGGCGTGATCTCGCGCGACGCGAGCACGGCGCTCAAGGCCGACCACGCCATTGGATCGGCGGCAAGCCGCCAAGCCTCGATGATGACGAATCCCGAACCGGCGCGGGCCAGTTGACCCGGAACATGCGCCGGACGTCCCAGCGCATCGCGGCCGATTTCACCCAGGAGTTCGACGGGCGACACATGCCGCACGGTCACGACCTTGCGCGCCTCGTCGCCGTCATCGGCCGCCAGATTGAGCGGCATGGCCGCCTGCGCTCCAGCTGCGCCGCCCGATGTCGACGACGCCACGAATGCGTCTTCGACGGCGTCGATCGCCGCGACGATCGACTGGTCGTCCTCATGCGCGCCCTTGAGGGCGACAAGGCTCGGCCGGATCGCGCGCAAAGCCGTCTGCCTGACGAGCGCCTCATATTTCTCGCTCGCCTCGAACTCGACATTTGGAAGCGTCGCCACGATCGACTGCAGCTCGCCCTCGAGCGTCGTGATCTTGGCTTCGACGTTCCGCTTCAGAGCCTCCGGCAGCGCCCGGAAAACGTCCGAGCGGACGACACGCCCCTCATGCATGGGCGCCAGCACATAACCATCGAGCGATTTGACCACCGCGATGTTCTGCGATTCCGCGCGCCGTCGCACTTCATCGACGGCCTTGTCGCCGAGATAGCGAATTTCCTCTTCCAGCAGATCGAGGCTGATCCGGTGCTCGTCGCTTTTGGTGTGCCGTTCGAACGCGACCGTCGCCTTGTCGATGGCGGCGCGAAGATCGCGCACCAAGTCCCCAGCCTTCCCATGCGGAATGGCGAAGGCTTTCGCGCGCGTCGGCGTGTGCCGTTCGATGACGTAAATCCAATCGTCGGCAGCGTTGCGCGCCGTTTCCGCCGCAAGCTCTTCCGCGAGCGCCAGCCGTCCGGTGCCTGGCTCACCAAGAATGAGAACATGCTCGCCCGGCTTTGCATTGAGCGCGACACGAATTTTTTCCACGGCGCGCTTCTGCCCGAAGACATGCGGCTGCGCTGAAGGCGCAATCGGCGAAGGTTCGGTCGGAACCTGCGGCGGCTTGATCGTCTTCGTGTCCTGAACTTCGATCTGTCCGGCCGTAGTCGCGACACCGGCCAGCCTGTCGGCCAACCGATCGGCAAGCCGCGACGTCACCAGCGTGACGACATTGGTTTGCGGTATTGGCTGCGGCGGCGTTTTGGAAGATTGCGCGCTTGCGGCTTCCGTTTGCGCGGCAGGCTCGACGGCACGTTCTTCAGCGACGACCGGCGTATCGGCTTTCTTTGCCGATCTATTGCGCCAGAAAACCATGCCACAATCCCCCAGGAAGGCAACGCCTCTACACCTGCGGACGTTGTGACGTGTCCGCGATCGCTTGCCACTGACTGTCGCACCGCCATAATGGCGGCACCATGACGGACGCGCCTTCCTCCGCAACGAATAATTCAATGGCTAACGTGACGACGCCCGTCGTCGTTTCAATTCGAGACGATGCGCGCGCCCGCGCCATCCTGCGCGGTACGCAACGCCTTTTAAAATCGCTGAACTTCGAAAGCTTGAGCGAAGTCTCGCTCGGAAACGGTCGTCGCGCCGATGTTCTGGCATTGGCGCGCGACGGACGAGTCTGGATCGTTGAAATCAAGTCGAGCATTGCCGACTTTCGCACCGATCAGAAATGGCACGAGTATCGCGACTATTGCGACGGCCTGCTGTTCGCGGTCGCGCCGGATTTTCCAGTCGAGATTTTACCCGCCGATACCGGACTGATCCTCGCCGACGCTTATGGCGGAGAACTCGTGCGCGACGCGCCGAGCCACCCCATAAGCCCCGCACGTCGCAAAGTCTTGACGCTGTCGTTCGCGCGCACAGCCGCGATGCGCCTGCTCTCGCAGCTCGATCCTGGCGCCAAAATCGAATAGCGCAAAACCGGTCCGAGCTGCCTCGGCCTGTCGATTTATTTCGGCGCGCGCTTCGCGAGGATACGCTGTAGAGTCCGGCGATGCATGTTCAGTCGCCGCGCGGTCTCCGAGACATTGCGATTGCACAGCTCGTAGACGCGCTGAATATGTTCCCAGCGCACGCGATCGGCCGACATCGGATTTTCCGGCGGTGGCGCCTTCGAGTCGCTCGGCGCAAGCAGCGCGTCCGTCACATCGTCGGCATCGGCGGGCTTCGCGAGATAATCGACCGCGCCGAGCTTCACGGCCGTCACCGCCGTCGCGATGTTGCCGTAACCCGTCAGCACGATGGCGCGAGAGTCGGGCTTCAGCCGCGCGAGTTCCGCGATGACGTCGAGACCCGAGCCGTCCTCGAGGCGCATGTCGACGACAGCGAACGCCGGTGGCTTTTCGCGAATGAGGTCGACACCTTCGGCAACCGAATGCCCGAAGCGGACTTCGAATCCACGCAACTCCATCGCCCGCGCGAGGCGCTGCAGGAAGGCGCGATCGTCGTCCACGATGACCAGCGACCGATCGGCCGGCAACTCATCCTGTTTGAATGACAGATCCTCGGTAACCACGTTATCCTCCCGCATCAGGGCTCACCTGCATGTTTGTTCACTTTTTGCATAATCCAACGCTGATACTCCAGCCGCAACCCCTTAGGCACGGAAAATCGAGCCCGAAAGGTTACCAGCGGGCTATTCCGACCGATTCCTTTCGTCACAACGGCCGCATTAAACCGTATTGGCCCTCCGCGCGCGCGCTCCAGGCCAGTCAAACGTGCCCTGGGGCAACTCGAAGGCGCTGCGCGGCCAGGCGATCTGGATGACCGCACCGCTGCGTGGTGACGGCTGGTTGGAAAAGGTTACGGTCGCGCCCGAGCGCTCGAGCAGCGTCTTGGCGATGAAAAGCCCGAGGCCCAGGCCCGAATGGCCTCTGTCGCCCTTTTCCTCGTAGCGGCGCGACGTAACATATGGCTCCCCGATCGTATCCATCATTTCCGGCTTGAAGCCTTGCCCATCGTCGATGATCGTCACCATCACTTGCGCAACGTTCCAGCGCGCCGACAGATGCACTTCTGAAGCCGCGAAGCTCACGGCATTTTCGATCAGGTTGCCGAGCCCATAGATGACGCCCGGCCGCCGGTAACCGATGGGTTCTTCGCGCGCGGTATCGTCGAGTCCCGGAAGCGGATGCGCCGAAATGATGATGCGTTTACCTGAGTTCCGGTGCGCCGCCGACGCCTCTTCCAGAAGTTCGACCGTCGTGATGCTGGCGTGCATCGGGTCCTGCTCGCCGGGCTTGCGGGTCAATTTCTGCAAAATCTCGCGGCAGCGCTTCGCCTGGCTGTGAAGCAACTGCAGATCCTCGCGAAACCGGCTCTCCGGGCCGAGTTCGTGCTCGAGTTCCTTTGCAACCAGCGTGATCGTCGACAACGGCGTTCCAAGCTCATGCGCCGCCGCCGCCGCAAGACCATCGAGCGCATGCAGACGTTGCTCGCTCGCCAGCACCAGATCGGTCGCCGCCAGCGCCGCCGACATCTGGCGCGCTTCCTTGTTCAACCGCCACGTATAAAACGCCATGAAAATCATAGACGCGACCAGCGCCGTCAGCGAGCCGATTTTGTAATCGCGCGGCAACTCAAATCGCAAACCCTCATACCAGGGAAGCGGATCGTGGAATGAAATGAGCAGTCCGCCGGCCGCGATCACGATGGCGCCGAGAATAAATGTGTAGCGCATCGGTTGCGTTGCGGCGGCGACCGTGACCGGAGCAACGAGCAGCACCGAGAATGGATTTTGAATGCCGCCGGTAAAATAGAGGAGCCCCGCAAGCTGCAAGACGTCGTAGACAAGTAATCCGAACGCCAAGCTCGTGCTGAGGCGATAGCGGGCCGGATAGCGGATCGACAGAAAGACATTAAGCCACGCCGACATAGCGATCAGGATGAGGCAGTTTCCGATGTTGAACGGAAACCCATAGTAAAGTCTGATCAACGCCACGGCAGCGAGCTGCCCCAGCACGGCCATCCAGCGCAACCGCACACTGGTAACGAGCCGAAGTTGACTTTCGCGCTCGTTCACGATGCCCTTCAAGACCGGCGCGACTGCCGTTTTGCTTTCTGCCGGCGTGCTCATAGCGCTGAAATCCAACGTTGATTGTGGTAACTGCGAACCACGCGTGATGGGCTTGCACGGCAGTCCAGAAAGACCGACATGAGAGATCGTGCTGCCGCTGTATCTACCCAAAGCATAACGGAGACTTCAAGAAGATGAACCGTGGTATGATTGGATTGGCCCTGGGCGGACTATTGTTGGGCGCTGTATTCGGCGCATTGGCCCTGCGACCGACCGATAACCCGGACAATGGCCGCGCGGCCTCCGTTTCTGGAAAACCTCTGGTCGGCGGTCCTTTCAGCCTCATAGACCAGACCGGCAAACGCGTGACCGATCAGGATTTCCGCGGCAAGGAAATGCTTGTCTTCTTCGGCTTCACCAATTGCCCGGACATTTGTCCGGCTGGCTTGCAGGTGATGTCGGCCGCGCTGCAACAACTCGGCAAAAAGGCCGACGACGTCGTACCTCTTTTCATTACTCTCGATCCGGAACGCGATACGCCGGAAAAGATGTCTGAGTATGTGAAGAACTTCAGTCCGCGATTGGTCGGATTGACGGGAAGCGCAAGCGAGATCGCCGCGACTGCGAAAGCTTATCGGGTTTTCTACCAGAAGGTCCCTGACGAAAAGAATCCGAACAACTACAGCGTCGACCATTCCGCGTTCTTCTATTTGATGGGCAAGGATGGTTCATTTCTCGCACCTATTCCGATCACGAATGATCCGGCGCAACTCGCGTCCTCGATTGATAAGGCATTGGGATAGTTGACGCGGCGAATCGATGCTGAGACCTCAACGCCACACATCCACCAGCGCCAGCCCGTCTATGACGTTGCCACTGGAGCAACGACGCGAACCTTGTTAGGTCATCTTCGTGCTGCATTGGTCCGGCACACGCGTGCCGAACTTCGCTGCATCGACACGATGCGCGTCAGCTTGGGGGGCAGGACGCTTGGGGATCAAGAATAAACCGCACATTGCCGAGTTGTCTTCTCAAGCACGCGCCGTACGTCTTGAAGACATCGGCGCGCAACTCGAAGTGCGTCGTCATCCCAGCGCGCGACGCCTGACGCTGCGGGTCAGCCGCACGCGCCGCGCGGTGATCGTCACACTGCCGCTGCAGTGCAACCTCGACGAAGCAGGCACATTCCTCAATCGTCACATCGACTGGGTTCGTGCACGCCTCGATAGCCTGCCGAACCACATTCCGTTCGAGAATGAAGCGGCGATGCCGTTGCGCGGCGAGCTTCACAAGATCGCATTCACCGGCGCCCCACGCACACGGATCGTCTCCCTCGATCGCGACGCGCGCAATCATCCGGCGATCCTCGTTCCGGGTCCAAAGGATCTCGCCGCGAACCGCTTAACGCGCTGGCTGTTTGATCAGGCCAAAAGCGACCTCGAAAAGAGTGTCGCCACGCACGCCGCTGTATTGTCGTTGAAAGCCAAGCGCATCGCGATCCGCGATCAGACGAGCCGCTGGGGCTCATGCTCGACGACCGGCGCGTTGTCGTTTTCCTGGCGCCTTGTTCTAGCTCCGTCCTTCGTCCTCGATTACGTCGCCGCGCACGAAGTCGCGCACCTCGCGGAAATGAACCACGGTCCGAGATTCTGGGCGCTCGTCAAAAAGATCCGCCCCGAATTCGAAGCCGCCAAGCAATGGCTGCAGGTGCGCGGACCGGATTTGCACCGTTACGGCCCGGATCACGGCCACAACCCCTAGAGTGCTTCCGGAAAAGTGGACGCCGGTTTTCCGATAAGAAGCACGACAAAACAAAGAGTGCTTCCGGAAAAGTGGGAACCGGTTGTCCGCTAAGAAGCACCAAACAAAAAACCAGCGGCTTTCCGTGGTTACACCCAAATCGGGAAGGCTCTAGTGATCGCCGATCACGAATGCCGCGACGCCCCGGCGCGCTTCGACAGGCTCGCCATCCGGCATCGCATCCCGCTGTTGATCGAGTTCATCGGCAAGCGCGCGGGCGATGAAATCGTCGCCGATGTTGCTCGTCGGATGCGACGGCGGCGGAGGTGATAACGGCGGCGACGACAAATGCGCGGCAGCAGCGTCCGCCGTCATATCCACCGTCCTCGGCCGCGCTGAATTTTGAACGCTGCCACGACCGGCTCCCGGCAAAGCTTCGTGATACTGAACGACACGCGGCGCGCCCGCCGCTTTCACCCCATGCGATGCATCATCCGCTGCGAAATCCGCGTCTTCCGGCTCAGGCCTACTGACGACTGTGCCGGGCAACGGCTCCGGCGGCAGACCTTGGTGCGCAACCCGCATGATCTGATTCCAGATTTCCGCCGGCAAGCTGCCGCCCGTCGTGCGGATCATCGGCTTGCCATTGTCGTTGCCGACCCACACGCCCGCCGTCAGCTGGCTGGTGTAGCCGATGAACCAGGCATCGCGAAAATCCTGCGTCGTCCCGGTCTTGCCCGCGGCAGGGCGATCCGGCAACGCCGCCCGTCGCCCAGTTCCATAGACGACGACAGCATTCAACATATCGTTCAGCGCGCCGATCTGATCGAGGCTCGCGACGCGGTCGGTGCGCGGCGGCGGACTGACATAGACAGGCGATCCGCTTCCGACACGAACCTGCGAAATGATATGCGGCTCGACCGCCTCGCCGCCGTTCGAGAACACGGCATAGGCGCCCGACATCTCGAGCAGCGAGACTTCCGACGTGCCGAGCGCCAGCGACGGACCTTCGTGCAGATCGGACCTGATGCCAAGGCGTCGCGCAACCGCAATGGTGCGCCCTTGCCCGACATCCTGATTGAGACGCACGGCGACGGTGTTGACCGACTGCGCCAAGGCCTGCCGAAGCGTGATCTCTCCGGCGAATTTGTTGTTGTCGTTCTTCGGTGACCAGCCGCCGATCGTAACCGGCGCGTCAAACATCATGGTGTCCGGCGTCATGCCATGATCGAGTGCCGCGAGATAGACGAACGGCTTGAACGCCGAACCCGGCTGCCGCTTCGCCTTCACCGCGCGATCGAACTGGCTTTCGGCGTAGTCGCGCCCGCCGACGAGCGCGCGAATGCCGCCGTCCTTGTCGAGCACGACGAGCGCAGCCTGGCTCGCGCCGAACGCCGTACCCTTTCGCGCTAGCGTATACTTGACGATCTTTTGCGCACTGCGCTGCAAATCCCGGTCAAGCGTCGTTTGCACGATAACTTCGCCGCTCGCGGTTTGCGAAATCGGCGGCATCTGATCGAGAATATAATCGACGACGTATCCGGTGTCGGGCGCGATGGCGGTTGTCTTCGGATCGGCGAAGATCACCGGCTGCGCGAGCACGGCCTTTTCCTGTTCCGGCGAAATGAACCCCGCGTCGCGCATCAGCGAAACGACCACCCGCCCGCGTTCGCGCGCCGCCTCGGGGTTTGTCGCCGGAGAATATTTCGATGGCGCTTTGAGAAGCCCGGCGATGACCGCCGCTTCCGCCAGATTGAGACTTCGCGCAGGCTTGCCGAAATAGCGCTCGCTCGCCGAGCCGACACCGTAGGCGCCAGCGCCGAAATAACACTGGTTGAGATAGAGCTCGAGAATTTCGTCCTTCGTCAGTCGGACTTCGAGCCACAGCGCCAACCCAAGCTCGGCGATTTTACGCGTGAGCGTTCGTTCTTGCGTCAGGAACAGGTTTTTCGCGAGCTGCTGCGTCAGCGTCGAACCGCCTTGTGCGAAACGTCCAGCCCTGAGATTGGCGAACATCGCCCGGAACATGCCGAACGGATCGACGCCGTAATGATCGAAAAAGCGCCGGTCCTCTGTCGCGACAACCGCCGCCGGAATGAGTTTCGGTAGATCCGCGAGCCGCACATATTCGTGCGCCGCGCCACGCTCCGCGATGGTGGTTCCGTCGCGCGCCAAAATCCGGATGAGCGGCGCGCGATCGTTATTACGCAGTGCGAGAGGATCGGGAAAGACGACGGTGTAATAGACCATCATCGCCGCGAACGTCAGAATGATGCCGCCAGTTGCCGCGACGCCGAAGCTGAGGGCCAGGCGATACTTGAGTTTGAGGCGCCCCGCCAGCGAGCTTGCGACAGTCCGCTGCGTCAGAGGCGAAGGCGACACCGGATCGGGTTCGTTCCCGAAATCAAAAGCCTGTTGCGCAACGGACTGAAAAGGCGCCGGCAGCGTCGGCGGCGCATGGGTCTTACCGAGGCCGAGCGCTTTGCCCACGACCCACGCGCAAAACCGGATCGTCGCTCTCAGAAGACGAAACACCGCCGCACCTAACAATCGATAACGTTCAACGCGCCGCACGTTGCCATGGCGCAGCCGGCGCGGAACGATTTGTACTGAGCAATATCAGACCTTGGCTAAGGGCCGGTTAAGTTCGCCGCAATGCTGCCTTCGAATGCGCGACTCGAAGCTGTTGTTGTAGGTGCTCGAGCACCACCGAACGGGAAAAGTGCAACGCGAGCAAAATGCGCGATGGCATCGGGCGGCGCTGGCGTTCATAATTGCGTAAGAATGCGGGGAGGCTGATGTCAGCAACGAATGAACTTGTAGCTTACAAGGATGCACTGCTTGTCCTCGGCACGGCCGGGGTCGTTGTTCCATTGCTGCATAGAGCCGGCGTCAGTACCGTTCTCGCATTTCTGCTTGCGGGCGCCGCGCTGAGCCCCGGCAGCCTCGGCGCGCTGACGCCCTACTTTCCCTCGCTATCCTGGCTGACCATCACTGACCCGGAACGACTGTCGAAGTTCGCCGAATGGGGCGTGGTTCTGCTGCTCTTCCTGATCGGCCTGGAGCTTTCGTTTGAACGTCTGTCGACGATGCGCCGCCTGGTCTTCGGATTGGGCGGCCTCCAAGTACTCGTCTCTACGGCCGCAATCGCCATTTTCGCCATCGAAATCGGCCAGACCCCGACGACCGCCATCGTCATCGGCTCGGCGCTCTCCCTGTCGTCGACCGCTATCGTGATCGAAATTCTGGCGCGCCAGAAACGACTGTCGACCACCGTCGGACGAACGAGTTTTTCGATCCTGCTTTTCCAGGATCTGGCCGTCGTGCCGATCCTCCTGCTCGTCGGCATCCTTGAACCAGGAAGCAAGCAGTCGCTCATGGTCGGAATTCTGACCGCCCTGCTGCAGGCCGCGGCGGCGCTGCTGATCATCATCGGCGTCGGTCGGTTCCTGCTGCAGCCTTTCTTTCGCCTTGTCGCCCAGACGCACAACCACGACCTCTTCATCGCCGCGACGCTTTTCGTGGCGGTCGGCACGAGCTTCATTTCCGCGGCCGCCGGCCTTTCACTGGCGCTCGGCGCCTTCGTCGCAGGTCTGCTCCTGGCCGAAACCGAGTACCGGCGCGCCGTGCAGACGACGATTGAGCCGATCAAATCACTGCTCCTCGGCGTCTTTTTCTTTTCCGTCGGATCGAGCCTCGAGCTTAAATCTCTCATCTCCAACCCGGTGGCCATCCTGTTGACGGCCGGCGGCACGATCGCGCTGCAAACGGCCATCATCTACGGACTTTCCCGCCTGTTTGGCATCAGCCGCGGACCAGCGATCGAGACAGCAACGCTGCTTGCGCCGTGCGGAGAATTCGCATTCGTCATTCTGACGGTGGCCATCAGCTACGGACTGCTCGAGCAGGAATTGGCGAGCATTTTGCTGACGTCCGTGTCGCTGTCGATGGCCCTGATCCCAGCAACCGCAAAGATCGGCCGCTGGCTGTCGAAGCGGAATGCGCCGCCAGCCTCTGTCGACCCGGCCCTCTCCGTCGCGCCGACGGGAAGCGAGAACGCAACGGCTCTGGTCGTCGGCTACGGTCGCGTCGGCCAGCTCATCGGCGACATGCTCGCCGAGCATCAGATGCGCTACATCGCGATCGATCGCGACCCGCGCCTCGTTGCAAACGCACGCCGCGACGGAAAGCCGGTCTATTTTGGCGACGTCAGTCGGCTCGAATTCTTGAAGCACTGCGGCCTCGACACCGCGAAGGCAGCGATCATCACGATCCACACGCAGGCGGAAATCGATGCAATCGTGCAGGCGCTGCGCACGAATTACCCCAAGCTGGTCATCGTCTCGCGCGCCAAGGACGCGAACCACGCGCGCCATCTCTACGAAATCGGAGTCAGCGACGCCGTGCCGGAAACGATCGAAGCGAGCCTTCAGCTTTCCGAGGCCGCGCTCGTCGGACTCGGCATCCCGACCGGCCTCGTCATCGCATCGATCCATGAAAAGCGCGATAAGTTCCGCACCGAGCTTCAAGGCGCCGCGAAAAAAGCCGGCACCGAAACTCGCGCACTGCGAAGCCGCAAGGTGCTTTAGAGTGCTTCCGGAAAAGTGGGAACCGGTTTTCCGGTAAGAAGCACGATCAACAAAAGGGTCTAGGCGCTTTCAATCGACGATTCAAACGGCGTCGCACCGAGCAAGCGCCGCGTCACGGCCACTGCCTGGCCCAATCCGGCGCGGCGACATTCTGAAACCGCAACGGAGCGAGATCGGCAACGAGCGTCGCATTCTCAACCGGGTCCAGAACCGGCTCCTGAGCCGATACCGCCGCGAGCCGATAGAGCTTGCCGTCGAGTGCGAACAGCAGATCGCCGTTCGACTGCCAGTCCGCCCACGAACATTTTTCGATAAGGCGAATGCCCACGCCCTCGCGAAGCACCTCGAAGTCCTCGACATACCACGGCCCGTTCTTCTGATAGATCGCACGCAGAAATCGCCTTAAGACAAGCCCGCTCTTCGGCGACGGCCGATCATAGATCTCAGGCGCATTGAACAGCCACGCATAGCCCGATTGCCGATATGGGCCCGCGTCGCCCTCGCTGACGAAAACCCATCCGTCACGTGTGATCCGCTCATGATGCACGGGATTGTCCTCGCCGCGTCCCGCGTGCTCGCTCCATCGGCGCACTTCGAAATTTCCCGGCCGCCTCAAAGGCTCGTCCCCGAGCGGATGCCAACGCGCCTTGGGGACGCCTGGAATGACGGGCGCTTTGATGTCCAGATGATTGAGCCCAATGACGCGCGGCGTTTCGAAAAGACCGCCCCCGCCCCACGCGTCGCCTTTCGGCCAGAGCGCCAGCGCAGTCAGATACGGCGTGCGGCTGACGGCCGTCCAAGTCTCGAAAGGCGCCTGCCACTTGGCCGCAAAATAGATCAGCAGATCGCCATCGGGCGAGAGATCGCAGCGCCGCTCATAAATGCGCCCATTGAACCATTGCCCCGGCTCTAGCCGGTCGTGATCGAGCCACCAGCGGAGCGCCAGCACCTGCTTTGACGGACCGCGCCGAAAGACAACGGCCGATCGCCCGTCCCGCGCAAGGATCGCATAAATCCGGCACGACGGTTCGGTTGCAAACGGGGTTGCTCCATCCGTCGCGACACGACCTCACACGTCCAAGTTCGACACGTTGAGCGCGTTTTCCTGGATGAATTCACGGCGCGGCTCGACGACATCGCCCATCAGCTTGGCGAAAATTTCATCCGCCTCCGCGAGATCGCCGACCTTCACCTGCAAGAGCGTGCGAACATCCGGATCGAGGGTCGTTTCCCAAAGTTGCTCGGGATTCATCTCGCCCAGACCTTTGTAGCGCTGCAGCTCGATGCCCTTGCGGCCCGTTGCATAAACGGCATCGAGCAGCGACCGCGGCCCGAACACGGCTTCGACCTTGTCCTTGCGCTTCAGCTTCGCGGGCTTGTCGTACACTTCGACGAGATGCGCGTGACGCTCATTCAAGCGTCGCGCGTCGAGCGAACCCAACAGCGCGCGATCGAGAAAATGCACCTCCGTCACGCCGCGAACTTCGCGTTTGAACACGAAGCCGTCGTTGCCGAAGCGGCCTTCCCACCCGGTCTCCATTTCTTCCGAGATATCGTCGAGACGCTTTGCAACGCGCGCCGCCGCCGCAGTCGCCTCCGTCGCCGACTGCAGGTACGCGGGATTAAAAATACCGCCGATGGCGCCCTGCTCCACGACATTGCGATTGTAACGCGAATGCAGGCCGTTGATGCCGCCCGAAATCTGCCGCGCTTGCTCGACGATATCGCGAAGATCACGCCCCGCACGCTCGGTGCCGTCGCCGGTCACCAGAACCGCGTCGACGAGACCTTGATCGATAAGATAATTTTCGAGCGCGCGTTCATCCTTGAGATACGACTGCGCCTTGCCCCGCGCGACTTTGTAAAGCGGCGGCTGCGCGATGTAGACGTGCCCCTTGTCCACCAGCTCCGGCATTTGCCGATAGAAAAACGTCAGCAGCAGCGTACGGATGTGTGCGCCATCGACGTCGGCGTCGGTCATGATGATGACCTTGTGATAGCGCAGCTTGTCGAGCTTGAACTCATCGCGGCCGATGCCCGTGCCCAGCGCTGCGATAATATTCGTCACCTGCTCCGACGACAGCATCTTGTCGGTGCGCGCCCGCTCGACATTCAGGATCTTACCTCGGATCGGCAGCACCGCCTGGAACTCGCGCTTGCGGCCTTGCTTCGCCGAGCCGCCTGCGGAGTCACCTTCGACGATAAAAACTTCAGTCTTCGACGCATCGCGATCCTGGCATTCGGCAAGCCCGCCCGGCAGCCGCAGCCCGTCGAGCGCACCCTTGCGCCGCGTCAGATCGCGCGCCTTGCGTGCCGCTTCACGCGCCAGCGCCGCCTCGACGATCTTGCCGACGATGACTTTCGCTTCTTTCGGATGCTCTTCGAACCACGCGCCGAGTTGATCACCGACCGCTGACTCGACCACCGGCTTCACTTCCGACGAAACGAGCTTGTCCTTCGTCTGAGACGAAAACTTGGGGTCCGGAACTTTGACCGAGAGCACGCACGTCAAACCTTCACGCGCATCATCGCCGGAAAGCGAAACCTTCTCCTTTTTTGCGAGCCCGGTTTCTTCGGCATACTTGTTGACGATACGCGTCAGCGCGCTCCGGAACCCGGCGAGATGCGTGCCGCCATCCCGCTGTGGAATGTTGTTCGTGAAGCACAGCACCGTCTCATGGTAGCTGTCGTTCCACCACAGCGCCGCCTCGACGGTGATGCCGTCCTTTTCGCCCAAAACCATGATTGGATCGGGGAGCGCCGAAGACTTCGAGCGATCGAGATAGCGCACGAAAGCTGCGGTACCGCCATCGTATACGAATTCCTGCCGCTTGACATCGGCGTGGCGCGCGTCGGTCAAAACGATCTTGGCCCCGGAATTCAGAAACGCCAATTCGCGCAAACGATGTTCGAGCGTTGCGAAATCGAATTCCATGACATTGTGAAACGTTTCGGTGCTTGGCAGAAACGAGACTTCCGTTCCGCGCTCACCATTGGCGTCACCGACGACCGAGAGCGGCGCAACCGTGTTGCCGTTGTGAAATTCGACAAAGTGTTCTTTTCCGTCGCGCCAGATCCGGCATCTGAGCCATGACGACAATGCGTTGACGACCGATACGCCGACGCCGTGCAGACCGCCCGAAACCTTGTAGGAATTCTGGTCGAATTTGCCGCCCGCATGCAGCTCGGTGAAGACGATTTCGGCGGCCGAGCGCTTCGGAACCTGATCGTCGTCGTTCTTGATGCCGGTCGGAATGCCCCGCCCGTCATCGCGCACGGTGCACGAGCCGTCGGGATTAAGCGTGACCTCGCAACTCTTCGCGTGACCGGCGAGAACCTCGTCGATGCCGTTATCGACGACCTCGTAAATCATGTGGTGCAGACCCGACCCGTCGTCGGTGTCGCCGATGTACATGCCCGGGCGTTTACGGACCGCATCGAGCCCCTTCAGCATCTTGATGCTGTCCGCGCCGTAGTCGTCAGGCGCGGGCATTTTCTTCAGCGGTTGAGCGGTCATTTTTTGCTTTTCTCAAGGGACAGAAACCAGACCGCTTTAATACCACAAAAAGCCTTCAACCGCCGCATGAAATCGATTCAATCAGCCGTAAAAAAATCTATTCTTTTCATTGCCTTGTGTGTGACCGTTTGTCCCTTGGGAGCGCCTTATTCCGAAACCGTGATTTTGCCCTCCTGAACGGCCCAGAAACGCGCCCGATCCGCAAGCGCATCGAAGGCGTTCTTATCCGTGCCGGTCATCCACGCCTGCGCGCCGAGATGCAGGATTTCGTCGAACAGCGCGGCGCGCCGGTCGGCGTCGAGATGCGCCGTAATTTCATCCAGCAGCAGGATCGGTGCCGCGCCTTCCTGGCGCTCGGTCAGAAGTTCCGCGTGCGCCAGGACGAGGCCGAGCAGCAAAGCTTTTTGCTCTCCTGTCGAACAGTGCCGCGCGGCAAGTTCCTTGGGACCGTGCTCGACGATCAGATCGGAACGATGCGGCCCGTCGAGAGTCCGCGACGCCGCCCGGTCGCGTTCGCGCGTTTGCCGGAGCGTTTGCGCATAAAGATCTTCCGCCTCGACGGCCGAGAGGCGTTGCAAGCTGTCCTCGATGCTGCCTTCGAGCCGGAATGACGACCACGGAAACGCGGAGTCTGGATCGCGCTCGCGCCGTTTATCGACGATTTGCACCATCGCCGCGACCGCTTCGAGACGCGCCGCCGCGACGGCAACACCCGTCTCCGCCATCACGCGTTCGAAGCCCGCAAGCTGCGAGTCATCGCGCACGCCATCTGCGAGCAATCGGTTGCGGCTCGTCATCGCCCGTTCGAAACGTCCGGCAATCGTGCGATAACCATGATCGAAACAGAGGATCAGGCGATCGAGAAACCGCCGCCGCTCGGACCCTGGCCCGGTAAAGAGCCCGTCCATCGCTGGCGTCACCCAGACGATTTCGAGATAATCGGCGAGCACGCCGGAACTCGTCTGCGCCGTTCCATCAATGCGCACGATCCGCCCGCGCTCCGATGAACCCCGCCCACTCGCGCCAGCATGGCTCAGCGCCTCGCGGCCCGGTGGTGCAAGTTCCATCGTTCGTCGCGGCTCGCCCCGGTCAAATTCCCCTCCCCCTTGCGGGGAGGGGTTAGGGGTGGGGGTATCGTTCTCGACACCACCATTGGGAGCCGCTCGACCCTGTAAGCCCGTGCCGATATCCGCCGCCCCGGCAAGCGTATGCGCGCGCGCCGCGACCGCGAAACCGCCGTCGCCTCGAGCCCGCGCCAGATCGCTGAACGGCACGCGCCTGAGCCCTTGCCCCGGCGCCAACAGCGACAGCGCTTCGAGAAGATTGGTCTTGCCCGACCCGTTGGCCCCGACGATCACCTGCGGCCCGGCGTCTGTCGTGACGTTCGCCGCCACATAGCTGCGAAAATTCGTCAGCGCCAGCCGCTCGATCCAGAGTGCGTTTGTGCGGGCAGTCTCTGTGATCACTTCAAGAGAACCGGCGGTAATCCCCCTCCCCCTTGCGGGGAGGGGTTAGGGGTGGGGGTAGCTTCCCTCGCCAACGCATTGAGTGCGCCGGGCACACTTTCCATCACGCCATCAACATTTATAGCAACATCCATATTGCTGAACCGAAGCGCCACGAATCCTTGCGCAGAGATAACAGTGACAGCGCTTCGAGAAGATAGTCTGTCCAACTCGTTGGCTCTGACGATCACCTGCGACCCGTCGGTCGTGACGCTCTCCGCCACATAGCTCCGAAAATTCGGCACCGGCCGCTCGACCCAGAGCGTCAAAACGGTATCCCGTCCAGAATCTTCCGCTTGGCTGCCTGGAGCTTTGCCGATGTCCGCTCATCCTTTGCCAAAATCGAATTGATCTCTTCAGCGATTTTTTCGGCGGCACGATCCCTGCGCGGAAGCGCTTGCTGCTTTGAAATAAAGCCTGTTGGATCTTCGCCCATCTTCAAAGATATGATCTTGACGCCCCTCGCGTATGCAAACCCGATTTCCTGTTGGGTCCACACGCTTTCAGAGAAGCCTCGGGTATGAATTGCTACAAACGCATCCATCGCGCGAAGCGCTCGCTCAATTTCCGCTTGCCATTCAAGAGTGGGCTCAATGTCTTCATGAGCGACAAATCCACTGATCGAGTAGGACGCCAAGCATTCCTTAAGTCTGGTTGCTTTATCGCGATGATCAGAAAGATGGCTTATGAACATCTTTAAGTCAGTCGTATCGATCCAATTTTGCGGGTCGCCGATTGCCGCCGGAGAACCCGTAGGGAACCCCACATCGAGTTCCCCTGCCATCTTTAAGAGGGTGGCCTCATCTACCGACCGCAAAGCCTCCTTCGAGTAAACCCACTTGCTATTAGTCGACACACATTGAGGTTTCTCGACCTTGTAGTGAGCCAGAAAGATATCAATTTCGGCATATCCGAACCGCGCTTGAAGCTCGCGGCCCATTTTGTCGATAAGAGAAATTCGATCAGATGCTCTCATCGTGGCATTGCATCCACGGCCGCTAGTCTTCTAAACCCGCATCGGCATCAGAACGTAAAGCGCGTTGCCGTCGCCGCCGTCGCGGACCATCGTCGGCGAACCGGGATCGGCGAGCAGGAAGCGCGCATCCTCGCTTTCGAGCTGATCGGCGATGTCGAGCAGATAGCGCGCGTTGAAGCCGATCTCCAAAGGCCCAGCGCTGTAGCCGACCGTAATTTCTTCCGTCGCGCTGCCGCCTTCCGGATTGTTCACGGTCAGGATCAGCTTGTCCTTCGCGACGTTGAGCTTCACCGCCCGCCCGCGCTCGCTCGCAATCGTCGATACGCGATCGACCGCGCTCTTGAACGACGCGTTCGGCACTTTCATTTCTTTGTCGTTGTTGTGCGGAATGACGCGGCTGTAATCCGGGAACGTGCCGTCGATCAACTTCGACGTCAGCATGACCGGCCCGATCTCGAACCGGACTTTCGTCTGCGAAACGCCGACTTTCACCTTGGCGCTCGAATCTTCGAGAAGCCGCGCAAGCTCATGCACCGTCTTTCTCGGCACGATGACGCCCGGCATGCCTTCCGCACCTTTGGGCAACGACAGCTCGACCTGCGCCAGCCGATGCCCGTCCGTCGCCACCGCGCGCAACGTCTTCGTGCCCGCCGTCTCCGCCGGATGCAGAAAAATGCCGTTGAGATAATAGCGCGTCTCTTCCGTCGAGATCGCAAACCGCGTTTTATCGATGAGACGTTTCAGGTCGCCGCCCTCGATCGTGAATTCATGTCCGATCTCGCCAACCGCAAGATCCGGAAAATCTTCCGCCGACAGCGTCTGCAGGCTGAAACGCGAATGACCCGACGTGATGGTCAGACGTTCCTTGTCGCCGTCGCGCTTCATCTCGATCTCGGCGCCGTCGGGCAGCTTGCGCACGATGTCGTGCAGCACGTGCGCCGGAACTGTCAGCGTGCCGGGCGTCGAAACCTTCGCGCCGACGCTCTCGCTCACTTCGCGTTCGAGGTCCGTCGCCTTGAACATCAGCGTCTCACCGGACGCCTTCAGCATGACGTTCGAAAGAATGGGAATAGTCGTCCGCCGCTCGACGACACTTGTCACATGGCTCAGCGCCTTCAAGAGTTCCCCACGTTCAATCTCGAGACGCATGTCTGTCCTCAGTTCTGATTTCGGAGAGCGCGTGAAGCGGCGGCAGCGGCACGCCGCCGGTGACGATCACACGCAAGGGAATGTCTGCGGGCGCCCAGAACCGACCAGAAGCGGCTCGGCACTGGAATCGCCCACGGGTGGCGATCAGAGCCGAATGGGGCTCATTTTTCAAGCCAAGATGTACCAGCTAGGCGGCCTTTAGCGTTACAAATCATGCACGAGCGCCAAAAACAGCAAGGCCGGCCTTCCGAGGGCTTGGAAGGACCGGCCTCGCGCCGTTGAGGTCGCGGCTTGGGGACGCCGCGATCGGTGTCTCGGTTAGGGTCCGATCAATGCCAAATCAATGGTTGAGCAGACGCTTCAGTTCCTCGAGCTCATCGCCGAGATGCGGATTTTTGGTGATCTCGCCTTCGATCTTGCGGATCGCGTGCAGCACCGTCGTGTGGTCTCGGCCACCGAACCGGCGCCCGATCTCAGGAAGCGAACGCGCCGTCAGGTGCTTGGCGAGGTACATGCCGATCTGGCGCGGCCAGACGACCGACCGATGCCGCCGCTGGGACAGGAGATCGCCCTTCGACACCCCGTAGTGGCGCGAGATGATGCGCAGAATGTCCTCGATCTTGATGCGCCGCGGCTCGAGGTTCTGCACCAGATCGCGGATCACGGTCTCGGCGATGTCGAGCGTGATCGGCGTCCGCATGTACTGCCACGTCGCGTAGAGCCGCGTAACCGCGCCTTCGAGCTCGCGCCCGTTCTCCGTTAGCCGCATGGCCAGCAGATCAACGACATCGCGCGACAGCGCGAACGACGGGTCGGCAGCTCGCTTTTCGCCAAGACGCTTTTCGAGAACCTTGAGGCGCAGCTCATGATCGAGCGGAACCAGCTCGGTGACGAGCCCGCGCTGCAGACGCGAGCGCATCCGCTCATTGAGGCGCTCAATCTGGTTCGGCGCACGAGCCGACGCGACAACAACCTGCTTCCCGCCATCGAGCAGCGCGTTGATGATATGGTCGAACTCTTGCTCCGTGCGTTCGCCCTGCAGGAACTCGAGGTCGTCGATCAGCAGCATATGGATGTTGCGAAAACGCTCTTTGAACGCCAGCGGATCGGAGGAGCGCAGCGCCTCGACGAATTGATAGCGAAAGCGCTCGGCCGTCAGATACAGCACCTGCGCGCTCGGCGCCCGCCGCTTCACTTCCCAGGCAATTGCCTGCAAAAGGTGGCTTTTGCCGAGCCCGACGGCGGAATGGATGTAAAGCGGATTGTAGCCGGGAGCGTCCGTCAGAACCGTCTCGGTAACCTGCGTCGCGCCGGCATGCGCCATGCGGTTCGAAGCGCCGACAACGAAGCTGTCGAAAGTATAGCGCGGATCGAGCGGCGACCCTTCAAGTCCACCAGCCGAGGTGCGCTGCGCCGGAAGAACCGGTGGCCTGAGCACCGAAACGCGCGGTGGAGCTTCGGCTTGCGAAGCAGACGCCGGGGCTTTGTCCATGTTCGCGGTTTCAGAGCGCGTGTCCAGCGGACGCTGCATGGCGACACCCGGCTGCCGCCAGACGACTTCGACGCGCTCGGCCGTCGCGAATTCGACGCGAGAACAATGCAGCAGACGCTCAGCATAATGCTCCTGGATCCAGTTCCGCACGAACTTGACCGGCACCGAGACTTTGACGACGCGACCGTCGAAATCCTCGAATTCGAGGCTCTTGAACCAGCTCGAATAGATTTCTTCTCCGAGCTGTGCCCGAAGCATGGCGCGAACTTTCTGGCCACGGCCCTCAACCGCACCAGTTGCCGTCTGAACAACAGCCGTCCCCTGCGCACCGCTTACGCTCTGCGCCTCAGTCGTCTTTGCTGCCTGCATAGTGATTACTCCCGCTATTTACGCGGGACGCCGGCCCTAGGCGTCCCCCCGAATGTGCGCCACATGCCCAAAACCCTCTGAGCGATGCAGCACGACCCCATGCACTTTCAAAAATCTGGGTGCTAACCCTGCACCCAGGCCAGCCCGGCCTGCCTCCAGCCGGCAATCTGGTTGCGATGACGGTTGGTATCGATTGGCCCCTCGAAACCTTCCGCCACGTTGTAACAGCGCCGATACCCCGACGCCGCCATTGCCTCTGCTGCCCTCAGGCTACGAGCGCCCGAGCGGCAAATGAAAAAAATCTGATCGTCCTTCTCGACACCGCGAGCTTTGAGCGTTTCATCCAGCCGATCTTTGAAATCCGGGACGGTCCGGCTGTCGGGGAATGTCTGCCATTCCATCAACACCGTCTCGCGTCCCAAGCTGCTCAAGTCGGGAACTCCGACGAACGCCCATTCGGCGCGCGTGCGAACATCCACGAGAACGGCTTTCGGATCGGCGTTTAAACGCCCCCACGTTTCAAGGACTGAAACATCCTCGACGCGGGAAGCTTCGATGTTTTCCACGAGCCCCCTCTCACGCTTTACAAGAATATCTAAAGATCCACACAAGACTTCCCCGAGTATAATTCGGGGAAGCCTTTGCCACTGGATGTCTGCAAATAGCAGAACACCCTGACTGAACAGAGATCTTTATCTATTTCGACGATGCTTCTGAGGCTTGGACTTAGCCGAAACTTCAGATGCTACGCACGCTGACTTTTCACAGTGAACGATCGCATTTACCCCGCTGCCATCCACTGCATATTAACTAACCGCTAACCCATTTTTCGACAAGCGTTCCGATCATCCAAATCGCGCGGAGGCAGGCTCGGAAACTTATCCACAGCTACCCTGGAGAACCGAGGTTTGATCGCAGGCCCTGTGCAAAAATCGCTGACTCATTTGGAGATTTCGCCACTGATCCAACCCGCGAAAAAATCGTGTTGCATCGTCACGTCACCGTCATTTTGCGCTTGCTTTCGCCCTGCGACAAAATCGCCAGCGAGTCTTTCCGGGCGCGCGAAACAGGTCTCTGACGCGCGATTCCAGAGGGTTAATGACATTTAAAAAACAAACGGGCCCTCGAAGGGCCCGCTCTTTACCGTAGCGAATATGCAACAGGGAGAAAAATTGCCCCGCAGCGCATCAAAGGCTGTCAGGCCGACATGGCCTTGACACGCTGAGCAAGCCTCGAAACCTTCCGGCTGGCGGTCTTCTTGTGCATGATGCCCTTCTGAGCCGTCCGCGCGAGAACCGGCTCGGCTGCGGCCAGCGCCGCATGGGCCTTACCCTGATCTCCGGCCTTGATCGCTTCTTCGACTGCACGAATTTCGCTCTTGACGCGCGTGCGGCGTGCTTTGTTGACGTCCGTGCGGCGGATCATCTGGCGCGCGGCTTTTTTTGCCGACGACGTATTAGCCATGGAAAAGTCCTTACTGCTGGTCAAAGGCGCCGTCCGCCGCCTTGGAAAGGCAAAACGGCGGCTGCGGGCTGAGAAAAACTAATCGGCCCGGATTTTTGCCCAGGCGTGCTTGACGCGCGGTATAGCGGTCGGCCATTCGCCGGTCAATTAATACGCTCGCTCTGAATACGCATTTTCTTGGAGGTTTGCGCTTTTTTGAGCCAAGCGGCGGTTCAACGCAGGCCCCCGGGATACACGGCCGGATATAAAGGCTAATGAAGATGCTGCCTGTGCAGCCATAGCGATGGGGGTATCTGAAGGATGCTGTCACTGATTGGATGGCTGTTTGGTTTGGCGATCGCAACCTGCGCGACCGTACTGACGGCAGGCCTGCTGGACCCCAAACTGCACATCACCGCCTGCGCACTCGTCGCCCTGGCGATCACCCTGCTCGCGATCCATGACCATCAGCGGCTGATCAATAGCGGCGCCATGACTAACGCCATCGGCAGCTCCACGGCCCGCTATCTTGGACTGGTGTGGGCCTGGGGAGCGCTATCCGTGCTCGCCATTTATCTTTTCGTGCTGGAGAAAGTCTGGCCGGAATGGTGGCAGTTCTTCATCGGATTCGCGTTCGCGGCCGTCGCCAGCATTGCCTTCTCCACGCTGCTCGATCGCGATCGCGCCGCTGGACGCTCGGACCCGATGCTGACGAAGGTCGGCCGCATCCTCGCGCAGGTCCAGATCGTCGGCATGGCGGTCGGCATCATCAGCCTTTTCGTCGATCATAAATTCCCGCGCGACGTGACCCACGCGGATTGGGCCGGCAACAACATCCTGTTCTTCGGCGCATTGGCAATCGCCGCGATCAGTCTCGACGCTTTACGTTCGCCGGCGCACGTGTGATGCAGTCCGGGACATAGTCCTTTCTCGGATTCCATTCGCATGTCCTTACGCCCTCCCCTGCCGTGGCTGCTCGCGACCCTTCTCGCCGCCTTGGTCGCCATGTACCTCGCCACAAACGGATTGCAAAAGGCCGAAGCGGCGACCTCCGCCGCCGCATTCGCGATCCTTCTCGTCATCGCCGGCTTTCGTACGAACGCGCCGCTCTGGCGGCGTCGAGCCGCGAACATTGCAACGACGCCGCGACAAGCGCTGTGGCAAACGACGTTGCTCATCATGCTCGCGTATCTCTGGTGCGCACTCGCATTTTATGCCGTCTATCTCGGCACGACGCTACGCTGGCAGCACGGCTGGGAATACGCTTCGGCGATGCTTCTCGTCGCCGTCGGACACGCGATTTATCTCTGGCGCCTCGACGATCCGAATGCCGCGGTATCGACACCGAAGGCGGTTGGCCGCGCCGTGGCGATGGCGGCTTTGCAGGCCGTCACGATCGCATGCGGATTAATCTGGCTCATCCAGTCGGGAAAGCTCTCGTCGGTGAAAGGCGACTGGGCCGCGAACCAGCTGTTCCTCGCGGGAGGCTTCACGGTGATGTGCCTGAGCGTCATCATCGTCAAAACCCACGCCTCGCTCAGCGAGCGTTCGGCGCGCTGAGCGAGCCCTAGCGCTGGCAGCGCGGACAATAAAAGCTCGCCCGGCCCGCATGCACCACGCGCCGGATCTCGCCGCCGCATCCGGCTCTGCGGCAAGTTTCCCCAGCGCGATCATAAACGGCGAACGAATTCTGAAATCCACCGGACGCCCCGCTCGCATCGCGATAATCGCGCAAGGTCGATCCGCGCGCCGCGATCGCCTGTTCGAGAACACCTTGAATCGCCGGAACGAGTTTCCTCGCCCGCTCGGTCGCTTCGCCGCGCCGATCCGCCAGCGCCCGCGCCGCACGGTTCGGAGACAGGCCCGCGCGAAACAGCGCCTCCGCGACGTAGATGTTTCCGAGACCGGCGACGACACGCTGATCCATCAGAAAAGACTTCAGATTGGCCTTCTTTCCACGCGCCCGCGCCGCGAGATAATCCGCCGTCAGCTCCGGCCCCAGCGGTTCGACACCGAGCCCGCGAAACAGCGGATGCGCGGATCTCTCCGCATGCGGCATCATGACCATGAAGCCGAACCGACGCGGGTCGTTGTAGACGATGCGCGCGCCGCCCGAGAGCGTCAGCATGACATGATCGTGCACCGGATCGGCACCGACGCTGTTCGCGTAGTCCCCCGGCGTATCCGCCCGCCCCTTTTCCAAAATCGTAAAGCGCCCGGTCATGCCGAGATGCATGACGAGGTCTTCGCCGCCCGAAAGCGCTGCGATCAGATATTTGGCCCGCCGCTCGAGCCCGACGATCCGTTGACCGACGAGCCGTTCGGCAAATCGCTCCGGAAACGGAAACCTCAGGTCGGGACGGCGGATTTCGGCTGCGGCGATGCGCCGTCCGGCGACAACCGGCTCAAGGCCGCGCCGGACCGTTTCAACTTCGGGCAGTTCGGGCATAAAGGTCTAAGCTACGATTGACGCTAATTTGGAGAGACGATAGCGCGCCTCGTCCGGGACCGCTATCTTGACCGACATGATCGAAAATACCGCATCCCAGTCAAACGACGAAAACACGGTTTCGTTCGGCTTTCGCGCCGTCCCCGAAGGTGAGCGCCAAGGCCTCGTCAACAGCGTCTTCGCCTCCGTCGCCGAGCGCTACGACCTGATGAACGATCTGATGTCGGGCGGCCTGCACCGGCTTTGGAAGCGCGACCTCATCACCATGTTGAATGCGCCGCGAAGCGCAACGCCCTTCCGGCTGCTCGACGTGGCTGGCGGCACCGGCGACATCGCGATCCGTTACGCTGAGGACGGAGGCCCCGCGACCACCGCCGTCATCTGTGACATCAGCCCCGAGATGCTGAACGTCGGCCGCCGCCGCATCGAGACCATGGGCCTTGCCGATCGGATCACCTGCATCGAAGGCAACGCCGAAGCTCTTCCCTTTGAAAGCGCCAGCTTCGACGCCTACACGATCGCCTTCGGGATCAGAAACGTCACCCACATCGACCAGGCGCTGGCGGAAGCCTATCGCGTGCTGAAGCCCGGCGGGCGATTCCTCTGCCTGGAATTTTCCGAGTGCCAGGTTCCGCTCCTCGACCGTCTCTATGATTTCCATTCGTTCGAGATCATACCTCGCCTCGGCAAGCTCGCCGCCGGAGACGCTGAATCCTATCGCTATCTCGTTGAGAGCATTCGCCGCTTCCCGAAACAGGAAGCTTTTGCAAACCTCATCCGAAACGCCGGATTTTCGCGCGCCAGCTATCGCAATCTGACCGGCGGGATTGCCGCGATTCACGGCGGCTGGAAGATCTAATCGGCCACACATCAACGGCGTTTTATGCGTCACGGCACGACTTGAATTGACCGTGACCAATGCCACTCATAGCCTCCGCGCGCACGGGGAGAAGAATTTTTTCTTCTATCGGAGGAGATGGAACTCATGAACAAGAAAGTGCTGATGTGCGCCGCGCTGGCAGCCGCTATGTCGTTCGGCGCCGGCGTTGCCAACGCAGGATGCGTGACGAAGGGCGCCGTAGCGACGTCGTCTTCTGCGGATTCCGCCAAATGGTACGCCTTCGAAACGATGGTGCAGTCGGTGAGCTGGGGCCTGTGGCCGGGCTTCCTCGCAACCGGCAACGTCGAGGGCTACAAGGTCGTAAACAAGCGTTACAACTGCCGTCCCGACGGCGGCATGACCACCTGCCACGGTCGCGCGACGTTCTGTAAGCGCTAAATATCCGCAGACTTCATATATTTTGAACGGCGCCCGCCGAAAGCTTGGGCGCCGTTTTTGTTGTAGGAACCCTTAGAGGCTCGCATCGCGATTTGAAGCACGGCGATTAACGGTCTTTACCCCTCCCCCCGGCGACTTCACTTGACCGAAACTCTTTGAGGCGCATTGTGCAGGCCTCGGCGGCTCGTCCGCGACGACAGGACGACGAATTCTGAGCCATGGCCGGAGCACTTCTCAATTCTTTACGATTGGCGCGCGCCGGATTCGTGCTGGCGCAGCACGGGATCCGCTTCGTACCGCGCGGCGTGCCGGTGCCGCTGCCCCTGAAGATCGCCCGCGCTCTGACAGTCCCGATCCAGCTCGTTACCGCTCCGTTCCGCCGCGATGTTCCGCGCGCCTCCCGCGTTGCATCCGCACTGAGCGAGCTCGGGCCGAGCTATGTGAAGCTCGGACAGTTTTTCGCGACGCGTGCCGACGTCATCGGCCCGGAGCTTTCAGCCGACCTGCGCCATCTGCAGGACAAGGCCGAACCGTTCTCCATGGCCGAAGCTCGCATCGCCGTCGAACGCGCGCTTGGCGGCAAGCTCGAAGATCATTTCATTGAGTTTGGCCCACCAGTCGCCGCCGCGTCGATCGCGCAAGTGCACAAGGCTTACATTCTCGAAGACGGCGTGAAAAAAGCCGTCGCCGTAAAAATTCTGCGGCCGAATATCGAGAAGCGTTTTCAGCACGACCTCGACAGCTACTATTTCGCCGCGCGCCTGGTCGAGCGCTTCTATCCGCCGGCCCGCCGCCTGAAGCCTGTTGCCGTGGTCGACAACCTGAAGCACACGACCGACCTCGAGATGGACTTGCGGCTCGAAGCCGCCGCCATCTCCGAAATGGCGGGCAACATCAAGGATGATGAAGGCTTCCGCGTTCCCAACGTCAATTGGCGCCGTACCGCCAAGCGCGTGCTGACGGTGGAATGGATCGACGGCACGCCGATCTCGCATCGCGACGCTTTGCAGGCGAAAGGCTTTGACACTGGCGCGATCGGCTTGACGGTGCTCCGCACCTTCCTGCGCCATGCGATGCGCGACGGCTTCTTCCACGCCGACATGCACCAGGGCAACTTGTTCGTCGACGACAACGGCATCGTCGTTGCCGTGGACTTCGGCATCATGGGCCGGCTGGGCCTCGCCGAACGCCGCTTCCTCGCGGAAATCCTGCACGGACTGATCACGCGCGACTACCACCGCGCCGCCGCCATCCATTTCGAAGCGGGCTACGTGCCGCCGCACCACACCGTCGAAGAATTCGCGCAAGCGATGCGCGCCATCGGCGAGCCCATCCAGGGACGCACGGCGGAAGAAATCTCGATGGCCGATCTCCTCGGCCAGCTGTTCGCCTACACCGAAGTGTTCGACATGCAGACGCGTCCCGAGCTGATCCTGCTGCAGAAAAGCATGGTCATCGTCGAGGGCGTGGCGCGCGATCTCGATCCGCTGCTCAACATGTGGATCGCGGCCGAGCCCGTCGCGAAGGAATGGATCGAATCCAATCTGTCGCTACTTGGCCGTCTCAAAGGCGCCGGTCGCGGCGCCGAGACGATCGGCGACATTCTGCTGCGCACGCCCGGCCTGTTGCAGAGGGCCGAGCAGACCCTCGTCGGATTTTCCGAAATGGCGCAATCGGGCCTGAAGCTCGACGACGCGACGCTTGAAAATCTCGCATCGCGTTCTCGCCATAACCGCATCACCGATGCGGCGCTCTGGGTGACCGCCCTCGCGCTGATCGCCATCGCATTAAAAATCTACGGCGTGGTCTGACGTTTCGCCTTGCGCGGCCCGACGAGATGCGTGCCATGCGCGATCGCCGCCGTGGCGCGCATCGTTGCAGCCAGAAAAACCGCTTCCGCGAGTTCGGCTTCCGTCACGCCCGCATTTTCCGCATTCGTGCGGTGCACCTCGAGACTGTAGGGACACTGCGTGGCGATAGCGACTGCGACCGCGATAAGCTCCTTGTAGCGCCGCGGGATCGTGCCCGGAGCCATCGCAGCACGATCGAAATTCTCGAATGCCGCCATGGTCGCCGGCGACAAGCTACGGAGCTGCGGCAGATTCGAAAGATTGGATATATCGTACATGAAAGAGGTTCCCTAAATCCGCAGAGTTGGCGCGCTTTAAAATGTCTTGAAGCGTTGCGGCGTTCGCGCGACTGATCAAGCATCGGAATTTCAAGTCATGCAAGAAAGGACCGCCCGATGACCGACCGGCCGCCGCTGCCCCCATTCACACGCGAGACAGCCGCGCAAAAAGTTCGCGGCGCGGAAGACGCGTGGAATCTGCGCGATCCCGAGCGTGTCTCGCTCGCCTACACAGTGGACAGCCGCTGGCGCAATCGCGCCGAATTCCCCGTCGGCCGCGCTCAGATCGTCGAATTTCTGACGCGAAAGTGGAACCGCGAACTCGATTACCGGCTGATCAAGGAGCTATGGGCGTTCGACAACAACCGCATCGCCGTGCGTTTCGCCTACGAATACCGCGACGACAGCGGCCAGTGGTATCGCGCTTATGGCAATGAAAACTGGGAATTCGACGCGCATGGCTTGATGGCAGTTCGCCATGCCAGCATCAACGACATGCGGATTTCCGAATCGGACCGCAAATATCATTGGCCCCTCGGACCGCGTCCGAAGGACCATCCGGGCCTGTCCGACCTCGGCCTCTGATCGCGATCAATTCAAGCAAAACTCGAGTAAGACGAACGCGGGCAAGCTCCCGCGTTCAACATTCAGAGTTTATCGATCAGCCTTCAGGCTCCGACCGAAGATCGCGCCGCCTTCGGCGCTCCGCGCCAATACGCCAGCGCGAAAATTGTGCACGCTGTCACTGCGTAGGCAATGAGCTGCAGTCCCGTCGGCCGATCCATATAGCCGATGAGCACGTGCAGCACGCGGCCCACCCAGCCATCCTGAGACAGCAGCCACGATGTATCCCAGACTTTTGTGTCCAGGATCTCGATGAAGCCCGCGTTCGAGAGTTGCTGCACGGCCGACGCAGCAAGCCCGGCAGCAAGAAGCGTCACCAAAACACCCGTCACCGAGAACATCCGTTTCAACGGAATAGCGGCCAGGCCGAGGTACAGAACGAGCGACACGATGGCCCCAAGCAACAGCCCGATTGCCGCCCCAAGCAAGAGCTCGCCCGCCGTATCCTTTCCCTGCATGACGATGCCCGTCATGAAAAGAACGACCTCGCTGCCCTCACGCATGACGGCGATCGCGACCGCAGCGCCGAGAGCAAACAACGACTGTTTTCCTGAAACGACATCGCTACCGAGCTGACGCAATTCCCGCGTCATCTCGCGCGCGTGCTCGGCCATCCAGACGACGTGCCAAGCCAGCATCACGACGGCAAAGAGCAGAATCGCCGCGACGAACAGTTCTTGTCCGCGCCCATCGAAGGCATCGGTAATTCTCGTCGCGAAAAGCGCGACGACCGCTGAGCCGACGATACCGGCGAGAATTCCGAGCGTAACGGCGCCGTTCCGCCCCGGCACGCCGCGCGAAGCCGCGAGCACGACGCCGACGATGAGACCGGCTTCGAGAACCTCGCGGAAGATGATGACGAGAGCTGCGAGCATTTAAGCCTCATTCCACGAGGATATGGCCGAGAGCGCTATCCATGTGAAACTCCCCGAAGAAGATGTAAGTGCCCGCTTCGAGAGGCTTGATACGGATGGTCGCTTCGCTGTTTCCGGCGATGATTTTTTCAAAGCCAATATCGTTGCTTTCAAATTCTTCCGGCGTCGGATCGAGATTTTTGACGATGATCTTCGCGCGCTGACCGGCTGGGAGCTTGACCGCCGCCGGATCGAACTTGTGATCCTTGATCTTGATTTCGATCTCAAGCTCTTCGGCCGCGTTTGCCGGCGCAACGGCGAAGCCCTGCCCGATCGATCCAACGACCACGGCGCAAACAACAGCAAAAGCGGGAAGGAAATAAGCGATCGAGTGCCCGATCGAGCGAAATGACATGTCGGCTCCCAATAAGTCAGGATTCAAGGTCCCGAGATCAGGTTTTATCTCGTTGAACCTATGCCAACAAAATCGGTCAAGAACAATACCCCCATCGTATGGCCCGCGCTCGTGTCGCGGATCAAGTCATTGGAATTGTTCCAAGTTTGTTGGCGGCCCGGACCTTGGTCGCCGATTCCTGCGCTTGTCATCCGGACGCGCGGTGACGACGTTCACGAGCGCGTCGCCACATAACTCGCGATCCGCACATTGCCGAAGCTCCGCGCATCGCCCTAAGGCAACGCGCCCAAAAGCAAAAACGAGCGACGACGTTTGAGCGAGCGCGGAACGACGGCAAAATCAGATCATTCGGGAAATGAATGCGTGCGGCGCTGAACGCATCCGTCGAAAGACCTCAGCCAGCGCAGCAAAAGCTCGGAGATGACACCAAGCGCTGAAAATAAAAACGCGCCGCTGGCACAAGGCACAGCGGCGCGTTTAAATTCTATAGAGGGTGCACTGATTGACTTCTTTTCTTCTAACGCGCTTTCCGGCTGGATCCGCATAGCGGAGTCGGAAAGCACAAAATCAAATGACGTCTCTGCAGACCTGGCAACGACCTACTCTCCCGCGTCTTAAGACGAAGTACCATCGGCGCAGGGGCGTTTCACGGCCGAGTTCGGAATGGGATCGGGTGCAGCCACCCCGCCATAATCACCAGGTCGGCGGAGACGTCATATGACTTCTATTCTGGTCTATTTCTGAATCTTACGCTCATCGTACGGCTGCGCCTCTTCGCGCCTCTAGGCGCCAGCGTCCAAAGGACGCCAGCACAAGTGCCGCCTGCCAGGGCCGCGTCACGCTTTAGGCGTGACATGCGGCGTAAGGCATAACGATGAGCATTGCTAAATGAGAGCAATCAAGCCAATCGAGTTATTAGTACCGGTAAGCTACACGCCTTGCAGCGCTTCCACACCCGGCCTATCAACGTGGTGGTCTTCCACGACTCTCGAGGGAGAACTAGTTTTGAGGTGGGTTTCCCGCTTAGATGCCTTCAGCGGTTATCCCGTCCGCACATAGCTACCCTGCTGTGCCGTTGGCACGACAACAGGTCCACCAGAGGTGCGTCCATCCCGGTCCTCTCGTACTAAGGACAGATCCTCTCAATTCTCCTACACCTACGGCAGATAGGGACCGAACTGTCTCGCGACGTTCTGAACCCAGCTCACGTACC
>Ga0172380_10001122_pt1 | contig 47537 bp, 66 predicted proteins | sample Leawe162metaG_FD_119747 | JGI IMG/M metagenome (GOLD analysis project Ga0172380, IMG submission 119747) | Leachate microbial communities from a municipal landfill in Southern Ontario, Canada - Leachate well 162 metaG | ecosystem: Engineered > Solid waste > Landfill > Unclassified | place... | reverse complement strand
TTTAGGTCACGACACTTTAGATTGTGGTAACTTATGAGTCACGACGATAAAGACCCTAAGGACTATAAACCGACTCAAATTAAGTTTATAAGATAAGTATATAACAGCGTTGTGACTTAATTAATTAGTTAGCTCACTTAGTTAGTTAGTTAGGACTTAGTTTAGGTTACTTAATTAGTTAGTTATAGTTAGTTTACCAAACTAATTAAGTCTTAAAAAGTCACTTAACTAACTCTTAACGCGTTGCTCAGAAGTTTAAAATATACCTTGCTTAACTAACTATAAAAAGTTACTATCAGGTAAACGACAAGCTAGGATTAGCTTTTATGTCTTTCTGTCCGTTAGGACTCCCAGAGAAAACAAAAAGATAAGTCCAGTTGTTGTTCACCTGAATGTAAACGTATGCTTAAAATATAGGCAGTCAAATATAACCCATTTAATATAGGAGATATGGGATCGTGAGAATAAATCTACAAGAGCAAGAGCGCAAAGTCCTATTAAGTAACATAGATAAATTAGTAAACAGTTGCACCGATAACTTAATAGTTGAATGCTTATACAGTTTGGCAGTTCAATTAAGTCCTAAGAACTCGCCCGAGTTAGATAAGTATACTAAGTTTTTATCAGATATCAGAGCGGTTTCAGGTCAAGAGATTGCACCTATGAATATCGGTGATCATTGTATTTTCAAAGCAACTAGTGGCTATTTTTATTTTAAGTTCAAAGATCAAGGTTTTGGTAAGTCTGCCAAAATAACTCATGCCGAATTGAAATCTCAATTTAACTTTACTTGGAATAGATCGATTGGGACCTGGCAGAAAAAACAAACTAATCTCGGTTTTAATTTAGATTTTTTCAATGAGGCAATGATCAGAACTTCAAGGCAAGACTTTGCGATCTTTAAGAGTAACAACTTATGATCAGAACTACCGATAAACTAATAACAACCAAATTAGGTCCAGCGTATTTAAGACAGATTGCTGTTAACAAATATTTAATTATTTATGCTGAGGCTGTTACTGCAAATAATTTTAAGGCGAAACACCGACATATAGTTGATGGTAAACGATTGAAGTCGATTTTAATTAAGGAAGTAAACTAGTATGAAACCTTATAAAAATAGATACGTTTTTAAAGTTATCCAACTGGACCAAAAACATGATTTAGGTCTCTGCTTTGGTCTTGCACCGAATCCCTTTGGATTTACTTTTGAGAGCACTGACAACGTGAAATTAAATAAACAAATAACGATACTGCTTGATGGTATCGAGAACGACAGCGAAGCAACTTCAATGCTTCGAGAATACATAAGGGGTAATTAATGTTAGAAGAGATTAAATACACGACTAAGTTTATAGAGTTTAAAGACTCAATGTTTTATTTCAAAGTGTCGATCAATGGCGAGTCGTTTGACTATCGAATGGGGTCTGGACATTGTACTCGACTAAATAATGATAAGACATCGGTGCAATATCGCATAACAGACTTAGAAAAAGACGATAGGATATCGATTTGCAAAGCCATTTACGGTTATCATAAACGACTAACCTCATACGACTATGAACAATTGCAAGTGATTTACATTAAAAGACCAAAGCTTGACGAAGTGTTAAATTGTTTATTTTTGGATAGTTCAGCGCATGAACAATGCTTTCAGGACTGGGCTTCTGACTTTGGTTATGATACCGACTCGATCAAAGCGAAGTCCACCTATGAGGCTTGCATCGAGAATTATTTTAAACTTAAAAAAGCACTGGGTAATAAATACTCAGAGATTAAAAAACAAATAGAGGAGTTAGAATTATGAGCAGAGAGTATACAACCAAATTAATAGAAATGATCGACGAAGGTTTACTAGATCGTAAAACAGTCTTGACCGCTTGTCTTAATTACATGAGCGAGGATGAGGTCAAGGAAATGATGGAAACTAACGAGTTTGTAGACAATGAGACCGATGACGATGACTCAGAGAATGATTAGCGTATCCTCTGCGCCACTAGAAAACCGATTTAAACTTAAACCAGTGAGTGGCTGCTGGAAAATCCAAGAAATTATCGGGGTCAATATCGTTGAGGCTCAAGAGATACCAGTCACCACAATGTGGCCCGGTTTATTTCCTAAGAGAAGTAACGCCATTAGACAGATTGAACAAGTTTTAAAAATAACATTAAACGAGAAACAAGTACGTAAGATTGCGTACTAACCACGAATAGAGGATAAAATGAGTTACAATAAAACCATGTTAAGAGTATGCGCTTTTGCGTCTACCGATGAGACCCGAATCAACCTAGCGTATTGTGTCCACGATGAAGCTAGCAAGGCTTTAGTCGCTACGGACGGACATAGAGCTATCTGGGATCGATCACTTTACCAGGACGCTGCAAAGCCTTTTAAAGCTAAGACCTATTTAAAGACTGGGGATTTAGTGTCACCTGACTGGGAAGGGTTCAAATATCCAAATATAAATAGCTTTAGACCTAATGAACCTGACTACTGTGAACCTATTGAGTTTGAGATATCAGAATGGATTGGTAAACTAAAAAGTAAACGAGCGGTTAAGTTTTATTTTGATATCGATGGTGCAATAAGTATCACTCCACTACCGGTGTCCGTAGCTATTGATATGAATTTAATGGTTCCTTTGGCAGGCGAGACTATCAAAATGCGGTTTAAATATAGTAGAGACGCTGAGGGTGAACTACATAAATTAGAGCCATTGGCACCTGTTTGGATAATTCTAGACGAGACTTGTGATATCGTAGTCATGCCATTGAGAGCGTAAAATGAGTAAAGATCGAGTTGAATTTTTCAAACAAATAATGAATCACCAAGACTATACCATAGCCGATTGGATTCATTTTTATAAAATAAAAAGAATGACCTATACTCAATGCCTTGAGCGTATCGTTTTAGATCTAGCATTACAAAAAGAATCTATGAGTAAAGAAATGCTAATACACTACGAGCGATGCCCATACGGTTCAAACTATGTCCGTCCACCCGATGACTTCAAGCCATTTAAATTCATCGAACCTAAACCTATAGGCTTTTTTTGGATGATGTTCTTTATATGGGTCATAGGGTTTATTTTATTTATAATTGCAAAGAGAGCGGGGTTGTTATGAGATTTTGGTTTACTTCTAAACTACAATTAATCGAAGAGAAATTGAAACTTGAGAGTGAAGTAAGACACTTAGAAAAAGTATGCACTGATCGATACCATGAGATCAGTTACCTTAATGAATTTATTAAAACTATCAAAGATGGTTTCGAGTTAGAAAAAGCGGAAATGCTTGAAGTGGTAAAAAAGAAAAATAGAGAGATCGTTTACCTCAAAGATATAGTTCAAGCTAAGGATATGATCATTGGTAAACTAGAGGGGGACCATGAACGTTTCACTAATTCGCGCTAGATCGATTAGCTGGTTAATTGCTGATTATTTACATAATGCAAAAAATCCTACTGCTAGTCGTGCAAAATATTTAGAATCACAATTTGAAAAGCTATCATTAGAACGTTTACAAAGGTTAGTCGATAAGACACCGACCAGTGATGAACGATCTACTGCTTACGAAATGGCTAACTATTTGATTGAGTTTGAGCGTGATGATTTTTATTTTTATTGCGATGAACCATCGGCAGACCATATTTATTATAAAGCATTCAAATTTTTAAACGGAACACTTGAGGCAACCAACGAGATACATCAAGCAAAGGAAGGTCGTAAATGAACCAAACAACTAGACAAGAATTACTTGTATCACTTTTGAAAAATATTAAGTCACTGGACCCTGAGACTAAAAAGCAATTGGCAAACGACTTATATATGTCAGTGAGTGAGCTTGATGACTTACTTTATGATTTGATTAAAGAGAGGTCTTTTTATGTCAAAACCAGGACCTTTTAGTAAACGCTCTGTTAAAATACTCTATGGTAAACGTCGAGCTAAGGTGAATTGGTTCGGTGCTGATTTGAATTTTATAGGTGTTAGATTTTTTTTACCCCGTAATTTGCACAGAGTCCTTCTAGCTTATCGAGCAACCAAGGGTATACCAATAGCCAGGCTTGTATCGATTGCGCTTTACCATGAGCTGAATAAAGACAATGCGTTTGATTTTGATATGGTGGCTAAGACTGAGTTTGAGGCTAGTAAATATACGCACCAAGGGTCTTTAATTTATAAATTCTTAGCCGATAACAAGGGTGGAATGGCTAAAGACTTATTACTAATGAGCGGTAGCTTGATAGGGATTCCAGATTTAGACGGTATGATACATGGCTTGCGTGAGCTAGTTGAGATCAATCTAGTCGAGGAAGTATTGAGTGTTGGTGGGTCAGACATACCTTGGGTGCAAATTAAAAATTACGTTCGAGAGGGTGACGTTTATGAAGTTAGAAGGAGTATGAGTCGATGACAAATAAAGTGCTACAAAAATTATATGAATTAAGACATGAGGTGGCCGCTTCAACTGAGGGTGGCGGTATCGTATCGATCACTTTAAGTAGAAAAGCGTTTAAGTTATTAGAATACGAGCTAAATAAGTCTCGATACGATAACGATGGACTACCTTACGAACCACTAAGCATGGTTTTTGGTATTGAAATAGAAATGGATCATACAACATGAGTAAAATGCAATTTATAGCTACTGATGATAACAAGATACCTGAACTTCGATGTTCAAGGTGTGCTAAATTTATAAAACCAAACTGTTATGACGAGAGATTTTCCGATGGTAAAAGACGGTTTCTTTATGAGCATCATTGTATGGTTTGGTTGACCGATGAAGAGTTAGATCTAATTATTTTAGAAGGTAAGGTAAAACCACATGAGATACGATGAACAGTCGGCAATGAGCCCCAATGAGTTAAAAGATTTTATGAAAACCTTCGGGTTTAGCATTAGGTCTTTGTCGGATTTACTTGGGGTGTCATATACCTGTGTTATCTACTGGACCACTGGTAAACGTAAGATTCCCGAGACTACTGCCAGGCTCATAAAATATTTCGAGCGACATCCTAACGCCATACTTGACTTTTAAAACGATACGTTATGGTATCGAGTGATGATAGAAGTAACCACACAACTATATGAGGAGTATAAAATGAGAGCAGGAGTTTGGAAACACGTTAAGAAATTTAAAGGTCAGGCATTCTTTGCAGGTTATGAAATGACTAGAGCAGGAAAGCGTATCGTTAAGTTTAAAAACGTAGCAACAGGTAAAGAAATGAGTCCAGTTTATAGCTCTATCGAAGTAGCTAAAAAAGCTGGATGGGTAAAGATCGTAGTATAAATGGACCCAGATAAGAATTAATTAAATGCGAGAGTAGCTTAGTTGGTTAAAGCACACAACTCATAATTGTGACATCGGTGGTTCAAGTCCATCCTCTCGTACCAACAACTAATTGGGGTGTGGTGTAATGGTAACACGCTTGACTTTGACTCAGGTATTTTAGGTTCGAGTCCTAACACCCCTTCCAACAACCAAAGGAAAACACCATGACAAAGAAACAGTTATTACATCGAGTAAGTATTTTAGAAACGGCTAACACTTCACTTCAAGGTACAATTAAAAACCGAGAAGACAGACTAGTTGAGCATTCAAATGAGATCGGTAGAATGCTAAAGGTTATCGATGACGTTGAAGCTGCCAATCGTGATCTGCACGTTAAGCACAACCTTCTACAAAATAAAATCAACCATCTTACTTCTGCTCTGAAAAGCACAACGAGTGTATTATGAGCGTTAGAGATGACGCAAAATTAAATTTAGAACTAGCAGGGTTGTTTAATAAAGACTCAGACTATGAAGGTATGATCGGCCATGCTGTGATGAAATTAGTAAACACCCATTTAGATGAAGGTCATTCCGGTTTTTCACATGAGCTTACTCTTCATATTTTTAACAAAGTAATTAAAGGACAAGCTCTAACAGCTAAGTACTGGGATTACAAAAAAGCTGAGATGGAAAAGTTTGCTGAAGAAAATATGGGTGAACCTTGGAAACCAGAATTAATTAAAGAAATTATAGGAGAGAGACCATGAGCGAAGTAAAACCAGAATTTAAAACCATAGGTGAACAGTTCCATGCTGAAGTGGCACCCCTGGTTAACGAACACACTCGAACGTATATCGTTGCGACTATCAATCACAATGGAGAGTCTCAAGTTATTATGAATGGTGCAGATTTGGATTTCCCTTGGCTTTTAAAACTTGCTGAGTTTAGATTTTCTGATCTACTTAGAGGTAAGAAAAAATGAGTAACTTAATGATTAATATTCGATTTCTTTTCTGGCATTTTAAAGTCGAAAAACAGACCTGGAAAATTAGTCTAACTTTTAATCCGCACCATTGGTCTCACAAACCTTATGCTGTTAAGAAACCGTTTGAAATATATGAATGGAATTTTAAATGAGTCAGGTTCACACTATTCGGACAGATACTTATATCGAGACAGCCAATAGTGACCACTTGCTTGAGCGCATCGAGCACATGAGAAAACTACTGGCTGAGAAAGATAAAGAAATAAAAGCTTTAAAAGTTGTTGTCAGTCACATGGAACAACTTTTAAAATTAAGTGCGTCTAATCGCTATGGGGAAAGTAAAACTTTATGAAAATGGTACACGCTTTAATTTTAGATGTGAATTGTGGTGAACCAAACTGTACTAATTGTCCTGGTTATGTTTACCAAATTAGAGAGACCGATATAGTCACAACCGAGTACCTTATCATCGATGAGTCTGACGTTTTTAAAAGTAAAGAAGAATGTCAAAAAGCGTGTCAAGAATCTAAACCAAAGTATATCGCTGCCTATGAGCGAATTTTAAAAGAGTCTCAAGGGATACCAGAAGGTGATAGAGGGTATCTACAATGAGTCTATACTTTTACGGACTACAATTAGTATTTGCGGCTATTGGTTTGGTAGTCGCTATTTGTATTTTGGTTGCGCTGATGGTTTTGGTAACTCCCTTTTTGTGGTTCCTAGATAGGATGATAGCATGAAATATTTCATTGAATTTTATAAAGATAAACCTAAAGCTGATGTCTACACCGAACACGTTGACGGTCTCGACGAGACTGCGATTGAAGCGATTGATCAGAAGTGGTTAGTCGCTAAACTTCAAAAAGATCTTAGCGAATTTCGACAATGTATGATCGAGAACGGTGACATAGCTTTAGTAGAATATATCGAAGCATTACTAGAGGAAATAAAATGAGTCATGAAGCAATGTGCGGCTGGATAGCAATAGGAACTCCATTTTTAATTTACGCTTTTTACCTAGTGGTGACTCGATGAAAAAAGAATATGCACTTCCGTTTACTTGCACCTGCGATAACAAGCAGGTTAAAATTCCTTTTAAGAAACCGTCACCCTATACCGGGTCAAGCTTCTCTTACAAGTGTCCAAATTGTGAGTCTGAGTTTATTATCAGGGTTATAAAAGAACATCACCTTGGTCAGTTTAAAGTCTTTGTTCGCAATGAATTTTTATCACCAAAGTTTAATGCAGTTATGGCTTTGAAAAATAAGCCTACTGTTTAAGTTCCCCATCAAGTCCTACAACCGTTAGTATTTTCCCACCTACTGAAGCGTCGGGGTGATCAACATCTCGAACCATTTCACCGTATAGACCATTCATTCTGAGTAGCTCTATCGCATCCCTGGCTCTAGTTGAGGACATAGAGTCATCGGATGATCTTAGTGCTGCGACGATACCTGATTGAGTAGCGTAGCGACCAGTGCGAATTGTATTTTTAATCATGATTAATGCTCGCTCTGCATCGCTATTAAAGTCTTGAGCTTCACGTTCTTTTTCTGCAAGCACCGCTTGACGAGCAAATAAAAATCCGTCTCGAACGATAATGAAAGGCTTATTATAAAGTGGAGATCCGTCTGTGAATTTACCAATATTACAAAGCATCGCAGACTTACCTTCCTCAAGTTCTAGTCCAGTTTTATCTCGATACTCTTCTGCATTCATGCTTTGTAAAACTCTCACAACCCGAGAATGCGAAGGAAGTCCAGTTCCTCCACGACCTGCGAATTGTGAGAGATCTTTTGAATTACTTGATTGCTTACCTATGTGGTTGATCATTTCAACACAAGCGTTGCTTTTCTCTTGCAGTTCACCCATGAATTTTGCGACTGCTTTATTCATATCATTTACACTGGACTCGCTACCCCAAAACGATGCGATAGGGTCCCATACAATCATTCGTGGTTGTAAGTCCTCGACTGCTTGCAAGACTTTATTAAGTGCATCGCGGTTTACAGTTAGGAAATTAAATTTATCTTTTGTTATTAGACAAAGGTCTGCATCTTTTTTAATTACGATACTCGATAAGATAACCTGGACCTTTGCTTCATTCTCTGGACTTCCGTCGAGCAACCCCATTTGATTTAATATCGCACCCACCATAGCCGATAGTTTGACAGCAGTATCTTCACCTGTAATGAACAACGTGCGTCCTGGTGAGTAGCAACGGAAACCAAGGAAAGGTTCCCCAAGTGCTAGGCAAATTGCCTCATATAATTTAAGGGTCGTTTTTCCCGTACCACCATCGGCACTAGTGATGTGAATATCATCAGTGCTCCAATTCTCAAATAGTTGTGGCTTCTTAAGCTTACTGCGATTAAGTAGATCGGAGCGAGTCATGAAGGTGGGTGTCCACCTGTCGGGCAGTGTAGGCGCGTCTGGTATCAATGAAGGTATGCGTATCATTAATTGAGGACCTTGCTTTGGTAACTCAATAGTCTTTGGATTTTTTAGGCCGCCCTCAATACCACTGGTGATCGTAGCTTTGGCTTCGTAATCTTGTTTACCTCTATCTTTAGCTGCTTTAAATAACTCAATTTCAGCGTACTCTCTTGATACCCCACCCGATGCGATAAGTTGACCAATGAGATAAGATTGAATGTTTAGTGTGTTGTTTGATTCACCTTGAGGTGCATTGCGAATTGCATCGATGGCTTCGTTAAATATTTCTAGTCCAACTTCAGGAGATACCCCTGCGATATGTGCAGTTGGTGATCGTTCTCGTTCTTTCTTTTGACATTGATCGTAAATCCATTGAGGCATTACAGCCAATGGTTTAGATGTATCAAGAGTGTAGATACTAGCCCACCCACCAACACTGCGAAGGTCTAAACCTGGTAAGAATTTTACTTTGTTTCCGGTCTCTCTAGTCGGGTCGTGTTGGAAGAAGAAATGAAATCCTCCACTAGGTGTCGCCTGCCACCATGTTTCAGGAAGTTCAAGACCCATTGATTTAATTGTTTCAAGACCGTTGACTCCATTTTTTATATCGACATCAAGAACTACTATTCCATTGGTAGGTCCACAAGGTGCTCCCCATAACTGAATACGATCACGATAAAATTCTTGCCATTGTTTTATTTGATCTGGGTCCGATGATGCTTTCTCTTTCCACCCCATAATGAGTGGAACTTTTTGCTTCTCATGGTTATATGTTGCTGGAAATAACTTAAGCACTGTGTCTCTTTTCAAATTAGTCTCATTAAAAAATCCCAGGGAAACAGAGACTATGCTTGTCATCTTCTCGATCAAAGAAGACTATCCCTGGAAAAATATTATCTTATAAAAAGTTTTTTAAATTCGTCAACCGAGTTAATCATTGCTGCGATACCTCCTCGACTCTTTACCCATTCGATAAAGTTACGTTGGTGAAGTTCTCTAGTGTCCCTATAGTTTGGTTTCCAATCTTCTTTCTTGACTTCGATAGCAGTAAAGACAGCTAAAGTTCTCCCTACCATTTCAGGAGTTACTACAACTTCGGTCCATCCGATAAGGTCAGAAGACTTATAAGCTTGATTTTTACTGACCTGACCGAGACCATACCGTATCAATCTACCTGTGATATCTTTCGCTGCACCTGAATTGTTTCGCATGAGATTAACTCGCATTCGCGGAGCTTCAAGCTGGATCTCTTGTTGTATTTCGCTTTCACTTTTCATCGTTACCTCTAAAGCCAGCGGTGAAAAAGTTTAGTTGACCTTTAAGTGGTACAAAGTCTAGTGGTTCAGGATTTTGTAAAACAAAACCATAAGGTCCTTGAAACCATTTGCTATCAGATTTTTCCACGACATCAACGATCTCTACGCTACCAATTATACCGCCGTATTTTAAATCATCAGGATTTATGAAACCTTGTGACTCCATTTTATTTCTATCTTGAACAAATCTTTTCATCGCTTCTTTATCGGGGGACTTACCTGCATGAACTAAAAATCGACCTCTAAGTTTTGTATTCCATGTGCGGTTTTCTATATCCTTACCACCATGAACAATCAACCATGCCCAAGGTTGTTTAATCGATAACGCTTTATAATCCGATTTCATATCGTATCTCCTTTTCTACTGACAACATCTCTGCTTTCTTTAAACTTAGCGCACCTGTGATACTCATGTCGTAAGTTAAGAAAAACTTTTTGTGTATCTGCCTATCTGTATACCCGAAGTGTTTCATACGTCCCGCCCATAAAGCAATTGTATCGGCAAGTTGTTTTTGCATCTCAATTCTTTCTCTTTGGTTACGACCTGCTCTTACACCTGCTGGAGTACCTGCTGCCATAGCTACTCGCTCTGCCATTTCTTCAGGACTCTCTAAATGTATATCGGCTTCAAGTTCTCTGATTGTATCAGGGTCTAGTAACATTAAGTCACCGTCAACTTGTCGTAGAGCTTCACGCGCAGACGTTCCACCTGCTCTGTTATATTGCTTAATGTATTCGGTGCCGCAATAAGGACACGCTTCCAACACCTTATCGTAAGGTGCGTTACATAAATGATTTGAACAGATGCGAAGGGTGTTGGTAGTATCTCTGCGTTTTACAATACGGTCTAACGTCCAGGTACGATGCTGGTCAGGTAGTCCATGTCGTTTGATGTTACCAACATGATCGATAATCGTTGCATATTCTTTTCCTTTTTTAATCCTAAGACCTCGACCACAAATTTGTAGGAACTTAGACACTGACATGGTAGGTCTTGCCATCGATACGCACTCGATACCACTAACGTCAAACCCTTCATCAAAGAGATCGACGTTTACTAATACTTCAAGTACACCTTCTTCAAAATCTATGACTGCTTGTGATCGCTCTTTATCTGGTGTTTCACCAGTCAGAGTTTTTGCTTTCACACCTTTAGCTAGAAATTCTTTTTCGATTTTAAATGCAGCTTCAACGTCGGTAGCAAAAACTATCCCCTGTTTGTTTTTGCAAAATTTCAAATAATTTTCTACGACATCTCCAACTATACAACTGTCACGAGACGCAACTGCCATTGCCTCTCTAGTAAAGTCAGACCCCTCATTTGCCTTGACTAAATGCTTCTCGTAGTCACCTGGTGGTACTACGATCTTATATTTAGAAAGGTATCCTTCGTTGATTAAAAACTTACTACTCGGTCCAAGTATCATGTGATCAAATACACCATCAGCATGAGTACCAAGACCACGTTTATCTAAGCGTTGAGGGGTCGCTGTGAAACCTATACCTCTAGCGTTTGGGAATGCAGCTAGTGCTTTACCCCACTTGTTACCTTTAAGAACATGTGCCGCTTCATCTTGTATCCAAACCTTTATATTATCGGAAAGGTTACGATAGGTGTCCGTTCGAGAATTGAAAGTGTCAACAGATGCGACAGTGATTGGTGCTCGATGGTCATACCATTGTTTACCAGTCGCTCGACGTTGAGCTGCGATGATACCAACAACCACGTTTCGAGGTGATATTATATTGTGTGGAACCCCGGCTCTCGATAGGGTAACGCATAACTGAGACACTAGTTCTTTTCGATGCACTAATATAATAGTCGGTAGCGATTCACCAAAGACTTTACCGATTGCCAAATCATAGGCAACTGAGCATAAAGTCACAGCTTTTCCTGACCCTGTAGGCATGACTAATAGTGGAGCTTTACTACCATCAGCTAACGCTTTGTAAATTTTATTCTTTGCATCGGTTTGATAATCTCTAAGTCGGTAAGTCATATAGTGAGACAACCTGCTTTACTTTAATCTAGTTTGGCAATTGTAAATTACTTATAACGCATTATTACATTCATTCATTTATTTTCTTGCCGATACCTGATATTATATCATAAGACTTCGGGACTAACAAAGGAGAGACTATGGATACATTGTCGTCAGAACAAATAAAGAATATTAATTCTCGATTCACCAGCCACATACCAGATGAGCAAACAATTAGAAAAATGGCTCACGTTAGAAAAAAAGTGCGTGAGTTAGCACTTGAAATTGAAATGGTTTGCCCTGAATCAAGAGAAAAAGCTACAGCGTTAACGCAATTAAGTTTCGTTATGATGTCAGCAAACAGTGCGATCGTACAACAATGCCCTATTAACGAAAAGGAGTTATAAATATGAAACTAGTTTTTCAAGGCGATAGCCTTAAAGAAATTAACCAACAGATTTTAGCAGCGGCAGACGAGTTAACTCGTGAAGATGTTAAACAACCTGGTATTGAGTTCGGTGAACATCGAACAGCTACTCAAACTTTAGAGATTGAAAGAACGGGTAAGTCACCTCAGTTCCCTCAAGGTATCCCAAAAGATCGTTGGGTTGACGCTCAACCAAGCATCGAAGCGATGCAAAATTCTATGGTTGAAGATCACTCTGAACCTGAAGTTCAAGGTTCACCAACAACTAAGCAATCTAAGATCGATGGTTACAATGTGTCAGATGGTAAAGTTTGGGTTCCTGTTGAAGGTCGTGGGTCTTCTTACTCAGGTATTGAGATCGATGAATACCACAGACGTAAAGCGGCTAAAGAATCTGGTGGTGAACTAGATGCGGCAGGTACTCCGTACAATCCAGCGATCCATACGTCTACTAGAACCAAGACAACTAAAGGTCTTTGGAAAAACAGACCAGGTGGCGGCGCAGTTAAAGCTGAAACACCTGAAGTAACTCATCAAGTGAAACCGTCTCAAGATATACAGATGACGGTGCAAGCACCAGCTACCGTTCAACAAGTTGTAGCTCATGAAGATTCTGCACCTGCTATTGGTCGCGCACCATCGATGCACAATTATGAGAGTTTTAAAACTAACCTAATGACTATCGTTGTGAAGCTGATCAATGAGAATAAGATCACTCGTGATTACATGAAAGATCTAAACGCTTACTTCCAAGTGGCTAACCTTTGGGATGTTAAGAATGACGATGCTAAATGCCAACAACTATTTAAGTTGTTCTTAGAGTATCAATTTATAATGGGAGCTTAAAATGCAGACGGTCCGTGAAATACGATGTTCGAGTTTAGATCGATATATGAAATGTCCTGGCTTTGCACAAATGACAGATACGTTACCAAACTTATCTAATCCAGCCGCAGAGGAAGGAACAGCAGCAGGTGAACTACTTCAAGCTATGTTAGAACAAAGGTCGTTGAAACCCAATGTCACTGGTGTAGCAAAGAATGGTGTTCGCTTTGACTCTGATATGTATTTCCATCTAACACCTATCGCTCAAGAAATCCTTAGTAAGAATGTTATGATCTCTTGCGAGGGAAGAGTAGATTGGGTACCATCTCCGGGTATCGCTATTCGCGGATCGTTTGATATCCAATATCAGATCGACGATACACTTTACATTGAAGACTTAAAGTACGGATGGAAGATTGTAGATGTGAAAGAGAACTGGCAGCTACTTGGTTATGCTATTGGTAAGATGATTCAATCACCAGTACCTACTAGAAAAATCCAATTCACAATCCATCAACCAAGACCACATCATGAAGATGGTCAATCAAGAGTTTGGTGTATTACTGTAGATGAACTTAATTACTACTATCAAAAAGTCACTCAACACATGACTGAGATTGCAAGCGGATCTCGTGAGCTTATTACTGGAAAGCATTGCAAGTATTGTCCAGCGGCAGCTAATCGTTGCCCTGCGATCTCTCGCTCAATGTACGAAGGTATCGAGCAAGTGATGTACGATTTTAAACAAGACGACCTGACTGAAGCTGAGATAGCGAATCAACTTAGATTACTCGATGACGTATCAAGCTTAGTTAAAATTAAGCAGGACTCTTTGAATGATCTAGCCTGTATGAAATTAAAAGAAGGTAAGTTGATTCCTGGTTACGGACTTGAAGAGAAGTTCGGAGACCGTAGCTGGAAAGCTGATGTCACACCAGAGGCAATCGAATGCCTTACTGGTTTGGTAATTGTAGAGAAGGTCATCATGTCACCTGCTAAAGCTGAGAAGCTAGGGGTCGATAAGAAGTTAGTTAAAGATTTAGTTGAGAGAAAATATACAGGCGTGAAAGCTGTTAAAAAAGATTTTAATAAAGATGCTGAGAAGGTCTTTGGAAAAAAGGGTTAACATGGAAACTCAGATAAGAATTGAAACAGGTAATGATCAAATTGAAGAAATAAAAACTGTTCACTCTGATGAAGAAGCAAACAGATTGTTACAAAAAGGTTGGATATACCTTTGGTCGGGTGCAGTTCACATCGACACTATGGGATATAACGTAAAACCAATATTCACTTTAGGTTTAAAGAAACTAGTAATGCCAAAAGATTTTAACAAAATAACAAGGAGATAATTATGGCAGGAGAAGGAAGACAATTAATGTTACAAGGTCGCATAATCTGGACGGTAGGTAAGACTCCGTTTGATGGCGCTCAACGTAAAGATCAAACAGGTAGACCAATTACCAATGCACAAGGTGAACCTGCGATGCAATACGGATTTGGTTTGGCAGTACCTAAGCCAGGACCTCAATCAACACCCGATGAAACTAAGAACTTCATGGATATGTGGAACGCGCTTCAAGCTGAAGCAATGGCTCTGTACCCTACAGGTCACATCCCACCAGGGTTCTCGTTCAAGTACAAAGACGGTGACGGAGTAGATCATAACGGTAAACCATTCTCTGCTCGTGAAGGCTATGCTGGACATTTGGTTTACGCTTTGACCACTTCTTTACCGCTTAAGTTCTTCAAGTTCGACGGAGCTTATGTGCAAGTTAAAGATGGAATCAAGTGCGGTGACTATGTTCAGGTACAAGTGAATGTTAAAGGGCACCTACCTAAGCCAGGTACTCAAGGTAAACCAGGACTTTACTTAAACCCTAATATGACGCTGTTCCTGGGCTTTGGTAAAGAGATCATCAATGCTCCCGATGCTTCTAGTGTATTCGGCGCTGCACCTCCTCCAATGCCAAATGGTGCGTCTGCTACCCCGGTGGGTGGACCCGCTAACTTTGGTGCATTTGGTCAAGAACCTACGGGAATGGTTCCTCAACTTGGAGCTGCACCATTTGGACCTCAAGCACCTCAGACACCACAATGGGGTGGGCAAGCAAACCCAAACGTATTGCCGCCACAGTTTCAGCAGCAACAGCAACTTACACAACCTGTCGCGCCTGTGGCAACCCAATGGCAGAATCCTGGGGGTATGGGTACCTCTGCACCTACGGTGAATGCCCCTGCTCCATTCCCTTCTAACCCGCAACAAGGAACACCAAGACCACCTTGGCAGCAATAAGGATTTAAGATGAGATTAGCACGTAGTAAATTACTAATTAAAGAAAGACTATTGAGTAGGGTAAGCTACGTGCAATCCGGTTGTTGGGAATACCAAGGTAAACGAACACTTCAGGGTTACGGCAAGATGAAATGGTCTGAGTTTAATGAACAGTTAGCTCACAGAATTTCTTTTATAATTTTTAGATCGAACGGACTATCTATAAAAGATTTCTGTATTTGTCATACTTGCGACAACCCCTGTTGTGTAAACCCTGAACATTTGTTTCTTGGTACACACGACACTAATAATAAAGATCGAGCTAAGAAGGGTAGAACAGTTACACCAAACATGAATCTTACCCATTGTAAACGTGGACATGAATTCAATATAGAAAATACTCACATTCGACTCAATGGAACTAGACTTTGTAAAAAGTGTGCAAATGAAATGACCAGACTAGGATATCACCGACGTAAAGGTAACTTGAATGAACAACCAAATTTCTAAACAACCTTATTATTGTTATGACCTTGAGGTCTTTCCTAATGTCTTTCTGTTTTCAGGGAAGTGGAGGGGTTCAACTCAACCTATGAATGTGTTTGAGATATCCAATCGACGTAACGATAAGTCTCAGCTCATTCAGTTTTTAAATTACCTGCGTGATTGCAATGCGATCATGACAGGTTTCAATAACCTTGGATTCGATTTTCCCATAGTTCACGAGTTACTTAATAGTCCATATACTTTCGATGCGCTTAAAGCCTATCAGCTTTGCGCTCAGATTATTGGTAACGGTGATCGAAGTAATCAGTTAGGTTTTCTAGTTCCCTACGCCAACAGACACGTTATGCAGCTTGATCTTTACAAATTAAATCACTTCGACAATCAAGCCAAACGCTGTTCACTTAAACAGTTGCAATGTGCAATGCGATCTCAGTCGGTCGAAGATCTTCCGTTCCCTGTTGGTAAGATCTTAACTTCAGAAGAGATCGACACTTTAATTAAATATAACATTCACGACATCACTGAGACCGAGAAGTTCTTAGATATCTGTCAACCTGCTATCGATATGAGACATGAGCTACTAACAAGTGGTATGGTTCAAGGTGACGTTCTAAATTATTCCGACGTTAAGATTGGTGAGCAGTACCTAGTTAAAAAGATCGGCCGTAACAAATGCTACGCAGGTTCCAAACCTAGACAGACTTTTAGACAAGAAGTTATTTTTAAAAACATTATACTACCAAAGATAAAGTTCAACACGTTCACTTGTCACGAAGCACTTGAATGGTTTCAGTCGATTATAGTTTATCCGATGAAGAAAGAACGCGAGACCTTTAAGAAAGTAATTCAGATTGGTGGACTTGATTTCCACTTTGGTCTTGGTGGTGTTCACGCTTCTGTTGAATCAAAAGTATTTCATTCCGATAAAGACTACATCATTAAAGACATCGACGTTGCTGGTATGTACCCTGCCGTCACCAATGCTAATGGAATCGCACCTGAACATTTAGGTAAAGATTTTACTTTGGCATATTCACAGTTACCTATCGAGCGCAAGCGATATAAGAAAGGTACGACTCACAATAAAGTTTTAAAGTTATCGAGCAACGGAGTGTTCGGTAAAACTAACGATATGTACTCGTGCTTCTTTGACCCACAACACACCTACTCTGTGACTGTGAATGGTCAATTGCAATTGCTTCAGTTAGTTGAAAAGCTTATCTCAATCCCTGGACTGCAACTTATCCAAGCGAATACCGATGGTATCACAGCGCGAGTCCCTCGATCTCTAGTGTGGACATTCGATGCCTACAAAAAAGAATGGGAGCAAGAGACTAGTTTAGAACTTGAGGAAGTAGATTATAAATCAATGTGGATTGCCGACGTTAATAACTACCTGTGTTTAAAGACTGATGGAACTGTTAAAGCAAAAGGTAAGTATTGGTATCCAGTAACCGTCGATGATTACGAAGGTGTATGGAATAAGGACTTCAGTATGCTCGTTGTTCAGAAATGCGCTGAAGCCATGTTGATCCATGACATCAATCCAGAAGCGATGATCAATGCCTTTATAGATAAATTTGATTTCATGAAATACTATAAAGCTAAAGGTGCGTCGGTCCTCATGCTTGGTGACAAGGAAGTTCAAAAGACTTGCAGATATTATGTGTCTACCAAAGGTCAACCCCTTAAGAAGATCGACCCTGCTCGTGGACCCGAAGGAACCTATTGTCGCAAGAATAGTTTAAGTGATAAGTTTTATGAAACTACACTTGCATCAATCGCACCTGGTACTTGGGATGAAAGAATCCATACTAAAAATAAATCAGTTTATAAACCTGTTCACACATCCATCGAAGCGGGAAAACTTATCAAGCTTTGCAATAACGCAGACGATTTTGATTGGTCAGATGTTGACTGGGAATATTACATCGAAGAAATTAAAAAACTATATATCGGAGAAACCAATGGATAACATTTTCAGTCCAGTTCAACACAGAGTTTTAAAAGCTCTCGGTAATAAACAAATGAAACTTTCAGATTTAGCCGAGAAGGTTTACAAAGACGAACACCAGAAACCCATGTCACCTCGAACGGCCGTAAGGTCAGCAATTGAATTTATAAACTACAAGTGTGAGATGAATAAGATCCCTTGGAGAATTGAAACTGATGGAGCTATGGGGCGCAATGGTTGTATGGTTAGGAAAGTTAAATGGCTTTGATGTTAAACGTGGACCCAGAAGTCAGACGCGGGGAAGTCATTCAGTGTTTTAAAATTGAACACGCGGGTCAAGAAATGCTCATAAAAATATACGTTCAAAAGTCCACCGGAAATCTTAAAATGGTTTTCGATGGACCTAAGTCTTTTGGTATCTCTAGATTCAAAGAAGCTTTCTTATCTGTAACAAAGAGAGATAGCAGTCGTTAAACCTGTACCGTTACCAGACGGTGCTTGAACTCTTAAATACTTCGGACCCATTTGAATGTATTTAATTCCCACGGCCGTAAAAGTAATATCATTTCCTGCTGTATCTTTAGCCGTCGCCCAAGTTGTTCCATCGTTTGAAACTTGAACTGTCAAAGTTGTAGTTCCAAATGTACCAGCTAATGCTTGAATAGCTCCGGCCGCACAGTTACCGATATCTAAAGCTTCTGTTACGTCTGTTCCTGCACCTGTGATTGCTGCGGTAGTTATCGTTTTACCTTTAACCCCCATCATATATGTACTTGCTACTGTTGCCATGATAAACTCCTTTTAAATTGTATCTTTACTTGTTCTAAACCCTAACACATCTGATGCTTTGTACTTAGACATTTTAAAATCATTACTTTGGTTTCCACCAAGGCACCAAATAAAATCATCTTCTCGCTTTACAAAAAATGCAACGTGACCTTGCCATTCTGAATTGCCACGTTTAAAAACCACAATGCACCCTTGAACTGGATAGCACTCTTTACCCCACTTAAGCCATGATTTAGCTAGTGCAGATCGAGTACCCTTGCCACCAGCAGATTGAATCAACCAGTTCATAATTACTGAGCACCATGATGTTGTTGAATCATCAAGATCTTTCGGATCCCCTAAACCATCAACCGCACTAAACGCTTTTGTGATTCTAGGATTACTCGCACCACCTGGAAGTTCTTTCCAGTTATTTTTCATTTCTTCTAAAGCTAGTTTGTAAGCTTTTTCTATCAAGGTCATTGGTTACACCCTTCTAATTTCTTTTTATAATACTCTTCTACAGCTTTAAAGTGGTCGATGATTTTAGGAAAGTCTGAACCTTTAAAGCCGAACACACCTTCGCATTGTGATAATGGATGGTCAATTACAGGAGTGAATTTAATATTGGTAGCGTCGGTCATTGCATATTCTCCGCATAAATATGCACCGCTTTCTGGATCACGAGCAGTTTCCCAAACTTTAACTTCTTCGGGAAACTTTGGTTTTTCAGGGCAACCGCTAATTCCCGTCAGAAGAGTTAATGAGAAGAGTAGCAGCGCGAATTTGTTCGACTCTAGTCTTAGCCTCAAAATACGCTTTAGCATTCTTTCCATTTCGGATCCCTTCGAGTCTTTCTTTTTCAGCCAGTTCTTTACTAGCATTCATGCTGTTAATAGATTCGGAGACTGCCCACTTAAGGGCAGCCATACCGAACTGACTCATTAAACTAACAAGCCATGCTGGAACCATTACAGTTTCAACTTTGCGATTAGATCAAGCAAAGCTGCTTCAGCCATTGGTGACAATACAGGTTCTACCATATCGTCAATTTTGTTTTCTGAGTTTGCAACTTCAGCTTTAACTACCAAAACTAAAGCTTTAACAACGTGTTTAGCCGCTTCTTTAATTTCAACTTCGATAGCTACTTTTTGTTCGTCATTTAACATATCTTTCTCCTAAATTAAGCGGGTCGTGATTGACCCGCCATTAAATTAAATCATTTCTATTTTAAATATCTTATTAGTACCTTGAACAGACAAGAAGAATTTCTCAGTCTCAAGTCCTAAGTCAACAGCTAAAATCCATTTCTCTCCCAAAGCAGGAGTAGCAGGGTCAGCCGATAGAACTTCAAAACCTTCTACCCCTTGAATACCTTGCTCACCTTGAGGACCAACTTCGCCTTGAGGACCAGCAGGACCAACTTCACCTTGAGGACCAACGGCACCAGCAGGACCAACTTCACCTTGAGGACCGATAGGACCTACGTCACCTTGGATACCTTGAAGACCTTGCTCACCAGCAGGACCTACAGGACCTTGAACGCCTTCAGCACCTTGAGGACCAACGGCACCTTCTGCACCAGCAGGACCTACAGGACCTTGCAATCCAGCAGCACCTTCGGGACCAGCAGGACCAACTTCACCTTGGATACCTTGAGGACCCATTGGACCTTCGGCACCTTGTGCTCCGGCTTCACCAGCAGGACCTACAGGACCCATATCTCCTTGACCACCTTGTGCTCCAACTTCTCCCTGAAGACCTTGAGGACCGATCTCACCTTGTGGACCTTGTGCTCCGGCAGGACCTTGCGCTCCAACGTCACCTTTTTCACCTTGAAGACCTTGTGCTCCAACGGGACCTTGAACACCTTCAGGACCAGCAGGACCAACTTCACCTTGAGGACCAACCGCACCAGCTTCACCAGTGTCGCCTTTGTCACCTTTAGGACCGATCTCGCCTTGAATACCTTGGATGCCTTGTTCACCTTGAACACCAGCAGCACCTTGAGGTCCAGCGATACCGTCTAATCCCATGTCACCTTGTGGACCTTGAGGACCAACAGGACCTTGAACACCTTCAGCACCTTGAGGACCAACAGCTCCGGCAGGACCCATCTCACCCGCAGGACCTTGAGGACCTACTTCACCTTGAGGACCCATAGGACCAGCTTCACCAGCAAGACCTTGAGCACCCTGTGCTCCGGCAGGACCCATTTCTCCCTGAAGACCTTGAGGACCCATTGGACCAACAGGACCCTGGATTCCTTCAACGCCTTGAGGACCTTGTGCTCCGGCAGGACCCATCTCACCAGCAGGACCTTGAACACCTTGAGGACCTTGTGGTCCAACGGGTCCTTGAGTTCCACCACCAGCACCAGGAGCTTGAACGAATACAACGTGTGAGTTCTTTAGATCGAACTTGTCGTTGTCGTTCTTAACTTTTACTACTTTTCTGTCTAACATATTTACTTCCTTATTTTTTACGCCGCAAAATTGCGACGATTAAATTATAAATTAATTCTAACATAGATCCAGATTTAGTTTTGTCAGTTTTACCTAACCAGTACTCAAGGCTAGCAAACACTAGTGTAACAACAATAAAAATAATATCTCGGTTAGTTAATACGTCGCACACTTACTTCGCCTTAGGTTCTAATCGACCTCTGATATAACTTACGTCACTGGATATCTTATTAATCCCATCGCGCATTTGAGACATCTCGGACTCGACTCTTTCAATTCTATTTTCCAGTTTCAAAGAATCAGCTTTACTTTGGTAGTTGGTAGACATCCAAGTAACGATCACCGTTAGAGATACACCAAAGGCTAGAGTTTCAGCGAGTGTCAGTTTCCATTTTAATAAATTGCCCGTTTGTTCCATAATTTATCCTTGATTAAAACGGTGAGACGACGAGGAGGGAACCACCAAACCTGACCCGCCGCCCACCAATTATTTATTTCTTTTTAGGTTTTGGTTTCTTAACTTTAACTTTCTTTCCGTACATCTTAAATTCCTTCCCAAGGCATTACTGTTTTGCACATCCATTTATCATTGGAGTCTTCAACAGGTTTGCAAGCTTTGTTCATCGATAAGCTTGAGCAACTTGTTCCTATTAATAGGAATGAAATTGCGCTAATAATAAGTATAATTCTCATCTAACCCTCCGTAGTTACTTTTTTTATTTTATCATTTTTTCGTCTTTCCCAGCTTGCAGTTTTAAATCCTAGTTCTTTTAATCTCTTTTTAAGTTCACTAAAACTCTCAGTTGAAAACTTTCCACTCAAAGCTGATATCTCTACGTGCGTACCTTCTACTTCTATGATCATCGAGAACTCGTAAGGGTCTCCAAACTTTTTAAAATCTGGTCCTCCCCTTACTACAAGTACGTTAGCTTTTTGCTCTATGTGAATCATTTAATCCCTATTTTATTAACTTCATTGACATCCAGTTTTTTCCGGCAGTTGTGTTTAATGCACAAGCTACAGTACTTAACATTACAATACTTATTTTTTGTCCTGCTGTTACTTTGACATCTCCGACATAACTTGCAGCTTGTCCGCTACCTGCCGCAGTTCCAAGGTATCTAATAAAACTAACTTCTTTATTGTAAACACCATCAACAAAAATCCTAACTCGAAATATCTGTCCAGCTGTAACTGTCTCAGCTTCGCTTGTTGATACAAACCCTTTAACTTCATAAACTCCCGAATATTGAGCAGTATAATCGTGATTCGATGTAGACCAATTACCATGTGTATCTTCTTCATTAGTTGCATACTGTAATTTTGTATCAGTGTTTGCCGATATACTTTGACCACTTGTTGAGCCTCTTAAGACGTAAACCTTTTCAGTGGCACTGATTGTTGTCGATGTTTGAACCTTTTCAATGGTTAAATAATTGTAAGTAACATTTCCTGTGTACGTTATGTTTGAATCACTATTTATCGAAAGTGTATCCCCTGCGTTACAATCAACGGTAGTGCTTCCGGCAAAACCTTTGGAGGCTCCCATAATGGTGCCAATATATTTATGAATTGAACCATTTTTATAAACTATTAAATTGCCTGTTGCCGAGGTTGATACTGAGAAAATTGACAGTCGGTATCTACCTGCGCTCGGTACTGTGTAAACACCGGTGCTTGTACTAAACGAATTTGTTTTATCGTAAACCTTGGTATCATAAATTAAAATACCATTGGCTGCCGGGGTAACATTTGAAGCAAGAGCTAAATGTGCTGAAATTTCTCTAGCGTCATAACCATCACTGACCTGGGCACTTGATGACCAACCAGCAATAGGAACTTTAAAATACATAGTCATTAAATCAGTATTACCCCATGTAGCCTGTACCGCCTGGGTGACAGCGCCACTATTTGTTAGGTAAGTAGAACCTGTAGCGGTAGCGTTTAACTGAACTGAAGTTGTGCTCGCATAGGAAATTCCACCGATGTAATTCGCAATTCCAGCATCAAGCATATTAGCTTGACCAAAACTGAAATCATTTCCCGCAGTAGTATCGACAAGTTTAGTTGTGTCGATCACTTCACCCGATGGTAAGTTAACTGTTAAGCTCGCAGAGGTCGGTGCACCAGCTAAAGCAATTTTAACTCTATATTCTCCATCGCTTCCAACTCGTCTTTTTAAACCTGTGTAAGTGGTATTGGTAGACCATGAACCAGTCGGTGTCCAAGCTACCCAATCAGTAATCGGAGTTCCATAAACGTACTGTGATGGTTTTACTTGGATGTCATCAATCTTTAACGTGTAAGCCGACGCTGAAGTTGTTGCAACGTGAGCGATTAATCGATAGCTCGTACCTGTTGCAGAAGTTTGAAAATTCGCAATAAACCTATCTGATATAGTGGTGCCATTTGAAAACATCTTAATACTAGATGGTTCAATTAAAGTTGAGTTGGTGACATCGTAAATGTACCAAATCACATCACTGTCTGCACTTGAAGTACCCGCAACAAAAGTTCCAGAACTTACTATATATGGAACTTCGATTTGTAAAACTTTAGCTTGTTGACCCGCTGGAATAGTGAAAGGAATTGCCCAACCTTGCCCTTGTCTATTTGCCGCATCCTTTACCAAAGTAAACGAGTTAACATCAAACATTGGGGAGCTTGAACTAATTGCAGTCGTTACGTTTGGTGAACCACCCGTTCCATCAACAGGTCTAGTACCAGCCGCATCAGCATAAGTAACAATAGGTGTAACACTTTCGGCATCACCATTCTTAACAAAGTTATCAACCATCGGAGCTTGATATCTTATTTTGTTGGTAGCCGCTGAATCCGTTACGAGCTGTCGTCCATCGAGTGCAGTAACACCTTGACGAGCTACCGTCGCCGAAGCTGTCGCAACATATAAATCACCGGCCGTGGTGAGCGTAGCCATTGGTTGTTTTGCCGCAAGCAAAGTCGTTAAAGAACTGGAAACATCTAGATAACCTAAAGTTGTAGTGGTTGTACTTGATGCGGCCAATTCGCTAGAAGCACCAGTAACTAAAACACGAGACGCTGTTAATGGCGTCGTAATCGTTCCAGAAAATGTAGGTGATGCTAGATTGGCTTTTAAATCTAAAGCTGACTGAAGGTCAGTCTGAGCCGATAAAGTGCCAGTGATTGAACCCCATGTTCCACCACCTGAACTATATGATAAAAAGTCCCAAGTACCCGCTGCACTTCCTGCCGCTCTTAAATGGATCTCAACTTGAGAACCACCTGCAACAGTACCAAGTAAACCGCCACCTGAAGCGTTTATTGTTACAGTCCCAGAAGACTTATTGATTATGAAAAATCTACGACCAAGCTCTGTTGTCATAGTTGTCGCATCAGGCATCACAACCGTTTGAGTCGTTACACCTGTTATAATTAATTTGGTCTCACTCGCTCGTGTGAGAGTTGTAGTTCCTGCTGCTGAAGCAACAGTTGTGAAACCCTCAATCAGAGCTGGTGGTTTAAGGTACGTTCCAGCACCGAAAACCGTTGTCGTGAAAAATAAAACTAAGATTAAAATATTATTAAATTGGCGCATTTGCTTGGTATCCTATTCGATAGTTTCCTGAATCCGTCAACGTGTTGAACGTGATTGTGAATCCAGATGTTGTTTTTCCTGTTAGCATCCATTGTAAAAATATTGGAGAAGAGTCCGAAGTATTCTCGATAAGTACACTAGGTACATAACTTGTATCTGCTGTTGTAGTGCTAAAAACTACAGTATGAGTCCCAACACCATTAGCGATATTTTCTATACCTGCTCGAAGAATCCCTGCACCAGTAGCACCTGTTGGACCTGCTGCACCCGTAGCACCTGTTGGTCCGGCTGGACCTGTTGCACCCGTAGCACCTGTCGCACCTGTTGGTCCCGTTGGTCCAGCATCACCGACAAACGCTGATCTAGCTACTGCTTCAAATCCGTCACCATCCTCATTGACTGCAATGACGGAATCAGCAACTAATTCAATTTCAGTGTCAAAAGCATCAGCATCGCTGGCAGTAACAAACTTACCTAAGACTGGTGCGCGTTTAGCAAGGTAAGCTACAGCTTGAAGTTGAAGAACAATGTAGTCCATAGCATCTTCGAACTGATCTAGAGTCCATGATGAACGTCTAACAAACTGTTGAGGTTGTGTTGGTTCATTGGCGTTTAAGATAATGGCTAAAGGATAATCGGCTGGTAAAACAGCAGCTAGAACAACTTGTCCACCACCGTCTTCATTGAATGTAACAGAGCTTAGATAAGTTAAATCATTACCGTCAACTGCCCAAACTAGAGCACCCGCATCGTCGATTTTAACTATTAGGAGTTGAGATTTATCGGTAATTTTAAAGTCAAACGAATAGGTGTCTAAGACTCCTGTACCAATAAAATCTGACCTGGGTTGATAAGTTGAAATACTCATGTTTAAATCCTTTATTTATTAGATTCGTTTGTCAATCTTTCCTCTGCCTCTACCACTTTAAAAAGCAACCAGTCTTTAAAACCACCAACAGTTACGTCGCTGTCAACACCGTAAGCTTTTAAAACTTTAGTATCGACTAAGGTATTGATTCTAGTACCGTCTTGCGCCGAGAGTACTTCAACAAGTTTTAAAGGTCCAAGAATATGTGAGCCGTAAATATTCTCAGGGGTTGTTTGAAACCCTGAAGCTCTTAAAATCTCACCACTTTGTTTACTCGTATATTCAAAAGCTCTCTCTTGTTGTTCTGTCTTTTGAGACACTCGACCATTTTCAGTTAAAGCTAATTGTGGAGCATCCATCATTAAGTTGTTCCAAACTTCTTCAGTGAACTGATAAATTCCGGCCGCACCCGTATCTTCATTATATGCAGTAGGGTTTGATTCGCTGATCATTTCTTTAAGTGTACTGTAGGTCTGTTTAGGAATTTCAACAGCTTTAGGATTTAAACGTGCATCTAAATCCTGCAAATCTTTTTTAAATTTCTCAGACACATCAGGATTGTTTACTGTTTTTTTAACAATAGAATTTAATCTGTCCAATACTCCAACCTTTAAATAATCGCGGTCATTTGGTTCTCTAATGAAAGTATTATAAATCGCACCTGTTGGTAGTCTAAAAAGAATACCCGCACTCATCCAAAGTGCTCTTTGTTCTTGGGTCGTAAGGTCTTTACCTTCTTCGATCAAACTTAGATAGTCATAAAGTCCTGTTGTAGCAGTAACTATTTCAGTCATAGCTACTTCAAAGGGTAATTGTACGATCTTACGTTTTTCCCATTTTTTACCAGCAGCAAATTTCATATCTCTGATAACAGGTAAAGTGCTACCTACGGAATCAATCGGAGACCAAAGTAAAAACTTAGCCCACGCTTTAGTAAGATTCGCTGCACCCTTTTCTTCATCGTCATCACCAGGAAGGGGTTGTGCTCTGATAGCAGTTTCGTAGAGCTTCATTGCAGAGAGCACTAACATGAAGCTTGCAACACCAGCGGTAGCTGCCCACTTGTTACCCTTTTTAAATTCTTTTCTAACTTCTCGACTTACACCAATCGTATTGTTGTACAGATTGTTTAAATCGTTATAGAAAAATAAGAACATCTTCATATACTTATTTTTCTGAGCAGGTGGAAGGTTACGGATATCATTGTGAGTTTGAGTTAATTCACTCATGTTCGATGCGTATTTTGAAGCACCTTCATGATCACCTTTTAAGTTTTCTAATCCTTCGACTTTACCTTCAATCGCTTGTTGGTATGCGGTCAAAGTTACTAAAACTTTATTTATGCGGTCAACTTCAGATAGCGCCATAAACGCCGTTGTTGTGATAAACTCACGAGTACCATCAAGCGGAGTTAAAAGGCTGTCTTTAGTTGGTATTTGTTTGGTTAACGCACTTGAACTATTTTTAGAAATATCTTCAGTAAAACTTCTAATCGCAGGGTTTAACTCTTCTGCAAATTTGTACATGGAATAAATTAATTCAGGGTGGTTAAAAACAGTTTGAACGTTTTTTAAAAATATAGGAACACTAGACTTACCCATTGTATTTAAAGCAACACCGATAGCTAATGGCTGGATCGCAACAGAAGTTAAATTAGCTCCGATGGCTACAATCTGAAATCCGTTTGCGAACTTATTAATCGCTTTTAAAAGTGGACTCTCACCATAAGAATCATTCTCAACTTCTTGAGCCGTTGAAATATAAGTACTTACAATATTTGAATACCCGTCTTTACCGATAACCGCTGAGATATTATCTCTGATCTTTTTGTCAGATAATAATTTTACACCATCGGCAATAACTTCACGATGAGTTAGATCGTGAATAATTTGGTTCATTGAATAAGCCATTGCGTTTAAGTTTAAATCGATAAAATCATCGTTACCTGTACGAGACTCTAAGTGACCTTGTTCAGTCATAGCGTCACCGTAGTAATTTAATTTAAACTTATCTAGTGCCGACATAACGCCGACGCCTTCAGCTTTTCTAGCCATGATTTTAGCTTTATCTGAAAGCCTTACGATTGGATAATAACCGCCTGGATATTCTTTGCCACGAGCTACAAAAGGTTTTGCTTCGACCCAGATTACGTTGTCAGCGCCTTCAGTTCTTTTCTGAAGCTCTTGCATCTTAGGTTTAAAAGACTCGTACATATTCCAGATATTTTGAGCAAGTGCTGTGTGTTTATCGGTCAAATGTTTATCTAAAATTGCGCGAAGCTGATCACGAGTTAAACCATATTTCTCAAGTTCAACTATATTTCCTTCGTTACCAAAGTTAAGTTCCATCGAAAGTAAATCTGCTTTGGAAACATTACCAGAGGTAAAGGTTTGTTTGCCTACGAACTCTTCAACAAAAACCATATCGTTAGATAAGTTATCGAACTCTTCTCGTCCAAAGGCATCGAAGATCTTTTCAAGCTGAACACGAGTTTGATCGATTAGAGTTTTCTTATCGTTACTCGCATCAACTAAAGGTCTCCAAAATAGATCATTAAAAAATCCGACAGCTTTACCATCGTCTAGTTTTCTAATTAAAAATTGTGTTCTTTCTAAATAGGTCTTTAGTCCCATTAAAACTTCGATTTTCCCTTGAATGGGTGTAACCTGAGAGTCTTGTCGGATCTTTGACTTTTCCATATTGTAGTCGAAAACTTTTTTAGCATTCTCTTCTACTAAGTTACCGATAGCTTCAAGAGTTTGAAGACCTTTAATGTTCTTGTGTTTTTTAAATAGTTTGTTTTTAAATTTAGCCATGTGCAGGATAGCTTGAAGTGCAGTTCCAGCAGCTAAAACTTGCTCGACTGTCATGTCACCTAAAGACTCTCTTTGATCCATCAAACGTTCTGGAATCGTGTAGTTACCCTGACCTTCTTTGGCTACTTTTTCAGACCATTTTTTAAATGAGTCTTTTTCTGTTTTGTTACTCTTTTTAGTTGTAAGGTTAAAACTCTCTAGGATCTCTTGAGCTGCGTCCAAATACGTTGGACCTGCATCTCTTAGTTCTTGGATCGTAGACGCCTTGTTGAACTTTCTAGCAAGCTTTATGACCCTATTAACTTTGGCTGTGTAAAAATGAGTTTGAGCTTGAAGGGCAATATTCTTAGCAACAGCTTCTTGATTGACATAAGCTTTTTCGATCTCGTTTTTAGATACTGCATTCCAAGCCATTCTCTCAGACTTACGTTCACCGACTTTGAATTGGTTAGCATTTAGATCACCGACTTTAGACTTCACTATAGCGTTACGAGCATCGCTCATAAACTTTTTAGTTGAAGGGGTAATTACGATACCTTTGAAACCTTTTTTAGTAGCTGACCAAAACTTAGTTCTCATTGTGGTCATGGTCGCAACTGCGTTTTCTAATCGAGCATTGATCGCTTTAGAAATTCCAACTTCATTAAGACCAACTTGAGCTTTGGTTTCATTCTCAATATCTAATCGAGCATCTTGGACTCTTTGGTCTACCACTTCTTGTCGAGTAGGAGTTTTAGATAAAATTCTAAGTAACTCAATACCTGAACTGACACCGAGTAGAGTCGCTGATTCTTCAAGCGATACTCCACCTTCTACAAATACTTTATGTTTCTTTAATTGCTCATCTGTTAAAAAGTCTTGATATTGAATAGGTACAGTAGAGGGGTCGATAGCAACAGCAGAAAACCCTTTTTTCTTATGTAAAAAAGATACGCCATCAATATCTGGGTAAGATGTAAATTTATCAACGATATCTAAATTAGGACTTGTTTCGAGTTGCTTTAATTGAGCTTCTCTCTCTACGTCCATCGCTTCTTGTACACCAACATCAATGACTTGCTCCATTTCATATTGAGCCGTATCGTTGATGTTATCTACTACACCTTGTTTAGCTTTTGTTTGAGCTTCAACAATCGCATCGACCTCAGTCTTAGGTAATATTTTACTAAGTGCTTCAACCATTCGAGTACTATCAAGATACGAGTCTTCGTTAAGAATATCGGTCTCGTTAGGTTGCTCAGGGTTAAGAGCTTCCTGAATCATTTGGATATCTTCAGGAGTTTGCTCAGGAGCTTCTAGTTTAGATAATACTTTTTGTTTTTTATCGGTTGCTTCATTTATAGATTCTAGATATTCACCAGCTTGTTTAATCGAAGCACCTTCAGGTGTCAGCTTGTACTGCTCTTGGATATCTGGGAACTCAAAGGTCAACGCAAAGAACTCATGCGCTGGAACTTTGATTGGTGCATTTAAGGCAGCGGCGGCCTCGCCTGTAGGGTTAATAATATTCCTGATCGCAGTGGCTTTTTCAGGACTATTCGCCCACGCCTGTAATGACTCTTTATCAAGATATACTTCATTAAAACCTATACCTTTGAAAATTGTTTTTAGAAATTGCGCAGTCTCAGCTTGAGATAATTTAGCCATTTCAGTTTCTTTTACAAGTTCAAGAGCTTTCGTTACATCACTATCAAAATTTAAAAAATCTACAGCTTTACGTTTGTTGTCTTGGACTTGTCCGTATTGCTGAATATTGCTGTAAGCTTTTAATCCAGCAGCAGGTGCGACCATTGATCCACCCATTAAGAAACCCATCGTACCAGCTTCTAATGATCGACCAACAAAACCTTCGATCTTACTAGGGTCTACACCCGACACAACGTCTGTGAAGTCTTGAGCTAACGATGTAGCAGCTTCTTCAGTGAACTCTTGTCCACCAGCACCCAATAAGGATTTACCCATATTGAAAATAACTTTAGCTGCATTATCTTTACCAAATGAGTAAGTTAAAGAACTCTCTAAGCGTTTGAACGCGGCAATAGTTCCTATTCTCTCAAACGCCATTTCAGCAGTAGATTTAGCTAAAGCATTTGGTAGAGCTTGAGTTGGTGTAAAACCTTTTTCTTTATTTTCAATATTGTATTGAGGAGCTGTTGTAGCACCCACAGTCGCCATAGCAGCAAGGGGTCCACCAAGCATAGTAGAAATTAGAGTTGTGGTTAATTGAGGTATCTGACCTGACATCTTAATCGCAGCGATCCGTCCAGCTTCAACAAAGTCACCACTCGCAATAGAGTCAGTGACATCTTTGTTCATATCAGGTGCCATCGCATTTAGATCTTTGGCAATCTGAGTGAAGGTTTGGTAAACAGGATTTTTAGTTAAAACTTCAGGTGTTGTGATTTCTGGTTCACCGTTAAAACGTCTAATCAAATTTGCTGGATAGTAATAAGCATCATACGCAAGAGTAGGAATCTGAGAGACTCCCGCAAGCGTACTAAAAAGTGTACTACCGTAGGATGCAAACATTGATTCGAGGGTGCTTATTTCTTTTGTCTTTTCAAAATATTTATTAACTAGCTTGTCGTTTTTTCCAGGCTTATCGACTTTAAATTCTTTTCTAGTTTTTAAGTCGTCTTCCATCATGAATAAACTTACAGCATCGTCTTCTGTAAACTCATTGGGTTTAGCTGTTTGTTTAAGTTTAAGGTCGTTGATTTTTTTATTTAAATCTGTACCGTCAACCCGCTCTTTACCTTGAGTAAAAAGAGTTTCAGCTTGTGATAATTTGACCGTATCTTTTTTAATCAAAGATGAATGTTGTGATGACGTTGCACTGTATTCAGCCACACCTCTAGTCACAGTAGTATTCGTCTTTAAAAGATCAGCTTCAGATTGTAAAAAAGGTTTGTGATCTTTGTACTCATCAGCACCCATATTAAATAATCGAGCATCGTCGATGTTTTTAACAGCGTCTTGCGGAGGGGTATCTGCAAATTGTATTTGGTTGGTTATGTCAGACATTATAGTTTTTCTTTCTTGATAAAGTCTTCAAGCTCACCAGGATTCGGTCCCCTTTTATTTGCTCTGAAAAATAATCTAACTGCATTAGCTCGACGATCTCTGTCATTAAGCGTTTGAGTATTATCAAAAGGCGATTTACCTGATGTTGCAGGAGGTGGTGGTGTAGCAGGTGCTTCATTAGTTGGTTTAAATACTTCACCTTTAGCTTTAGCAGAAGCAAAACCTTGAAGATATTTTATTTGGTCATCATATCTCATGTTAGGTGGAAAGCGATCCATCTCGGCTACCAATTCATTAGTTGCGTCGGTGATCTTCATTTGATCGACGTTACTATAAAAACCATTTACTTTTTTAACGTAACCAACAGCCTGAAGCTGCTCGTCTAGTTTAGAAGTTAAGTTGTTCATCATTCGAGTTTCTTCAGCAGTAGTCTTTGGCGAGTTATACTTTTTCCAAAGTACCTCGACTGTGTTTCCATCTTTTTTATTTAGTCCCGCTTTTAGTTCAACCATGTCTTCAACAGGCATTCCTGAAAATTTGTTATCTTTTAAAGCTTGGTGATATTTTATAACCGCTTCACTATTAGATTCTTTAGGTGCAGCAACAAGTCTTTGTAAAGCAGTTCTTTGAGTAGGATTTAAAGCTCTGATAGTTTTTTTAAAGTTAGGGTCGTTTTCCATTTCATAAATGCTAACAAATGGTTTATCGCTGCTTTGTTTTTCAAAAGCTAGGTTAGCCAAATACTGATAACTTCTTTTAGCGTTACGTTCCTGGATGTTTTCTATTTGACGATTTCGAGTATCGATAGCTTCCCATGCTTTTTTCTTAGCCGATGGGTTATCTTTAAAAGCTTTATCGATGATTTTATCAATCGCAGCAGTACCTTTACCAATAGTTTGTTCAACTACGTTTTCGATTCTGACATTGGTCTGCTCGTCGAATATAGACTTTTTAATTTTATCTTGTTTTGAAGCGTCGATATATTTGTAGTACTTCGCGTATAGAGCATCGGCAATATCTGGACGACCAGAGTCGTTCAAATTATTAATCGCAGACTCTAAACCTTTACTGACTGTTTCACCTATCTCTAGATTAATACCATCTGTAGCAACTTGATTTCCAGCTTCGTCTCTAATAACCGCACCAAACTTCTCACCATGATTTTTATAATCCATAGCGATCCCATTAATCAAAGCGTCAATAGGTTTAAAAGTTTCTGGGTTTGTTGGATCGATATAAGCAGCGGCACTCATCAAGTCTTGAGCTTTTATATTGGCCGCGTCTTTAGTAACATTTTTATCGTAATCATAGTACTGACCCGAATAGGCAGTATCTCGTTTAATTTGGTAACTTGAAGCTACTTGAGATAACTCACCAGCAATAGCACCTTTACCTCGATCACTAATATCAGGATTTTTATTTAAAATTTCTTCATACTTTTTAGCTCGCGCTTCATCAAACTGAGCATAGACCTTTGTCGGGTCGCCTTGAAACTGTCGAGCTTTGTTTAACTCTTGATTCAAATAAATGTTGTACTCATTGGCCGCAGCTTTGGCCGCAGTATCAATAGCGTAATCTTCTTGTTTTTGAAAATAGTTAACTTGTTGTTCTGCTATTCCCATTACAGCATTCATTTGAGGTTGAGCGATAGCAGCAAGATTCGGAGCTTGTATTTCTGAGCGTCCTACACTTTGAGTTTGTTGTGGTTCAAAGCGATTAAGCCTTGGTATTTGAACTGGCATTATACTGTTCTCCCTAAACCACCACCATACTGAATATTATAAGAATTTTCATCAGTACTATAGTTTGCCGCCGACCCACCAAAGTGACCGCCCTGAACTGGTTTTTGTTTTTTATTGAACCCACCATTGCGCTCATAACCTGTTATCATGGTATTCGCAGCACCAAGTATCGCAGTATTACGAGTGGTTGTTGATTGAAAGTCAGCAGCGATTGAGTTCATACCACTTTGACCGCGCATATTGTTTGCTTGTTTTTTATAACCTAAAGCACGTTGATGAGCTTCAGATTGAATGTCTAAAAGATTCAACTGACCAGTAAGTTTGGTATCGGTTTGGATATCGGCCGCAGTTCCAAAGTTCGGATCAACGTCGGCGGCATAATAAGCCGTTCTTTGTTTTGAATCGATCTCATTGATGACACTACCATATCGAGCAGCTCTAGTGTAACCATCGGCTTCAGCGTTAAAAGCGTCGATCTCAGCTTGTTCGATATTAAACTGATCTAATTTTTTAGAAAGTTCGGCTTGTCTTTGAATGTTGTTGGCTTGCTGTATTCCAGACAAAAGCTGCAATCCGGCCATTGCGCCATAAACTATTAACGGAACTGCCATGATTACCTCCTTTATGATTTATATTGAACATCAATGTCAGGGATAATCGAGCTTATTTCAAGCGGTAAAGGGTCAACTTGTCTGATCGCTATGCGACCTTTAGAATCCCAATCACCTTCGATTATCACTTCTTCTCTCTTAGTATAGGGAGCTAGAGGTTTTGTTGCAAGACTTACGTCACCTTCTTCTTGAGTTTCGGACTCTGAGTCTTGCATACCATCGTTTGAATCATCCTCTGGGAAGTTCTGACCTACCCAGAAGCCACGAGATTTATAAACCTTAACATCGACCTTGTTACAAAGGATTGACTCAAGGAGGGTTGGTTTCTGTTCGACTGTCTCAACGTCTAGGGTTTCGATGTCAACTGCGTAAGGTAAACCAACATGAACTATTGCTCCACGCTTTTCTAGAGTGATGGATCCGCTTGAAACTACATAGTCATTATGACCATCTTGAAAATTATACGGTGACGCTTCAACAAATCCGTCTAATAAAACACTCACGGTTTTACCTTCTAAATGACTTAAACCCGTCACCGTTAATGTTGTTTTATATAATTCTGTAAATGATAAATCACTTGGAGCATGAGGAAACTCGGTAGAAGGTTGAACCCTTACTACAGTCGTAGAAGTATAAGTTGTAACTTCTAAATCTATTGAGTGTCCGTCTTCATGAAACCATCTAAATACCGTTCCTACAGCACCGTTACCCGCTGTATTTGCGAACTCTGCACTTGCCGCTGTGATTATTAAAATACCTTCATAATCACCAGGAACTAAGGGTGTAACAGTAAATGTATTTTCAAGTACTTCTTTATAAGTGACGGTTGAGTCCATGCAAATGAAGTCTTTGATGTCACTCATTTCTCGATTTGAAAGAGTTTCCATTACTCGAAAGTCGTCCCGCTTAACAATAAAATAAGGTGTATAAACACCATCATTAGATTTATGAACAGTAACACTCTCAAATAACCCATCAGTATCCCCTCGTGACCATGCTCTTACAAGCTGCTCATTTTGGTAGGTTAAAAGAACAAGAGAGCCGTCTTCCATGACACACCAAACTAACGGTGTTACTCCATCCTGGAACGCCCAAGACACTATTCGATTGTCCAGGAATAGATGATTAGAGTAAATGGAAATCTCGGATCCTTGGAAACTTGCTTGTTCATCGGAGTACTGTAAAGCCACGACAGAATTAGTAGATTTATCAACAAAAATGATAGATCCCGGGATCTCAAGTGGTGGAACAATATCATCGATCACATAATTCGCTCGACGGAGCATTACCGCTGAGTCTGGGGTCAAAGGTCCGATTGGAGTCATGAAAATACCTTGAGTCGTAAACGCTGCCAGGCCACCTAGATCAGCATATCTTAGGACTCGGCCAGTTCCATTCGTTCCAGCCTTCATCGCTAAAGCTGAGTCATCGTCGATAGGATAATCACGCAAGAAATTTAAAGGCTTACCTGGTCGTGAGGCGAAGGTAGCTTCTTTGTTTTTATCAAGCGATCCAGAAAGAATAAATCTTTGTTGATACACACCTATGGCGTTTGCTTTGATGTTTCCACCAGCACTTGTGAACCAAGTATCAATTGAAAAATCGGCCTGAAAAGTTGGAGGTAAATTTGTGTAATCGGCTGTTTGACCAAAGTCTCGAAAAGTAAAAGTTCGAGTTGTATAAGGGGGTGCCGCTACATCAGCGTAAGTGTCAGTAGATCCGATGAACCCATAACCTTGACCATCTCTAGGTCTTCTAAATACCAGCATCTCAATTGTTAAATTATCATCAGCTTGGTAATCGAAAAGATCGTATGCACCTGTGATAGTATTTGATTGAGCGGCCGCTACAGGAAGATTACCCGATACTGTATTTCCTTTTAATAAAACTTCAGTTCCTATTTTTAAACAGGTGACATATTCGACATTGTATCCAGCAGGTGCACCCACAGCAGTCAATGCAGTAAGTGAACTAAACGGTGTAGATGGTCTATTAGGGACTAAAGATGAAAGATTTAAAACTCGTGTTGCAAGTTCAGGATCTCCAACTACCAAATCTACAAGTACGACTCTAAGGGTTTGATTTGAACCCGAAGATAAAGTTGGATTACTTGAAGAGATATATAAAAAATCACCACTATGAGCAAATTGAATATACGGTAAATCGTCTTCATCAAAAAGATGAGCACCATCAGCGTAGTCACCCGCAACTACATCGTGAATCCGAACATAAAGTGGTCCAAATTCAACAACGTAATTTGTATATGGAGGATGAAATAAAATACATTTCTTAGCCGCAGTATCGGTGGGTATTACTGTAATCGTACCTGATCCATCAGTGCTAAGGGTTTGAGCAAAACCCGTCGAAGCATTGAATATCGAAGTAGCTAATTTAAAAGTAGTAGCAGTATCTTCGATGATATAATAATTTGTGGAAGTTGCTAATTCCACAGGAAGAGTACCCGTAGTTGTAAGGGTAACTAAAAGACCCGTTGTAAAATTATGAGCTGTTGCGCTCGTCGCTTTATCTGTGGTGTTATCAAAAGTTATTACTTTATTTACTAATGCAGTACCACGTTTTGTTGATTGATTATATTTGGTTCCGGGTCGAGATTTGATCGAACCTACTTTGGTAACTACTGCATTTCTGAGAGTCTTCAAACCTGTTTTATATTTTTCTAGTGTGGTTCTTTCTTGAAGTTCAGGTGTTAGTTCACCTGCACCAAAAGCGGATTGTATTGCATAAGCCATTATTCCGTCCTTGCTTGTACAAACTCCGAATCGACAGCCAAATCATCAAACGTTTCACCCTCAAGTCGGTCTGTTTCTTGAGCTTCCATTTTGTAAAAACCGTAGGTCTCTTGAACACTCTTACGAATATTCAAAGCACCTTTACCAACGATCAAACTTGAGGCAAGAAAACCTAGTCGATATCCAAGAGCTAAACCTGCGCTCGCGTTCAAAGAGTTCAAATTTATGTCGGAGCGAATGTACTCACCTACTGCATCAACTTGATTTGTATAAATTACGCTCACACCGTTTAGAGTTCCTCGTGTGCGCGGAATACTTGTTGATCGATTATCTTTTCTAAAACCAGAAACTATTCTGCGAAAAAATAAACATTTCGATGGGTATTTGTAGGCATATAACCATTCATCGTTTGGTTCTTCTTCAATTAATTCAAGGGCTGTTCGTTCTGAGGTGGCGTCAAGATCGAGGTCTTGAAGTGTTTGAGCTAAAGCAATGGGATAAAATTGCCGTAAAACTTTAGCTTCTTTTGATGAGTCATTATCAGCATCGGCAATCTGCTTATTTAGAAGAAGCGCACCTAAAGCTAAGTTAAATATATCAACCTTAGAATACACTTCTCCTCCGATTTAAAGTTTGATCATCCAGTTTTTTGAGAATTCCTTCTCAGACTTGATGTGAAACTTGTCACCAGGATTTTTACGAGAGTTATCGTAGAAACCTTTTTCAATTGCTTCAACAGCAATCAGTTTTGATTTGGCTTTAGGAGCTTCCACAGCTTCGACTTCAGCCGCAACATTGGCTTTAGAAGCGGCAGACGCCGCTCCTGGTTTAGGGATAGCTGACATTTAATCCTCCGATTAATTGTTATCAGCGTGTACAACTTTAGGGAACGACTTGTACTTGTTGATTTCGTCTTGTGGAACGATCCAAGCATCTGCCGTAACGGTGGTTGTTCCGCTGGAGATTGTATTTCTGATTCCAAGATAACGTCTTGTTTTCACACCTTGAGGTACTGGGATTTCGTGCATTGAACCAACAGTCAAAGCCGCAGCTAAAACTGTGATTGAACCCAAAACTTCGACGTTAGTAGTTAAAGCCGCATCATCAGCTTGGATAACTGCTAGAACGTGAGTAGAACCCGCACCCGCCGCTACTGAAGGAATGAACAAACCAGCCATACGTCTTCCGATAAACATATCTGAAGAGGCTGAGATTGTGTCAATCGCACTTGCTGAAACCGCAGTTGCAGTGAAAGCCTGTGCTCGACACACTTGATCTTCATAATCTAATAACATAGTAAACTCCTATTTTAAAAATTAAAGCAAAACAATAAGGGGTTTTTACACCCCTATAATTCCTTACGATACTACAGCTTCAGTGTTCAAGATCGCATCGCAAATTACTACTCGACGACCTAAGAACATCATCACTTGTTCACCTTGGTAGTTTGCGAAAGTTAATCCGCCACCAGCTCCAACTTTTTCTAAAGCTTGTTCATGCAAGAATGAAGCGATTGTTGAGTTCATGTAAACATAACCCATGCCAGTTCTTACAGCCGCAGGAATGCGGTAGTGAGCGCGAGTCATAAGTTTCAACAAATCAGCCGCAGAAGTTCCACCAGCTTTTAAATCAGAGATATCGATATTTGGGATACGAGCAAGTGCTCGGTAATCTTTAACAACTAGACCGTGGTCGATCATGAACATTTCTTCCCAACCCCAGAAAGTTCCTGTTACAGAAGTCTCTGTTGTTCCGATGATTTGAACTTTACCGTTGTCTTCACGCTTCAGACCCGCAGTTGTTCCAGCAGGATAAACTCCGAATACTGTGTTAGGACCCCAGTCAACAAACCATATTGAAGTGTTGTCTGATCCAGCTCCAGCCGCAGATACGATCTGCTTAGACACAGGCTCAGTTGTTGTTAATGTAGACAAGATGTCTGCAAAACCTGCAACTTTACGAGCATCGTCTGAAGGAGATCCGTAGAACAATAAATCAGCGTGTTCTTGCGCCATTGCTTGAATGTGACCTTGAGACTGATTCCAACGATTGAATGCTACGCGATCCGCTCCGCCGCGAGCCGCAACCATTACGTCGATCTGAGACTTAGATTCAAAGTGAGCTGCGCTGAACGAGCGTTCTTCAAGTCTAGATTTAGATGCTGGAATAGGTTGATTGGCTTTACGGTAATAAACCGTAGGAAGATTTGAACGAAGTGTTTCAATGTGTACCGTCTTCTCGTTCATTTCCATGTAGGGCATATGATCCAAGATAGGGTTTGATTGAACTAATACTTCTGCTACTTTACCAATTTGTACGTTTTTGCCTTTAGCTACATCCGCTAGGGTAACTAAACTTGCTCCGATAACTCCCATTTAAGCCTCCATTATTAAATTAATTATTAACATACATATCACTTAAAAACTTCCATTGATCAGTTGGCTTTGTCTCGGAGGCCGCTGATCCATCACCCTGTACGAAGCCTTCTGTCTCATAAAGCTTCTTTGCAACAGCGTGGAAATCTCTCGTAGTGTTAGGAGGCAGCATTCCACCCTTTTCTGTCAACATCTTTTTTGTGTTCGGCATGAAATCGTTAATAAATTTATTAACCATCTTGGTATTTGCATCGAAATTAGCCCCACCAAAGTCCTTATCGTTCTTTAATTCATTAAACCAACTAGTCTTAAGTTCGTTAACTTGAGTTTCAATTTGCTTTTGATGATTAGCTTGTTCAGTTGCTTGTTGAGTTAAGTATGTTTTTCTGATGTCTACCAATGCTTGTTGCGCATCCTTTGGTAATTTATATTTTTCAAAATTCTCAGTGAACAATTTTTTATCTGCATCATTGAAATCTTTTAAATCTACTTCAAGTTTAAACTCACCCGGCGCTGGAGCTGGAGGAGTTGCAGGTGGAGTAGCTGCGGCCGCAGGTGCCGGAGGCGCTGCATTTGGATCCACATAACCTGCCGCATTTGGTGGCGGAGGTGGTGTGTTGTAACCAGAATTTACTTCGGCCGCTGGCGGCGTCGCTGCTGCTGGTTCGGGGGTTTTTGGGGTTTGGTTTGGTGCTGGCGGTTGTTGTGCTTTTGGGATAGCGTATCCAAGTTCGTCGTACTCAATACCCCCTTGCGCTTGAGGCGTCGGAGTACTCGGTGTAGGTGGCGGGACTTGGGGAGTTGTTTGTGCATTTGCGCCTCCTCCACCAGTGTCGCCCGGATTTACTTGATTGAATAGTATACTAGACTTTTTTGGAAACATTTGCTCTCTCCTGTGTGATTTTTTCTTTTTCAACCGCAGCTAAAATGATTCCCGCCATGCGAGGTTCAGCTTCGGATATTAACCTAAATAAGGCGCGTCCTGGTCTAAGCGATCCGAGTTTATCAAATAGAAGATCTTCTCTCAGACCTAGGTCAGGCAGCTCTGCTACTTCAAAATGCTTGAAGAGATATTTTATAAATCTCTCTCCCGGATGAGTAGCTAGAATAGAAACAACATCATGGAGCATTTGTTGGTGCTCCATGAGTTCTTGTAACTCGTGGTGATCGGGTGGTTTTGGTGGTTGGTTCATTTACAATATTAGTTTACGTCAGTCCATGCGCCGTTACCTACACCGATAGTAACCCATAAACTTGCGGCTACTGCTTCAATAGTGATAGATGATCCAATGTCAGTACATCGAATAGCATCACCTGCTGAAGGTGTAATTGCTGCTCCTGTACCACCTGCAACTGAATTGATAACTGAAAAGGCGTCAGTAGCATCTGCTGGATTAATGTCGAAATCATCGGCTGTTCCACATACGAAAGTTAGTCGGCAACCTAGAACTGTAGAAGCTTCAGGAAGAGTCATAACGTCAGCAGAATTACTTACAAAAGTAGATCCGCATTGAGCTGCTGTGATCGCCGCAGTTGTTGAAGCAACTTGAGCTTGTAAATATCCTGAGATAGTTCCAGAACCCGCACCCAATAAGGTGTTGTCGTTTGCTATAACCATCTTCGCACCGGACTTGGTACAATTAATACCCGTCGAACAAGAGATGATATTTAGTAAACCAAGATTAGCAGAAGTTGTTTCACCTCTGAAACCCGCTACTGCCGCGACTCCGAACAAGAACAAAATCAGACCTGTAATAAATTTTCCCATGTTAAACTCCTTTTTGTTAAATTAACTTGGAACTGCTCTTAAATCTTTGACTGCACCAGCAACACTTGGCAAGGCTTCTGTTAACATCTGCTGTCTTTCCATATTTGCCTGAGCTTGCTGTCTCATTGCGTCAACATCTGCTTGATCTCTGTTCAAACCAGCAGGTAAAAATAATCTATCCTCGTACAAGTCACATAACTTATCAAGGTTAGCTTTTTGAAATACTGAAGGGTCGAGTTGACCCACTCGCTGAAGCATATCGATATATTGATTAATCTGTGGAAGATCCGCTGCTCGCTGCGCTTGTGCGAATGTAGAAATCATTTCTACTCTCAACCATTCACCTTCTAATTCTGGTGGTGGAGGAGGCATAATCGGATCATCTTGGATGACATAATTCATTACAAACTCAACATTTGGTACGTTGTAAGAAGTGTTGAGAGCTTGCAAATTTGGACCAATGACTAGTTGTTGTTCATTGATGATCGCTTGAGTTTCTGTAGCCGTTCGAGTCTTTGGATTCATCGACAAGAATAACAAAAAGTCTGCGAAGAAAAACTTATCGACCATTCGTCGCAAGTCTTCTACGTCACCCGATAGAGCAGCAACCGCTGGATTAATTTCAAACACATTTCTCAAACCACCTTGAGCCATTGATGTAGCATCAACAGGAATGTATCTATTGGCTTGCGTAGTGATATAAGATTTTTTTAAGTTAGCAGGACCTTGAATTGTCGGAGCTAACATTTTTTCTAAAGCCACATCTTTGCTGATAGCTTTTTTATTCAAAGACTTGATCACACCCATTGCCATAGTTGCAGGTCCAGTCTCACCATACTCGAAGTTATCAGAGCTTTGAGACTTACCAACAATAAATGGTTTACGAGTAGAATAAGCTTCTCGCAAAAATACTTTATCTTCTTCAGAATTAGGTTCTAAGAAACCGCCATTATCAAACCCTTGACCGTAGTATCCTCCAACTTGCGAGTTACCTATTTCATAAGTCAAAGATACCCATTGGCGATTTTTTCCACCGATAGCTTCATTGACATTAAAGTCTGGATTTTCTTTTATAATTTGAGCACATTCAACTTTGACAGAATAGTTACATTTCTCATAGCAAGTTTTTACCTGTTCTGAGAACATGGACCAATCATAATCACCATCAGCATCTTTTTTCCCGTACTCTTCAACTAACGCTTTTACGTTCAGAGTGAATTTACGAGTTAAAACAACTGGCTCATTTAGAGCATTGTTGACGATGAAATAGGATCCGGGGGTCAACGTATGATAGTGAAGTCTGAAACCTGGAAGTTCTTGAATAATGTGAGCACCAGTATTTAACGCACCGTAGTCATAATAAAATTGTCCGGCAGCATTGTAGAAATTGCTGACTGCGAATACCGAAAGGCAACGTCGAGTTAGAAGATCTAAGTATTCGCGTACGCGAGTTAAACCGTTTAAATCTGGATCCGGGTGAACTACTCGAAACCAAGGTCGAGTCGTAGAAGTATTACCTTCTAGGAATCCGGCAACGAATGATCGATGCGCTAAAAGGTGCGTACCATCAACGATGTGTTGATTGTTTCGCTCACCCTCTGGTTGATTTAAAATGTATCGCATTCTGTGAGGGATTACCCAACGACCTTGATCGATCCAAGTACCTTTGATGGTCTCGAATTTCTGTTCAGCTTGTTGACGAATATACTCACATTTTGAACGCGAATGTTTTGATTTCATATTACAATCCTAAAAAGTCTCTGGTTAGATTGTTAAATGCTCCGTCACCACCAAGACCAGACCCGGCAGCAAATAATGATCGACGTTGTGCAGATCCAGCAGCACGAGACGCTGATACGTCATTACGTCTAAGTCGAGCTAATTCTTCTTCTCTTAATCTAGCCGCTTCAGCACGTTGTTCGGCAAGTAAGGCTTCAGCTCTGTTGTTAGCTGATCTTGCGGCATTAGCACCTGTTAGTTCACCAATACCTTCTGTGTATGCGCGAGTTTGCCAGCCAGCTTTGATACCACCTGTTTCAGGGTCGTATCCGACTAAACCCATTGTCAATAAATTGGCAGCTACATCTTCCCATGCGGCTCCACCTGTGGCTTGGTTTACGGCAGAATTTATAGAGTTTCCAGCATTAGATACTTCACGGTTAACGGCATTACCAACATCACCAACAGGATTGCTGCCAGTACTGTTTTTAATTTCACCGCCACCTGGTAATTCTATTCTAACTCCGCACATTTTCTTTTCTCCAAATAAAGAGTTTTTCGGTCTCTTTAAGTCCGAGTCGCTCTAAAGTTTTAGGTTTTATGTTACTTTTAACATTTAGAGCTATAATCACATGATCCGCACATCCTTTACCAATGTCAAGAAAGCTATGAATTAAGTGGTGGGCAGCCCTGGTCCCTGGTACTGCATAAAGTACATCCGAAATTAAAATGTTAGTCTGGTTTGAAAATGCACTTGGACCTTTCATCGCTAAAATAAATCCGACCAGTTTTCCATTTTTCCGGCAGGTAAAACAATGATAATTTTCAAGATATTTTTTCAAATCAAAACTTACATTGTTATAAAATTTATCTCTTGAGTCATTTATTTCCGTCAAAGCTTTGACGATAAAGTCCTCGATTTCCATTGTTGCGTCGCTCATTAAAACTATTTCAGTAGTGTACATCGTGGTCCTCATAATCTACTACATCATCTGGCATTTTGTATGCCTGGTCTCCGATCTCACGAGACGCATTGTCGAATAAGGAACTGTGACCTTCTAGTCTGTCAGTAACTTTACGAGAAAATTGTAATACAAATCCATCGGCCAAATCGGGTGAAGCCAGCATTCGATCTTTAATATCTTTCTTACTCTCAGCCAGCTTTTTTAAACTTGTCTTATGTCTTGAGCCTTTAGTACAGCAAAGTTGTTTCTCGATATCGGCTAGGTCCTCTGGATTAACGGCCGTGATAACGTGTCCGTCAATTAAAGCTTTGTTCGCCTCCCAATACATCTGTGCTCTGATATTGGCGTACTCTGAGTCCTTTGGATCGGCCACATCGTTAGGTGAACTAGCGAATGAGATTAATTCCCAGTGCCATTTTCCATCGATATTCGCCAATGTCTTAAGTGCAGTACCTTCCCCTTGATCTATGAGGACCCGATCAGCTTGTAAGTCCTTCTCGTACTTGCAAACTTTCGCATAAGTGTAACTGTGATCTTGTCCTTGCTCACTATCTAGTTTAAATCTCTCTAAGAGACACGAATACGCACCTTGATGATGCCAAATGGTAGTCTCATCGCCTCCGGTCCACGCTGGATCCACGGTTAGGACGGAAGGAAGTATCTTAACGCTGGACGGATCGAAGACTCTACCCCTCTCAATGGCGCTTTGAGTAGCTGTAATACTGATAATAGAGTCCTTGGCAGTCTTTCTAGGCAGTCCTCTAACCCTAACCCTGAAATCATCGTGATCTTCATTACCACCAGCAAGACGCAACCACTCTGCTACGAGTGTTTTATCAACGTGATCTAGGGATCTGGTATCAATTCGCAAAGACCTCCACTCAGGGGAAGTCATTAGTTGCTCGAAATAAGCCGTTGGGTCATCTGAGTTACCAAAGACCATCCAAATCTTAATAGTCATGACATCGGTAAAGGCACCCGATGCATATTTGAAGATAACCCCTGGGATACCGGGTGCCTCCTCGAAGGTGTAACTGATAGCATGACCTTTGTTATGTAGACCCGATACGGCGGCCGGCGTTTCCTCAGACCAATTAAAATGATCAAGTCGCCATTGCTCTCCCCAATGGTCATCTTTGGCTTTTATGGACGTTCCTAGCTTCTCAAAATAGTAGTCAGAGAATCTAGCCCTGCGAAACCAAACGTCGTACTCAGGCCAAACCACGGTCTTTAACTGGGTGTCTGTATTGGCAGTTATCCGTCCGCGGAGCTTATGAGTGTATAATAATATTATGTTAATGATGGCACCAAGAGCAGTCTTAGCCGCTCCGTTACCCGATGATACAATAAGTTTATAAAGCTGATAGCGGGTGATTGGATTACGCAGGTGGTTGCTGATTAACTCAAGCTCCTGTATCTGCCACTTGTACAAATGGATGTTTTCCATGTCTGTGCCTGGCTCACCAAAACCAAATATTAGATAGGCGAGTTTCACAAAGTCATAGCGATAAAGCTGTATGAGTGATTCAAACTCTTTGATGTCGTCGGGATTATATTTCTTCATCTCTCTCAACCTCATCAACCATTGGTCTGTCTAAACCCATTCTCCATCGTTTAATTATATTCTTAACCGCTGCTCGAATAAACACTTCTTGAGTGGGGTACAAATAAATTAAGTCTTCTAAAGTTGCCTTGACCCCTTGGTCTCTGATTTGAGCTTTTATTGACTCTCTAATTCTACGATCAAATGAACAAATTATTACGTTACTCATGCTGCTTTCCTAAATATGGCTTCAACTAAATAAGCCATTGCTTCATCGTTTAAATGCGAGATCAACACACCACGCGATTCTAAAGTAAAACTTGCGGCGTGAACACACTCATGGACTAAACTATTGATATCGCTTTTCTTACGAGTCCAAATTACAACGATCGCTTCTTCTTTATTAAACATGACTCGACCCTGAACTCGATCAAATGTCGTATCTATTTTATGTCGGTCCTTCATGTACTTTTCTATTTCACCTTGGGTCCAACCAAGACAATAGTAAAAATTCATTCGATACACTTCGCAGTAAAAATGTTTAGGTCTCATCGTTTAAGTCCATACTCTTTTATTTTACGATATAAAGTTGCTCTAGAGATACCAAGCAGACGAGCACTTTGAGTTACTTTCCAGCCAGTCTCATTGAGAGCTTTTAATATGTACTCTTTTTGAACCTGTTCCATGTTTTTAAATACTAAATCAAATGTAGAGTCGTAGGTCATGTCACATCCTTTGCCTTAAGTACCTTACGGTTGTCAGCATCTTCAATCCTAGCTAGCAAAGTCTCTCTCATATTGGTTCCGACTTCATGCTCAACTTTTAGTGACTTTTTAAACACTTCTTTCTCACCACCAAGCATCTCAGCAGCTTTAAGTTTATCCCAAAACTCGAATTTAAGTATTTTACTGTGTATTCCAATGATGACCCCATTTGGGTCTTTGTCATAGACGTTCTGGATAGTGAGCTTTTTAATTACTCTACGGGTCTCAGCGGGTACTTGTGATATGTCCTCGTAGAATACACCTGTGTCTGGGTTAACAAGGTCCACTGGATCAAAGTCAATTACTTCACGGACTTTCGCTACCACCTCTTCCGCATCGTAACCAAACTTACGAGACCCCGCCGCGGCGATTTGTTGAATACATTGGTACACATCTTTGTTGTTAATTAAATGTTTACCATCGTTAGCATGAAGTCCCGATAGTCGTGCTGCTTGTTTTATATCCTTACAGAGGTTGTAGTTGGAAATGAATAGCAGGACTTTGGGGTCGGTGGCGTGGATGGGGGTTAGGGTGGTTGAGATAATCTGTTGGACTATCTGATCGGTAGTAAGGGGTGTTGGGTCTACCAATGGGAGCGTCTTCTCGGGGACCATCTCGATTTTATGCGGTCGCGAAGCTGGAGCTTGCGGAACTTGTTGGGGAATTGGTTCTGCAGGTCTATCCGTAGGTCTTAAATGTGGGGGTACTGGGGGTTGTCTCATATTGATACTGTAGGTGGAGTTCTTAAAAAAATCTAGCAATAATATTTAGAAACTTATCATATAGTATGTTTAAAGATATTACCCTTATATAATTTAGGGTCCGATTAGTTCTTAAAATTTCGGATATTTTTGGGAACCACCTTTATACAATAATTACACATAGAAAATCTTTTGACCCACCCCCACCTTAAATCATTTTCAAAATCAAAAAACCTTAAAAATCAATTCAAATCTAAACGAATTGACACAACACAACTAACAACGCTGATAACCGTCTCATAGTGACACTGTATAACTTGCAACGATTGTCTATAATATATACAGCGTTGCGTTACTCATTGACAATATAACAATGGTACAGTGTGGCACCAACGTTGCTATATACTTAAGCAGATACTAAACACTAAACAAAAGGACCTTAAAATGGACAAAGCAGTAGTTAAATGGATTAAAGTGATCGGATACTTAACAGTATGTACAGCATTCTCATGTATTAGACAGGCACGAGCGGCCACATATCTTGAGTGTACTTCTAAAGACATTAAGTCTTGCACTAACGAAGTGACTAAGGGTGATGTGATTGTATCACTTGCTAAGGGATCAAAGTCTAAGTTTATCAAAATAGACTTTGTTATGTTCGACACTAAGAAAGGGACTCTTAAGGTTGAAAAGCAAGATTAGTTTCATTGAGTGACTTAGCAATAGGTCACTCGCTTGAACCTAAACCGTAACCGTGCCGAATGAAATGAGGCACCTCACAAAGGATATAATATGCAATTGATTTTAATAGCTCTAGTTTGGTCTGGAATGGTCGCTTGTAGCGGTGTAACGATTAAGACTCATGGTGCAGACGTTGTTGAACGTGGACCAACGTCGCAACCTGAAAATTCAAAACGTGGCACTGTTATAGTTCCCGAAGAGTGTTTCGACGACAATGGGATATTCGACCCTGGTTTAGGTCACGACACTTTAGATTGTGGTAACTTATGAGTCACGACGATAAAGACCCTAAGGACTATAAACCGACTCAAATTAAGTTTATAAGATAAGTATATAACAGCGTTGTGACTTAATTA
>Ga0172380_10001121_pt1 | contig 47539 bp, 83 predicted proteins | sample Leawe162metaG_FD_119747 | JGI IMG/M metagenome (GOLD analysis project Ga0172380, IMG submission 119747) | Leachate microbial communities from a municipal landfill in Southern Ontario, Canada - Leachate well 162 metaG | ecosystem: Engineered > Solid waste > Landfill > Unclassified | place... | reverse complement strand
CGGTCGGCGATGAACAACCTTGTGGAAGTTCTTGCCTATGCCAGCCATGTTGCGCTCTGCCATTTCTTCAAGGGCCCAGTGGGCTGGCAGCTCTTTTGGCATTGGGAGGGTTTTCATTTCGCCACCTTCCAATCCATCGCAGTGACAAGCATCATCGGCGCTGACATCAGCGACTGCAAAGATCCGCATGCGGGGCACTGATGCTCATAGCCTTTACCGGGAGGAATGTACAGTCCACCTGGCGCGTTGTGCTCAGGGTGTCTGCATGTCATGTCTTTTGGGAGATCGAAGAATTTGCCTGGCATTTCTTGCCCCTTTCATTGGTTGATGGCTCAATGTTAAGGACAAATTATCGTTTTGGCAATATTTAAAGCACTTTTATTTTGATTTTTTGGCTTGTGTGGGAATCCTACCTCTGGTAGCAGGATGGAGCATCAATATGCACACCGGGCCTCAGCCTAGGAACCGCGAGAGACGGTCGAAAGGTTGCACCCATTTCACCCCTGAGTGCGCCGCCTGGCTCGGTCCAATGCGGGTCCGCTGGCGTCGGCTATAGCTGTAGCCTTGGTGACGCTGCGCTTCTGTTGATCTGGCTTCCCCTGGCTGGACTTGAACCAGCGACATAGCCCATTTCGCAGAAATAACCCGCTACTCCGCGCCCTTCTACCAACTGAATTACAGGGGAAATAATTCTCAAGGGTGATGACTGGCCCCAATTTCCCGACGCCGGTAATCTTGGGGGTTGCTTAACTGCGCATTACACGGTTGTTGTGCCGCGACATTGCCAGCCATCACTCTTCAAAACCATCTTCTAGGCGGGCTGGCAGTGATCCCCAGCTTTCACCCGCTTCGACTCACTGCCATGCAGCTACTACAGGTGCTACGGCGTCACGCATCACATCTGCGCATTCCGTCTAGAAGATGTGCCTGTCTTTCCAGGCTGTCAACCAATTTTCAAGGCGGGTTTGGGAGTTGTTGGTATCAACCCTTCATCACGGCTTCACTTCCCGCTGGCCTACACGTCTTTCCGTAGTGTCATCCACTGGCATTGACTGTCTGACGTATGAATCGCTTGTGGTCGCTTTCGCTCTCGCAGCGCTTCGGTTCTCAGTATTTCCAGTGATGACTCAATAGTGCCAAACACCTATCAGCTTGTCAATAAATATTTGGCGTTACTGCAATCTTTTTTCCATCCTACGTAGCTTTTTCCCCATAACTCGCTTGTACTTCTTGAGATAGTCCACGTCGTAGCGCGTCACCTTGGTTTGAGCATAGAGCCAGTCCACGCGCTCTTGGCCAATCTTGGCGATTAGGCGCGGAGTGTAGCCCGCAATATTCCCGCTGTTGTGGTGGTTGCAGACAGAGCAGGCCTTGTGAATGTTCCACAGGTTGAATCGCACTGCCGAAGCGGCCCCCACACTCCGAAAGTGCGAACCATGCCACTGCCCTTGCCAGTTGGCCGGCTTGTCGCAAGAGATGCACCCGTCATCAATGTCGCGCAGCCGTGCGATCTTGTTGACGATGGCCTGGCATTCTTCACGCCACTTAGTGGGAGACTTCGCGGCCTCCTTCCGCCTGGCCGCCTCTGCCCTATCGGCCTTCTGGCGCATTTTTTCCTGCTTGGCTACCTTCCTGTCAGCCTTGAGCTGGCGCGCCGCAGCGAAGCCCTCTATGCACCCCCCATGGATGTATTCACCCTCTGCCAGCTTTCCTTTGCAGTGCTGGCAGAGCTTTCGCTTAAAAGTCACTGAAATCCTCCGCGTTGATGAAACTGAAAATACCAAAAAGAACCGTAGGGGCCAGCATAAGCCACCACTGGGGAACGCTATTCAGCGCCAGAACGAAACTGCACGCCATAGCTGCAAAACAGAGCCACTTCATTCAATCCCCCTTGCTGGCGCAGCGCCAGGCCTTGAACAAAGCATAAGCGCTCCATGCCCAACCCGCATAGTTCGGCAAATGAGGCGCCATGAAAATGATGGCGGCTATGCACCAAAAGTCCCGCCCTCTCATCGCCGCACCATGATCAGAATCAGGTCGCACACGACGCACAGCGCTGCTACGCCCAGGAACCACGACCACACCGGGTAGTGCATCCAGGCCAGCAGAGCTGCGCATAGCACTGAGGCTATTGCTACTTCTTTGGTGTTCATTGGATAGTCCCAAAAATCTGAGCGAATGTGACTTCCCAGCTCCCTTTTGCAAAATCCCGCTGCTCCGGGCTCATGGGCTCCAATCCCCGGTCAACCTGCGCATTCCGATAGCCGTGCCAATAGCTTGCGCTCTTTTGCGTGTAGTCCATCGGGATGAATCCCATGCCTCCGCGATAGCCTGCCATGCACTCATCGTCGTTCAAGTTCGCCAAATCGGTGATTGGCTCAATGTAGTCGCTCATGATTACCTCTCTACTGCGTGAAAAACAACATCGTTATCTGCCGCCCAGGCCATGACGAACTCTGACAGTTCGGCGCATTCGGCTTTGGTCAGCTGGCTGGTCTTGCGGAAAACGATGTCTACCCCATTGCCATCTAGTGCTGGAAGGATCTCGATGTTCTCGCCGCGCGTGCGGAGCCAGGATGCAACCAGCAGTCGCTTCCACGTATCCACATCGCGCTTGGCGCCGGCCCACTCAACCTGCTTGCTTATCTCGGACAGGCAGGCGTGCAGAAGTCGATTCTGGGCATCGCTGCGCTTCTCTGGGCGGATTTCCAGCGTTAGCCTATGTCCAGCCATCACCCAGGGCTTGGCGAAGTTCCAGGCATGCAGGATTGCCTTGTGGGCCTGGCGAGGCTCGAATAGAGCCAGGCTGATGCGATCAGTCATATTCAGATGACCCATGGTCATGCACGGGGATGGTGATCATGGCCGGTACGCCGTCTTCCAAGTCAATCAGCTTCTGAAGGTATAGCACCTGGTCCATGGCCTCTTCCTTGGCGTGCTGGAGCCATTCCCGGCGGGTCAACTTGGCATCATCCATGGATACGCCGTACTTGAGTACGCCGCGCGCGCCACGGTCAGCAAACTCCGTCGCCACCCTGGCTATCAGTCCGTCTTGCATGAATACTGCTATTGGTTCGGTCATTGCTTTTCCTTCGACTTCGGCTCTTTATTTCCAGCTGTTTCAATCAAGAAATACCCAAGCGCCAGCGTTGTTCCTAGCGCTATTTGCTCAAACCAAACCATTAGGCATACAACGGCGAAATCGGTGGCAGCATGGTAAACGCCGAATCCTACTGGCCTCTTTTCCTTGAACCAGCTCTTGTCCCCAAGAATCCCGATTAGAACGCGGGCAACCCCAACAAACCACAAAACAAAAAGAGCCACGCGTCCAGCGCCCTCAAACTCCAGCGCAAGCCATGCATAGAGCGCCCACGCAATCAATAAATCGGCCGCTACTGCTTTGATCCAATATTTCATCCCCTCACCCCTTCCTGTTGAGCCAGGCATCCCTGGTCTTGATCACATTTGCCGGTGCAGCCTGGTGGCTGTTGCATGCGTGGTGTGGCGGCAGGAACCTCCAAGATGGGCCAAACTCGCATGGCGCCATGTGGTGCTTTGCCATCGGTGTTGTTTGGCCGGACGAGTCCTTTAGCTGCCAGTGTTTGCAGGTTGCACATGTCACTGGGCCTCCTTGGAAAACTGCATGGCAGCAGCGGTTCGCACAATGGCGCGGCGGACAATTTCTTCATCAGAACGCCGCGGATTGAGCCTTGTTTCCTCTAGCCGAAAATCCATCCACCATCTTGAGTCAAACATATGCAATTTGACCGCTAGCCGCAACGCATCGCCGTCGTCACCCAGGGGATTCCATTTCCGAGTGGTAGAACGCGCATCTTCGTTCCACCACTCGAATCCATCCTTATCGCTATAGGTGAACCATGGCGAATCACTACCTAGAGTTATCCCTGCAGCCTTGGCAGCGAGCTCCAACAATTCACGATCAGTCATGCTGCGACCCTCCCAAACTTGAGCAGGAACGCACCGGTAAACGCGGCCATGCTGCCAGCCATCATGCTTGGCCCCTTAAACTTCACATTCCACTCGTCCAGAGCCTGGGCCACTCGTGTGCCAACCTGGATGATTGCGCCGCTTGGCAGCATGTAGATTTGGTTTTGCTTGATCATTTTTTCCTCGGTTTCAGTTTTAGTTCCAGGCCTGGCGGCCCTCAAGACCCATGGCAATTCGAGCTTCACGATGCGAATAGCGGCTGACGGATCGATCATCACGCTCAACGCGGTACAAAATTCGGCGCGCCCAGTCTTTCCCATCGTTTCTGTTTTGCAGATCTACCTTGACAGGCTCAACCGTTGGTGCCGGCAGGGCGGTAAATCCCTGCTCCTGGGCATAAGTCTTACGCGGCATAGCTGCATCGCAGATCTTCAGGAACTGGGGAAGGTTTGGCGGAAATTCCGGGTGATCGCTCGTCAGCCTATTGGCCGCCGTCTCGATGACCTGGGCCGGGAACTTGCTCAGCGCCGCCTCCCAGACCTTCATTGCCGCCCGAATCCCAAGATCACGTTTCTTCGCGTCTTTTACCCCGGTAGAAAACTTGCTCAGGAACAGATTTCCGTAGGAGCCCTGCATGTGGATGAACAGCGCTTTGACGCCTGGCGACACTTGATCGCTGGGCGGAGCATCTGGCCTTGCGTTTTCCAGGACCAAACTGCCTGATTTCGATAGATCCATCATCGCCAGTCTCCCAATATGGTCGCGTATGCATCCTCATGCCTGTTTTTAGGCCCGTGGTGCGTTTTATTTCCTCCACCCATACCCTCGCCTACCCTTGGCTCAAATAAACCCTGCCAGCCCCCTATAGCGGCGCTCTCAAGGGCTGCTGCATGGTCAATCCCTGCCTCTCGCCACTTTGCCAGCTTGTCCACGGCCATTTGCTTCTGAGCATCAGTAGCCTTCTTCCGCTTCGGCGTGGAGTGCCATGCATCCCAATGAACCCGATCAATCCAATCCGGCAGGACAAACGACGAAGCGCTTTTGCGCGCCTTCTTCTCTGCAGTAATCTCTGCAGTAATCTCTTCTTTATTACCGACTTGCGTTTTCCGCTCTCCGCCAACTGCGTTTTCCGCATCCCGCCAATTGCGTTTTCCGCAGTTCCCGGATTGCGCAAAGCGCATTTCCCCAATTGCGTTTTCGTCGTTCGGAGAAGAGCGTTGATTCCAAACATCAAAAGCATGATCCACAGCATCAAGATCGAGTTTGTAGTAGATGCGGTGTTGGAGGCGCTTGTTTTCCTCGATCAGGACGCCCATCTCTGACAAAATCTTGCGAGCCGTGGCCTGTTCACGGTAGGAAAGTCCTGTCTCTTCGGTCCATTCCTCGGCCGTCTTGAAGACCCCCAATTCATCGTTAGTGCGAGACTGCCAGTAGTGCAGCTGGGAGAAAAATATGGAAGCGTTCACACTGCCAAAGAACCTTGACAGGCGCGGGTAGTAGGCAATGGCTCGGCCTACGTCGGCCATGGATGATGTGAGGCTCATTTTTTCTTCCAGATTCGATATCCATCAGACATGAGCTCTTCGCCGCTCGCATCTTTAACTACCTGCAAATATCCGCTGGTCTGCAGCTCTGGAAGGCGTCGGCATACTTGCTCCACGGTAAGTCCGGTGGCGCCGCTCATGTCCTTTGCTGTCATCGATGTTCCAGGCTGAATTGAAGCCAGGATTCTTTCCTTTTGCTTTCCTGAGAACAGTGCAGATCGCTCTGCCGCTATAACGCTGGTGATTGGATCGCTTGCTCGAACGTTTTTCATGGCATTGCACCTTTCAAAATTTTCTGGGTCTTGAGGAATGAGGCTTTAGCTTTTGTTCCGCTCTCGATGTAGTAGCCGTGGTAGCGGGGATTGGGGTCAACCTTAGTCAGTGGCTTGACCTGGTTGATCTTGCTGGCCAAGGATTTGCTGGGGATGGTGAACGCGTTCATTTCTTGCGGCTCCTTACGATTCCGGTATGGTCTGGAACTCCCTTTACGCGCTTCTTGCGGCCCAGGGCAATCAGCCCCATTCCGATGGAGTAGCGCGGATCGGTTGTCTTGCCAGACAGGATTGCTGAAATAGTGCCTTGTCGGCACCCGATGGCCTCAGCTACCTGGACTTGGGTCAAGCCCTTATCCATGATGGCGGCTAGGTATGTTTTCCATGGGATGAGTGTGATCATGTGCCATATCTTATCAAGCTCTTGTTGCGTCGGCAAGAATCTTTTTTAAAAGAATTTGCAAAAAGTTCTTGACGACCGGAATTAATTGGTTGATACTAGACCCCATCGAGACACAGACATCGATGACGGCAATGACTGATAGCGGCGAAGGAATCCTGTAGCCGAGCGGACGCCAAGTCCCGCGCCTATCTAGCCCGAGGGTGGAGGCAAGCAGTAGCTTTAGGCCGGGACATGAAGCTAGAAAACCAAAGCTCTGCAGATGAGGGCTTTGGTTTTCCGAGGTGATCAACATGACAAAACGACTGAACATTCTCCAGGAGTCGCTTGCCAAAAAGGAGGCTGCTGCTGACTCCAAGATCGCGGCGCACTTTGAAACCGTCAAGGAGACCAACGGGCAGCCCCTGAACGACAAGCGCAATGGTGCTGCGACCTTCCGTAAGTGGGCGAATCAAGATGCCGCCATCCGCACTGCGCTAGAAGGTGTGCAGAAGACCAAAGACGCCATCGAGCGGGAAGAAGCTGCAATAGCGCGAGTTGAATCTGTCGCGCTACCTCCATTCATCCTGGAGGCCCTTGCCGCTGGTGAGCTGACGCAATGGCGCAAGCATCCGAATCGCTTCTTCGTGCCTGGCGTGGACAAAGGCCGGATCGTATGGAATGAGGCAAAGGGAGTGCTGATGCACAGCCACCTTGCTGATGTTCCGAAGGACCAGTATCCCAAGTTCCGCGACACCTTCAACAGGTTGCGCCAAGCAAGTCTCTAACACCCTCCGCTCCCCTCTGGGCGACATCAGAGGGAAATCACAAGCGTCACGGGTTGGCGCTTTTGTTTTTACAAGGAGCGATCATGTCCCTCATCCTCACACAAACGCAAGCCGAAACGGTCTACAACGCCATGTGTGCGCTGAAAAGCGTTGGCGGCAAGGTCGATGTGATTTTTGGCACGCCTGATGACGGCCGCCGTGTCCATGAATATAAGTGGCTCACATCAGGCAAGGTTTACGTCTACCGAATGAGCAGGGGCGTCGTTATGGAAGACGAGTGCTACGCCGACCAATCCGCGTTCGCCATTGTCTACGGGCTTTCCTAACTCCCAAGCGCCCTACTCAGGGCGTCCTCAATTTATGCGCACAGGCGCGGAAGGATGAAGATGGAAGAAGTGACACCAAGCTACCGCTCTGGCAAAGGGCGCGCTGATGCGGCAAACGAGCACAGTTTGCGAATTGAGGCTGTTATTGATCTGGCATCTGCTATTGAGTGTGATCAGTTCTATCGTCCTGATGGCGTGCACGAGGATCTGATTGACGATCTTGCTGCGGGATGGAAGCCGCATTGCGATCTAAGCATGAAGCCTCTTTTTGACGCTGCCGCGGGACTCCTCGGTGATGAGTGTGATGAAGAGGAAGTAGCAGGGTCCTTTGCAATTCACGGGCTGCAGGGATACGTCGTGAAGTTTGCGCTGCCTGTTTACCTCAGGGCCACAGAAGACTCGACATCCTATTCATGGGGGCACTACCGAACCAAGTGGGTCTACGCAGATCGCTTTGAGGATGCTTGGAATATTGCGGTCGAATGGGCAAAGGAACACAAGGCTGAGGCCATCCAGGAGACTGCGGCCAAGGCAACCTCATAAGCACCCCAAGAGCATCATTTCAGATGATTTGATGCTTGGGGTACTCCTCGAAAGAGGGTCATCACTGCTGGTTTAGCTCAGATCAAGCTGCGTTGCGTATCTTCGCAGCCCACGCCCAAAAGAGCGCTGGAACGTATGCCAGAGGTCACTGCAATGGGCCGCAGTAGCCAGCAATGATGGTGAATGCCCGGGCTGACGGGCGAAACGTAGAAAGCGCGATACCGGGCCGTTCGGTTTCGTGGTCCGGTCTGGTGAGGATCGGCGATTACCAATGCGGACAGAAGCTTTCAAGCCGGAATCTAGCGCCGGCCACCCTCTTCATTTATGGGCAAAAGCGAATGCCGCCTCTGGGGGTTCCCGGGGGAGATCACGGTGCAGCGAGTAGCCCGCCCTATTCATAGAACCAGCCAACCCTGGACAATCTATTCACAAACACACTCCAGCACTACCACGCTGGATTTGCCGCCTTCGAGGTGGCTTTTTTTATTCCTGGAGAGCCCATGAACGACTTGTCCATTCATCGTGCGCTGGCCCGTGGGCAGGCGGCATGGGACAGCCGAGTCCCTGACTTCGACCCGCCAGCGCGCATGCAGAGTCTGCGTGAGCTGCAAGACGAAAACTTCACACTACGCGATCAGCTGGCCCAGCTTTTGGAAGAGGCCCGCGACCTGGCCGAAACCGCCAACCGAATTCGCTGCTGCACCGGGGATCGGATGCTGCGCCTTTGCAACGAGATCGAGGGGATTGAAGATGACGAGTGAGAAGCTGAAACCTACGCCCGGGCCTTGGCGCATTGACCGCTTCCTCGGGGCTTTGGTCGGACAAGAGGGGCGGGTTATTGGTGGCGAGGAAGATTTGCTCCTGTGCGCCGAAGCCGGAACTGTGCACCACGAGTGCGGCCTGAGCCCTCGGGAGCTGCTGGAGGGGTATCGGGAGCTGAGAAAACAGCTTGATGAAATGAGCGATCTGGCCATCAAGGTGGATAGCTGGGAATCTTTCCCGCAGAGGCCCATCAATTCCGCCTGCGCCGCTAACGCCAAACACAAGGAGGTGTGAGATGACCGAAAACGAAATGATCGAACTGGCGGCAAAGGCCTATGGCTTCACGTTTCTCGGTTGGCGGATTGCCTTGGAAGGGCCCAGTCGTCAATGGGCGGAGGTTATGGATACAAACCATGACGCGCCGATTAAGTGGAATCCCCTTGACGACGATGGAGACGCTCTAAGGCTCCTTTGCAAGCGCTCAATGCGCATCGTTGAGAACCATGGCGGTGTTTACCGCGCCGTTCAGTTCACAGTCAAAGCCGAAACCGATAATGAGACTGATCACGAAGTTGAAATCGAGTGGCCCCACACACCAGCAGCAACGCGGCTTGCAATCACCAGGGCAGCTGCAGCCTTTCAACAATGCAAGGAGGGTTGAGATGCGTTGCTTATGCAGTGAATGCGATTGCGAACGGGCAGAAGTACCAGAGCCGGAAGATCACGATGTGAGGTTCAAACGCCATGACATCAATGTCTCCAAGGATACGCTCTCTTCAAACTGGTACATCCGCGTCACTCACCCGAACGGATCGAAGCTGTACGACGGGTGGTGGCGCGACTCAGCGAATGCCACTTGGCAGGAGGCAGTCGAAGAAGCTAAACGGGGCGCACTACTGGTGCCCGCCCCAAAGGAGCCCCTATGTTCATCTACAAGCTAGGCTCAGTGGTGAGCCTCCCCTTCCCTTCTCGCCAAGCCGCAACTGATGCGGCTTTTTCTTTGTTCTCTGGGCCCGTTGGCGGGCTTGTGGTGAGGCCAGCATGACCACCACCCCCATGCTGACCATGCCAACCCGAGCACTGTGCCCCGAGCGAGGCCAGAAGCCCAGCCGCTACGTTCCGGCCCTTAAAACCGACGTAAGCAAGACCTTTGATAAGTACCGGCGCCTACAAGCGCTGCAGGAGAAGAAGTAATGCCACCCATCAAGTACATCCACCACACCCCCAAGCCGCTCTTTGTAGCGGCTTTTCTTTTGCTCGCGCTCTGCCTGGGCGCTGTGGCTAGCTGAGGAAGCATATGAGCGAGAAAACCCACTACCGGAAAGCCTTCGACTCGCCCTACCTGAGTAGCGCCGACATCGTGGAACCCACCGTCCTGACTGTGGCCCGCGTGGCCCTGGAAGCGGACAAGACCAAAAAGACCAAAGATCTCTTCAATACCGCCTTCTTTGCCGAGCGCGATCTGCGCCCGGGAGAGAAGCTCAAGCCAATGATCCTGAATGCGACCAACAGCAAGACTATGCGTCAGCTTACCGGCTCGCCATTCATTGACGACTGGCAGAACACCCGAATCACCGTTTACGTGGATCACAACGTGCGGTTCGGCAAAGAGTCGGTGGAGGGCTTGCGAATCAGCCCCTTCACCCCCGAGAAGAAAACTCTCACCCCGGCGAATGCCAAAGGCTGGGAGAACGCCAAGGCCGCCTATCGCCGCGACGGCAACCTGGACCAGGTGCTATCCAGGGTGGATATGAGCGCCGAACACCAGCAGCAGCTCGCCCAAGAGTGCGCCGGGTAGGCCTATGCAGTTCCACGATGTTGAGCAAAACACCGAGGCATGGCTGCAACTGAGGCTGGGCAAGGCAACCTGCTCCAGCTTCGGCTTATTCATGGCCAATGATGGCAAGGCATTTGGCGAGCCCGCCAAAAAGTACGCGCTGCAGATCGCCCTGGAGCTGGACACGGGCCGCAAGGCTGAATACAGCTTCACCAGTGAGCATACCGAGCGCGGCCATGAGCAAGAGCCCATCGCCCGAATGCTTTACGAAGATGAGAACTTCGTGAGCGTTGGCAATGGTGGGTTCTTCGACTGGGATGAGTATGGCGATTCGCCTGACGGGCTGGTGAACGACGACGGAGTGGTGGAAATCAAGTCCGTCACAGCAGCCGTGCACTACGCCACCCTGATGCGCAAGAGCTTTGACCCCGCCTACCGCTGGCAACTCATCGGGCACCTGGACTGCACACAGCGGCAGTGGGTGGACTTCGTGAGCTTCTGTGGGGAGTTCAAAGAGGGCAAGCAGCTGATCGTTCACCGCTTGCATCGTGACGACTACGCGGCCGAGATTGAGCGTCTGCAACAGCGCCGGGCCGATTTTCTTGGCCTGGTCAAGCAAACGCTGCAGAACATTACCTAACCAATACCCTTCGGGAAGGCCGGAGGGATGAAAGGAGCCGAAATGGCATCAGTAAACAAGGTCATCATCGTTGGCAACCTGGGCCGCGACCCTGAAATCCGCACCTTCCCCTCGGGCGACCAGGTAGCCAACGTCACCATTGCCACCACCGACCGATGGCGCGACAAGAACAGCGGCGAAAACAAAGAGTCCACAGAGTGGCATAAGGTCGTTTTTAATGGCCGCCTGGCAGAGATTGCCGGCCAGTACCTGCGCAAGGGCGCCCAGGTCTATGTGGAAGGCAGCCTGCGCACCCGCAAGTGGGCCGACCAGGCCACCGGCCAGGAGCGCTATGCCACCGAGATTCGTGCCGACAGCATGCAGATGCTGGGCCAGCGACAGGATGGCGGCAGCAGTGATGAGGGCTACGGACAGCAGGAGCGCCAAGCAGCACCCGCCCCGGCACCGCGTCAGGCTCAGCGCCCCGCCCCAACGCCGATGCCCTCCACGCCTCGCGCCCCTGGCGGATTTGACGACATGGACGACGATATTCCTTTCTCCGACCCCATGCGCCGCAGCCTCCGTCTGTATTCAGTGATCTAACCTAGGACCGCCCAAGAGGCGGTTTTTCTTTGGAGATTCGCAATGTCACCAGTAACGGAAAAGCCGCTTTCCAAGGCGGCGCAAAAGAGTGCCGAGCGCGCGGCCCGCAAGACGGATCGCATCGCCAAGAAGGCGCAAGAGCAATTGGCACTTCAAGAGCTGCGCGAGCGCGCCAGGCGCTTGTGCTCCGCCCCCCCCTCCAGTTTCCAGGCGTGGGGAGTTACACGAACGCAGGCGTTTTTGAAGTTCGTGACCATCACGAAGCACAAGGCCGCGCTGAAAACAATCAAGTCGCCGCGTCTTGCTGAATTCGTATTCCAGCTTGAGAAAGTCAATGACTGGCCGCTCGATTTCTGCCAGCACATCACAACCCTAAGCGATACAGCCGCTGATTTTTGCCAAAGTTAAACCATGCTCAAAAACACCATCACTTACCGCGTTTCCGAATCCTGGTGGGCCTGATGCCTGCTGACGACACCCTAACCCAGGCGCCCAGCGTGAAGCATGGAGACGGGGATGTGCCCTACCCGTGCAGCCAGGCTAAGCAAGCTCCCGGGGCGACTTGGTCAATTTCCTACGGCTACTGCCGCCATTCCCTGGACCAGCTAGCTGGCCGGGATGACAGGCGATGCCCGACGGACTGCCAGCACAAGGCGCCCGGGCAGGTCGCAGAGAAGTTCATTCAGGTCTACAGCGCTGAGGGCAACGCAGCGGCTGCGGCCTACAGCTGGAGGGCAAGACAACATGCCAATGCCACGAACGAAACGGGAGCAGATCCTGGCGAAGATCCAGGCTCTGGGTGAAGAGGAGTTTGATTCGCCAAGCCTAGCGGAACTGCTAGGCCTAAAGCTTGTGACAGTCAGCGAGTACCTAGGGGTTCTGCATCAGAGGCAGCAGGTACACATAGTTGGGTGGCTGCCAAGCGGCAACACCAAGCAGTTCAACACCAGGGTCTACCGCATGGGCCCCGGCGAAGACCAGCCAAGGCCCAAGCAGTCAGCCGCAGACCGCAAGGCCGCAGATGCCGCCTACTTCAAGGAGTGGTATCAGCGGCGAAAGGAGCAGCAGCCGCGCAAGTACCACGGAGCTCCCAGCTCAGTGTTTGACCTGGCGCACCACCTCTAGCCACCGCCCCCAGTGGGCCCCTATTCACAGCCCGCCCTGAGCAATCGAGGTGGAATGTACACCAATCGGATCTGTCTATGAAATATAAAAAATGCACTAACTGCGAACAGGAAAAGCCCTTGCTCGACGGATTTCATGTGTCGAGCAAGGCTTCCGATGGTCGAGCATCTCACTGTAAACAATGCGTCAATTCGATAAAGCGTGAAAGCCGGGTCAGAACCTACACCTCCGAGAACAGGCGCAAATGGGCGTTGAAGAACCGATATGGCCTCTCAGTTGAGGAATTTGAAAACATGCTGATCGCCCAGTCCGGCGCATGCGGTATCTGTGAAAAAGAACTCAAGAAGCCTCATATCGACCACTGCCATGCGACAGGAAAAGTGCGTGGGCTGCTGTGCCACCGATGCAATACACGCCTGGGCGGTCTGGATGATGAGCAGTGGCGATTGGCAGCCTTGCGATATCTGGGTGTTAAGCCATGAATTTCATTTCCATCTGCTCGGGAATTGAAGCCGCCAGTGCTGCCTTCACGGCGATTGGATGGAAGGCAATCGCATTTAGTGAGATTGACAAATTCGCCAGCGCCGTTCTGCAACACCACTACCCCAACGTCAAAAATTTTGGCGATATGACCAAATTTCGAGACTGGCCAGAAGATGTTTTTGTAAATGCGGATGCAGTGGTTGGCGGCCCGCCATGCCAAGCATTTTCTGTCGCAGGTACTCGACAAGGTCTAAATGACGAACGCGGAAACCTAACTCTAATTTATGTGGAGCTACTTAATCATGCCGACGCTATTAGAAGCAAACATGGGAAGCCGCCAGTTGTTGCTCTTTACGAAAACGTGCCCGGAATTTTCAGCGACAAAACCAATGCCTTTGGCTGCCTGGTTGGAGGACTTGCCGGTGAAGACGCTCCAGCTATCCCACCAGGGGCAAGGTGGACAAATGCTGGTTGCGTGTTTGGAGCCCAAAGGGCAATCGCTTGGCGAGTCCTCGATGCCCAATTTTTCGGAGTGGCCCAACGACGCCGCCGTGTGTTTGTTGTCGCAAGTGCTCGACCAGGGTTTGATCCCGCCCAGGTTCTTTTTGAGTGGGACGGCATGCGCCGGGATTCTGCGCCGAGCAGAGAAACGGGGGAAGAAGCTGCCGGAACGCTTGCGTCTCGCGCTGGAGCTGGCGGTTTCCCAGGGACTGACGAGGCCTGCAGCGGATACCTGCAGCCAGTAACCGCAACGCTGGATGCAAGCTACGGAAGGCTGCAGGGTGCAAGTGGCCAGGATAGCAACCATGGGCACTCAACGCTTGTGGTTCACGGCACCCAAGATCCCGACAACCTGCGCGACATGGCCCACACCCTAGGCAGAAACCAGGGGCAGGAGAACGCGGTTTGCGTGCCCCATGTGGACATCATGCCCACCCTACGAAGTGGGGGTGACAGCAAGGCCAGCCATGGCGCGATGTCTGGGGATAGCAAGGATGAGTATTTGGTGCCGGTGGCATTCGATACCACGCAGATGACCAGCGCGGCAAACCGAAGCAACCCGCAGCCAGGCGACCCATGCCGCCCGCTGGCAGCTGGTGCGCATGCGCCGGCGATTGTCTACAACACAGGAGAACGATATGGCCGGTTGGATGGCGGAGCACCGCAAAGCCCGAATGATTTGCCCGCAAGGCCTGTGCGAAGTCTGCAGCGCGCCGGATGCAGAGGTGCATCACAAGAACGAGGACTGGAAGGATCACAGGCCGGAGAACCTGCAGCGCCTGTGCAGAAGCTGCCACATGAAGGCTCACCGGTCAGGGAGGAAATGCATGCTGTGCGACAGCCCGCACAAGGGGCTGGGCTACTGCGATATGCACTACCAGCGATTCAAGAAGTGGGGCGATCCGACGGCGGTCAAGGACAACCAGTTCACGCCGGTGCGCAAGGACTTCGATCAGAACCCGCAGAAGGGGTGCCAAGTGCTGGACTGCACAGCGAAGCACCATGCTCGGGGGTATTGCAGCAAGCACGCCCAACAGGAGCGCCGGGGGACGCTGAAACAGCCGCAGACGACAAACTCCGAGTCGTCCATGGGGCAATGGCGGTAAGACGATTACTGCCCGTCGAGTGCGAACGCCTCCAAGGCTTTCCCGATGGCTACACCGCGATCCCATGGCGAGGCAAGCCAGCCGACCAATGCCCAGATGGCCCCCGCTACAAGGCGCTGGGCAATAGCTGGGCCGTTCCCGTGGCGCGCTGGATCGGCCGCCGCATCCATACCCAACTTTTGAAATTGGAGGCCACCCGTGGCTGAAAACAACTCTTCCGCTCCCCTCCTGCCCTGCCCGTTCTGCGGCGCTGCGGCTCGCATGAAGCCATCGACGCGAGGCGACTACACCTCCATCGTCTGCAACAGCCCTTGCGCCGGGCCGCTTGCCATCGTTGTGCCCAACGGCCAGATTGAGGCAGGTATTGCGGCTTGGAACACCCGTGCGCCCCAGGCAGTGGCAGCACAGGCGCCCGCAGCAGTGGCTGTGCCTGCCCGGCAACTTACAGACGGCACCCGCACGCTGCGCCAAGACTGCATCAGTTCAATTCGTGACTTCGCAAGCTCCAAGCCGGAAGAAGGTGAAGAATGGGACGTTTGGTTTGCGGCCGCGTTTGACCTGCTTGCGGCGCGCATCAACGTCATCTTTGACGAACACGCCACCCCAGCCCTTCCAGCTACCGAGCCAGGGGCGCTGCAAGAGCCTGAAACGGCTATCAAGGAAGTGATGGAGCTGGTTGCTGATCTTGAGCGCGAGGCCGCTGATGTCGGCTACGGCCACGGCTCCCAGCGCTTAGTGAACGAGAAGCGCACCGCCATCGAATCCAAGCTGCGAGCCCTGCCGGCTGTACTTCCAGCTACCGGGGATTCCTCGGCAGGTGACCTGGCAGAGGGGCCGCTAAACCCTTGGCAGCAGGCAGTAGATCACGAGCTGGTTACTGCGCACCTTGGTGTAGCAGGCACAGCAACCTCAGAAGAAGCACGAAAGGCCCTCAATGAACTGATCTGCTGGCATATCGCAGTAGCAACCGACCCGCAAGTAAATGGTGGGTTTTCACTGCAACCAGCCAAGGCAGAGGTGCAGGCAGTGCCGGTGGCGTCCACAACTGATGTTGTCTACCGCTGGCAAGCTCTGGACTATAGCGGCTACTGCTACGGCAGCAACCCGCCGAATGATCTGCCAGAGCGCTGTAACCTCACGGCGTTATACCGCCAGCCCGATGCATACCGCGCCGCGTTGCACGAGATCAGTGCAACAAGCAACCTCACGGCCACGAGTAGGCAGTTTGGTCGGCACCTCCAGCAGATCGCTCGCGACGCGCTGGTAGCAGCACCCCAGCCCCAGCCCGCTGATGCGCTGGATGCGGAGACGATCAAGAAAGCTGCGCGCTATGACTGGTTGAGCGAACAGGGAACGCTGCGAGATGACTGTCGGCACTTGCAAGCATGGCGAGTCTTTTCGATGCTTTCCAACCTGGGTGGCGAACGTGCTGATGCGGCCATCGACGCCGCCATGGCTGCAGCCCAGGAAGGCGGCAATGCCGCAAAGGAGGCGTGATGCTCAGAGCTCTACTTGAACTCATCGGCATCAGAAAGACTGATGCGCAGCTTGAAGCCGACGCGCTCTGGTGCCAAAACACTGGAGAGCCGCGCAACCCGGCGGCAAAAGAACTGTGCCGGCGCTGGGGTGAGTACGAATGCCTTGATGTGCAAGACGCTCCCCGCGCCCAGGCCAAGAAGGAGGATTGAGATGGATAAGACACAGCAACTGCAAACACGCGAATTTCGCTCGAATCTGGCGTCCCAATGCCAAGGAGCTGCGCGCAACCTCTCTTACAACAGCAAGCCCCAAGAAGGCACCGCAAAGCACCTGCTGCTGGAGGCGAGCCATGCTCTTGATGGGGCAGCCGTTCGTGTCCACAAAAAGGCTGATGGCCTTTTGCTGGTGAATGCGCGCGGCAAGGCCCGGTTTATGACATGGCGCGAGCGCATCGCTTACTGGGTTCTGGGTGGAGCTACAGAGATCCAACCATGACAAACCAGCCCGCCCCCAAGGAGGCACCATGATCGACAATACAGAAGCACGACCCGAAGCCCTGCGGCTGGCAGACCTTTACACAGCCGAGACTTGGCCGGGGGGTCTGTCGCTGAACCAGTGGGCCTTGTCCGCTGCCACAGAACTGCGCCGCCAGCACGCCGAGATAGAGCGCCTGCGCGCCCTTGCAGCAACCTGCTACGCAGGCCTGGGCGGCGAGTGTGATTTGCCAGTGATTTGGCTGGACGCGCTTAATGATGCTGCCAATGGCGAGGCGTTCGATACAGACGACCTGCTGCCATACGCCTCGGCAATCCGCGCCCAGCTCGTCGCCCAGACCAATCGCGCCGCAGCAGCCGAGCAGCAAGTCGCCGCCCTCACCCTGCGCCTGGACATGGCCAATCGACTGAACACCGATGCGCGCAATCTGTTGGCACAGCAAGCTGCCAGTGAGCGTCTGGCGAAGGCATTCCCCCAGGCTGCCGAAATGTTTCATCCGCTCTACGTCCAAGGCTTTAAGGCTGGCTATCGCCGAGGTGGCGCGCGCGGGAAGCGCTCTGTTCTGCGCCAGGTCGGCAAGCTGGTCGATGAGGTGATGGCCGCTCCTCCCCCACCTGAGCGGGAGCCGCTGACGGATGAGCAGATTGCGGGACTGTTCATTGAAATGTACGGACAAGAGCCGGTTGATATTACCGAGTTCGCAGAGGTATGCGGGCGAGTTGAAGCCGCACACGGAATAGGAGCCACCAATGATTGACCGAGACACTGTGATCGCGCTGGCAAAACAAGCCGGCGCGCTTCGATTCAGCCATCCATACCGCGACGAAGAAAGCGATTCCTGGGCGGCCAGCACAGACAATATTGAGCGCTTTGCAAAGCTCATTGAACAGAGGGCAGCAGAGAAGGAGCGCGAGGCGTGCGCCGCCGCCTGTGAACAGTTGGCCGGCATGGCCGCTACCAAGGATAGCGGAGCCTACTGGATGCGCATGGACTGCGCCTCTACCATCCGCGCTCGCGGCACTGGAGGTGAGGGATGAACCACTACGAAAAGCAGGTTCTTGCTGCGCTGGACGCTTTCGGCGGTCTGCTGACTGGAGATGTGGCCAGCCGGTGCAAACCCCTCGTGGGAGGAAGCCGCCAAAAGCATTCGGCCTACATTCGCCAGTTATTGATTGCTCTGCAAGCTGAGGGCAAGGTCAAAACTATGGACAACCAGAAGCCCGTCTGCTGGATCATCGCAAAGGACACCAATGACAAGCCCTGACCCAAGCCGAGAAGCTTTCTACGCATGGTTGCGAACCCACGAGGACGAGGTGGGCGCACTTGATGATCCCAGCGCCCTGGCGGGCTGGCAAGCAGCCGTGGCCCACGCCTCTGCCGAGTTGGAGCAGGCCCACGAGGCGCGGCGCCAAGCCCAGGCGGAACTGGCCGACATGCAGGAAAAGCGCAACCGCATCGGACTGGACATCGACCGGGCTCTGCGCGGAGAAGTAAACGAGCAGTCGCCAATCGCTGGCCGGCTCAAGCAGATTGCGGAGACAGGCCGCTGGCAGCCAATTGAGACTGCGCCGAAGGATGGAACAAACTTCCTGGCTTTGATCGGAGACCAGCCCTACGAAGCGCGGTTTGACGAAAGTGGCCGCGTCGTTCGATTCATCCACACTAATTTCGACTGCAAGCCGACTCATTGGGCGCCCCTGCCCGCAGCCCCAAAGCAGGAAGGCAGCACATGATGCGAGTCCACTATGTCAGGCGCCAGATGGTCCACAAATGCGACGCCTGGGGGATGCAGCTTTCTCCAGTGCAGACGGACCTCCTGCGCGCCACATCGTTTGGGAGCCCCTTTGGCGGGACGAGGCCTTTCAAGGTCATCTGGGAGTGGGTTTGCACTGGCGATTCCATCACCGGAGACGAGCTGGAAAAGCTCCTAGCTCGATATCCAATCTGCAACATCCTGCAGGACGATGAATTGCACTGGCGCTGCTTGCGCAAACGGGGCTCCACATGACCACCAAACGCTCCCGCAAATAGGGTGACAAATGAGCACCCTTCCGCGAACAAGACGAACCCGAGCCCCGCCAATGAGCGGGGTGATTTTTCTTGCAAAATTATCGAAATGGTGATTTAATTTGAGTAAATGAAAGGCGATTTTATGCAAAATGACGTTGATTTTTCTTGTTTGCTTGGCATGACACTGGCCTCTTGCGAGCGCATTGGCGATGAAGAAATTCTGTTTTCATCGGCCGATGGTCGCAAGTTCAAGATGTACCATGGTCAAGATTGCTGTGAACGCGTAGAGATTGAGAGTGTCGTCGGTGATTTGCAGGATCTAGTTGGCGAGCCCATCCTTTTCGCCGAAGTCAGCACCAGCAATGCCGGCGTAGGACTGCCAAAGGACATACATCCATCAGATGATGATTCTCAGACTTGGACGTTTTACAAGCTAGCCACGCGCAAGGGATGGGTGGATATCCGATGGCACGGAGCATCCAATGGCTACTACAGCGAGTCTGTCGACTTCATTGAGATTGACAAGCAGTAGCCTCGGCATCGTTTAAGGCGCGCTCAATATTCACCTGCTCGCATAGCGTGGCTACTTCTGCGTCACGCTCTCCAAGACGGCCCTGGAGCTTTGCAACCACTCCGAGGCCGGCTGTAACACGTCCGTCGAGGGCTTCGGCGAGATTTGCGAGATCACTGCGGGCAGCGGCGTCGGCGTTGGCTTGCGCACGATAAGTGGCGCTGCGGCTGTCGGCGCTGAGGTGCAGCCGCTCAAAGTAGCCAAGCTCACGGCGCTGAATGTCAGCCACGCCAGTGTAGAGATACGCCAGTCTGTCGGCGTTGTAGATCGTGTCTTGGGCATGCTTGCTTTCCTTGATCGAGGTTTTGGTGTTCTCTACCAGCGCCGCATTTGACCTGATAGATTCTTCTTTTGCTTGTTCGGCTCGAATAGAGTAAATCTGCGCGCCAAAGCGCCACGCCTGCACATTCCACGTGCCGATGGCGGCGATGGCCATTCCTAGCAAGAGAGCTGCTGCATGCGTGTAGACCATATTCACTCCTGTTCTGCTAGGCATTTTGCTTGCCTCTCAAGTTGACGAGTCCAAACGCCTTTGCAGCCTTTTGGCCCCCAGTTCTGGGGAAGGGAGCAATCCCGGCCAGCTTGCTTGCGCCAGGCCGGCAGAGCATTGCAGGCCTGGACGTATTCACCATTGATCAGATGGCGGCGCATTGAGCTTGAGCGCCAGTTGGTGATTCCGTACTGGTAGGTGAAGTCCATGTACAAATCGTACTCGCCCTGAGTGAGCTTCACACCTGGGAGACTATCCCGAAACATCACCTCATCTTTGCTCTTGTGGTTTTTCACCAACTGCAGAGCGCGCTCTTTGGTGATAGGCGGATCAGCCAGAGTAACCTGGGTGCCATCTTCGTAGACGGTAGATCCATAGCCGATAGTTGGCACATCAGCCTGAGTCGGGATGTATGCGCCAGAGCGGAATCCCTCAGCCGCAAAAAGTGCCACGATGGCCGCCGAGGACACAGACAGCGCCTTGACTGAGAAGCGCTGGCGTGGCGTCATAGCTGCTTCTCCAGCTCGCCCAGGTCAGTATCCTTGTGGTAAACCGGAGCATGGGATTTTTCCGAAAGGCTTCTGCGGAATTTACGCTCAGCCTCTCTGGACTTCATCTCTATCTCCAGGCGCTTATCTCGTTTCCAGGCCCAATACTGGGTGAAAACGAATCCCAATACCCCAACGATGCAACCCACCCAGATGCCGATCTCGGAGGCGCTGATACCGCTTACGACTGCGGTCGTGGCCCCAGCGTAAGAGGCCACATTCCCAGAGACAATGCTTCCGCTTTCCATCTTGCTCATGAGAAGGTCACTCCTAAGTCGTTGGCGCCGAAGCGTGGAGCAGGACCGCCACCGACAATGCTACGTGGCGCATCCATTGCACGCCAGTAGAGTAGATTGCTACCGACGCCAGCACTGTCACTTATGGCCACATGACCCACAGTGCCCCATGATGTTGTTGGAGTTGGATAGACAATTTCCGCATTGTTGGAGGTGCGGCCGCTCGTGCCATTGCTTGCCGTGGTGCTACCTGGGCCCTGTGTCCCAGACCATGCCGTCAGGCTACTGGAGACTGATTGGGACGTGTAGCCGCCACCTGGAGCAACCTCAGTTCCTCCGCCTGCATTGCTTGGTGGCGCCGTCATCAGGCGGACAAAAACGTTTGCCGGCCAGGAGAAGGCTTGCCCCCGGAAAATCAGGTCGATCAGGCGGTTGGAGGCAAAGTCGCTAAGGCCACCCGTCACCCCGAGGGTAAAGACCGTAGCTCCAGCCGGAACCGTTACCGGGTCCCCATTAGCATAGTCCACAGGAGATGCCAGAGGCGCCCAGCAGAAAAGATCCGTGCCGGTGAATACACCAATAGCAACCACAGTGGCTGCGCCACCAGCAGTGCCAAAGTCCCACTCAGTATTGTTGCTGGTTTGGTGACTTGCGCCTGTGCTTGCATTCACAGTCCCAGGCCCTTGAGTTCCAGACCAGTTAGTCAGATTGCGCGCCAAGGTCAAGCGCGCATATCCGGGCCAAGAAACCTCTGTAAAACTTCCGTCTGCAACCGCAGTCAGCAAGCCAATGTTCAGATTAGCAGTGAGAGGTAATGCAACCCCTCGCGTGAAATCCACAAGTTTATTTTCACCATAATCTGTGAGTTGCATTATTAGCCCCCGTCTCCACCGCCATACCCAAGTGTTTGCATATAAAGCGATGCGCTGGCCTGTATTGTAAATGGGTCAGCAGCATCACGAATTTGGATGCGCCCGTTGAACGGATCACCTTCCAACTCCAAAACAACATTTTCTGTCAGCGGCATCCATGGCGATGTACGCCACAGTCCCGCATCGGTGTATGGAATATCCGTGAACCATGGGCCCGCGAATTGACCGTCCCCAACCGATTGGATAGGCCCGCGCACTTGCACCTCGTATGCGGCGCCAATCCCTGGGGTTGGCTCTGGGCTAACAACTGTCCACATACCCGGCAGAATGGCATTCTCCGCACCCAATGTGGGATTTACGCGCTCAATGCGCATCAGGCCATCTGATTGCAGGGTAAGTTTCGGCTTCACAAACTGAATACTGGTGAAGTTCAGATTCGACAGGGCCACTGTTCCCGCTGGTGGGGTTTCGGTGCCGCCTTCTTCGTCTGGCCAGTTTTCAAATGCATCCGGGTCATCGCCCTCGCCGGTAAGCAAATGCTCGTCAGCAGTGTGCACGGCTTCATTGTCGATAACCGCAGACATCTCAAAAAGACTTGCCCCGTCGCTGCCAGTGCCGCGCGGGCGAATTGACAGCATCTTTGCAATCTCATTTGATTGAGAGCCGTGGAGGATAACGTATTTCGTCCTCTCGCTTCGGCTGTCGGACAACCGCAGTGTGAAATCTGGCGTATCCGCGAGCTGAACGCTGAATTCGTCTTCACCAGGCACTACTGGAATGGGTAGAGTCAGGCTACCATCTGGGCGCATCAAGACAATGCTGCTGCTTGGGGTTAGGGATGGCTGCTCTGTCAGGCTGAGGTTCCGGCTTTCCTCATTCCAGAATGCGCAATCTCCTGCCTGGGCCGCATTATGAAGGATGGGAGCAAAAAGAACCGGCGCGCCAAACCAAACTAGATTTGCCTGCAACTCAGTAGTCCAGCTGCAGTATTTCCGGCGCAGTGCATTCGCTGCTGCCTGGTAGAGCCCTTCTCGCTCGGCCTGGGTGGGACCGGTGATGCCAGGCATCTGGATGCGCACGGGATTTTCCATGGGAGGTTCGCCATTTGGCTTCCATCGCGGATCAAGAGGACTGGTGTAGTTCCGTCCAGGCGCAGGGCATTCCACCTCCAGCCAATCGAAGGCATTTCTGTCGAAATACTCCACGATCACCCCGTCCGCCGTGGCATCGGTCACCTGCATGTACTGGTAGCTACTGCTTTCACGATTGATGTTACGGGGGGTGAATGCAGTCACTGGCAAGTCTTCCCATTCATCACGCAGGACGGAGCGCCTGCCATTGCGACGGATTGGAGTAGTGCGGCAAACAGCGCCAATCACCTTGTCGGCATCAAAGCTAGTCGTTCGGTTATCAAAAATGTAGTCGAACCTATCCTTACGGTCTTCGCAGCGCTGAGCAATCTCATATACGCTGGCCAGGTCTATGCGCTCGGCGGGGATTCTGTCGCCGTAGGTAAGATCCATCCACTTATCCAGCAGAGCCCACATAGGGTTTCTTGTCACCACCTCATCACTAAATCCTGTCTCTGGATGCCAGGTACGTATTTTTCTCTGCCAGATGACTCCTATCTTTCTCTGATTGGCGCCGCTCATCTGCTCGCTTGCCTTGATGCGAACCTCCATGTGCGTGACATATGGGGCTAGTGGTGCAGGGTTGGCGAGATAGCCGCGCATGGCGTACCAGTTGGCCTCATCGTATAGATCAGAACCCTCTGATTGCTTGTTTGTGCGGCGCACACGTACAGCGATACGAGTGGGCGCGTCGAAGGGGAAGTAAAAGCTTCTTCGCTGAGCAGTAATAGAGCCCGCAGTGATTTTTTGCGCGGGCAAAGTGATCCAGTCTCCGAGTGGAGCGTAAGCATCATTGATCTCTCGGTAACTCACCTCAATCTCTACAGTGGCATCAGAGGCTTTTCCACTGCTCATATTTATTTTAGCAAGCCCCCTAGGAAAAACAATATCGATACCAAGACCCACTAATCGACGGCCAGGGCCGCAGGCAACAAATGGGCCAATAGGCGTTTCTTCATTAAGCGTCTGCCCATTAACTTCGATTGCGGTCACTACGGTAGGCTTTACCAGCGTTGGATGCTCGCCCGGCTTCAAAATCTTGTACTCCACATCAGTAAAAGATTTGATGTCACTATCCCCGATAGTCACTGCCCCTATATCGAAATTCCCATGACCAATTGCATACAGACCATAGAAGTATTGGTCGCCATCTGGTGATGTTTCTGTGCTGTATTCCGTATATGGCTGGGAAGCATAATCTGGAAAGCTGCGCATCCGTCCATAGCAGACAGGAATAGGAGCGCCAAGTCTTGCCTGATTCCCAGACAACGCAACATCATATGTTGGGCTTGCCTGCTGCGCCTGATTTGCATTACCTCCAGGAGCCTTTGGCATGATAACTGCGTTGATAAGTGCAGTCCCCACCAAAGTAATACCAGCCGCAACTAAAGTTGCTGCTGCACCTGTAAATCCTAGAGCCCCTGCCAAATATGGTGCGTAAACCATTACAACAATAGCAGCAATAGCGCCAAGAATGCTTCTAGATCCGCCGCCGCCGCCTTGCACCACCATGTGAACATCAATGACATCACCTGGCATGACACGGCGCTGCAGCCAGTATTCACGCTTCAGAGGCAATCCATTAGCCACGCAGACACATGGCAGCTTGAATTCTGGAACTCGTGAAACTATCAGCTCGCCTGCTGGGACGCGCATCTGTATAGGCTGAGCGCCAGGAAGTGGAGATGGGTAAACGTTTACCACCCCGCTGTAAATATCGCTAACTTCTTTTTCGAGTGTCATAACGCCATACCTCAATGTTTTTGTAGCCGCGCGGGGCAAAGTCCGCCAGGCTTTTGATGATCTCGACACCGCATAGGCCATCCGCATGGATAAGAGACATGCCACGCTTCGATTCGACCGCCACTGCGATATGCCTACCCATGGAGCCGCGCATAAGTATGGCATCTCCCTCGCGTAACGCGTCTTGCACCGGACCCCATCCAAAATCGCAGGCAATCTCCTTCATGGCCAGACCATTGGTGTGATTGCGCACATCAACCTGGGGCATGTCCAAGCCTAACCGCTCCTTGAAAACCGCGCGGGCTAGGCCCCAACAATCGTATGAGTCTGGCCCGTCTGCGCCAAGTACATAAGGTTTGCCAAGATACTTAATAGCCCAATGCATTTTTACCTCGCGCTTAGTCCTGGGTATTGGCGGATATTGTAGTCCTTGGTCGGGAAGCCCCGATTTACAGGATCATCGTAGGCGGCGGTGGCCGTGACAGACGTTTCGTTTACCTCAACATCCTGTAGCACAAGAGACAAGGGCGGGATGATGGCTGGCGCACTTGTGTCGTCGCTCACATAGACGCGCTCCACAATTCCAATCTTCTCAAAAGAGCCCATGGCCGCATCTAAACGGCCTGCAAGCAATGCAGACACACCGTCGATCTGAACATTTATGGATGGACTGGCCCCACTGTCGCTTTGTTCTGGCGCAGTCACCTGGACGGGGCATGGAATGAAAGTGACTTCTGATCCATCTTCAAGAGTAGCCTCGAGTGGCTGGAAGTCGTTTATGATCAGAATTCGTTCTTCGCCAAAGGTGCTGTGCGTGATCTCGTAGGTATACATAATCACGCGATCAACCGGCGAAGACGCTGCAGCCTCGGCATAAGCATCTGCCAGAGATAGCCCGTGTTTTTCATCCTGGTAGTTCACTATCGAATCTCCATCTGCAGGCGTAGCTTGTTGCTCATTCCGAAGTTACGGATGATCCAGTCCTTTGGCAAATCCTCCTGCCAAAGGTGAGCTATTAAAAATCTTTCTCGCTGCACCCGCACATAAACTTTTTGATCTTGAATGTAAGCCAGAACCACGTCAGATCTACCGCTATTTACTTGCAAATAACGTTTGTCATCTAAAGTTAAAAATGGCGTGACAACGCCAGCGTCAAGCGCTGTTATATCATAATCACCTATGAGCGAGTTATACCAGCGAAGATAGCTATATCCATCTGAAAGCGTGTAGACTGCGGCCCATCGCATATTTTGATCAAACGCAAATGACAACCATACTATTCTGTCTTGCTCGAAAATCAAAGTAGGCGGAGTATTAGGGGCTTCTATCATTACTGAAGCAGTATCTCTGTCAAACCAACAGCGCCAGGTCTGCAGCTCCAAACCATCGGCAGGGTTTTGTAACCCGATGCCTCCCAGCTCGTAATCTATAGTTGGCCTTTTTGGCATGTTATCAGGAGCGTATAACATACCGATTACAGGCGCAATTGATTTGATAGGGATCATTTTAAATCTCCCTGCGACCCCAAGAATATGTGAAAACCCATTGCATGGTCATTTGATTGGTTTTTGTAAACTGCCTGTCAAGCTCTATTTGGTAAAATGGCGCCGCAGATGCAAACTGAAGCCGCAATGTCTGCCAAGTGCCATTTCCTTGATTTGTACCATAGGAGAACCGAACATTCATTTTGTATGTTCCCGGCGTATATGCCGTGTCTCGGGATGCATTTGGCCCAGCGCTAACAAAGCTACCCTGCGGCGTAGATGCTGTGAAATTAGTTTGCAATGGGCCTGAGTATGCGGTAACTTCTCCGCCTTGACCCCATCCTCCACCAAAAGCCCAATTTTCTAAGTTACGCACGTTTATGGGCGCAATTCTGTAATTGTAGTTTTGATTATCAAGAGTTATGGGGCCTCCAGAAAAAATATTCTCGTTATAGTACGTTCTAAGCTCATAGGTTACTAAAAGAACTTCATCGGCCAAAATAGTTATAACTGTAGGATTTCCAGATGCATCTTTAACTAAACTGCGGCTCCATAGCTGGTTTGGCGCGCTAGAATTGCCAACAATCCCTACCTCTGTGATATTCCCCACGACAGTATTTGCGCCAAATGTATATGTGCAAGTTTGCGACCAGTAATATGGAGATCCGCCAGTAGAAGCGCTCAAGCTAGGGCTGGGCTGACCCGCAATTGGACCTATCTGCGACTGCAAATTCAAGTCCGTAACCTGCTCAGGGGTGGTGCCTGTGCCAACAACGCAACCTGCAAAAACATTTCCCTGCGGCACTCGATCAAGCCCCCAATTTGTAATAAGATTCGGGAATGTATCGTATTTTCTAATGCTTTTCCCTGTGTGTTTGCAAAACACCTCAAAAGTAAACAGACCTTCCATTTCATAATGCATATTGGGCATATTAAATCCTTGTTGCGCTAGCACTAAGAACTGCTAGCGATGTTAAAACCCCTTCAGGTTTATAATTCCGGTATGTAATAACAACATTTTTAGCGCTAGCGCTAAACACTGCCAAAGATGTTAAAACACCTTCATGTGGTATTGAGTATGTTTGTATAATTCTTCGGCTAGATGCCTCCAAAACTTCTACATTTGTTTCAACCCCTTCTGCAGGTATTGAAAATGTTTGGATAACATTTCTAGCATATGCGCTAGAAACTTCCAAAGAAGTTCCCAGGCCATCCTTTTCCCCATTATATGATGGGTCTAACTTGGCCTTTATGGCTTGTGCTTGTAATCCATCCCTAAACTCAATAGGATAAGGCGTACTGGTTAAGTACATAACCTCTACTGTAGGCAGCATCCCCCGGCCGCGTATCTCTAAAGAGCCATTTACGCGCCAGTATCCTTGGCCGTCTATACCTCCGCCAATCAAAGTCCACTCTGGAGTGGCCTTGAATCGGAAAACATTTGGCCCGCGCGACCATGGCAGGGGCCAATTGGCAGCGAACCATCCTCCACCACGCTGCTCCCACTCTACCCACCACTCCCGGAAAATGGCAGCCTGCTCTTTGGTGAATGTGAATGCATAAGTGCGGGTTCCGTGTCGGTCGCGCTGGACAGTGCGAAAGCTCTGCACGCCACCTATAGAGCCAACCTTCCGGCGCTCTGTAGGGGACACTACCCCAACCATTGGTGCAGGCAGTGACTCTGGATATTCTGAGAGAACACTACTCATTGCAAACTCACCTGTATTTCTGCGGATAGGCGTGCTGTGCGAACTGCGGATGATGTTGCCCTTAGTGGAACTTCAACTTCTGCATAGAAGGCGGTGACGCCATAGGCTGAGACGCCACCAACCATCTGCACATCAACCTCTGCCGACAGAGAAACATCACGCGACTGCCCAATTATCGGAACTAGAACCTCTGCCGATAGTGTAACCGGGCGATATGCGGCGCTTGTGGCGCTGAGTGGGATGCTGATTTCGGATTGGAACGATGTTAGCTCTGGCCCAAAGTCGCTTCCCACCCCATAAAGGATCAGCTCTGCGCTAATACGCCAGGCACCTTTTTCAAAGCCCTTGGCCCAGTGCATGAATTCGGCCTCATAGGGCGACGCAAACTGCGCGGCATACCAGACATGGCCTGGCCCCATATCTCGCACGCGCGCCGAGAACCTGCGCTCGCCAACATACAGGTCATTCTCAAACCAGCTCTCAAATTGGAGCGTTTGCAACTCAGTGAGAAGAAGCTGTACCTGGCGGCGGATTGGCGGGCGGCGATATAGCCTTCGCTTGCGGTCGTGACCCGTCGCCATCTCCACAGTGCCATATGCGCTGTCATCACTACCGGAGAATCCATCAACTAGCCATGCCGGAAGACCATCAGGCATGAGGATTTCTGGAAGGTCGTCTAGTGTGCTCATCGTCCATAGCGAGCAGTGCCCGCGCCTCGATTTAGGCCATAGGTGGTTTGAATTGAATTGGCCACTGATCCTCCAGCCATGATGTTATTGGCAACCCTATCAACAATCACATCAATAATACGATTATCCCCGCCCTGTCGCTCTGTGGCCGTGACCTTGCTATCTGTATTGTTGAACACATTAATTGTCACGCTCCCACCTGAAACAGAATTTGCCGACCCGGAGCCACGGCCTCCCATGTTATCCACACGGCCAGATTGGTTGCCCATCATTAGATACTGATTGCCGCCGACATTGAGAAGCTCCGGCGTTCCCTTCTCATTCACCCGGTACATGCTGCCAGACTGAACGGGGCCTCCGTTTGCGCGCCCTGGCAGCTTCAGTCCGAGGCCACCAGAGCCGCCCAGCGAATAATCGGTTGAGCCTAGTGAGCCAGTATTCCCAATCCCAAGGCCCCCGCCAGAACTGGAGCCGCCAGAACCCGTAGGAAAGCCAAAGTAGCTACCAAGGGCACTTCCCAATAGACCGGCAAAGCCGCTGGTTAGGCTCTTGGCGGCCATGCGGGCGATATCGCTGATGATGCTGTCGGCCAGGCTTCTGAAGCTAAATTTACCGGTCTTCACGAATTCAACTAGCGCATCCTCAGTGTTGCGCAAGAAGTTTCCGAATGCAGTCTCCGCCTGTTTTGCGGTGTTTCTCGCGGCCTCTTGATACTCCGAGATGGCACGCAGGGCGCCAATGCGCCAATCCTCATCCTGGGCCTTCTTCTTGGCCGTGTACTCGGTGTATGCCGCAAGGCTCTTCTCTTGATACGCCTTCTCGATACCCAATTGGTCATCGTAGAGCTTCTCGACGCGCGGCAGATCATTCTTGTCTGCTTTGGCCACGGCATCACGGCGACGATTCTGAATGTCCTCAATGCGGTCCGCGAACTGCTGCTCCATCTGGGCGCGTTCTTCCATACGCCCGCGCGCATCGCTACCCATAGTTGCGCTATCCAGATCTAGGGCGTACTTGAGTAACTGAGCCTGCAACTGTCTTTGCGTGCTTAGGCTGGCATTCTGGATACTCAGACTATCGGCTAACTCTTTCTCTTTCTTGGCCCGCGCATCCAGCGTGTTGGCAAGCTGAGTCGCTTGCGCCAATTGAGTTTGATTTAGAACTACCTTCTGCGCCACTATGTCATACTGCAAGCGCTCTGAAGCGGTCATCTTGCTCACCTTGTCCACAGACTCTTTGAGCTGATTCAGATACTGCTTGGCACCATCGTTGTTTTTCTGTTCCTTCTCCAACTCGGCGAGCTTATCGTATTGGGTGCGCAGCTCCGTCAATGCAGTCTTGCTGAACTTGGCCATGGACCCCATGCCGGCGAGCGCCTGACCGATGGCGAAAATCTTCTGCTCGGTGCTGGTCTTGCCGAATGCCTCAATCTGCTTTTGGACATCTGCCAAGGCATTGGCTTGGGCATTATCAGTTTTAGCACCCCCGCCTCCTCCACCCCCCTTCTTTTGCGATTGAAGAGCATCCAGCTTTTTGGCGTTTTTCTCCAGTTGGTCAAGCGTTGCCGTGCTGAAGTCCTTCATCTCCCCCAAGCCCTTGCGCGCTTGGTTGATGTCATACAGCATGCCAGCGGCACCACTCTTGCCAAAGGTGGCAAGGGCCTTATCCATGTTGGCTAATGCCTTGGTTTCAGCAGCGCTTACGTTGCCTGCGGCATTGTTGAAATTATTCATGCCTATCGCAGCCGCATCAGCCGCGCGTGCTACTTCCCAGAGGGCATTGTCAATATTCTTGACGCTATTCCTCGCCGTATCCGTTTTTTGGGCAGCCTCCGAGACGGCTGCGATGTTTTTATATTGTGATTGCGTCCATTCCTGGGACATGCCATTGGCCAGCGCGTAACTGTTGACCATCTCAACCAGGCGCGCATCCAGATCTTTAGCGCTAATTTGTTGATTGTCAAACTGTCCGGTTAGTTCGCGGATTTGCTCGCGTGCCGTGTCAACCCACTCAATACCCTTGCGGCCAGTGAAGAATGGACCGGCTATCAGCCTGTTCGCGGATACTTCGAGATCATCCAGGCCCTTGGCTATGTTTTCCGTTGCAGCGATGCGGGCCAGCTCTTGCTGGCTCTGGGTCATGTTCTTGAGCTTCTCGGCTGCCACCTCTGCAGATTGTGCAAATGCATCCAAATCTGCCTTGGCAACTTTGTTGCTGTCAGAGAACAAATAGGCTGCTGCTGCACCTGCTGCCAGCAGTGCAACTATGCCAGCAGGTCCGCCGAGCAGCGCGCCCATGCCAAGGCTAGCCGCAGCCATTCCCCGCTGAGCAGTAGCCAGGCCAGCCAGTGCGCTAGTGTGCGCAGCAGTAGCAGCCGCAGCAGTGGTATTCGATGCGATAAGTCCTCGCGTAGCGGCAGCATTAGCCACCGTGGCCGACGTGCTGGCCACCAGAGCCTGAGCCTTCTGCAGCTCTGCAGCAGCCTGTGCGCGGGCAGATACTGCCGCCTGCACGCTTGCAGCGATTCCTGCTGCAACCTGCACCACGTAGCGCGCCAATGCTCCGGCACCCAGGGCGCCAAGCAGATTAGCCACAGTGGAGATGTTGTTGCCGAAGACAAGCACAGCCTTAGACAAAACGCCCGTCGCTCCAGTAGCGCTGTTAGCCTCGCCCAAGAAAACGCTCAGGTTGTTGGACACGTTGTTGAATGCGTCCTTCAACGTGGTGGCCATGCCGGCCGCAGCAGCCTCATTCTGGGACAGCGACTGTCGTAAACCTTCCGCCAGCATAGTTGCCGTTAGTTTGCCTTCTACGCCCATCTCGCGGATGTCTTTGGCTGTCTTCTTGCTGCTCGCTGCAATATCGTCAACGATGGTGGGAACAGCCGCCATCAGAGACTCCCAAGCATCACCTTCTACGCGCCCCTTTTGCATGGACTTAGTGAAAGCCGAAATGGCAGACTGAGCGCGGTCGCTCGATGTCGCATTCTTCACGAATGACAGGGACAGAGAGTCTGTGATATCCAGTGCCTGAGAGGTCTCGTAGCCCATCGACTTAAGGGATGAGCTGGTCAGGATGAAGGTTTCTTGAGCTTCCTTCAGCGGTCGATAGATGGCATTCGCGGTCTTGATCAGGCGCTGCTGCACCATCTCAAACTCTGCCGCATCTTTCGTCGCCATCTTGATGCGCTCGGAGGTTTCGTTATACGCCTCCGCCATATTGATCAGGTTCAACACGGTAGCCCCAGTAACCAGGCCCGCAAACAGACCGCTGAGGCCTTGCATTGCTCCTCCTGCGCGCTCAGCCTGAGTCGTAACCTCATGCACTGCACTGGCGGTCTTTGTCAGATTGGCCTGCAGGCCACGCTGCGCACCATCCGCCTGCTTGAAAGTGGCGGCCAGTTGGTCAATCGATTTCTCACCGGCAGTTGCGGAGTTGACGAGCTTCGACGTGTCGCCCACCACGTCGTAATAGATGGTTCCTACATTTTCCGTCGCCATGATTATTTACCCCTGATCTTTTTGAACCATTCCATTGCATCGTCATGCTCGGCTACTGTTGGCGCATTACCTCCAGGGCCTTCTTTCTTCTTTCCCGCATCTGGAAACTTAGAGTTTAGCGCGGCGACAAGGGCAGTCATGCTTAATGCCCATGCATCTGATTGAGACATTCCAAGATGGGCAATCGCCATGGCTACAAAGTCGGCCGCTTTGAATTCCTTCATGGGCTTTGGCTGCTTACCATCGGCCGGCTTTATCTCTACATCACCAACCATTCCATGGTGCAGCATATGACGCGCCAGGTGGATAACGTGATCAATCGGCATCTCTCCCTGGATGTATTCCGGCCCTTGAAGTCGATCAATTGATGTCTCTCCAGGCACATACTCGAATGGGTCTTCTCCAGGTTCGATATGCCCGACAGCTGCTATTGCAAGTTCTTTGTCGTCAGCGCAAGCCCAAAGAACAGCCATCGCATCCCTAAGTTGCGCATTTGTGTCAGATGTTCCCATGACAGACTCAAAGATACCAACGACTTCTTCAGGCGTCCCCAGGCTGGAAATATTCAGCAGACTTGGACGGAAAATCAAAAAAGGGACGCGGGTCCCGTAGAATCCCGCGTCCCCGTGTGCCGGGATGTGTTGCATTCGGGCTTATTGGTTGGTGATGGTCACGACAGAGGTTGCCGACTTGGCCAGGTCAACGGTACTGGTTGCGGTAATTGTAGCGCTGCCATCGGCAACAGCCGTTACCAGGCCGGTAGAGCTGACAGTAGCGATAGATGGCGCCGAGCTGGTCCAGTTCACCGTTTGCGTGGCCTCTGCGGGCAGCGCGGTAGCCGTCAATTGAACCGTGCCGCCAGCAGTGCTGATAGAAGCAGTGGTGGGGGCCACGACGACGCTAGTCACTTCGACCGCGCTTGGCGTGTCTTCCACGATCAGGCCAAAGTCGGAGCCGGTGGCCATTGCTTCCAGGGTGTAGGTAACAACGTCGTCGTAAGGCGCGCTTCGGCCCAGGTTGGACAGCAACATGAACGCGGTAAACGTCAAGTCGGGGAACGTCATGCGCATCCACACCAGAGGCTGACCATTGGTAGCCACGGGATTGACGAAGTGCTTCGTCAGCTCCTTGAGGTTGTTTGCGCCGGATGCCTTGGCCAATCCGTCACCCGAGATCGTCAGGTTCTGGAAGGTGGCCAGATTTTCACGCAGCGAGCCTTGGCTATCACTGTCAGTGGTATCCGTGGTATCCCAGGTAAGCGCGAACTCCTTGGTGCGAAGGGAGCCAAAGAGCTTCCAATCCGCTTCCAGCGGAAGTGTGTCACCGCAGCCGATTGCATATTCCAGGACTACATCCCGGCCAACGTATTTTTCTGTTTCGCAAGCCATGTTTAAAACTCCTTCAAAAAATCAGTTCAAAATTTAACTGTGCCCACGGCCTATTTTCTTGAGTAAGCCCTGGCCCCATCGCAGCACCCAAAGAACGCACATTCGCCGCGCCGCAAGGCATTATCTCACGCCTGATTGCCGCCTTAATCAGCAGGTCGGCGTCGCTCATGATCTTGTTTTTATGCTTTTTCCCGTCCTGCGGGCCAAGAAGCACGACGCGGTAATTCGCATTCTGAACATCAACTACCGGAGCGCCGCCCGACTGCTGCTGGATCGAAACGATGAATTGGCCCTTATTGTTCGCGTTATCTTCCCATGGCCCAATCCATGGAGCATAGTCCGGCAAATAGACAGAAACCCACTGCTGGAAATCAAGAAGCATATGCAGCCCTCAGAATGGCAGGCACAGACCCCATGATCTGCTCGAAGCCCTTGACCAGGAATTTCGGTTCTGCGTTCGGGTCCCAGTAGTTGCCTTTCCCTGTTCCGCCGCCAAAAGCAACCGGACGCTGCGGTCCGGCAGACGAATGGTTAGCAGTGCGCCCGAAATGCGCACGCGGCTGGCCCTTGAGCTTGCCCGGCGCGTCATGCACCCACTTGGCATACTCAGCTGCGTAGCCTACGCGTCCCTCACCAGGCTTTACCATGACGGGGCCAAAGGCGCTGTTCAGCAGAAATCCGGTGTCCATTGGCGCCATCAGAGCAGCCATGGTCTGGCCCTGCGACAATACGGCATAGATGGCCCGCTGAGTCTTCTTACCCTCGATGTCATTGATGGCCTGCTTGAGATTCAGCTTCACGCGCTGTATGTTGCGTACTGGCATATCAGGTCACCAATTTGTAGTCTGGGGTGTCTTCAAAGGCGGTCATCTCCCAGAATGTCTTGTCCAGGATCTCACGCTTCCCATCCGATCCAACGAACTCGATCATGTCGCCTTTCTTTGGGCGCCCGTCTTCAGTGTAGATAGTGTGCGTGGCTACAGTCTCCCGGCCGCTGTTTGCCGACGTGTAGACCTCTTGCTTTTCCATGGCTGCCACATTGCACATGATGTCGTATGGAGTGCCGTATTGGATATCGCCAGAAGCCCCATCTTCGCTAATGAATGGAGTCACCGTTGCCGGGTAGGTGTAGCTCCAGTTTGCAATGCTACTCATGGCACCCTCCTCGGGCCACCCACAAGCCGGCACGCGCGGGATTAGTCGGGTCAGGAGGTATCAGGCTCGTGGTGCACCCATGCACATCAAGTCCATGCAACAGCGCAAGCATCCCGCGCCACCGATCCGCAAAGCTGTGGTATCTAAAGGACCGGGATGCGCCCGATGGCGCGTGCTGGCTAGCAATGTACCTGTCACCTTGCCCGTATGCCATCAGAGCCAAAAGGTAGCATTGGATCAACAGAGCCACGCCCTCAGAGTAATGCTCGTCCAAGCAATCCTGAATCTCGTTCAGTAGCTCCACCCACGCGTCCAGAATAAAGTCTGGAACAGTATTGATGCCCTGAGTGTTGAGGTACTGCTGAGCTTGTTCGGTCGTGATCATTTTTGGCTATACCTCGTATGTGGCCGCTTCGATAAACCACGAATCTACCTCGTAGTCATTCACGCCCAAGACAGAAGCCATTGCCGCCACAGATGGGGATGATCGCTTCCAGGTAATAGTATCAAACAAAGCGATACGCATATCGTCTTTTGCCTCTCCATCTGGCATTGCCGAATAGTCCAGAACAATAGAATCCCACAAGTTCAGGCGCTGTAGAAGCCTGGTGCCTTGCCAGCGCATAACCTCTTTCGGGACCAGCGCCTGGCGCGCCTCATCCGCCTGTTGATCAGCGGTTTTCATCTTCGACCAATCAATCTTCATTTCCCGCTCCTGGCAACTTGATGGCCCCATCTTCTGGATTCACGATAGGCTCCGGGTAGCATGCATCATGACCAGCGTCCCAGGCTATGGGCAACAGCAAAGTTAGCTGAAGTTCCCCCCCCTGGCGGCGCACATCTCCTATGATGAATTCACAGTCCACGGCCTCTGCGGTCAGAACCGCGCCTTCTGGCAATGGGGTGAAGTCCAACAGCTCGCCATTGATTGTAAGCTTGTCTCCAGACTTGAGAACTTCCAGCGAGTCAGAGCGAAATTGTGGCGATAGATTTAATTTCATTTAATACCACCGACCTTTGGCTTCACATGAGACATAGTATGTGGCGCTTGCTCTGTTTATTCCTGAACCAAGGAAATATTGACCCCAAATCGAATTAGTTTGGGGGACCAATCCGCTTACCATGACAGCGCCTGCGCCTCCGCCAGCCAAAGTTAGGGCTACTGCTGGAGCACCTAAAAAAGTTGCAGGAAAAGCACCAAGGTCAACGGTAGGGCTGTAAACAATAGCCCCGCCATCACTATTTGAAATGGTTGTTGTGACGGTTTGAATTTTCCAGCAAATTAATGTTCCATCTGCAAGTCTAAGAAATTCTCCATTTGCATTACTCCCGCGCTGCAGGATTGCCCCCGTTGGAACTCCGCCAGATTGCGACACATTCCCAACAATATTGCCTCTATAGAAGAATAATGCCTGCAGCGTAGATTTGAGCGATGCCCATGTAAATTTACGAAGTACCCATGAGCCAGCACTATCTAGCAGCGGCAGCTCATCGGCATCAACCGGTGTTTTGCTTGTTGCAGCATGAATGAGCGCAGCAACATCTGCGGCATTACCTGGATCGCCCTTGTCTCCTTTTGGGCCTTTGATGTTTCCTGTGGTATTCCAGGGCATAGTTCACCTACGAGAACTGGTAGACGGTGCCATCTAGGCCGTCAAGGTAAATATCCCCAGCAATGGCGCCTGCAATCGTTCCAGGCGCGCCTGATCCGGTGTACCACTTTGATCCACGGACCCCAGTGGCGCCAGTGTCGCCTTTGTCTCCACGGTCGCCTTTCACGCCAGCAGGGCCCTGCTCACCTTGGTCGCCCTTGGCTCCCTGGATACCTTGAATACCCTGATCACCCTGGTCTCCCTTGGGGCCTTGAGGGCCGCGAAACTCAACGCCCGCACCATCAGCAGGGAACGCCGAGCCGGACCAAATGTAGAGCTTGCCATCGGCTTCAACAAGATAGCCGTCACCGGCATCAGCCGGAGTCAGCCCTGTTGGCAGGTCTGCGTAAGTCGCAACGGACCCAGCAATCTCAATGCCGGCGCCGTCGTCACCCTTTTGGCCCTGCGGCCCTTCCGGTCCTTGTGGACCGCGAATATTCCCAGATACTTCCCATGCCATAAATAAATCCCCTACGAAAGCGTGTAAATGTTCCCGGCTGCCGTGTCTAGATATGTGTCTCCAGGCTCTGCCCCCAAAATTACGCCGGGAGGTCCTGTGCCAGTGAATCTGATTTGACCCGGCTTCCCAGCTGGGCCGCGAATAGTTCCAATGTCCACCCAGTTGACGCCATTCCAAATATGTCCGTGTCCATCATTGCGCGTCACCCATAGCTCGCCAGGGTTAGCGCTTTCTGGCAGGCTGGAAGCGCTGTCCACGGCACCAACAACCTGAATCCCTGCCGGTCCTTGCTGACCATCCTCGCCGGCTGGCCCAGGCGCTCCTGGCGGACCTTGCTCAGCAGCGGAGATGATCTCAACTTCCGTTTCTGCAATGACGAAAGTCTTGTCCTCGCCATTGTGCTTGACGACAGTCTTCTCGATTACTACTTCAACGGCTTCCTTCTCGACTGTCCCGGTGGCGATGTAAGCCGTCGTCATCGCGTCACCTCGGGCGAAAGGGAAACCTTACCCTCGAATAGGCGCTCAACAATGCCATTGGAATACTCCAATTCAAAGTCGTAGACGCCAGAGCGGAAGGACAAAGCAGCAGAGGTATCCGCATCGATGTTGAGCGTAATTTCGCCGGCCAATGGTACTAGCTCAACCCCGCCATTCTCAGTGGTCAATTCAGCCAAGACCTGCTCATCCTGAACTTTCGCACGGATTTGCATGCGCCCCGTGCAGCCGGTTAGATTTACAGGAGCAGGGGGAGTGCCGGCTGAATAGGTGAATTTCTGCCTAAACGTAGCGCCTTGCTCAATCTCAAGATTAATAGTTGCTGCGCCCATATTTATGCCGTAGTGGTGGTATTGATGTCCGCATCTGCAGACATTGGGAATGTCGCATTGCAATAAGAAGTGTAAATCTGATCTGCTTGCTGGCTGCCCCACGTAGGATTGTGGCCGCATCCAAGGCGGCCATCGCCATCAAGATCGGCAATAAAGCGAAGACCTATTGAGGCCTCACCAGGCTGAGCAGGACTGGACAAAGGAATGGCTTGGGAGCATCTTTCAACGATTTGACCGTTGTCCACGCGAGGCGCTAAAGCCCCGATGGCCATATTGTTGGCGATGCCCATAACGATACCTCGCGCTGGCCCAGTAACTGGATCGCTGTACCCAGACAGCCCGCCGCCAACCGCAGAGTTTCTGCAGGAAAACTGCTGAGGCGCTTCTTTCGCGTCTATTACCAAAATGGCAGATTCAGGGGCCATGTTGTCAGATGACCAATTCACAGTCGCCTCTACACCAGGTGTTAGCCCAGAGATGGCATAGATGCGCGAATAACCCGACCCACTGGATTGAGCAGTCAAAGAGGTCATGGTGCCTGAAGATGCCCCGGACAATGCGACCGAAACCGTGAGCCCAACAGCGTCAAAAGGGCGATAGGCACAAATGAAGATAGTAGCCCGCTCGTATGCAGGGGTGAACCTCAGAATACCAGCGGCTTGGCGCAGCTCGACCGGTCCAGGACAAGCCACTGCCGGAAGGTCATCCACGAATCGAGACACTCCAGCGCGCTCGCCAAGACGGCACCCGCCAGCCATTCTTCTGGTGTGGTGAAGCATCAGGCCTCCCAGCGCAGGGAGATGTTGCCGGCCTCGGAACCCTTGATACCAAGAGCTGACAGGTTCGAGATGCCAAAGAAGGTGAAATAGGAGCGCGCCATGATATCCAGCTCATTGCCGCCAATGGTCACGATGATATCTGTGTCCATGCGGTTGATGATGGTCACCTGGGAGCAGGCTTGAGCAGCCAAAGCCACGTTAGCTGTCGTGACGTTCACGCGACGGTTGCCGCCAGATGCCAGTTTGGGCGTGGTCACTAGCGGTGTTGCTCGCATTTGAGCATCAGTAGCAGGACCAGATACCGGAACAGGCGTGGCGCGCAGCTCGGAGTTGGTGAGTCCACCGCCGCCGCCACTTCCGCCCCCGCCACCAGAGCCGATCAGCGTTGGCGTGCCGGCGCTATCGATAGAGTAGGGGCCGCTGCCATTGGTGATGTCGTAAAAGCCACCTGGGCCTTGCTGGTACTTCTGATCAATGGCCATTCAGCCCTCCGAAATGTTAATGCCCAGGGCGAGCCTGGGACTTGGGATTACTTGGCTTCTTCAAGCAGGGCGGCAAGTTCTTCTGCGCTACTGCGGCCGTCGTACTTGATGCCAGACTTTTTCAGCTCACCGATCAGATCAGCCTTGGACAAGGACTTTTCCTCGTCCTTGGGGCTTGCCACCACCAGTTTGGCAGCGGCTTTGTCGGAAACCTCTCGCACATGGGATGCAAGGGACCGGTGAACGCTTTCAGAGTCGAACACCTCGCCCATCACAACGCCATGCCAAGGTCGAATTACTTCAAACTTTGGCATGGACTCTCCTTATGCCAGGTTAGCGCCGTAAACGACACCGGACAAGCCGTCGCCGTCGCGCTTCACCTGGATACCCATGGCGCCCATGGCTTGGAAGTTGTAGTTGCTCTGCGGCATTGGACGAGGCAGAGGAACCACGCTCGTAGCCATGCCAACCAGAGGCGTAACCACATCACGGCGGCGCTCGTAGGCCAGGAACTCATTGCCGGTCAGGGCAAAGGTTCCACGGATCTCGCGGGCCGGGATGAAGTTGCGCACTGCATCCAGCACGTTTCCGGCCACCGAAGCGGCACCAGTACCCAGCTGGATCATGTAGGGCTGCGACAGATTGGCCATGATCTCTTGCGAAACCCACAGCACGTCGTAGGCTGCAACCTTGTTATTGCGCGCCGTCACGCCGAATGCGCCCTTGGTGAAGAAGTCAATGACTTGCTGCGGGGTCGCAGTGGTCAGATCGATGTTCGCACCGCCTGCGCCGGAGCCCAGGTTGATCTTGGCAGTGTTGCGGTGGTTGGTCAGGCCTTGGCCCTTGTAACCTTGCACACTGATGCGATCAGAGCCGCGCAGCAGGTATTCCACCAACTGCTTGTAGTAATGCGGCATCTTGGCTTCTTGCGACTGCATGGCCAGGTCAATGCCGACATTCTGCAGGCCGCGCTGATGACGCCAGTTAACACCCCAGCCAGCGGTGAAGATTGGGATTGGATCACCGTCGCTGGTGAAGTCGGCGTGGTCGAAGCTGTAAGGAGCCTGACCATCCATGCTCACAGAGACATCCTTGGCGATGTCGCCAGCGATGTCATAGATGCGCGCGGTGCGGCCGATGTCCAGCACGGTCTGCACACCTCGCAGGTCATCCAGGATCTCCATGCCGACTTCACGATTGCGGTTTTCCACAACGAAGCGGTCCACGTCAGCCCAGAAGTCGCCGCCGAAGACGTGAGCGTTGCCCACCAGCATCTCATCGGTCATGGTGTGACGGTATTCGGCCACCATCTTTTCGTTGGCCACCATCCACATGTTGCGGCGGGCGGTCAAATCTTCATAGTGCGCCTTCAGGCCGCGATTGACGGCGATGGCGGATTGGGTAAGAAACATGTTTTCTCCTTGATTTCAATGCTTCACTTAGGGCGTAGCCGGTGCCACAGTACCCACGCGCATACGCACGCGGATAAAGTCGGTCTGGCCCGATGCGATCACAGCATCGTCTTGGCTGTAGCCGATCACCGAATCGGTGTCGCTGGTAGCCTTGGCGCCCTGGCCGGCAGTGCCGAGCTTGATGGGGTCATCCTTCTTGTAGGTGCCGGCTGGGCAGAGGATCGCAAACTCGCGGCCTTCTTCCACATAGTTGCCGATACCAGAATCACCGGCAGGCACTGCATCACGGATGGTCAGGCCTTGGGTGTAGGCCGAGTCCAGCACGTAGATGCGGCCAGTCAGCGCGGTGGACTGCACCCACTTGTTGGCAGCATTGATGACCACGAAGGTGCCAGGCAGCAGAGCCACGTTGGTTTCGCGGGTTTCGGTTTTGTACAGCGATTTGCCGTCGATGTTGACGCGGCGGTAGTTGCTAGCCATTACTTACTCCTTAGGCAGGTTGGCGATGTCGGCCTTGATTGCACCGGGGCGATCTTGGCTCGAATGGTTGCCCATCAGGTTGGCAGCCTCGCCGCACTGGGCATAGGCAGCATCGAGGGCTGGGCCGCTCAGTGCGTTGGCCACGACATCACCCAGCTTCTCGGCAACCTTCTTTCGCTTTTCAGCCATGGCTGCGTCGGCGTTTGCGGTGATCGCCTTGTGGATGGTTTCTTGCTCGGTCTTCAGGGCTTCAACCTGAGACTTCAAGTCCTTGGTGCCGTCAGCGACAGCGTTGGCAACAATGGCCGCCAGCGCAACCTTGTCTTCGTCAGAGAATGCCATATCCGTATCTTCCTTTTCAACGTTGATTTGAGGCGCCTTCTTCCCAAAGATATGGCGCACCAGTGCGTTTGCCTTGATAACCCAGGTTTCCTTGCGTTTAACAGGGACACCCAAATTCTCAAATACAACGCGCCCGGCCTCCATTTTATACCCGAAAACCTCAGCATTACCCCCGTTGCGGGAGACGATGGCCTGGCTGTCAGTGAAGTCAGCGATCCAAACATAATCACGATCCGGGTCAGTTACCCAGTTTGCAATTGCTGCATCTTGCAGGCGCTGGCGTTTATCTTCGAAACTCTCTCCATCCAAAACACCGGAGTTTGCGATAACTGCAGGCTTGGCATTATCAGCATTCACCATCAGGCCGACGCCTTGATCTGGGGTTGCGGCACCAGCCTCGTTCAGAAGAATGGCGTCATGGTCCACGCCATGGATGCGCGCCACCCACTGGTACTCAGTAACACCTGCCGGAGCTGGCTCTTGCTCGCAGAACACGGCCACGCTGGTATGGATGGGCGGAACATCCTCTCCCTTTTGCAATGCCTCCACGCGCTGCAGTAGATCGCGTCCGCCCTGGGTGTTCTTGGCGAACTCCACATCCACCCACTTCTCCACATAGATGCGATTGCCGCTCTTTTTGGCGTTCATGTTGATCGCACCAATGTGATTGGTGTGGATGGCGAATCCATCAAACGCGCTGACATACTTACCGTCGCGCATGGGGTGCCCCAAAGGCGCCAACGTCTCATTCAGCTTGAGATAGTGCGCATCAATCTCAGACTCTGGGTAGAGCCCGCCATTCATCACGACATTCGACGGCAGGGTATAGCTCGGCAGAACGATGTAATCTCGTCCGTCTTTTACCTCTTTGCGAATGCTCTGAGAATTTACCTTGGTCTGGATATTAATCTGCATTGGCATCTTGCTTTTCCTCAAATTTCTTGCGCATTGCGTGCGCGCGCTCCTCGATGGCTGGCACTAGCGGTTTTCCGTCATTATCCACCATCACCTCTACCGTGGAGCACTTGCAATTTATGCTCGTTGACCCTTGGGCAAACCAATCCCGCGACTGCTCAACGGTGTATAGATTGCCGTGGCGCGCAGCGTGGTTTCGGCGAGTGGTTGGGCTCAAGGCGCTAATGTGCATGAGCTTCATATTCAGCCCATACTGCTGCTGCGCGTCCTCATATTCATCCCACCTAGCGCGGCGCAGAGCGGTGTTTATCTCAGTGCGCGCGATACGCTCGGCCCTGTAATTCTCGATGAGCGTCTGCTCCTGCAGGTTGCGGGCAATGGCCAGAGGATTGCGCCCCCGTGCCATACCATCAGTCAGGATGCGCGCCATGTCTGCCTTAATGTCGGCGGTGAGGTGCTTCATTTCCTCGAACTCGCGCGCGCGCAGGAGAACCAGCCGGCGCTGGTAGGGTTCAAGCGTGATCACATCGGATAGCGAGGCGCGTTCTGCTTTGTAGGCTGGAGACTGACGGGCGATATTGCGGATGGTCTTTGCCGTGCCCCGCTCATACGCAGGCTTTACAAAACCTGTCCAGAACCACAGATTAGGCTCGCCGCCCTCAAGCATGATCTCATCCACCAGCCATCCGATGTTGTCCAGCAGCGACTTTAGGATTCCTTGATCGAGTTGGTACACGTAGCGCTCTACGTTCACCTGGATCACCTGGCGCGGAAATCGGTCGATGGCCTCCACGTACAAGTCCACAGCAGCCTTGATGCGCCTCTTGAACTCACGGCTCGCCTTATTCACCGGCCCATCAGTACCCTCTGGGTCGCGCGGATCAGTGGGCAGGATGGGATAGGCTGGCTTACGCTTGGTCGTCGCCATCTTCACCTTCTGGCTCGAATCCAGCCTCTACACGGATTTCATCTCGATGGAACGGCTGTGCTGCTGGGTCAATAGCTTTCTCATTGATCTCAGCCATGACCTTGGCATTGGCCAGCTTCTCACCCGCCGTGGACTCGTTCAGGTCATCCCATGCGATGGTGATCTCTTCCGGCGCGACGAATACGCCAGCCTTGGCGATCTTTGCGATGAAATCCTGGATCTCGTCGGTCAGTTCGCTGAGGCGCCGGGCTTGGCAGCGGGCGTTGAAATATTGGCGGTCCTCAGTGCTGGCGCGCTCACCCGTCTGGGAGCCAACGATGATCTTGGCGGGGATGTCCACGCCGGCCGCGATGTTCTGCAGGTTCGTGTTGTAGATGGGCGAGGGGTCAGGAACGGTGCTAGTTATGGGCATCACCTTGCCGCCTTGCAAAGCCATGACGACATCATTACCCTGATTCATCCCGCGCGCAACCTCTTGGAACACATCGTTTAATTCGTCGGGGCGAACGCCATACATGGTTGCCAGGGTGCTCAAGTCCGCAGTTGGATCGAACTCGATAGCGAGCTGGCGCGATGCATTCTTGAGGAACGACTCGCCGCCGCCGCCGCATAGCTTTTCCAGGCTAATCAGGTCGTTGTAGACCGGCTCCAGCCAGCCCAGGGCATCGGGTGCAGCGTCACCCAGGATGAATATGCGGTCTGGGTGGATGGTCTTCTGGCTGATTGCCACGCCTTCAGGCGTAGTTTCCGTATAGATCCAGCTCTGCCCCCTACCATCCGGACTAGCTGGTCCTACTTTCAGCGCTTTAGACGAAACAGGTCGAACCTCAACAAGAGCCCGCCTAGAAGGGACTGGCACCGCCCAATCGTCCAGATCATCAGCATAAAACAGAATCAACGCACTGTAGCGGCGCACCAGGCGCAGCTCATCGGCACGGCGAAAAGCCTTCCACAGACGCAGATCCTTGGCCAGCTTGGCAAATTCCCCCTCCAACTGGCTTTCGTCGGTTGTGGTGTTTTCCTCGCCGCCTTCAACAACCGTGGGATTGGTCTTCCAGCAGTTACCCACCAGCTTAGACACGGCCCCATAGGCCACGCCACCGCGCCGCCACATGCTCTCAAGCATGTCCGCGCTGATGAGATCAGGAAAGCCGTACTCACACCAAGCCATGCTGCGCTTTTGATCCGATCCAGCGCCGCCCATGCCGCCCTGCAGGATGTTCTGGCGTGCCATGGCGAGAGACGATGCGCTGCGGTTGACCATCAGCATGCGCAGGTGTTCGGCCGCCGCCTGGAGCTTACTCTTATCCACAGGATGTTCAGTTTCCGCCATGTGCTTCTCTTTTCAAAATGGAACGTTTACCTGTTAACTGATATCCGTACTGCTCGGGATTATCGATTGCCTCGATGCTGGATGATTCTGGATCGCGCCATACTCGCAATCCCTCTGGCCCAGCGCGCCAGGCCGCCTCAGTGCGCGCGCATGCCGAACAAGGCGCCCGGACATGCAAAACCACCCCGATTTCTTTGGCTGTCAGTTTGTATATTGGCATTATCGCCTCTTTATGCGGCTTGGTAGCAGCAGTCCCATCGTCTGCTTGCGCTTGATTAATGGACCGATGGCGTAGCGTATCGCGTCCCAGTAATGATTGTGCTTGTCCACGATGGTAGTCAGAACATCTCCGCTCTGACGGTCAACCTTGTAGCTGTACAGCCTCGCCTCCTTGACCGTCTCATTGCATCGAGGGTGGATGATGATCTCTTTGTAGCTGCGAAGGTGGGAGATTCCATCCTCTACGCTGCCGGGCCACTTCTGGACGGGCTCAATGCGGTGTAGGCACTTACGCTCATTCTTGGGCCCGGCGCTTTTCACATGGCTGATCGTCTCGGGGCGGGCCGAGTCGGCGCGCACGGCGTGGCCCTCGATGCCAGGGATGCGCTGGATCATGTAGGCCGCCACATCGTCGCTCTCCAAGCCAACCCGGCCTGCCTCGTATTCGATGTAAAGCCGACTGTCTGCCACCCAGGTTTTGACTCCTGCTGTCGGGTCTTGCGAGAACCCCCAGTCAATGCCGTAGTACGGCCCATCCCAATCACTCCCTGGCTCAAACTCAGCCACACGGTATTTGCCAGCAAGAATCTGGGCATCACTGTTCTCGCGGTATGCACCATCCCACACCCATGCATAGGTCTGGTCATCCAGCCGCTCACGGTCTTCCTGGCGCTCTTGCTCCAGCACATCAGGAAACCAGGGGTTGTCAGAGTAGTTCAGCTCAACAATCTTGGAGTTGGCCGGCATCTCCTTGCGAAAGCGCTTATCGGTAGGGCTTCCATCCTTCTCCGGGTTCCACGTCACCCAAATCTCGGAGTTCTGCTCTCGTACGGTCGGGGTGAGCTTCTGCCAGGCCATCTCGCTGACGCTCTCGGCCTCGTCCACCCAAGCGATCAGAATGCGGGCTTTGGACTTGAGGCTGTCCAGGTTATGGCGCAGGCCGGAGAAGACATAGGACACGCGTCGGTTCTTCGTGCGAATGAACTTCTCGCCCATCTCGAAATAGGCATCCAGCCATGGGACAGACTTGATGGCCTGTTTTACCTCTTCCATGCTGGACTCTTCGAGCGAGTTCATGTACTCCCGAGCCGAGAGGATCACGCCAGATACGCCGGCCTCAGCGAACATGTAGGCCCGCACAGCCGTCATCAAAGCGAAGCTGCGGGTCTTGCCACTACCGCGACCACCGTATGAGCCACGGTAGCGCGCTGGCCCGCTGAATACATCGATCAGCTTAGGCGGGAGCTCAATCTGCGCTTTTGACACCAGGAGCCACCAGCTCAATAACAGTCGGGGCCAGCAGTACAGGCCCACCATCAGCGCCTGTCAGCTCGGCAGTAACCTTGTCGCCATAATCGCGCGGCGCAGTCTTGGATGCCCTCCAGCGGTAATGGTGGGCTAACTCCTTGGCCTGGGCAAGTGTGAATGGGTCGCGGGCATCCTCGATTACTGCTTCAGCCTTTTCGTCCCAGATGCGTGCGGCGTGGATACGAGCCTCGCGCGCGCGCGCGGAACGGTCAGGGTCAGTTGCTATCCAAACCGACATCGCCCCAAAAGACACACCAGCCTCAAGAGCAATGTGCTTCATCGGCTTGCCATCAGCCAGCTCATCCATTACGCGCTGCTCGGTATAGGCCGCCATTTTCTCGGGGGTAGATAGCGGCTTTTCCTTTGCTTCTGGTTTGGTCTTTGGCGTTTTGGCAGGCATATTCAAAATCCAATTGGAGTAGCAGTCATCCTAGTTCCCTTCAAAACTAGCCACTCCAGAGTTTTCTCGGGAACTCGCCCGGAAACCATAGCAAAGATTCCGAGCGCCTTTACTGCATGTGGAAGCCACCATGAAAACTCACAGTGGAGCGTCACAGTCAGTTCGTCTTCATGCATAGTTACCCCTTTTTTTGGTTGATGAGGTGAGTTTATCACCCGCGTGCAATTGCGTCTTGCGCGACGAAGCCTGTTCCATTCCAAGCATAAGTCTTGGGGTTTTCATAGATTACAGTCGCCTCTGTGCACACCTCCCCATTGACGGAAACAATCTGCTGTGATCCTGGAAACTTCAGGCCCCGCTTATCAAGGTACTCATAGATTGCCTGGGCCAATTCCTCGCCGGTCAATTGAATCTTCATCTCTCACTCCTTCGCATCTGGTTAAATTTCGCTGGTTATTCCGGGGGGAACTGGCGCTGAGGAATGCGCGGGCATACAGGAAAAATCTCCTGCTCGCAGAGGAAAATTGTTCCTTGCGTACTTAGCGCTGAAGTTACCCGCTTGACTACCCGGAAGCGGCGCGTCTTGGTGGCAATGGAATTTCCGTTGATGAAGCGCAGTGGCCGCTCAAAGAAAGTCACAGTGGCATTGTCCATATCGACAGCCAGAACGTCGTAGATGTACTCTCCCTTTTCTACATCTACTGTTATGGAGCCTGGGGAGTTTTCTGGGGTGTAAATCATTTTTTGCACTCCTTCTGAGCTTTTTTCTTGATCTTAGAAAAATCCTCTTTTAACTCTTGATATTCGGGGGTGTTGAAAAGTAGCACGATACTAATTCCAAGCGCAAAGAGTACACCGTAAAGCAAAATGTCAATTAGTGCATGGCTCATCACAGACCCCATCCTTCCTTGGTCATGACGCGCTCCATGTGGGCGGCGGCCATCTGGTTCATCGTGTCTTTGCCTGCAGGCTTGCTGGGGTGGATAGGCCCACGATTCTCCGCATAGGTCGCCTCCCACCTCCGCGCGCTATCAGACATCTCACTGCCTGCGACTCGGTGCCCCACTATGCATCCGGCTACGAATACACAGACCAGTGCCAGGCCCGCGATAAGAACTAGCGTAATGGTCATTCCAGTTTCTCCCCGTCTTGTAAACGACGAATGTTGCGGCGCAAGTATGCTCGGGCTTCGCTTTCCTCGCGCTTGCCGGGAAGCATGTTATGAGCATTCTGGAGGGTGCGACAAGCATCCCGCACCAGCTCATTGGTCTTGACTCGGCCGACGTTCAACCCATCGGCTCTTCCCAGCATGTAGAAGATGGCGCCCGTGAAGGTCATCAGGATCAGGGTGGTGGTTACGTCAAACATTTGGCCACCTCGCATTCCAAATATTCGCTACCTCTTTCTCGGCTCTGACTCTGGTGCCGCCCATGTCCACATATTCCAAGGAAGCCTTGCATTTCGTGCATTGTGCTATGGCCTTCCAAATGAATGCGCGCCCCTCCCCCCTCAGACATGCCGCCCCGCCACAGAACGGGCATGCCTTCAGTTCTTCACTCATACGCCACCCCCTTGAACTTGCAAAACGCCATGAGCGCTGCGGTTTTACGGTCCTGGTGCTGGGCTGATACTCCCTCGCATGTTGCGCACCAGCGGCGTCCGAAATATTCGGTTTCGATCCGAGTCCCATCTTTGTGATGCCCATCCATAAGACGGTCGGCGATG
>Ga0172380_10001120_pt1 | contig 47569 bp, 80 predicted proteins | sample Leawe162metaG_FD_119747 | JGI IMG/M metagenome (GOLD analysis project Ga0172380, IMG submission 119747) | Leachate microbial communities from a municipal landfill in Southern Ontario, Canada - Leachate well 162 metaG | ecosystem: Engineered > Solid waste > Landfill > Unclassified | place... | reverse complement strand
GAAGAGCTTCGCGCTCTCTTTAGAGAACCTAAAGCGGATTGGAGCGAGGTGCTCACAGGCATCGCCCGCCCTCTCACAACCTGAATACCATGCTGTAATCTAGCGCGTCGGTACTCTGCTAGGTTTCTGTTTTGCGTGGGTATGCTTACTGAGTACCAATTGTTCAACCCTGAAAGAAGAAAGAAGGAGTAGCTTAGCATGGCGAAAGTGAAGTTCTCGGCATCGCACGCGATTGCGAAGGAGATCATCAAGGTCTTCAAGCTCAAGGTCGGGCCGAAGGATGTGGACGACAAGCTGGCGACAAAGTTGCACACCGCAGCGATTGCGCAGACCGAAGAAGCCGAGCAGATGTGGGACAAGCTCGGTGAAGACTCGCAGGCCTGGGTCAACGGCTACACCGATTACAAGAAGGGCGAACGCGACACCGCGCCGACCTTCGAGGAAATCGTCGAAGGTCCCGTGAAGGCCGGCAAGGATGAAGACGAGGACGAGGACGAGGACGAGGACGAAGCCCCCAAGAAGGGTAAGTCCAAATCCAAGTCGAAGTCGGAAGATGAAGACGAGGACGAGGACGAAGATGAAGCCCCGAAGGGCAAGTCGAAGTCCAAAGCCAAGGCGAAGGACGAGGACGAAGAAGAAGACGAGGACGAAGAGCCCGCGCCGAAGAAGGGCAGCAAGAAGTCCGCGCCGGCCAAGTCCAAGTCCAAAGCCAAGGATGAAGACGAGGAAGAAGAGGAAGAGGATGAGCCCGCGCCCAAGGGCAAGGGCAAGGCCGCTGACAAGGGCAAGGCCGGCAAGTCGGCCAAGGAAGCCCCCTCGAAGAAGAAGCCCGCCAGCAAGCCCGCCAAGGCTTCTGGCAGCGACGGAAAGGTCGGCGCGACTCCGGCTTGGCGCAAGACGCTCAAGGCTGTCGAAGCCAAGGGCGAAAAGGGCGCTACCATCGCGGAGATGGAGAAAATCTGCGACAAGTACGGCGTGCGTCCCTTCTACGCTCGCTTCGTCCGCGCCGGCATTCTGGAACGGCCGGAAAAGGGTCGCTACCGGATCAGCAAGGCCGGTAAGAAGTTCCTCGCTTCGGCGGAGGACTAACCCCCATGGCACCGGCTTGGGCGCTCGGGCACGACTTGGCTTTCTTGAAAGAGACGGCAGGAGTTTTTGCCCGAGCGCACAAGCGCCATGTATACGGAGCCTTCGGGCTCATCAAAGAACGCGATATAGCTACCGCCTTAACCGGCGGTAGCTTTTTTTGTATCAAATCGGGAGAGCAGGTGAAGGCCGCAGCGATTGCGAGCCGCCTTACCCGCGATAGCACCCACACAGATTATGCCGGCAGGCCGCTCACTCTTCCTGCCGGGACTACTTATGTCAAAGCGATTGCCGGCACCAGCCCGCTCAAGCTCTCCTTGCTGTTGGAGAAGATGAAGAAGCCGGTCGCTGTGGAGATTTTTGAGGAAGATGAGGTAGCGAAGAAAGCCGTGCTGGTTTCCGGCTTCACCTATCTCGGCACCAAAGTGATGGCGGGCGGAGAGATCAAGGGGCTCTACAGCAGAGGTGCGGCTTTTGCTTTCACGCGCACATACCCTTCTGAGCCGACCTTGAAGATGGTCAAGGAGAAGTATCTTCCGGCCAAGTGGCTCGCGCGCATTCGTGCGGAGCTTGACCAGAACTCGAATGCTTTCGCGCAACATTACTCTTCCTATAATAAGCGCAAGTCATGGACCGCCTTCTCGCTGCGCGGCTACAAGCCCGGTGACCCGACCTTCATCATCAAGCCGGCAGAGATGAGCCGCGCGTGGAAGGAAGAGAACACCGGCTGGGAGAAGTGGGAGTGCGAGGACACGACTATTGCTGCGCTCTTCCCGAATGTTTGGGGTGCGCTCGGAGAGATACCCTGTGCCGGTTATGAGCGGGTGCGTTTCATGCGCCTTGCTGAGAAGAAGGGTGAGCTTTCGCGACACGCGGATATCACCGACCGCGCTGCCGGCTTGCAGCCAGGACGCATCGCTCGCCTGCACATTCCCATCTACACCAGCCCGCTTGTCAAGTTCCGCGCATGGGATGAGCGCGGGCAATTCATAGAAGAGACCATGGCACCCGGCTCGCTGTGGTATCTCGATACACGCAAGCCTCACTCGGTCGTCAATGAAGGCGATGTGGTGCGCGTCCATTTAGTAGCCGATGTGATTTGCAGCAAGGAGACGGTCAAATGGGTATCCCGGTAAAAATTAAGCGCATCATGGAACAAGAGCCGATTGTGGAGACACACGGCAAGTTCAAGGTGGTGCGCGAGGACTTGATACCGGGCGGTGCGAAGATGCGCTTCCTCCCGCTGCTGGTCCAAGGACAGAAGGAGATTGTCTTTGGTGGCCCCTTCTGCGGTGGTGCTCCTTACGCGCTGTCGGAGCTTGGCAAAGTCACGGGGCAGAAGATTACCCTCTTCTATGCGAAGCGCGCCAATCTGCACGAGCGCCAGATCAAGGCGAAGGCGAATGGGGCCAAGCTGCACTTCGTTTCGCCCGGCTACATGACGGTGGTGCAGGCAAGGGCTCGCGCCTATGCCGCAAAGAAGAAGGCGCTCTTCCTCGAACTCGGCTTCGATATGCCGGAGACCGAAGCGCATTTCGTGCGCTTCCTTACCGAGCGGCTGGTGCCGAAGCTGGGGAAGCCCCCGGAGATTTGGTGCGCCATGGGCTCGGGTCTGCTCGCGCGCTGTCTCGGCAAAGCTTTCCCGAAGACTACCATCCACGCTGTCGCGGTAGGGCTCGCCAGCAAGCATGGGCTGGTGCAGTTTCCGAGCAACGTTCAATTCCACGTAGCGCCGTATGACTTCCAACAGGAATGCAAAGCCGAAGTGCCGTTTCCCTCTTGCCCGAACTATGATCGGAAGGCGTGGGAAGCAATGAACGAAACCGGAAAGAAGGGCGCTGTGCTCTTCAACGTATTGTAGGAGATAGAGACCAGTGCGCATCGAGAGAAAAGAATTACAGGCCGCTCTGTCGGCAATACGGCCGGCAATCGCTACCAAGGACCCGCTCACGCAACTGCTCTGTGTCTGGTTCAGCGGCGAGCGGGTGTTTGCCTATAACGGCACCATTGGCATCGACGTGCCGCTCAAGAGCGACTTCAAGGGCGGTGTTGCCGGCGCTCCGCTGGTCGGGCTGGTAGGCTCATCCGTCGCCAAGCAGGCCGAACTCTCGGTCGAGACGGCGAAGGGGAAGAACGATTTGCTGCTCAAGATGGGCACGTCGAAGTCGCGCCTTCCTTCGCAGGATTTTGAGCAGGCGGTGTGGAGCTTCCCCAAGCTGCCGAAGGAGGGCATTGAGATCGACGAAGTTTTCCTTACCGCTCTCTCGCGCGTGCTCATCGCCGCGACGGATGAATATGGGGTGAGCCTCATCTGCGAAGATGACAAGCTGACGCTCTACGCCACCAACAATCGCTCGCTCGCTTGGCACACTGTCAAGAACCCCGGCTTCCCGAAGACGCGTTTGGAAATCAGCCCCATCTTCTGTGAGCAATTGCTGGCGCTTTGCTCCGATGGCGGCAAGCTCTACATTGCGAAGGACTCCGTGCTCGCGACCTCGAATGATGGCGCGCGGCTTTTCTCCAGGCTTACCGGTGGCGAGCCTTTGGATTACGATGTGGCGCTGCAAACCAGCTTGCCGAAAGGCTACAGCAAGATGGCGACCGAGATTCCCGACAAGCTGATGATGGCTTACGACCGCGCGCTGGTTATGACGACCGGCGAGTTCGCGGTTGTCGAGCATACGGTCGAGGAAGAAGTGCTTCGGCTCAATCTCAAGAGCCAGCTAGGGTCGCTCGACGAGAAAATCCCGATGAAGGGCACCAGCTATCAGGTAGCCGTCTCGCTCGACATCGCGCTGGTCAGGAAGGGGCTCGCCACCACCGACCGGATTGTCTTCACCGAAGATGGCGTGGTGCTTCTTTGGGGGAAGCAGGGCGGCTACATCGTGGCCGCGCTCGCCAATTAGACAGGTTGCGGAACCCGCCGGCTGAAACAATGCCGGGAGATACGGGGAAAGCACGGGGGTGCGGGGCGATGACCGGAAATCTCCCGGTAGCTCGCACCCCCACCTCTTTCATCATTCAAAGGCACAGCACACCGACATGGGATTTTTTGGAGCACAACAACTAGCGAAGGCGCGCGGTGGCGCTAATTCGGACGAGCTTTACCATCGCCTGCAATGCAAGGCTTGCCCGCTCAATTGCGCCGATGCGCAGACCCCGCACATGGAGCCATCCGGCAGCAGCAAGCCGACCATCTATATCTTCGGGGAGATGCCGGGCGAAGAAGACGATTACGATGGTCAGCCTTTCGTCGGGCGCTCGGGTCGCTATCTGCGCAACCAGATACCGAAGGAGTGGAAGAAGAGCATCCGCTACAACAATGTCATCCGGACGCATCCGGGCGACCGCCAGCCCGAGCGTATCGAGATTGAATGCTGCCGGCCTTTCAATGCTGCCGACATAGAGAAGGCGAAGCCGAGAGCCATCTTCGGCTTTGGTAACATCCCGCTTAATTGGTTCACCAAGCAGAACGGCATCATCAAGTGGCGTGGCCGTCGCCTGCCGGTCAAGATTGGCGAGCACACCACATGGCTCTACCCCTTCCTGCATCCTGCCGATGTTTTGAAGACAGAGCGCCGCGACGGCACCTCGAAGGAGAAGTTTACCTTTGAGCATGATTTGAAGCGCGCGTTTGCGGAGATTGAAGACCTCCCCGACCCGCATATCCATACCGCAGAGGAAGCGAGCGAGGGCATTACGAATGTCGATTGGCGTCAGCCAGGTGCAGTCGATACCATTGTCGCGTTCCTCAAGAAAGCATCGCGCGCCAAGGTGTCGGGTCTCGACTACGAGACATCGCATCTGCGTCCCTATCGTCCGGAAGCAAAGATACTCACCATCGCTGTATCGCTGCTCAACGAGACGCTCTCCTTTCCGCTCGATCATCCCGAAGCCAAGTGGAGCAAGAGCCAGCGCACGCGGATTGTTGAAGCCTTTCTTGACTATCTCAAAGCACCCGTGCGCAAGGTCGCTTTTAACGAAGCCTTCGAGATGGAGTGGACTGCGGTCATCTTCGGGCGCAAGCTCATCCGTGCCGCGCGCTGGGACGACCCCATGGCTCAAGCTGCCGTGTTGGACGAGCGCATTGGCGGCAAGCCTGATGTGGAGAAGGTCTCGAAGGATACAAGCTGTCTCGGCTTGGGCTTCATCACGCTCAACCGTTTCGGGCTCAACATCAAATCGCTATCCAATGTCAACACGAAGAATATGCTCGGGGAGAAGCTCGCGGATATTCTCCCCTACAATGGCATCGACGCGAAGTATTGCCTCCTCCTTTACTTCGTGCAGAAGAAGCTACTCAAGCAACAGAACCTCTTAGCAGTATACAATATGCGCTTGCGCCGCATCCCGACGGTGGTGCTGACGCAGATCAAAGGCATCCCGCTCGACTTCGGCGCAGCCGATAAGCTGGACAAGAAGCTGCGGAAGATGGTGCGGAAGGCGGAGGCTGAGCTTGCCGCTGACAAACATGTCGAAGCATATCGCAAACGATACCGCCAGGATTTCAACCCCGGCTCTGATGCGCACTGCGTCAAGATGCTGCGTGACGTTCTGGGATCGAAGGCCGGCGTATCGGAGAAGAAGGGGTATCAAGTCACCAAGGCGGTGTTGCAAAAGGTAGCGGAGCCGGTCGCGCAAGCTATCCTCGATTGGCGAGCGCCGAACAAGCTGCTCTCCACCTACATTTGGCCGGAGGGCCATCGCTTCGTTTATCCCGACGGGCATCTGCACCCGGTCCTGAATACGCTTCTGACTTCAACAGGGCGGCTCTCAAGCGAAGACCCCAACGAGCAGAACTTCCCGAAGCGAAGCGATATCGGCAAGGAGATACGCAAGCAGATCAAAGCGCCTCCGGGGCACATCATCTTCTCGGTCGACTATGCGCAGATTGAAGCGCGTTGTATTGCCATGGCTTCCCGCGACCCCGTCTATGTCAAGATGTTGTGGGAAGGCTACGATGTGCATCTCGATTGGGCTCAGCGCATTGCGAAGCGCTACCCGCGCGTGCTCGATAAGTATCCGGACGGCATCAAGGGCCTGCGCCAAGCAGTCAAAGGCGGTTGGGTCTTCGCGCTCTTCTTCGGAGCGCAGCAGTCGACGGCCGAGAAGCAGGTGGGCGTGCCAGAAGGAACGCTCACGCGCGAATACAACGAGTTCTGGCGCATCTTTGAGGGCGTGCTGAAATGGCAGCGGCGGCTCAAGAAGTTCTACGAGGAGCATGGGTATGTCGAGAGCCTGACCGGCACTCGCCGTCGCGCGCCCATCTCTCCGAACCAGCTCATCAACGCGCCTGTGCAAGCGTTGATGGTCGACATTGTCATGGACGGGATGAACTCGCTCTCTGAATTGGACGATTGGCATCTGCAACCCATCATGCAGGTGCATGACGATTTGACGATGATCCTCCCGCTGGATCGCTTCGATCATTACTCGCACCTCATGCTCGATACATTGCTGACGAAAAAGTATGATTTCCTGAACGTGCCGCTGGTGGTGGAAGCTGCTGTTGGCGAGAACCTTTACGAGATGGAAGACGCCGGTGTCTTCTCTAGCGAGAATTGGAAAAGCTAATGGCAAAGTTTAGAAGCCTCTTCGACAAGAACAAGGTTGTCGAGACATTCGGTGGCGGGCTGGCGGATAAGTTCGGGATTGTCCCGTTTTCCGTTTTAGATGCGCGCCAGGGTGAGTGGCAATCGCGCAAAGCTGCGTGGCTCTCGCTCGGCATCAAGAGCGAAGTCGGGCGTGGGGAGAACCTGTTGAAGTTCAGCGACACCGTGCTGCAACCCGACAAGAAGAAGCGCGAAGCTGCCAAGCAGCACAAAGCAATTCCGGGTGGCGATACGGGACCCAATTCTGCCTACAAGTTCAAAACGGATGCGGGCTACAAGACGCAGAATGAAATCGAAGAGGGCGTGGGCTCTACCGGCACCTCCATCTTTGACCCCGTGCTTTGCGAGTTCTTCTACCGCTTCTTCGTGCCCAAGGGCGGCACCATCATCGACCCCTTCGCTGGCGGCTCGGTGCGCGGCGTGGTCGCATCCCGGCTCGGCTTCCGCTACCATGGTATTGATTTGCGCAGCGAGCAGGTGGAAGCCAATCGCATACAGGCGAAGAAGCTGTGCGAAGGCTTCCCCAAGCCTGAGTGGATCACGGACGATGCGCGCAATGTGAAGAAGTATTTTGAACAGGAGTCGATGGACGCGATCTTTTCCTGTCCACCTTATGTCGACCTTGAGCGATACAGCGATGACCCGCGCGATATCTCTACTTTGGGGTGGGAAGCGTTTGCGCCTGAGTACAACACTATCATTAAGCGGACTGCCCGCCGTCTCAAGAACAACCGCTTCGCCGCTTTTGTTGTCGGTGAGGTGCGCGGGAAGGATGGCACTTGCGTGGGCTTCGTGCCGGGCACCATCAAGGCGTTCGCCGAAGCAGGGCTCACGCTCTACAATGATGCCGTCCTGATTACTTCGGTAGGCTCTCTCGCCATGCGCGCCGGCAAATCATTCGAGACCACCCGCAAGCTCGGGCGCACGCACCAATACTGCCTCATCTTCGTCAAGGGCGACCCTCGCAAAGCAGCGGACGCTTGCAAGTGAAGGCGGAGGCGGCATTTTCCGATGACAAGACGTGCCGCTTTCAGCTTTCCTGTTCGGTTAAGCCAGCGAGTGTCTTTGAGAAGCCCGGCCATCGTGCGCTGCTCGTCATCATGGTCAATCCATCAAAGGCAACCGTGCGCAACGGAATGATTTACCCCGACCCTACAGTCCGCAAGTGCATCGGCTTCGCCCGCCTGCACAAGTTCGACAAGCTGATGGTCGGCAATGTCATCCCCTTCATCTCTACTGACATCAAAGGGCTGCGCAGCTACGACAATCCGCTTGCGACGCAATGGGCGAATACTGACCATCTTTTCTACATGATGCAGCAGGCCGACCAGATACTGGTTGCTTGGGGCAGGCTCTCGAAGCTCCCCGCTCCGCTGCGCAAGAATTGGAGAGCGGTGCCGCGCCTTGCCCGGAAGCTGAACAAACAGCTTTATTGTTTGGGCACTTGCGATGATGGGCACCCGAGACATCCTCTGATGATTGGCTACAAAACTCAGATGGTGCGTTGGGTTGAGCCGTGAAGAGAAAGCCGTGGCCGCCGATTGCATCCTTGGCCGGCCCGTTCTCTTGGACGCAGGAAAAGTTCGGCTATCTGCTGCGTGATGGAAAAGGCGGACCTTACGCAGCCGTAACGAAGGGCAATGATGGAATGTATACCGCGAGCCTGCTGACGCCAGGCTTCCCCGGCAACGGTCCCTTCAAGCAGCAAACAAAAGCAGGCGAGCAGGCGGAGAAGATGTTGTGCCGCGCTTTCGATATCGACGATGACGCGGAGTTCGGCCGTATGCCTTATCAACGCGGAAAGCTTACGAGAAAGATGCTCTGATGAAACGCAAGACGATGGGCACAGTCGAATTGGTTTGGGCGCAGCACAAAAGCGCTTACGAACTGCGCAAGGAAGGCGATGAGGACAACCCCGATTGCATCGCGCGGGTGTGGGGGCCGGAGGATGGCTTTACGGATGATGAGTTTCACTACGCCATCTTCTCGCCGCACAACAGCGACCGCAAAGAAGGACCGCGTGCGTGCGAGCTAAAGGGTGATGTTTCTACATTCGAGGTAGCGGTGCAGATGGCGGAAGTCTCTGTCGATAACAAATCTTGGTGGCGCGGCCGTTCGCTTGTGTTCGACCGCTCCGCTTTGCAAGAGAAGTTCGTGCGCCAAGAGGTGCAGAAGGCAGTAAGGAAACAGATGAGAAAAATCGAAAGGCGCAAACTATGAGCACTGTTCTGACAATGAAGTATCGCCCCACCGCATGGGGTGATGTAATCGGGCAAGAGTCCGTGGTCCGTTCTTTCCGGGGAGTGCTCAAACGCGGCAGCAACCACACCTTCCTGCTCTCCGGGCCTGCCGGCACTGGCAAGACAACGCTCGCTCGGATTGCTGCTGCCGAAGTGGGCTGCGCTGTCAGTGATATTCAGGAAGTCAATGCTGCGAATTATACCAGCGTGGACGATATGCGGCAGATCATACAGTCGCTTCAATACCGTCCGCTGGGGGAGAGCCGCTCGCGCGCCATCATCCTCGACGAATGCCATCGCTTGAGTGCAGCCGCTTTCGCATCGCTGCTCAAGCCGCTCGAAGAACCGCCGGCATGGGTCTATTGGTTTCTCTGCACAACCGAGCCGGGCAAGGTGCCGGTCAACATACAGACGCGCTGCACCAAGACTCCGCTCAAGCTGGTAGACCGCCCGACATTGCGGGAATGGCTCGCCGGCATCGCAGAAGCGGAGAAGCTCAAGCTTGGCGCTTCGGAGGATGATTACGAGGCGATATTGGACCTTTGCGCCAAGGCTGCGCAGGGCTCGCCTAGAGCCGCCCTCGTAGGGCTGGGGGCTTGCGCCGGGGCCAAGGATAGAAAGGCGGCAGGCGCGCTCCTAAAGGCCGCAGAGGAAGTGGTTGGCGCGCATCAATTGGCAAAGGCCCTGATGGGGCACCCGAATTGGCTTACTATCTACGAAATCCTCGAAGGCTTGAAGGGCGAGTCGCCGGAGTCCATTCGCATGGTCGTGCTCAATTATATCAGCAAGGTCATCATGGGCGGCAGATGCAAAGAGAAGGATGTGGTCCGATACATGGCGATTCTCGAAGCCTTCTCCAAACCCTTCTTCCCATCCGAAGGGATGGCACCGCTGCTGCTCGCTTGCGGTAGCCTTGTCTTCGCGTCGTAACGTCGTATGCTTTAGAGCGAGAACTGAAAGGTCACGAAACAATGAAGCGCAAGTCCGTAAAACCGGATCGGGAAGAAGAGCATTCCGGTCCGCAAGCCGACCCCCAGGAATACCGTGAAAAGCTGGTGCTGGATCGCGACAATCTCGACGAAGCCGCGCTTCAACAGGCGTCGCTTTATGAGGAGGTAGGCGAGCAACGCATTCTCGCTGTCTCCTACCGCGATGAACTGGAGTATCAGAAAGACCAATTGTATGCCGAGCTTGATGCGGCGGTGCGTGAAGAAGCGCTCGAAGACGAGAAGAAGATTACCGAAGCTGCGATCAAGGCGAAGATTGCCGGCAAGCCGGAGATGATGCGTCTGCAAAAGAAGTTCATGGCGGCATCTCGCGCCGTCTCTCAGTGGCAGCTTCTCGAACGGGCCTTCGACCAGCGTCTGACTGCGATGAAGATTTTGGCGCAGCAGTACGCGAGCGGTTACTTTACCCGGTCCGGCATCACGGCCGGCGATGAGAAGGCGCGCGAAGAGCGGCGAGCGAGGATGCCGAAGTGAGCGTTGAGGTCAAAATACTAATCGGTGCGTTGATCCTTTTTGGTCTGGTGGTCATCGCTATCCGTGTTCACTATCACGAGAAGACCAAGCATTTTAAACGCGTTCTGAAAACCATCGAAGAAGAAGGAGAGCAGTAGCCTATGGCAAGCAAGTTCAAATACCGGGAGCGCGACCCGGATGTGGTGCGCGAAGCGGCGAACCAGAAGGGGGGCAATTTCGATTCCTTCTTCGTATCGTCTGCGAAGATGTTCAAGGCGAAGGAGGGCGACAACGAAATCCGCATCCTTCCGCCGACATGGTCAGCGAAGGTGTGGGGCGACAAGTGGGCGATTGACCTGTTTGTCCACCGCGATATCGGTGCGGATAAGCAGGCGTATCTCTGTTTGGATCAGATGCGCAAGAAGTACGGCTCCAAAGCGGTGCCGGACTCGCTCGGCAAATGTCCGGTCTGCGCTGCTATCGCCGACGGCGATATCGACGACGAGACGGTCAAGAAGATCAAGTGGAAGCAGAGCCGCGCTGCTCTGGTTATCGACCGCGACAAGCAGAAGGAAGGTCCGCTTGTGTGGAACTTCGGCTGGCAGACCGAGAAGGACTTGAACAAGCGGTCGCAGAAGAAGAGCGGCGAAGTCATCGCCATCGACCACCCCGACAAGGGCTTCGACATTTCCTTCTCGCGCGAAGGCACCAAGCTCAACACGCGCTACTCGGCGTGGGATATTGCGCGCGAAAGCTCGCCGATCTCTGACCGCGCTTCGCGCCAGGAAGGCTGGCTTGAGCACATCAATGAGCACCCGCTGCCGACGCTGTTGCAGTTCTTTGATGCTGAGCACATCGACGCGGTCTTCATGGGCGGTGGCGGCAAGGATGAAGATGAAGACGAGGACGAGGATGACGACCGCAAGTCGAAGTCCAAGGGTAAGTCGAAGTCGAAGTCCCGCGATGAAGACGAGGACGAAGACGAAGACGAGGACGATGGTCCGCCCCGGCGCAGCAAGTCGAAGTCGAAGTCCCGCGATGAAGACGAGGACGAGGATGAAGATGAAGACGAGGACGATGCTCCTCGCGGTAAGTCCAAGTCGAAGTCGAAGTCCCGCGATGAAGACGAAGACGAGGATGAGGACGAGGATGATGCCCCCAAGAAGGGTAAGTCCCAATCCAAGTCGCGCGACGAGGATGAAGACGAAGACGAGGAAGACGACGAGCTTCCCGACGACAAGCAGATGAAGAAGAACAGCAGGAAGTCCAAGTCGCGCGATGAAGACGAGGACGAAGACGAGGATGAAGATGAGCCGAAGGGTAAGTCCAAATCCAAGTCGAAGTCTCGCGACGAGGATGAGGATGAAGATGAGGATGAAGATGAGGACGACGCCCCGAAGAAGGGTAAGTCCAAATCCAAATCCAAGTCCCGCGATGAAGACGAGGACGAGGATGAAGATGAAGACGAGGACGATGCTCCTCGCGGTAAGTCCAAATCCAAGTCGAAGTCGCGCGATGAAGACGAAGATGAAGACGAGGACGAGGACGACGAGCCGGCTCCGAAGAAGGGCAGCAAGAAGTCCAAGTCCCGCGACGAGGACGAAGATGAGGATGAGGATGAGGATGATGAGCCGCCCGCCAGCAAGGCGAAGAAGAGCTTGGACAAGCTCAAGAAGAAGGGCGGCTTGAAGCGTAAGTAGTAATCCTCGCGGTATAATGAAAAGGGTGGGCAATTCGGCCCACCCTTTCTTTTACAGGACTCCCCAATGGCTAAAAGAAAGACAATGTCCGATGCTCCCGAGAAGGGCGTAGGGCTCTATGGCATCAAGCCGACGCGCGCTGCGTCTGCTGTGCGCTTCATCTCCTCCGGCTCTACGCTGCTCGATTGCGTCAATGGGGGCGGGTGGCCGCTCGGCAGGATGACCAATCTGATCGGCGATAAATCGACCGGCAAGACGCTTCTGGCAATCGAAGCCTTTGCCAATTTCAACAAGCAGTATCCCAAGGGCATGATGTTCTACCGCGAGAGCGAAGCTGCTTTCGATCAGAGCTACGCGAAGAGTATCGGAATGCCTACTGACCGGATTAACTTCGGCAAGAAGGGCCAACAGTGGCGGCTGGTCGAAGATGTCTACGAGGATATCAAAGAGAAGTGCGCCATCGTCAAGGATAAGGGCTGCAAAGGCTTCTATGTCATCGACTCGATGGACGCGCTGACCACAAAGATTGATATGGAGCGTGAGTTCGGTATTGCGACCTATCGCACCGACAAGCCTTCCCAGCTTGGCGAGCTTTTCCGCAAGATGACCGGCGCGATTGAAGAAGCGCAGATGGGTCTCATTGTCATCTCTCAGGTGCGCGCGAAGATTGGCGTGACTTTTGGCGACAAGACCACCCGCAGCGGTGGTGCTGCGCTGGACTTCTACGCTTCGCTCATCAACAAGCTCGCGCACATGAAACAGCTAAGCGTTACGCGCGGAGGCAACAAGCGGGTCATCGCTGTGCGGGTGCGCGCCAGGAATACCAAGAGCAAGGTCGGCGAAGCCTTCCGCGAATGCGAGTTTACCATACGCTTTGGCTACGGCATCAATGACGCCTCCTCCTGTATGGAATGGTTGATCGAGCAGAAGCGGTTCAAGGATGTGGATGAGGGCCTGACGAAAGAGAAGGCGCTCAAGCTTCTCAAGTATCTCGAAGACCTCGACCCAATCGCGCTGTCGGAATGGACCGAGCAGATTCAGAGCACAACGAAACTGGTTTGGGAACAGGTGGAAGATACCTTTCGTCCCAAGGTCACGAAATACTAAGGGCGTTATGAAAATCCACCACACTGACCCTACGAAGCCCGGCCTGTATGTCGCCTATGTGAATGACCTCGATAATCCCAAGGCAAAGTTTGCCAAGAGGATATTTTTGGTTTGGGCTGATGGCTGGTCTTATCCATCGAGTGACCAGAAGTATCGTGGTACTGTTTATCAATCGGTAGGTCCATTTCCGGCCCTGCCGCTCGAAGATTGAAGGGGCTTTATTATGCGAGCAGGTGGTGGTCATGCGAAGGGAGCGCAGTTCGAGCGGGGCATCTGCGACCGTCTCTCTCGCTGGGTAGACCCGCGTGGGACGGATACGCACTTCTGGCGCTCAAGCATGAGCGGCGGGCGGGCGACAATTCGGCATCGCGCCGGTAAGCTTACGAAGAGCCAGGCTGGTGATATTTGTTCGCTCACGCGACATGGTCATCCTTTCCTCTCCAAGTTCTTTGTCGAATGCAAGTTTGTAAAAGACCTAGCGTTGCAAGCGGCGATGCTGAAAGGGGTGGGCACTCTCGCGCGCTATTGGGCTGTGCTGATCGAGGAAGCCGAGAAGCACGACAAGATGCCGATCCTCATCTGCAAAGAGAACCTTTCGCCGGTCATGGTATTCATTTTCCCCCAGCACGCTTCGCAGATGTTCGGTGCGGTGTCGCGCTATGAGCTTGCCCGGCTTAATAGGATGGATAAAGCAGGCGGCGTCGCCTGCTATCTCTTCGACGACCTATTCAGGAAGCGCAGCTACGCGTCGCACAGGTTCGCTCGATGAGCACCGTTTGTGCTGGTCTAGATGTGGACTTGCTCCGCTGGGATGGGTGGGTGCTCGGCGTCGAGCAATTGCGCAGCGATACGAATCGTATCTTCATGCTTTCGCCTACCGAAGCAAAAGTCTTGCGGGCGCTCTTCCATGCGCAGGGTCAGATTGTAGCTCATGCGGAATTAGTCGCGCTCGCATCGCCCGCCAAGCTCAAGAAGGGCTCCGGCTATGCCAACGGTGCGCGAGACTATCTCATCACCACCATGTCGTCGTTGCGCAAGCTGGGGGTACGCATCGACAATGTGAAGAACAAAGGCTATCGCCTTCGCTCTGCCAAAGCTGACCCGCTCGTCTCTCTGCTTCAAGACATGGTAGCGATGGGCGCTCGGGCGAAGAAGTTACTCATCATCACTAAAATGCAAAACAGGAAAGGTAAGAACAATGGCCGCGATTAAAGTCTATACCAGCGCGAAGCTGGCTCATGCGGAGTCGCTTCGGAAGCTACAGCCCGATGGCTTCCACTTCAATGCTCGGTGGTTGTGGATGGCGGAGGGGCAGCGCAAATCCCTCAAGCCGGTCTCCGATTGGAAGGAAGAGAACCGCGACGATATCGTTGCCGCCCACTTCTTCCTGCTCAAGGTCGACCCCTCTGATGACCTGAGTGGTTCGATTGAGGAAGTCGGCTACGCCATCGGCAAGGACAAGCGGGTTTGGATTGCCGGCAACGCTACCAGCGCCAGCGACGAGAATTGGGGCGTTGAAGTCGAAGTGCCGGGCATGGCTCCTCGCTTGGTTTCGCAGCCCGGCGAGCCGGAAGTCTATGAGCCGGGCAAGCTGCGCATTCCCCACAAGCAGCTTGTGCCTTGGGGCTTCGACCGCAGGCACATTCGCATGGTGCCGAACGTCACCATCGCGCTCAAAGAGATGCGGCAGTTTGTGCAACAATCGCGCGTGCTCAATGCTGCCGGCGCAGAGCTTCCGAAGTTCGAGTTCTGAGCCATGTCGGAAGAAGCGAACAAAACGGATTGCCCGCCCGATAGGCTTTCGGTATTCGAGGGCAAGCCTTTCTATGATGCTGCTGTGCTCCGGCGCGGCATTCGCGTTTGGATCAACGATGTCGAGCATCTCGACGATGTGGTTGAGTATTGCTGCTCCGGTAAATGGGCGCGCATCAAACAGAAGAACCCTCCAGGCCACCCGAAGGCCGGCGAGTTTATGAAAAATCTTTACGGCACCGGGCCGAAGATTAAGCGTGTAGAGAACTTGGTCATTCGCGTGGAGTGGAAGTAGCAGAAGCCTTGCCCGTATGGTTTGGTATATCGCTATTGAAAGGAAGCTGAGACATGAAAGTAACCCAGGAGACAAACATGATCCCGCAAGTCGTTGCTGATGTCCGAGACATCCTCACAAAGCAGTTAGCCATTTCCACTGACTTGGCCTTGAAGATCGCTATGGCGCTCTACGACGCCGGTCACCTCAACGACCGTTAGAAGGCGAGCGTCATGGATAAGCGAGAGCGAGCAAAGGCGATCTTGAACGGGCGGCGGGCGAACCACCCGCATCCCTCCGACGCCGGTATGAGGATTGTCGGTTGGGTTGTCCCAGAAGACACGGCGGGTCTGTCCGACGCGATCTTTGCCTTGGAAGACATCGAGAGCGCCGCGACGGCGCATTTTAAATCAGATTGAGAACGGAGCGGTTTCATGGACCATCAAAAGACCTGTGCCCGCAACCAAGACGCGCCCCTCGCGGATTGCACTTGCGACTACGACGAACGCATGGCGCGAAGGAACCGCCGCGCGGCAATGCGCCAGCTTCGTGAACAGCAATATGCCAACGTGGTCATTGACCGTATCCACGGCTAAGGGAGCCGATATGCCAGCCGAGAACTACGAACGGAAATGCGGGAGCGCCAAGTGACAGAAGAACAGCTAGCCGAATACGAACGCTGCTACAGGAATTGGAACGGCACTTCCGTCATGGAAGGCGCATTCGCAAACCTGCTGTCAGAAGTTCTCCAGCTTCGGATCAAGGTCAAGCGGTCATGCGACCATACCGGCAGGACGCACAACGCCGAAGGCTGGCACTGCCCGTATTGCGATATGCGCGGCCATCGTACCGCCGCCAAAACATCAACCTCTAACTGACGAGCCCATAGCCATGACTTACAACACTGACGAGTTCGCGTGGGAAGCTACCGCCCTTCACGGCGCGGCGGCGCTAACCGAATTGCTCGAAAACATCGGGCGCACGGAAGAACAAGGCGGTGGCGACAAGGCGGTTGCCAAGGTGCTGGTGGAAAATGAAATGCCGCTGCGCGCCCTGCTGACCTTCTCACTCCGTCAGTTCGCCAAGAAATTGTGACGGAGCGTCTATGCGGACTTATTGGGCGGTGATGGAAATGGGTGAGGTCATGGTGAACGGCTATGGCTTCCCGTCGCTGTATCGGACTGCCGCAGCGGCGGTGCGAGACGGTTTCAAGCGGCGCGATCTTGTCCGCGTCAAATTGGTCAAGGTTTAAGGAGCCTTTGTTATGAAGCTGACAAAAGCCGAGCGCGCTATTCTCGATGACCTGCCGGCAGCGGCAGCGAAGGCATTCAAGTCGAAGCCTACGCTCGCGCTGCTCTCCGGGCTTGACCACAAGGGCGTCATTAGTTTCGACCCATTCGCCAGCACTGCGATACTGACTCCGCTTGGTGAGCAAGTGAAGGCTGAGCAATGAGCAAGAAGCGTCCTGATAAAACTAACATGATTGATACCTACGCTCCGCCTATCGCGTTGTTGGCGAAGCTGGGGAGTATTGCAGTTCATGTCGACGAAGCTCTCAGCAATCACGGGCACCCCTTTGATGTGGAAGCTTTGAAGGCGCTTACTGCTGACCGAGAAGTGCAGGCTTGGCTTGCTTCCATGGACGCGAGCGGCTTCGTTCCCGTGCGTCGTGACGGCATCCGCTACCACAAGCCTGCGTGATGAATATCCTGATCGGCATGGAGACAAGCGGGATGCTCCGCCGTCGCTTTCAGGCGCGCGGGCATTTTGTTGTATCCGTTGACCTCTTGCCGGCAGACGACAAGCACAAGTTTTCTAAAACAACGGGCGGGCATATTCAGGGCGATCTCTTCGAGGTGTTTCATCGCTTGCGCAAAGATGGCATCGTATTCGACCTTGGCATCTTTCATCCCGACTGCACGTATCTGACAAGCAGCGCCGAGTGGGCTTTCGCTGATCCAGATTTTAAGCGGTATCCTGGCGTGGGGTATCATCAGAAGGTCAAGCCCGGCACATTGACCGGCGCGCGACGTAGAGCCGCGCGACAAGAGGCACTGAGTTTGGTCTATGCAATCACCAAGCTTCCCATCAAGCGCAAGGCAATCGAGAACCCCAAGGGAGCTATCACCAAGGTCATCCCGTTCAAGGGCTCGCTGCTGCAACCAGTCTATGTGCAAACAATTCAGCCGAACCAGTTCGGGGATGATGCGAGCAAAGGCACAGTGCTCATTCTCATCAATCTCCCGCCGCTGCGGCTGAACAAGAAACGAGCGCGCCCGAGAATGGTCTGCTCTTGCGGCGTGACCTATCCCTTCGATGAGATGCCCGTGCGCTGTAAGTGCGGTGCTCCTAGTAAGAGGATGGCACCGCGGTATGCTAATCAGACAGACAGCGGTCAGAATAATCTTCGGCAATCTGCCGACCGATGGAAGCAAAGAGCCAAGACATATTCAGGCATAGCAGACGCAATGGTAGAGAGATGGGGTTGAGATGACACGCGATGAGATGACGAAGCTTTACAAGAATGCGAAGCATATCTTCGCGCAATCCCGGTTGCCTGATGTACGACGCGCGGCGAAAGAGATCGCCATGATCGCGGAAGCTCATCTTGGTCAGCAGGACGGACAACCTGCCGAGAATTGGAAAGTCTAAATGAAGACCATAGCGACTGGCGACTGGCATCTGACGGATAATCCGCGCGACGAGTATCGCTGGGGTATCTTTCCGTGGCTTGCGGGGCAGGTAAAGAAGCACAAGGTGGGTCGCATTGCTTTGCTTGGCGATGTGACGGACGCAAAGGATCGGCATTCGGAAGCGCTCGCCAATAGATTGGTCGATGAGATCGCCGCCCTGGCTGATAGCTGTGAAGTAATTTGGAGCCCCGGCAATCATGACGGGCATCAGGAAGGCCGGCCGTTCTTTCGCTTCGCTTCCCATGTGAAGAATCTGCTCGTGCTAACTGAGCCGGAGATGACAAACGGCAATCTCTTTCTTCCCAACACGCGCGATCATACCGTAGCGTGGGCGGAATTGGGCGGGCTCTTCAAGCAAGCGCGCTACGTCTTCTGCCACCAGACATTCGAGAATTGTTTGTCAGAGAATGGCATGAAGCTCCCCGGCATTCCGCACGATGCTTTCGGAAAGACCAAGGCGCTGATCTTCTCCGGCGATATTCATGTGCCGCAGATTGTGAGCCAGAAGCCGCGTATTGAATATGTGGGCGCTCCTTATCGCATCCGCTTCGGCGATAGCTTCACACCGCGCCTGCTTCTCATCGAAGACAAGGGCGGCATTCACTCGCAGAAAGATTTGCACTTCCCTGCCATGAGCAAACATCTGTTAGAGATTGATGCGGATGATGTGCTTGCTTCGCTGCGCAAGAAGCTCGGCAAGCTCGACTTCAATGAAGGCGATCAATTGAAGATACGCATTGTGCTCCCGCGCACCGACTTCCCGCGCTGGAAACAATTGCGAGAAGAAGCGAAGGCGCTAGGCGAGAAAGCCGGGCTTGAGATATTCGGCCCCGAGCTTCGCGCTGCCAAGCAGCAGGCCCCGGCCAAGGAGAGCCCGGCAGAGGCGCAGGAAGGGGGGCAGGGCAGGCAATCCCCGAAGCAGGCGCTCGCCGCCTATGCCCGGAAAGAGGGCCTTCCCAAGCCCCTAATTCAGGCCGGAAAGCTCTTCCTAGCTGGGGAATGAGGGCAGGGGCCTAAAGCGCCCATTTTCCGGGGGCAGGGGGCCTTTCCCCAGCCCGGCCCCGATATCCGGCCCCCGATTTGGCAAGCCCGCCAGTGGCCACGAAAATGGCTCTCAAAAGGGGCCTTTACCGCCCTTTTTGTAAGCGCAATAATCTTGCGTATATGTACTAAGCCCTTGCGCCCGGCTGTAAAAGGCTTAGATTATCTGTACCGGGCGGGCTTTGGAACGCCTTCGCCCCGGCAGAAGAGAAAAAGGAAGCCTCCCATGACCAACGAAATCAAAACCCCGATGCTCACGCAGATACCGGAAAATCTCCCGACTGCTCAGCAGATTTTTATCTGCCTTGCTGCCGGCAAGTTCTCTCCGATGAGCGCCGACTTTCGCCACGGCGCTGCCGGCGCTGGTCCCGATGCTCGCACATTGGATGTTGACGGCTTCACGGTTATCGCTGATTGCCAAGAAGGCGAGGGCCTGCACTTCGAGATTTGGGACAAGCTCGGCAATGTATGGGGCATTGATGCGAGCAGCGGCAAACTCGACCTGCTCCTCGCGGGCGAAGTTCCTGCCGAAGCGGGGAGCGCTTAATCATGGCGCGCAAAACCAACCAAGCTCGCCGCGCGAAAGAGCTTCGCGACATGAAGGCCGCTCGTCGGCAGGATGCCGCTCGCCTCTCTCGCCTGCTTGTGCTGCTCCCCATGGCAGAAGGCAGAGCCCGCAACGCTCTTACGCGGGACATCTCTTCGCTCCACAATCGCCTCTCCTCCGCAATCTAAGAAAGGTAATCCCATGAGCCTCAATCTTTACGCCACGCCCATCGCTCTCACTCTCGAAGATGCGATCCAGCAAGCCGCCGAATTGACGCTAGGGCAGCGGGAAGGCAAAGCCCGCGTCGCTTCGGTTCAGATGGCGGTAGCTCTGCTCTCGGTGCTTTATGTCGAGCCCGCCGATGTTATCCACAGCAAGCTGATGCAGGTGAGCTACCCCGGCATGGCTCCTACCCGGCCTAGCAATTGGGACGCGCCGGAGGAAGGCGCGGGCTACGATGGCTCGCGCGATGAGATGGGTCGCGATACCGCCTAAAGCCTCTCCTTACCTACAAGAAGGCCGCTCCTCATCGAGCGGCCTTTTTTGTTGCGTACTCGGTATGCTTTCCCATGGAAAGAAAATCGCAAACGGCTGAGCCGAAATACGCAAGGGGCACCGCTTATCATTTGGCGGTACATGTAAGCTATCTCTTCCGCGACCTAGATGTCTTCGGAACTGCCGGCGCTAAGATCATCTCGAAGGATGATGGGCGGGTGGTGGTGCGCGGCAAATCGCAGAGAGGCAAACGCTTTCGCGTGGTGATTGAGGAGATAGAATCCGATGGCTGACTTGCTCTTCAAATCTCTTACCATCCGCAACTTCAAGAACCTTCGCGGCACGCACACCCTCAAGCTGGATCAGCCGCCAGGCTTGTATCATATCAGCGGGCGCAATCTTCTTGAGCCGGAGCTTGGTGCGAATGGCGTGGCCAAATCCTCGCTGTGGGATGCGCTGTTCTGGAATCTCTTCGGCAAGACAATACGCGATAGCAAGCCGGGCGCAGATATTGAACCGCGAGGGGGAGACAAGCACACGAGCGTGATGCTTGAGTTTGCGCGCGGTCAGAATGAGGAGACGCTTGAGCGCGGCCGTAATCCGAACTCGCTCCATCTCTGGCACATAGGTCCGCCATTCGATAATGAGCGCGACCTTACGCAGGCAGATGTGCCCGCATTGCTGGGGATGAGCGAGGAAACATTTCGCCGCACGGTAATCCTTGGACAATTCGGCACGCTCTTCCTTGACTTGGGTGCGGAAGCGCAGGCGAAGATGTTCAGCGAAGCGCTCGACCTAGATATCTGGTTGCAGGCAGCAGCCCGCGCGAGCAAGGCCGGCACCGCTGCAAAGCAGGACAAGGATGATGCGCAATCGAGATACGATGCGGCGATCTCTGTCATCACCAGCCTGACCGAGCAGATAAAGGACGCGCGCATTCGAGCAGAAGAGTTCAATGACAAGGTGCTCGCCGAAGTCGAAAGGCTGACCACCGAGCTGGGGGCTGTGCAGAAGAAGCTCAAGACCGCGCGCAAGGATGCCGACGAAGAGCCGAAGTCGCCCGGCTATGGTAACGAGCGGATGGCTGAGCTTCTCGACCTGCTCAAGAAGGAGCCGGACGATTTGGAGGAGGCGTTGTTTGCAGCAGGCCGCAAAGCCAGCAAGACAGCGAAGGTCTGCTCGAAGTGCGATCAGCCGCTTCCCAATACCATGTTGCAGGCTACACTTGCGCGCCTGAAAGATGAGAGCCGCAAGCGCGAAGATGCTTACCGCGAAGAGATGCGCGAGATTGATGTGAAGCGACGCACAATCAATCTGAGCTTTCAGAAGGAGAAGGATGCGTGGTGGCTCAAGCGCCAGGCTGTACTCAATCTGGAACGCGATGAGAAGAATCTGCACGATAAAATCCGCGCACAAGATAGCAGCGAGAACGAAGCGCTCGATGAGATCAAGCGCCTCAAGCTGCGCCGCAAGGAGAAGCGAGCAGCGCGCGACAAAGCGATGGAGGAGCTTCGGGAAGCACAGACCATTCAAGGCATGGCAGAGTTCTGGACGAAGTCGTTCAAGGAGATCAGGCTGTCAATCATCGACGAGGTATTGGCAGAGCTTGAGATTGCAGCGAATAGGCACGCGGAGAACTTGGGCCTGAGAGATTGGCGCATAAGCTTCGAGACCGAGCGGGAGAGCAAAGCCGGGGTGGTATCCTATTCCTTTACAGTGCTGCTCTACCCGCCCAATTGGCCCAAGCCGGTCAAATGGGAGAGCTATAGCGGCGGAGAAAGCCAGCGGTGGCAATTGGCGGTCGCTTTCGGCTTGAGCGAGGTGCTGCTATCCCGTGCCGGCATCTCCCCCAATATCGAAGTGCTCGATGAGCCTACAAGAGGCTTGAGCCCGGAAGGCATCAGCGATCTCCTCGCCATGCTGAGAGAGCGGGCGCTCGAATTAGGTAGGGCAATCTATCTTGTAGACCACCACAGCATGGATCGCGGTGCCTTCGACGGTACGCTTATGGTGACCAAGCGAAAGAAAGGAAGCTCGTTCAAATGGCTGTAGAAGAGAAGACGGTAAGCTTTGAGGCTGAATTAGTTAGGGCACGCACGCTTCGAGAAGAAGCGGCGGCAATCGAGAAGGCAGCTTTTGAAGCCCGCCCTCTGCCGGATAAGTGGCGCGTGGGGCAGACGGTGCGCTACCTTCGGTCTATTGAGTACGGGCCGAACAGGGGCTCGCTAGGTTATGTGCAGCGCTTACGTGAAGAAGATGCGGACAAAGATATTCCCGCGAAAGATTACCAAGTGTTTTGGACCGGCCCGAAGGATAAAAGCTCTACCTTCTGGACAACGCCCGATGATGTCGAGCTTGTTGAGGATTGCAAGTAATGGCTTGGGAGATTGTTACCAAGACGAGAGACCTTTTGTGCGCGGCTCTCGACCATCGCTTTTCTTACACTTGGATGGGCGCGGTGCGCACATGTCAGCGATGCGGGCAAACCGATGACCTTGTGCGCGAGGGAGAAGTGCTTCGTTGGGTGCCGCGTAATGGCAATTGATCCTCTGTCCGAGTTTCTGAACTCAGGCCGCAACAGGCAATGGGTCGAGGTGGTCCCGAAGCTCAAGCTCTATTTGCGAGCCAGTGGTGCGGTCGTTACGATTGCGAACATGGGTAGCGACGATCCTGGTAAGGGATTGCTCACCGGCTACATAGATACTTTCGAGGAGATATGCCGCGATCATCGCTACAAGGTTATCGAGGTAGAGAATATCCTGAACGCTCGGCTGGTGCCTTTCTTCGAGAAGCGGGGCTACGCGACAAAAGGCCGGAAGGAAATACTGGTGCAAGCTAGGAAGGAATTGTGAGATGTCAGTCAAGGTAGAGCGCCCTTCCATGACCAACGTGGAGATAAGCACGCCGAACTCGCTCATCAGGTTCAGGGCAAAGGAGCTTTCTGATCTGGTGACCAATCTGCTGAAAGAAGTGAACCGATATGAAGCGCCTAGCTTGTTGAATGCCAAGCCGCTTGTGCTTTATTTCGGCAGCGATGAGGACCGCCAAGGCTTCGCCGATTTTGTCAAAGCCAATATGCGCAACGTGAAGACCATCAAACTCAAATGAGCAAGGGCAAAGGATTTGTTTGTGCACCTTCGCACGGTTTGCAGGCGGGCGATACAATCTCGCTCTCAGGCACTCCGCCCCGCTGGTGGCGCTTGTGGGCTTGGGGCTTGAAGAAGCTTGGGCGAAATCCTGGCTACTATCGCCGGAAGTATTATGTGGTGACTGTTCTATCCGCGACGCACATGGAGATTGGCGAGGATATGTTGCCCGAGCTTTCGACATGGCAGCGCATTCACATTTTTGCTTGAGGAGAAGAGGACGATGTTTGAGGCACAATTAAATGAGCTACGCGGGCTTGTCGCTCTGAACTTCGAGGGCGATGCGATTGTGGTGCGCCGGGAGGAGTTGCCGGCCATCATCGCAGAGCTACAAAAGCAATTGCCGGCCGTCGAGAATGCTGACGGATGGCGCGACCCGAATCCCTGGCAACCGATGCGCCGGCCGTTGGATATCAAGGTGGTCGGCAAGTTTCTCGAAGAGATGGGAGAGTGCGTCGAAGCTTTGTGCGGAAGCGATATCCTAGACATGGAGAAAGAGGTGGCCGATGTGTTGGCAAACATAGACCTTGTTGTCGAGCACTTCGCCTTGGTGATACCCGGCAATTTGGTGCTGCGTGCTGACCTCGTCAGGGCGCTCGGGGATTGTATCGCCGCTACTTCACGCTGCCTTATCCAAGGAATAGAAGAGTGTGAGCCGGTGACCAAGAAGCCGAACCTTGAGTGGCTTAGCGAAAGCATCGGAGGAGTGCAGGCATTGTGTGACGATATGATCGCAGAGCAATCCATGAGCAGAAGCGCCATCGCGGCACGCATCGAGCGAAAGAAGAAGCATCTACGGATGTGGCACACGCAGGTGGCGGCATGAGCAGAGTCCATCCTTCGGCATGGGAGCGCGTGGGTTATGAAGATGGGAAGCGGGGCAATGAACCCATGTCGATTGATGTGGGCAAGAACCCCAGCGAGCACGAGAAGGAATGCGACGCGGCTTATCTGAACGGATATGCGCGCGGGAAAAGCGAAAGAGAGAAGAAGTAGCGCAGCAAAACCTACCGTAATGCTGTAGGTTTTTGCCCCATTGCGGTTACAGATGTTTTGGAATATATAGTCGCCCGCCGGACGCATTGTCTGCAAAGCTCCCCAAACCCACCAAGCTGATGTAAGCCCTTACAGCCTCTCTGTATCGCTTTACAGCCCTCGTTTCTCCCCGGACATGAGAACCAAGCGTGGGAATAAGGGGAAAGAATAGGGAGAAAGAGCTAGGCAGCAGCGCAGCGCTATAAAGCTTGAATAAAGCCCGCCTGATAAATCAACGCACATGATTAGCAGGGAAAGCGCTGACACCAGTGAATGCAGGGAATATAAGGGAAAAGGAAAAGGGAAAGAGATAGAAAATCCGCTCTCACCTTAACACGCACCAATACCCTCTTTACATTCATGTAATCAATTACCCAGGGTATGCTTTCCCATGAGCAAGAAAAGCCGACCAAGCAAAGCAGAGTTGCGGAAGGGATACATCCCCCAAAGCAAGAAGCATGGCGCTTCAACATTCCCGCAATCATTCGCCGGCTTCGATATCAGGGCGGACCCGAGCCTGCGCCCGGATGAGATGAAGTTTGTCCATCCCAGCGGCAGAGCAGAGAGCTTCTTCTTTGGTATTGACCCCGCATCAAAGGATGGAGACTCTACCGCCTATACCATGGGCTCGATGCAGAGCGGGAAGCTGCACATCCACGAGATATGGCTCGATGAGATGACTGAGTGGCCAAGAGGCTTCGAGTTCTCTGCCGGCAGCACCTCATCATTCGACGAAGCGCTCGCAAAGATGCGCGGCTGGGAATCTGCGATGCACAGCAAATGGGTTGACATCGCCGCCGAAGAGATGGCGAAAGAGATACAGCGCATTGAGGATCGCATTGAAGAGATGCACAACCCCGGCCTGCTAATCGCCAGGCCCGTGCAGAAGGATGGCAAGACAGTGTGGCGCACATGAGCTTCGCCACTGTCGAAGAGATACTCGCCAAGGTATCGGAATATGTTCGCCCGGAGGATTTGGCGAGAAGCGCGAAGCCTGCTGCACCGAAGCCGCCTGATAGATCGAAAGGCTTTGCTCCTTCCAATGGCAAGAGCATAAGCCGGGAGCGATTTGAGAACATGAGCCCTGCGCACAAGATGGATTGGCTCAAGAAGGGCGGCATGGTCCATGACTGAGAAAGCAGTCGCGGAGATATCTGCGCACGTCAGCGATTACATCTACGGGCTCGATGATGCTCTAGCGCGGATGGGCGACCGCTCGATGCGCCAACAGCTAGACGCATTCCTTCGCCGCGCTGACCTTGGCTACTATGACCCCGCTGCCTTCGCTAGGGGCTTGGGCTGGACCCACGCGCAGCTAGGAGCGCTCCTCTCGAATGTCCGCCAGCCGGGCACGCCTACGCCTGATATCGAAGCCTACTATCTGGTCAATAATCCCCAGATGATCCAGTATGCGCGCGACCTCATTATGAAGATAAAGCCGGGCGCGGACCACAACGCAGCGCGCGGCATCTTCGGCGGTATCAGATTGTTGAGCGCAAGCTCGAATTGGCAAGACCAGCTTAGAGGCATCCGCAAGAAGATCATTATGGTCGACCATGCGGTGCTCTTGAAGGATACAGAAGCGGATGAACTCATTGTGCTAGGCACAATGGCTGACTGCGCCATTCTCTGCCCTGACCCGATGGATAGGCCGCGAAGCAATCCGAATGCTCCGCCTACGGGGTTCAATTGTCGTTGTACTGTCTCGGCAATCAATCCTCTCGGGCAATGCGTATGTCCATAGGATGAGCGAGCAAGAGGCAGGATAATGGACAGACCGAATTATATCGACCGCACAGCACCACGCTTTGGCCCGCATTGGGTAGAGTTTCCGATACGCAGCAAAGCAACGCATGAGATTGTGCGGCTGCATAAGGAAGAGGTGCCTTTCTCCGTCACCAAGGATACTGCGGCGAGCCATGAAGACCTTGTCGAGATGACGCGCCGGCACTATATGGCGACCATGGGCACGGGGCATCGCTTGCGCTCAAGCATGAAGGCGAGAGAGCGCAGAGAAGCAGCCAGGCCGAGCCGATGAAGCCACAATACTACGCACTCATCGTTTGCGTTATCTTCCTTTGCATCATCGAATATGTATGGGGAGATGAAGCAGGGCTTGTAGCCATCTGCCTTGGTGCAGTAAGCTTCTTCGCTGGTCGCTTATCGGTGAAGTTTCAATGAGCAAGGAAGCTCTTGCCGCATTCACATTAGGCGTGGTGCTGACGCTCCTCGCTCAATTCATTGGGCACGACAATCTTCCGCAGCATAGCGCTGCGCAATCGAGCACCGCTCATCAGCAATGACCACGCGTGAAGGAATGCACCCACCAGTGCTTTCCATGGACGAAAGCCGAAAGGTCAGGATGATGAGCGGTCCCTATCACAACGCAACGAGCAAGGAACATCGAGCATGAGCATTCGAGGAAGCGGCATCACAAGCCGCCAGATGAAAGCCGCACCGAAGGGTGCAATCTTCGTTTGGAATAACGAGCAGACCAACTACCCGGTAGAGCTTGCGAAGGTGCTGGGTCGCCAAGACTTGCAAATCTGCACCCCCTTCACGCTGGCGAGCGATACACTGGTCGCCAAGCTGCGTGAGAGCACCGAAGCGATTGTGATTGACCATGCGCTCACTCCGAAAGGAGAGGTAGCCCGCAATCTTGCCTCTCTCGCTGCTCCGGGCCGGCAAATCATCACCGATGCTCCTGCGCCTTCCTTGAATATGCAGAAGCTCGATGCTTCTGTGGTACCATGGTCGCAGATGGGCACCGGGCTCATCATCCGCGATGCGAGCTACAAGGTGCTCGCGCGCATGAAGTTCGTGCCGCTGGTCGATGCTTCGGGGCCTACCGCTTCGAGAGACGTAGCAATGAGCTTGATGGAACGCCTTGCAAATCTCATCAATGAGAAGAGCAGCGTGACAGAAGCGCCTGACGCCAAGCCTTCGCAGGAAGTCTCTGAGCCCATGGATCGCGACCAAGCGCTCAAGATTGTGCAGGCGGTGCTTTCCAATCCCGGCACGCCCAAGGCGCTCAAGAAGAAGTTCAGCGATGCACTGGGTCCGCTGCTGTGAGCCCTGAGATAAAGACGGGGCAGACCGCTTCGGTCAAGTATGTCGAGACAACCTTCGGGCCGGACATGTTGATGCCGGCGCATCCGCAAGCTATCTCCAAAAGGATCAAGGAGCACATCGGCTTTGATGATGATGGTGGCGAGAAGATGCCGCACATTGTCATCTATTGCTTCGCCTCCGCCAAGGAGCGCGAGACATTCCGAGCAGATGTCAATGAGAAGCTGCGGGTTGAGCCATGAGCAAAGAGCCTCTTCTCTATGCCAAGGCTGGTGGCCCTCCCGACAATTACATGCACCTTGAAGTCTTCCTTGATGGCGAGAAGCTTGACGGGGTGACGGAAGCAAATGTCACAGAGGGTTGGCTCATTCGCATCAAGCGCGATGCTGACGGCAATCTGATGCTTGACGAGCGCAAGGAAGAGGTATTGAGCGAGCGGCTCGAAGGTAAGGTCGAGCTTCGGGAGAAGATGCCGTGAGAAAGCTCATCGCTGACAGCTTCATTCGCGGGCTCTCGCTGGGGGCGGGCTTTATCTGCGGCGCATTGATTGTGCTCGAAGCCGCCAGGATAATCTTCACATGAGGCGGGGAATGTATCGCCGCGATGGTTTAGGCCACGACCTTGGCTCTGCTTGCCGCACGCAGGCAATGCACCAACGGAAGATGTGCGGAGAGCTTTGCCGCTACCCTCATTGCGGATGCGCCGGCATCGAGTCGATATTTATCACCATCCTTGATACAGCGGTCAATCCTCCGAGAGAGTGGGCGTCATGATGTTACGAGATGAAGCGAGCGCGCGTGCGATTGTAGGCCGCTGGTGTATTGGGCTTGTTGCTTGCCCGCTGCTGACAATCATCGCGCTATTGCTGGCGGTCGCTTTGGGATACAAGCCGTCATGAACCATGAGGAGCAGGTAGCCTCCATCATCGACAAGGTATCGGAATATCTGGTGCCTGATGAACTGCCTACTACCGTCATCGCCGCTTCGCCTTATGCCTTCAAGCTACGGATGGCTTTCGGGATATCGGTGGTGCGCCCGCAGCTTTGCGCCATTATCAATACCGGGTGTATGACTTAGGCATGAGCGAGCAGGCGAACGTACAAGATATCCTCGACAAAGTCTCCGGCTATCTGCTGCCGGCAGACCTTGCCAAGCTTGCAGGGAGCGCGCCTCCGGTTGCTGCTCCCCCAAAGCCTGCCGCGCCAAGGATGCCACGGCCGGCCACGGCTCCGCCTCCTACGGATGGGATACATGTTCGCAGCCGGAACAGCGAGAGCAACCTTGCTACATTGCAGGGAATGGACGGCTCCTCGACTATGGTGCGGAAAGGACCGCCGAAGGAAACCATTGACGCTGTTGTCGAGATGAAGGCCGCGCGCTTCGGGGAGTTCCTCAAAGCGCATCAAAAGAACAAGCCGGTCTTCTTCGAGCATTGCTGGTGGCAGATCACGGAGTTCAATGTCGGCCACAATTCTGGTCAACACGACCAAGCGACGATTTCCATGACGCGGGTCGAGAAGCCGACTCCTCTGCGCTATCGCATGACGGTCGATGATGGCGAAGAGATTGGATACAATGTAGCGCAGAAGGCGAACATGGCGATAAGCCATAACGATGAGAATTGGAAAGTGCTTTCTGTCACGCGCAACATGAACGCGCGCAACTATACAATCGAGCTAGAGCAAGACTTGTGAGTATGCTTACTGTGTAGCCGCCATGCTAAATCCACCTCCAAAGGGGCCTTCCACATGGCGGATGCAGTTGGAGCGAGGAGGGAAGACCTCTCCTTGGGTTGTGCGCCTCCTCGCTCCTTCGCTGCTTTACGGATTGATACCATGCCGCCTTATGAGAAGTGCCCCGAATGCGGCGAGATGCACTTGCTGGTGGATGGCGCGATACGCTGCCCCATCTTCGGCGTGATGCTTCTCGATGGGAGTGCACTCTTCGATGAAGAGGATGAAGGCGAGTTTGACGGGGAGTTCGATGACGCTCGCACATGATGCGCAGGTTCAAGCGATACTCGGACACGTCCAGGACTATGTGGGCGAAGAAGAGCTTACGCGCTTAGCTGCTTCGCCTGACATCACCGTCAAGGATGCCCCGAAGGGCACGAAGAATACTCTACTAGGTATTCATGACGCCACCTACGCCGGGCTCGATGCGGTATCGAGAGACCTTGTGGGGCTTATCCCTGCTGCGCCTAGCTCGCCAACATTTGCAGAGTTCGCAGCGAGAGCGGACAAGTTTGTAGCTTCGCTTCCCGAATAGATTGCAGGGCTCTTCGCCCTTGGGGCCATGAAGGCACCCCAGCCGGGCAGCATCGGCTAGAAAGCTTTCGATGATGAAACAGACCACATAGGAGTTTGAATGTTCAAGAACCTGAGAATGATTGCGTTGGCTGCTGCCTTCGCCTTCGCCGCCCCCGCTGTTGCCGGCTGCGATACCATTGCCCGCATCGGCGCGGATATCAAACAGCAGAGCGCCACCATCACCCCGTCGCAGGTCCAGACGGTCGCCGACGCCACCCTTGCTGCCACGGCCGCTACCAGCGCCATGGAAGTGGTGGTGCGCACCGGCGTCATCAAGGACAATGCGGTGCTGTTGCAGATCAAGGCGCTCAATGATGGCGTGCAGGCTGCGCTTCATCGCTGGCACAATGCCGCCGACAAGGGCAACAGCATCTACGCGGCGAGCTTCAATGCCGCGCTCGATGCCTTCAACGCCTACAAGAGCGTGAAGACCGGAAGCTAGGCTTGGGTGCCCTTTCACCCTCCGCCTGACAGCAGTCGCTTTTTCCATCAATCCATCACGGAGTACAAAATGAATCTTCTCGCTATCGTTTCGTCGGTCGCTTCGGCGGTCCGCATTCTCGCCCCCATGGCGCAGGGCGTGCTTTCCTCTGACGTCGGTAAGGTCCTGCGTGAGAAAGCCAAGGGCTCCTTCGGTGTCGATATCGAGCCCGATGCCATCGACGTCGCGGTCAAGCTGGTCGATGCCGCATCGAATGGTATCGGCTCGGCTATCTCGCTGGTCGACCAGATCAACAGCAACGAGACCCCTTCGGCTGCGCAGCTTGAAGCCTTCCTTGCCGAATATGACAAGGCGCACGATTCGCTCAACAATGCCATCGACGAGCAGATCGCCAAGAACAACGAGCGCGACAATCAGCAGGGTGCCGGCGCGAGTGCGCAGAGCATTTCCGAAACCGCCGACCAAGCGGCCAAGGACGGCACGCTCAAGAAGAAGCCCTAGCGCTTCGCCGGCATAAGCGACAAAGGGCGGCAGGGATACTCTTGCCGCCCTTTTTGTTTCTGCCATGAGGAACAGACCACCATGAAGCGCAAGCTGATTTCAGTAAACAATCCATCGAAGCGCAGGAAGTTCGCCAACGCTGACGGCACCAAGAGCCATCACGGAGGAGCCAGGCCGGGAGCAGGCCGCAAAGCGGGAGTGCCGAGCAAGAAAGGCGCTGCGCTGGAAGCTGCCGTGCAAAAGTGCATGGACGCGGTCCTCAAGCTGAACCCCAACGCGAAAGCAGTCGATCTTTGGCAAGCGCTCTATCGCAATCCGAAGACACCGCTCAATGTTCGATTAGAAGCCATGAAGCGCGCGGAGAAGTTCGAAACTCCCTCGCTCTCACCAACCGAGATGACAGACCCCAATGCCGGCAACCAACAATCTCGCGTATCTAGCGCCCGCGCAGAACTCGCGCGCAAGCTACTTGCGCTCCCTGCCGCCCCATCTGGCGCAGAAGTGGCTCGACTCGCTTAGCGACGATGCTGCGGAATATCTGCCGTTTGCATGGCGGGAGTTTTGGGCACGCCCCGAACAATTGATGCCCGGCACCCCCGGTGCCTCAGATTGTCGCGAAGATTGGGACTACTGGCTCATCCTCGCCGGCCGTGGCTTCGGGAAGACCCGTAGCGGCGCAGAAGCGGTGCTCGAAGCGGTCAATTCAGGGCAGGCGCGTCGCATCGCTCTTGTGGGGGCAACCGCTGGCGACGTGCGTGACACCATGATTGAGGGTGTCGCCGGCATTATGAAAATGTCGCCGCCTTGGAACAGGCCGATGTACGAGCCGTCCAAGCGGCGCGTGACTTGGGCCAATGGTGCGGTGGCTACTTCTTATTCTGCGGAAGAGCCCGAGCGCCTTCGCGGTCCTAACCATGACTTCGCATGGGCTGATGAATTGGCAGCGTGGGCTTACCATGAAACATGGGAGCAGCTGACGATGACAATGCGCGAGGGTAAGAAGCCCCGCATTGTTATCACCACGACGCCGAAGCCCATCAAGGTCATCCGCGACATAATGAAAGAGCCGGGCACGGTAATCACCACGGGCAAGACGCGCGACAATCTTGAGAACCTCGCGCCGACCGTGGTCAATACGCTGCTGCGCAAATACGAAGGCACGCGTCTCGGTCGCCAGGAATTAGATGCCGAGCTTCTCAATGATATCCCCGGCGCGCTGTGGACTATCCGCACGCTCGATGAGTGCCGGGTGCCGCATGAGAAGGTGCCGGAGATGCAGCGCATTGTGGTCGCAGTCGACCCCAGCGGCACCAAGGGCGCAGTCGCGGATCAGGATGGCAAATCGAATGATGTAGGAATTGTGGTTTGCGGCAAAGGCGTCGATGGCCACGGCTATGTTCTCGAAGACCTTACCATCAATGCGTCGCCGGCAGTCTGGGGGCAGCGGGTTGTGGATGCCTATAATCGCCACAAGGCAGATGCGGTTGTTGGCGAAACCAACTTCGGCGGTGCCATGGTTGAGTATGTGATCCGCTCGCGTGCTCATAATGTCCGCTACAAAGCGGTGGTCGCATCGAGAGGCAAAGTGCTTCGCGCTGAACCCATCGCCGGCCTTTATGAAACCCACGCCGGCTATCCGGCTACCTGCCACAATGTGGGCGCTCTCTCTGCTCTTGAGAACCAGATGATGCAGATGACAACCGAAGGCTATCTCGGAGAGGGTTCGCCTGACCGGGTCGATGCTGCTGTGTGGGGCCTTACCGAATTGATGCTCGCGTCTCGCCGCCATCCTACGGCGCAGGTTGGCACCGCTCGCTATACGCCGCGCTGATATGCCAGAGCAGCGCACATCGAATTGGGATGAGGAAGCCGAAGAGAAGGTCAAGCTCTTGTGGAATGAGGGCTACAGCGCTTCGCAGATTGCGCAGCAGATGCCGGGCCGAACCCGCAGCATGGTCTGCGGCAAGCTGCATCGGCTGGGATTGCTAGGCTCCGGGCTCTTGGATAAGCCCAAAATGCCCGTGTTTCGTGGCCACCCAGCGGCAAACGTGGCTCGGGCGCTCCCCAAGGCCCCGAAGCCCGAGCCTGCCCCTGCTGAGCTTGCCTCTTGGGTCGGCGAGGACGGGCAATTCGCTACATTAGAAACGATTGCCGATAACCAATGTCATTGGCCGATAGGCGAGCCGGGTGACAAGGATTTTCATTACTGCGGGCATCAGGGAAAACCCTACTGTGCAGCACACGCACGCAAAGGGCATCAGCCCCTAGCAAGCAAAGGACGACGCTATGCAAGGTCATGAGCTACGGATACTCAAGGATGTGACGCAGGCTCCGGCGCAGACCATGCGTCCGGTATCTCCGGCGAAGGTTGCCGAGATGCGCGACAAGCAGGCGGCTCGCTATCGTGCAGAGCGCTTGGTTGAGACTCCGCTGCTTCCGATTGTGCGCGGGCTCCGCTCTCGCATTCTCGAAACCTCCGGCCTGCACCACAACTTCTGGGGTGCGGAAGATTGGGCGGAGCGTGTGAGAGCGAAACAAGCCGCGCATGATGAAGCGGTGAAGGAAAAGAATGCTACCGCCCTGGCTGACCTTGCCAAGGTGCAACAACACATGGAAGCGCACGGCATTGATACCGCGTCATTGGCGCAGAGGGTTTAATCATGGCAGTCAACAGCGAACTTCCCGCACAGACCATTCCGGGCGACATCAAGAATCTTGTCTCCACCGATCTCGGGCCGGCGACCCCGTCGCTCGACCACACCGTCATGGCCCCCTTCTGGCAACAGAGCACCGATTTGCTCGAAGGATGGCCGGCCATCAAGGCGGCGAGCACCACCTATCTGCCGAAGCATCCGAAAGAAGCTGATACGGATTACAAGTATCGTCTCTCTTGCGGCATCCTCACCAACATCTATGCGGATACAATCGAAAGCCTGTCCGCGAAGCCCTTCGATCAGGAATGTCACATTGTTGATGGCAGCGCGAGCGCGGTCTTCATTGGCGAGCCTGTCATGGTGGTCGATCCGAAGAAGCCCGGCACCAAGATTGACAGCGGCAAACGCAAGGGCGGCTTTCAGGAAGATGTGGATGGCAAGGGCTCGCATCTCCATGTCTTTGCCCGCGAGGTCTTTAAGTTCGGTATCTCGAATGCGATTGATTGGATTTTTGTCGACTATCCGAAGGTCGCACCGAACCTGACGCTCGCCGAAGAGAAGAAGCTGAACATCAAGCCCTACTGGTATCGGGTGGCAGCGCTCAATGTGCTCGAAGTGCAAGACGCCATGGTTGGCGGCAAGCGCGAACTCATCTACGTGCGCTTCCGCGAATGGAAGCAGGTCCGCGTGGGTTGGGCGACTGAGTTGCGCGAGCGGGTGCGCGAGATTACCCGCAAACGTCTCTCTGCTGAGAATGAGCCGGCCGTCTATGGTATCCCTGAGTGGGTTGTTTTGGAGAAGGACCCCAATTCCAAAGCTTCGCGTGAAGAGGATAAGTGGAGCCGGGTCGATAACGGCGTCTATACCATTGGCGAAATCCCGATGGTGCCTTTCATCACCGGCACGCGTCGCGGCACCACATGGCAGTTCAACCCGCCGATGAAGACGGCAGCGGACTTGCAGATTGTTCTCTACAACCAAGAGACCGGATTGGAGAACATCAATCGGCTGGTCAACTACCCGATGCTTTCCGCCAGCGGCGTCAATCTCAAGAACGATGACGGCACGCAGGTGGACATCGTCATGGGTCCGAATACCATCCTTGTGGCTCCTCCGCCGCTCGATGGTGCCGGCACGCCGGGCAAATGGGATTTCCTCTCACCGGATGCAGCAGGGCTTACCTTCTCGCAAGCCCGCGTCGACAAGACCAAAGAAGAGCTACGCGAGCTTGGGCGTCAACCGCTCACAGCGCAGAGCCAGAACATCACTGTGGTGACTTCTGCCTTCGCTGCGAGCAAAGCCAACAGCGCAGTCCAGGCTTGGGCTCTTGCGTTGAAGGATGCGCTTGAGAATGCCCTTCGCCTGACCGCCTTGTGGATGAAGGAAGCGGTCGAGCCGGAAGTGTTTGTCTTCATCGACTTCCCTGATGGTCTCGATGATGAGAGCTTTACCGAAATCCGCGAGATGCGCGCGAGCGGTGATATCTCACGCAAGACCTTGTGGAGCGAAGCCAGCCGGCGCAGCATTCTCGGTCCTGACTTCGATAGCAAACAGGAAGAGCAGAATCTGGCGGAAGAGATTCCGACCGATGATGCGGATGAGGCTTCCGATAGCGGCAACCCCGGCGACAAGAAGCCGGAAGAAGATGAGGAGGAGTAGCGCCCATGGGAAAAGCAATCATGCTGACGTTCGGGGTAATCTTCGCCCTGCTCCTCATGGGTGCGCTCTCTCCGCAGAAGCCGCAGTCTTATCTCGATGCGGCGAAGGAGTACGAGAAGGAATGCGCGAGCCATCGCGGCTACGGAGAATGGGCGCTTAATCCGCAAGGGCTTTCGCTCGATGATTGGTGTGCCATCAAAGCCCGCCAGCGTGCGCACAAAGAGATGCGCGAAGAATATCCCAACGGCTAGGAGATACGGACATGAGAATTAGCAATGTAGCGGCGCGTGCCGCAGCCGACGCGGTAGCCGTCCTTCTCAATGGCGGCACGGTGGAAATCAGAACAGGCGCTCCGCCCGCCACGGTGGAGGATACGGCGACGGGCACGCTGCTCGCGACGCTCTCCTTCGCCAATCCCGCCTTTGCTGCTGCCTCTGATACCAACCCAGGCGCGCGAGCATTGGCGAACTCCATCACGGGCGATACTGCCGCAGATGCGAACGGATTGGCCGGATGGTTCCGCGCCAAGACCTCTGGTGGGGTGGCGGTGATCGACGGGACAGTCGGCGGCGTGGTGCAGGCGACCGATGGTGAGATGATGTTTGCCAATGCACAATTTGTTCAGGGCGCAGCGATTGAAGCGCTTTCCTACGGTATCAATCACCCGGAGTAAGAAGCCATGTCCATCCTAGCTCACGGCGATTTCCGCGACGGCGTGATCTGGGATGGCACCGCGTTTGTCGATCCGACCACGCTGTTCACTTGCACTCGCTCCTCTGTCAATGACCTGGTCGAATGGTTGGACGGGACATACACCACTGTTCCCGCTAATACCATCCGCAAGTCGGACAAGGGCTGGTTGAACGAAGGACCGCGCACCAATTATCTCCGCAACAACTCGATGATTGGTGCGGTGGCTGGAACTCCGGGCACGCTACCGAACAATTGGCTTATGCTGGCGACAGGCGGGGGTTATACGCGCCAGATCGTTGGGATGGGGACGGAAGGTGGTCTCCCCTACATCGACATCCGCTGGTCTGCGACGACACCGACCGGTTCGCAGGAATTGTCCTTTGAAGCGCGGAACAATATCGTCGCAGCGCAGAGTCAGCCTTGGAGTGGTTCAGTGTTCTGCCGGGTGGTGGCAGGAAGCTTGACGAACGTAACTGTCACCACAAGGCTTATAACCTTCGCAGCGGATGGCACGACTCAGGTCAACGCAAACTCGGTGGCTATGTCGGCGCTCGACGCTGCGCGTCGTCGTTTTATCAACGACTACGCACCGAGCGGCGCAGCGTCGGCCTTTGTGACTAATACAATTGCGATTGGAGCGTCTGCCGCATTCGATGTTACCTTGCGGATTTATGCCCCACAGTGTGAGCTACGTCCTTCGACCTCAAGCACGGCCAGCAGCCCGATCCTTACAACGACGGTTGCGCGTCTACGTCAGGCTGATCGTTGGGCCTCCGGTGCCACGCTAAATGGGTATGCCGTTGGTGCTATGAGAGCACTTCGACTTGATGTGAATGATTGCCGTGTTCCGGGCAATGCAATTCGCTTCGGCGTGTTCAGTAGCGGTGATGCCCGCTTTGTCTCAACTGGGAGCGGCGGCGGCGTCGGGGTTAGTAATGATAGCGATCCGACTGTAACCGCCAACCTGCCGAGTGGTACAGTCGCAAATCAGCAAACCCGGATGGCATTCGGGTTCGATGCAACCGGTTTAGAAGTAAGGGTGAACGGGAGCGCCAAATCTACCAGCGCTTACGTGTGGCAAGACAACACAGGTACCTTCTATTTCCTTAACACCTCCGCTGGAACGTCAAGCGCTCAGGGTTGGTGCTACGGCTTCTCGATGGGCTCTGTCAAAGGAGACTTCGACGCCTACACGACCAAGGACCTCGTTGTCTGCGCCATTTCGCAAACGATGGGCGGCTTCACGCAGGATGCAGTCGGGTATCAGGAAGAGTGGGAAGCCGAAGTCTCTCAGACGATGGGAGCCTTTACGCAGGACGGCTACTTCAAGGAAGTCTATCGGGCGGACATCGCTTCCACGATGGAGCCCTTTGCTCAATACATCTCAGGGCGGCAGGCGCTCTACGCAGAGATCGCTCAGACCATGGGTGCCTTCGCGCAAGCTGCTCGCGCTGGCTTCCGCCTGGCTGAGTTGGAGATTGAGGTCAAGACAGGAACGGCCACAGCCTCCGTGCAGGCCGGCTCTGCTATCGCAACCATCGCGGCAGGGACCGCCAACATTTCAATCGAGGGCACGACATGACCGATTATGTTCGCGGGTCTACAATCACTATTGCCGGCAGCTTCTTGGATAAGAACGGCGATCCGGCCACAGTTGCTTCCGCTGAGCTTACTCTGAAGTATACCAGCGTAGCGGGAAGCAAGGTGGTCGATGTGGTTGCCATGAGCGAGGTAGGTGAAAGCTGGTCCTACGATTGGGACTCTTCGGTCGCTCGCAAAGGCACGGTCGCTTATTCGATGAAGGCTACCGGAGGCGGTGAAGTAATCGTAAAGGACGGAGAGATTACCTTGACCGCGAACGCGGCCAATGGCGCAACAGAATAAGAGAAGGACGGTATTGCATGGATACCCAGCCGATCAGAGCACATCGTACTCATTACTTGGGCGACCTTGCGCTCAAGCCGAACACCTATTTCGTTCATGGGGCAGCGGAGGTTGACAATACAGTCTCCGTCGGGGCGGGCACCCGCATCTGGCAGTTTGCTACTGTCATTCGCGGCACCATCTTGGGAGAAGGCTGCAATGTGGCGCACGGTGCTTGCTTGGACGGTCCTGTCTTTGGGGACCGCTGTATTATATCTCACAATGTGGCTATGGGACCCGGCTTTCAAATCGGCGACGATGTCTTTCTTGGTCCGGGTGTGGTCTTTTGCAACGATGCTTGGCCGTCTACGAAAAAGGATGGCTGGTCTCTTTCGGTATTCCAGAAGGGAGCTATCACAATCAAGGTGGGCTCCGGCTCCATCATTGGCGCGAATGCAACTCTGTTGCCCGGTATCAACATCGGCGAGGGCGCTGTCATCGCCGCAGGTGCGGTTGTCACAAAGGATGTACCGGCGGGGCACCTCTTCGCTCGCGACGGAACGCTACGTCCCGCGCCACCGGAAGCGCGTCGCCGCAGAATGAAGCTGCTGCCATGAGGACCGCTTATGTGTTGGGCGGGGCTTCCTGCTTGTGGGATGACTTGCAAATCTGCTTGCGCGATCAGGTGGTGCCGGATGGGCTGGGACTCGGCGTGCGGCCTTTACATGATGATGAGGGATACATTGCCGTCAATGATGCCGGCACAATCTTTCCGCGCGACCTTACTGCGTGGTGCACGCTGCACCGAGCCTTCCTGAAAGACTGGCGCAGGCGTCGCAACCTTCATGGTTATACCGCGCCGGGCAAGCTCTTCTCTACACTGGGTCCGAACGATAAGCCGCCTCCGAATAGCACGGTGCGATACATCGAGCCTTTCTTCGAGGGGCAGACGCACTCAGGCTCTTCGGGGCTCTTTGCGGTAAAGGTAGCATTGGAGGAGCTAGGCTTTGGTCGCGTCATCCTTTGCGGGGTGCCGATGATGCCTACGCCGCACTTCTTCAAGTCGTCGCAAGACCACGCGCTCGATAACGGTGAATACGGATGGAGAGACGCAGAGAGCTATCGGCAAGGCTGGCTCGAAGCCCTGCCGGCGATGAAGGGCCGGGTGTTCAGCATGAGCGGGTGGACGAAAGAGCTTCTCGGTGCGCCATGCTGACGGTCGCCACGCTCTTCTGGCAACCGAACAAAAGCTCCTTCGCTTTCTCGTCGATGTATGACGAAGCCTGGGTAGAGAAGCTCTATCGCGGCTTTCGCAGAAACCTTACGCAGCCGTTCAACTTCGTCTGCTACACCGACAAGCTGCGCAAGTATCAGCATTGGGAAATCGGACAGAAGCTTTTGAAGTCTGCGGTGCCCGGTTACGGCGATTGTATACAGCCTTACGAAATGAACGAGCCGATGATACTCGTCGGGCTCGATACCATCGTCTGCGGCAACATCGACCATCTCGCCGACTATTGCTTACAACAGCATCGCTTCGCTCTCCCGCGCGATCCATACAAGCCGGAGCGGGCGTGCAATGGGGTAGCGCTGGTGCCGGCAGGGCACGGTATCATCGCAGAGATGCACCGCGGTGAGAACGACATGGTATGGGTGCGGAAGTTTCCGCACGCCTTCATTGATGACTGGTTTCCTGGCGAGGTGCTTTCCTTCAAGGAGCACTACAAGCGCGGGCAAACGCAGAATGCTCGCATCGTTTATTTTCACGGGGAAGAGAAGCCCCACCAGCTATTGAACAATGCGCTGGTTCGAAATCATTGGAGATAACATGAACGACAAACGCAATCGCCGCCGCTTGGGTATTCCTCTGGTATCGCAAGAGCAGGCCGCTCATCTGCAAACGCTGAACCCTCCGGCCCCCAGCAAGGCAGAGATGGAGGCGACCACCATCGGCCCGGCGAAGGTTCAGGACTCGCCTGACCGCTTCGCTCCGAATGAGGAGACGGCTCGCCGGGATTATAGCGGGGAGCCGAACACATGCTTCATTCTCGGCAGCGCTGCGTGCGTCTTTACCGACTACGAGAATGCGGTGAAGGACTACGGTTACCAGAATGTGATCCTCGTCAATGACATGGGCTTGGAGTTTGCCGGCGCGGCCGTAGCTTGGGCCACATTGAATGGCGAGCAGTTTCCGCGCTATCTCAAGCAGCGCGAAGCCAAAGGCTACCCGGCCATCCCTCGCCTATTTACCGGGCTCTCTGCCGGCGACTTCGATGTGGTCAAACGGACGGCCACCGATATCGTGGAGGCGAAGTTCTTGCCCGAGCAGCAGGTGGGTGGCTCCTCCGGGCTGTTTGCTGTCAAGGTGGCTATTGCTGATCTCGGATACGAGCGTGCCATTCTCTGCGGCATTCCGATGACCATTGACCAAGCGCATCTTACGGACCCGGCGCTTTGGAATGATGCCCCGAGCTTCTACGCGGGGTGGCGGCAGGCATTGCCGCACATCAAGGGCAAGGTCTTCTCGATGAGCGGGTGGACGAAGAACCTGCTCGGGTCGCCGCGCGATGAAAGTTAAGCGCGACAAAGAGACTGATGGCTACTACCATCATTGGTGCCCCGGCTGCAAAGCTCGCCATCTGATCCCCGATTGGGGTGAGCCGGGCAAGCGCTGGACCTTCAACAACAATTTCGAGAAGCCTTCCTTTCAGCCATCGGTTCGGTTATCGGCTGGCGGAGAGGTCTACTGCCACTATTTCATCACGGACGGGAACATTCTCTTCTGCGAAGATAGTGCGCACGCACTGGCGGGCAAAGCAGTGCCGCTACCTGACTTGCCGAAAGAGTTTCAGTAATTCCCGAAAGGGATTCCGTCGCCTCTGCGGTTCAGAGGTATCACAGACCACCACCCTGCCAATTAGCGGACGCTCGTTGGCGCAATCGCGGTCGGATGACCGCAGAAAGATAGTGAGTACTACATGGCTAAGGTATTGAAGACCGTTAAGGTGACGCAAGGCGATAAGGAAGTCGTTTACGCGGAAGTCCAGGACGGCAAGCCGGTCTATGTCGATGATGCCAATGGTTCGGAGGTTGCGATTGATGCAGCCGCCAGCGCGGAGACGATTGCGAACCTCAATCGTGAGGCTCGCGGCCATCGCACGGCGAAGGAGCAGGCGGAAGAGAAGTTGAAGGCGTTCGAAGGGCTGGACCCGGAGAAAGCGCGCGAAGCTTTGGCCACCGTCGAGAGTCTGTCCAGTGAGCAATTGCTGACGGCCGGCAAGGTCGACGAAATCAAGGCGCAGGTCAAGAAGCAGGTCGATGATAGCTACAAAGGCAAGATCGACCAGCTTGAGACGAAGGTCCGGGATTTGTCGGGCACCAACGAAAAGCTCTCGGGCTCGCTGGCGACCGAGAAGGTCACCAACGCGTTCACCAATTCCAAGTACATCAAGGACAAGCTCGCCGTGCCCCCGTCTGTTGCCAAGGCTGTCTTCGGTAACAACTTCAAGGTCGAGGAAGACAAGCTCGTTGCTTATGACAACAACGGCACGCGCCTCTACTCCAATGCTTCGGGCGGCGAGCCGAACTTCGACGAAGCTCTCGAAATCATCATCGGCAATTACCCCGACCGCGACTCGCTCTTGAAGGGCAAGAACAATTCGGGCGGTGGCGGCGATGGCGGTGGCGGCGGTGGTCGTCAGCAGCAGCCCGGCGAGAAGTCGATCAGCCGCAAGGCATTCGACTCGCTCGATGCCACGCAGCGAATGCTCAAGATGCGCGAGGGCTTCAAGGTCGTCGACGACGAATAGCATAGCCTCCCGTAAGTGGTAGCTCAGCCCGGTAGAGCGCGCGGTTCATGCGCCGCAGGTCGTTGGTTCAAATCCAACCCACTTACTCTTTATTCCGCTGCGACAAGTACAGCAGCGGCGAACATTCCACGAAGCCAAGGCTTTGTGGAAAACAGTGCACGCCCAAAGGTGGATGCCGGAGGGTGCTACGGGTTGGATGACCCACGCTACTAGATTGCGGCGTAGAGCAATCATCTAAGCCGGCCGTGCGGTTTCCACGGTAATTCAATGGAGAGTTGTCCAACATGGCAAACACCATCACTGCCGTCTTGCCCTCGCTGTATGCGGGTCTGGACGAGGTGTCGCGTGAGCTGATCGGTATCATCCCGGCTGCTCAGCGCGACACGAGCATGGAACAGGCTGCGGTCGGTCAGACCGTCAACGTTCCGGTTGTGCCCGCTGCTTCTGGCGGTAATATCACTCCGGGCTCTACCGCCCCGGATGATGGCGACGTGACGCTCGGCACCATGCCGGTGTCGATCACCAAGTCGAAGTACTCGCCGGTCCGCTGGAACGGTGAAGAGCAGATGGCAATCGGGCCGACGGGGCAGTACAATCGCATCCTCGCCGACCAGTTTGCTCAGTCGATCCGTTGGCTCGCCAATCAGGTCGAAGTTGACGGCATGACTGCCGCGTACCTGAACGCTTCGCGCGCTTATGGTACGGCCGGCGCCACGCCGTTCGGCACCGCCGGTGACCTCACCGACTTTGCCGGCATGAACCGCATTCTCGATGAGAACGGCGCTCCCGCTTCGGGTCGCCGCCTGATCGTGGGTTCGGCAGCGCGCTTCAATCTGGAAGGCAAGCAGTCCGTTCTGTTCAAGGTGAACGAAGCGGGCGATGACGGTGCGTTCCTGCGCAAGCGTTACCTTCCCGAAGTCCAGTCGCTGATGATTGGCTTCTCTGGCGGTGCTCAGACGCACACCAAGGGAACCGGTTCGGGCTATCTGGTGAATCGTTCCGCTGGCTATGCCATCGGCGACACCTCGATTGCCCTCGATACCGGCACGGGTACCGTCAAGGCGGGCGACGTGGTCACCTTTGCGGGCGACACGAACCAGTATGTGGTGCAGACGGCTCTGACCGGCGGCTCCATCGTTCTGGCTGCTCCGGGCTTGCGCGCGACCTTGGCGGATACCACCGCCATGACCGTGCTCAATTCCTACACCGCCAACGTGGCGTTCACTCCCAATGCCCTCGTCCTCGCGGCTCGTGCTCCGGCGCGTCCGAAGGGCGGCGACATGGCGGATGACGTCATGATGATCACCGATCCGGTGTCGGGCGTTTCGTTCGAGGTTGCGCTGTACCGCGAGTATCGCCGCATCCGCTACGAAGTGTCCCTTGCCTGGGGCTGGGGTGTGGTCAAGCGCGAGCACATCGCTCTGTTGAAAGGCTAAGTTGCGCGGGTGGGGGTTCGCTCCCACCCCGCCCCTTGGCTTTGCGTGCGTAACGTATCCAATCAATCTGTCTAGAAAGGACAACCCATGGCTGACGCCGTGACCCCGAACGACCGCGCCGAAACGGTAAAGGTCGTGAATGAGAACTCGCGTACTGGCTACGCGATTATCAACAAGTCCGACTTCAACGAAGATGAGCACGAAATCTTCGAGGAAGAGGATGAGGAAGAGGATGATACCGACGCCGATGGCGACGGCATCCCCGACCGACTCCAGCGCGTGACCAATGCCGACCGCACCTTCGATGAGCCGACGCCCACCGACATCCGTTACGGCAACAAGGATGACACCGAGTTCGCCAACAATCACGGATCGAAGCTGGGTAACTCGGCGGCTGAACTGCGCGAAGGCGCTGGTCTGCCGCAGAAGCCCGGTGGCTTGAACCCCGACCAGTTCAAAAAGGTCGAGGAAGCGGAAGCTGCGAAGCGCGACGCGCTGACCGGTTCGCCGCGCGGCAAGCTGGTGCGCAAGGTGCTTGTCGAAGACGACAAGTCCTCCAAGTCCAAGGCGAAAGCCAAGGGCAAGGGCAAGGGCAAGTCGAAGAAGAAGGCACCCGTCAAGAGCAGCGCCGACGAGGAAATGGACGACAAGTCCAAATCCGGCGAATAAGACCGATCACGCCCGAAAGGCGATGCTCGCGTCTTAGGGCATGAGGGACAGGGGCAAGGTCTAGGTGGTCTGTGCCTTGCCCCCGTTTCCTTCATGCTTGGTTTTATTCACAGCGCCGGAGAGCCACCCCCAGCGCCGTGCCCTTTGGGGGCGGGGATTTGAGCCCCCTCTTTCTATATGCCCGCCAGTGGCCACGAAAATCAACGAGCAAAGGGACCGCATGGCCTACTTGCATGATAACCGCGAGAGCTTCCCGAACACCATCTCTTCCGATCTCTTCAAGCTTGTGATCGGCAAAGAGATAGGCTTCGGGCATTCGCGTAAAGTCTTCGAGTATCTTCCTGACCCGAACATGGTCATCAAGTGCGAAGACTCCGGTGATGCTTTTGCAAATGTGCTTGAGTTCAAACTCTGGCAGGATTTGCAATACAACAAGCACGCGAAGAAGTGGGTAGCTCCTTGCTACACGCTATCAGCGAACGGCATCTGGTTGTTGCAGGCGCGCACCGACCCGCCCCCTCGCTCTTTCAAATGGCCGAAGCAAGTGCCGGCCTGGCTCACCGATTGCAAAAAGGAAAACTTCGGCCTGCTTAAAGGCAAGCTGGTGTGTCACGATTACGCGCTGCATAAGCTGTGCGACGTAGGCGCGAGAATGCGCAAGTCAGATTTTTGGAGTAACAACGATGGCTCTAGTAGTTGAAACCGGAACTGGCGGCGATGCTCTGATCTCGCTCGCGCAGTTCAATGACTTCGCAGAGAAGATGGGGTGGGATGTCTCGGCTTACGATGACCTTGACATTGAAGCCGCGATCCGTCGCGCTTCCTATTATATCTCTACCAATTATAAGTATCAGGGGTATACCATCGGCGGCCGTGCGCAGGTCTTGGCTTTCCCCCGCTCTGGTATGATTGACGGCGAGGGGCATGGCATCGACCCTACCACTGTCCCGCGCGAAGCGGAGACGGCGACCTATCACGCTACTTATTATGAGATGCAGACTCCGGGCGGGCTTACGCCTTCGGGCTCTACGAGTGACCTCGTCAAATCGGAGAGCGTTGGTCCTATCTCGATTGAGTACGCGGGTGCCGGCAATGGCGTCGATGGTTTGCGGCCTACTCTCTTCGCAGTAAAGGACGCACTCGGTCCTCTGCTGAGCAAGACAAGCTTCTCACCCTTTACGGCGAGGGCTGACCGTGGTTAACAGCTTCAACTACGCACGGCTCAAGAAGACAGCCGACCGGCTCATCTCGCGCTTCGGCCCGGTGGCTGACGCGACATTCAATGAACCCGGCGCGGCATCGAGTGGCTTCAATCCTGGCGAGACCTCCGCACCCACGCAGCACCCGGTGCGCGTGGTTGTTCTCGGCTACAACCGGAATGAGATCGACGGGCTTCGCATCCTCGCTACGGACAAGAAAATCTTTGTAGCCATCGGCGACAATGATGCGCTTGAGCCGACGAGTGAATGGACGCTGACCACCAAGGGCGTTACCTATCAGATTGTCCCGCCCGTCAGGCCGTTGCAGCCCGGAGATGTCAAGCTATTGTGGGAGGTGCAATGTCGCCGCGCTTAAAGCCCGCCGACGAAGGCAATCCCTTTTGTGGTCCGGCGCTCGATGCTTTGGCATCCGAAGTCGAGCTTGGCGCTACCATCAAACTCATTGAGGCGATGACGCTTCGCGGAAAAGGAATTGAGACAGGGGATTTGCGTCAGCGCGCTCACGATCTGCTCGACGCACACCTCGATGCAAAGCAAAGCGCGGCTGTTCTCATGGCGCATGGGTTGAACTATGGCAAACCAAAGTAAAATCCTCTCCGATCTGCTCGACCGCATGGAGCCCGAAGTCGCGAAGGCGTGGCGTAAGGCTATGGCAGATTGGCGCTCGGCTGTGGACATGGCTGCAATCGTGCGCGCCATCTCGAACAATGACATCTTGGGTGCCATCTCTGCGATGAATCTTGACCCCGCTGCGCTGCAAGTATTCCTTGGCGCGCTACAGAATGCTTATCAGCGCGCGGGCGCGGCGACGGTAGCTGCCTATCCGAAGGTGACCATCCCGCAGAGCAGCGCGAAGATGGTGATCCGCTTCAATGGCCGCGACCCTGTTGCTGAACAATTCCTGCGCACCAAGAGCGCAGAGCTTGTCAGCAACATTACCACCAACCAGCAAGAAGCAATCCGCAAGCTGCTCGCGGCAGGTCTCGCCGCTGGTGATAATCCTACCGCGGTAGCTTTGGATTTGGTAGGCCGCATCGGACAGAATGGGAAGCGGCAGGGCGGCGTGATTGGACTCACTGTCCCGCAAGCCGACTACCTCATCGCCGCAAAGGCGGAATTGAAGTCGATGGACTCGGGCCTGCTGCGCAATTACCTTACGCGCCAGTTGCGGGATCATCGCTTCGATGGGTTTGTGCTTCGCGCCATCGAGAGCGGGACCAAAATCCCGGTCGATGCCCGGACGCGAATGTTGGTCAGCTATTCGAACCGATTGCTCAAGCAGCGAGGAGATACGATTGCGCGTACTGAAACCCTTTCCACGCTTCATGCTTCTCAGGATGAGGCGGTGCGTCAGACTCTTTCGGCGAGCGGGATTAAGACGTCGGCAGTAACGAAGACATGGCGCTCGGCACATGACCGGAAGGTTCGCCATACGCATACGAAGCTGAACGGACAAAAGGTCGGCTACCTCAAGCCCTTCGTCTCCCCCAGCGGCGCAAAGCTGATGTATCCCGGCGACCGCTCATTGGGAGCGCCTGCCGGCGAGATTATCAACTGCCGTTGCATCGCGCCTGTGAAGATCGACTTCCTTGCCGGAGTAAAATAGATGCCGCAGCAACTTGACTTCGACGGGGTAGTCTCCGCTTGGGTCAAGCGCACCGATGAGCGGATGACCGCAGTCTTCCGAGAGTCATCCTCTCGCATCATCGAAGAGATGGTGCGCACGGTGAAGGAGGGCGGGAATATGCCGGTCATCACCGGCTTCCTTCGTGCATCGCTGCGGGTCTATATCGGAGGCGCGCTCACGCTCTCGACAGTCGGCAATCCTGGCAAGAAGGTGGTAGCCTTTAGCGATAGCTACAGGCTCACCATCGCATCGGCAAAGATAGGCGATACCATCTCTGCGGTCTTCGTCGCTAACTACGCGATGCGTATCGAGCACGGCTTCGTTGGCACTGACTCACTAGGCCGCGAATACAATCAGGGCGGTCGCCATTTCGTAAAGCTTGCGGCGCAGCGCTGGCGCACAATCGTTCGGCAAGTCTCCGCAGAATTAAAAGGCAGGGTAGGTACGCCATGACCGTCGTAGGCATCGAAGCGAATATCGTGAATGGCTTGCTTGCTGCCGTGGAGGCGCAAACCTACACAGGCAAGAAGAAGGACAACACCAGCACGGGCAATCTTGCCTACGCTTGGCCGGAAGTTACCCTTGACGTGTCGAACAAGCCTTACTACCTCGCGGTTGATGTGGTGCTGAACAATCACGGCTTTCAGCCGGTCGCCGGCAACAATGTTGAGCGGATGGGCTTTCTCATCATCAAGGTGGTGTGGCCGAAGAACGAAGGCATCATTCGCCCGAGCGAGGTCGCCTCTGCCATCGCTCTCGCATGGAAGGCCGGCACCACTATCTTCGGGACGGGAGTGAAGGTTGTTGTCTCGCCTGACCCTTATCTTAGCTCGCCGCTACCAGACCCCACCCGCGTATCAATCGCGGTCAACATTCCTTGGAAGGCTTACAAGACCAACTAAGGAGCGTGCCCAAATACTTTCGCCGGGTGGGTGCACCGGCTTTCTGAACGAAAGGGCCAACCATGGCTATCGCAACGTCTCAGGGCGCAAAAATCTACATTGGCCCTGTCACTGCCGTCGAACCCGCGACGGGTTCTGCCTACGCCGCTCTGAGCTACACCGAGTTGAAAAATCTGGAAAGCATTTCCCAGATCGGTGATCAGGCCGGCACGATCACCTTCTCCGACATGGCCCGTCAGCGGGTGCGCAAGTTTAAGGGCGCACGCGATGCCGGCCAGGTCACGGTGACGACCGCTCACGATCCTCTCGATGCCGGCCAGATCGCCATCGTCGCGGCGGAGAAGAGCAACTTCAACTACGCCTTCAAAGTGACCGTGGCGGATAACGCGGATGCCAACGACAGCACGTCGGTGTTCTATTTCCTCGCCAAGGTTATGCAGGCGCGCATCACTCCCGGCGATGCCAACTCGGTGCTCAAGCGCGAATATGTGCTCGATATCGACACGGCCATCACCGAAGTGGCTGGCG